>Ga0307372_10002927_pt1 | contig 27796 bp, 19 predicted proteins | sample OX1MG_FD_202533 | JGI IMG/M metagenome (GOLD analysis project Ga0307372, IMG submission 202533) | Soil microbial communities from Risofladan, Vaasa, Finland - OX-1 | ecosystem: Environmental > Terrestrial > Soil > Coastal area > Acid sulfate soil | place: Finland: Risofladan, Vaasa | collected... | reverse complement strand
CGCGATCTCACGTGACCCCGCGGAGCAGGACAAAGCCAAGCGCGCCAACGACATCCTGGCCGACCGTGACCTGGCACTGTCGGTCCAGGTGCTGCAGGAGTTCTACGTGCAGGCAACCCGCGCCAGCCGGCCGGACCCCATCACCCACCAGCAGGCTGTCCGGCTCATCGAGTCATTCCGCCGCTTCCCCGTCCAGGACGTTACCAGCGCGATCCTGATGGCGGCCCTGGCCACGCGTCAGCGGTTCCAACTCTCATACTGGGACTCCGCGATCATAGAGGCATCCCGCGCGATGGGCTGCGCAGAAGTCCTGTCCGAAGACCTGGGCGACGGCCAGGACTACGCCGGAGTCCGGGTCACCAATCCGTTCCGCTAGTCCGCCGTTTAGTACGGGGTCCTGAAGGTCGCCCAGACCACCTTGCCCGGCTGGCCGGGCGCCGGGCAGGTGCCCCACTGATCGCTGAGCGAGGCGATGACATGCAGCCCGCGACCGCTCTCCTCCAGCCAGCGTGGCTCCCTGGGCACCGGCGCCTGCTCGCTCGGGTCGGCGACGGCGCACATGATGCTCGGGCCCCAGTGCAGCAGCCCGAGCCGGATGGGCCGGTCCGGAGGGTCGGGCGCCAGCGGCAGAGCATGCCGGACGGCGTTGGAGAGCAGTTCGGACACGACGACCGCTACGTCGGCCTCGCGGTCGGCGACGCCCCACCGCTGCATGGTCATCGCCGCGAACTTCCTGGCTGCGGAGATCGAGCCCGGCTCGGTACCCGGTGTCCGAATCGCGACCCTCGGCAGCCACGTCCAGCCCGTCGCGGCCGTGCCGGACATCAGCGGCCCGCTCCCAGTCGCCAGGGCGGCCATCTCGGCGGCACGGTGCAGCCAGCGCCAGCTGGCCGGGCCGACTGCCGAGCCGGATAGCTGATGAACTGGGTGTGCTGTGGTCACAGTTATGGGAAACCCCATCGCTACTGGGCACTCTCGGCCACGTCGAATCCTGCCTCATGCACGAGCCCGCTGCAAGCGCACCTGCACGTGCACCTGCCTGTTATCCTGCTACGCGCACCGCTCGTTCGTTCCGTGCAAGTGCACGTGCATTTGCTTCGTGCGTAACAGTACCAGTCGAGGGAGAGAAAATGCAGTTCGCTAACGGGGTCCCGGCCGACCAACTGGGGGTGACGCGGTGGCGCAAGAGCCAGGCCAGCAACCCCAGTGGCAATTGCGTGGAGCTGGCCGCGCTGCCAGGAGGGGAAGTCGCTGTCCGAAACTCCCGTCATCCCTCCGGTCCGGCGCTGGTCTACACGCGGGCGGAGGTAGCGGCTTTCGTCGCCGGGGTCCGTAACGGCGAGTTCGATGACCTGGCGATGTGAGGGTCGGCGGCGCATGTTCGGCGATGTCCGCAGGATGTAGGACTCTTGTCCTACATCCGATAAGTCGGGCGGCGGCCAATTGGTGCCGTGGGTGATATCGTGCACGGTGCACCGGTGATGAGCCGGCCGGGTTCGGCCGGCTCATCAAAAGGTGTGTCCAATGGCACAGATCGGCGCGGTCCAGGCGCGTGACGTAGCCAGCGTGACGTCGGCAGGGACGCAATGTGACGAGTGTCGTTGGGGGGGATGTGGGGCCGTGGGGTCTCCACCAGTCGCTCCGGGAGCGAACATGAGCGTGATTCAGCCGGGTAGTCAGTGGCCCGCCGGTCCCGCCGGTCCCGCCGTTGAGCAGCCGCGCGGCGGCCCTACGGTGCTGCGGATGCTGCTGGGGATCCAGTTGCGCCGCCTCCGGGAGGCCAAGGGCCTCACGCCGGAGCAGGCGGGATACGAGATCCGGGCCTCCCGGTCCAAGATCAGCCGGGTTGAGCACGGCCGGGTGGGCTTCAAGGAGCGGGATGTCGAGGACCTGCTCAGCCTCTACGGTGTCGGCGACGAGCAGGAGCGGCAGCGGATGCTCGCTCTGGCCCGGCAGGCCAATAACCAGGGCTGGTGGGCCAAGTACGACGACATCATGCCGGATTGGTTCGAGTCCTACGTGGGCCTTGAGCAGGCGACATCCCTGATCAGAACCTATGAGCTGCAGTTCGTGCCCGGCCTGTTCCAGACCGATGGCTACGCCAGGGCCGTCACCATGCTCGGCCACCGGGCGGCGTCCGCTGGCGAGATCGAGCGCCGGGTCGGCTTGCGGATGCAGCGCCAGGACCTGCTCACCGCCGACGATTCCCCGAGGATCTGGGCGGTGATCGACGAGTCGGCCCTGCGGCGGCCGGTGGGCGGCCGTGACGTGATGCGCGCCCAGTTGCGCCACCTGGTGGCGGTGACCGAGTATCCCCGCGTCACCCTCCAGGTCATGCCCTTCAGCCGCGGTGGCCACCCTGCGGCCGGCGGCTCGTTCACGATCCTGCGGTTCGCCGAGCCCGACCTCCCGGACATCGTGTATATCGAGCAGCTCACGAGCGCGCTCTACCTAGACCGGCGCGATGAGGTGGATAACTACATGGAGGTCATGAACCGCCTCAGCGCCGAGGCCGAGACGCCGGCCGACTCGGCCAGCCTGCTGCAGAAGATCATCAAGTCCCTGTAACTGCAGCCGGTAACTACTCTGCCATAACCACTCTGCCGTAACCACGGGGACGCCGTCAGAGTGTCAGCGTAAAGCCGTCCGGGTCGCGGCCGGGCCGGGGCGGCGCGGGCGCGACCGGATGGCCGACCCCGATGGCGCCCATGGGCTCCCAGCCGGACGGCAGGCCGAGCGCGGCGGCGGCGACCGGCTGGCAGAACAGCGTGCTGGACACCCAGCAGGAGCCGAGCCCGTCGATCGCCAGGGCAACGAGCAGGTTCTGCACGGCGGCCCCCATCGCGACGACGAACATCGACCGCTCGGCGCCGTTACGACGTTCATCGGGATAGCCGTGCGCGGCGTCGGTGACCAGGCACGGCACGATGATGAGCGGCGCCCGGCGCAGCGGCTCACCGCGCCGGACTCGGCGGGCGATCTGCTCGGCAGTGAAGCCGTCGCCGCGCAGGTCCGACTGCCAGGCGGCGAGCATCTCGTCGAGCAGCGCGGTCCGAGCCGCCGCGGACTGCAGGACGGCGAACCGCCACGGGGTGCTGTGATGCGGCGCGGGGGCAGTCAGGGCGGCGGCGATGGCCCGGCGCACGGCCGCCGGGTCGACGGGCTCGCTGGTGAACTCCCGCACGGTCCGGCGCTCGGCTAGCACGTCGGCCGCGCCCAGCCGGAACATGTCCTCGGCCGCGGGCCGGATCAGCGCCGCCGCGCCCGGGCCGTCGGCGGTGGTCACGAGCTCGGGCAGGCCGCGCACGATGGCGACCGGGATCTGGCTGGTCTTGCCCTTGACCAGGTCGGCCGCCGCGGCGATCTCATCGGCCACGGCTGCCACGGTCACCTCAAGCGGATTGCCGAAGGTGTCGGCCTGGCCGCGGTGGTCGCGCAGCGGCAGCAGCCCGGCCGCGCCGATCGCGGTGTCGGTCTGCCCGGTTCGCCAGGCCCGGCCCAGCGTGTCGCTGATGATCACGCCGACGCTGATCCCGCGGCGCGCCTCGACGGCCTGCCGGAGCCTGCGGGCCGAGTCGTCGGGATCGGCCGGCAGCAGGACCACGGTGCCGGGCGCTGTGTTGGAGGTGTCCACCCCGGCCGCCGCGAGCACGAGGCCGTGCCGGGTCGCCACGATCCTGGTCTGACCGCGCCGGGCGACCGTCCGGACGGACTCGGCGTCGATCGCGGCCTCCCGGTCGCCCGTCACGACCCGGCCCTCCGCCTTGCTGACGATCTTCGAGGTGACGACGAGAATGTCGCCGTCGCGAAGGTCCGGCGCGGCGCCGGTGATGAGCGCCGCCAGGTCCGCGCCGGCCCCGATCTCGGGCAGCCCGGTCACCGGCAGGACGCTCAGCTGGCTGGCACGGGGCTGGCTGGCACGGGGCTGGCTGGCACGGGGCTGGCTGGCACCGGGCTGGCTGGCACCGGGCTGGCTGCTCATCGGGAACCTTTCGGGCGGGCAAGTTCCCCGGCGAGCTCGAGCGCCGCGCGGGCTATCTCGGCGGAGGCCGTCAGGTCCGTCATGTAGAGCGGCAGTGCCCGCACCGCGATGCCGCCGAGTTCGGGTGCGTCGGCCGCCGCCTTGTCGCGCTCGTCGACCAGCCAGCCGTCGATCAGGCCCGCCCCGTAATGGGCAGCGACGGCCGCCGCCGTCGTCGGCACGCCAATCGCGGTCAGGCAGGCATCGGCCATGCCGTGCACCGGAGCGCCACCGATGATCGGGGACACCCCGACCACGGTCTTGGCCGCCAGGGCCGCGGCGATCTGCGGCACCGCGAGGATCGTGCCGATGCTGACGACCGGGTTGGAGGGCGGGAACAGGACGCAGTCGGCGGCCTGGATCGCCGCCAGCACCCCGGGTGCGGCCGTGGCCTGCGCCGCCCCGGTCGCCACGATCTGCTGCGCGGGCACGGCGGCGTGCAGCCGGACCCACCATTCCTGGAAGTGCACGGCGCGCGGGCCGGCGCCCTCGTCGATAACCACATGAGTCTCGATCCGGTCGTCCGACATGGGGAGCAGGATGACGCCGGGCTGCCAGCGTTCGCAAAGGCGCCGGGTCGCCTCCGACAGCGTGGCGCCCGCGCTCAGCATCGCGGTGCGGGTGATGTGGGTGGCGATATCCCGGTCGCCGAGGCTGAACCAGTCCGGCCCGGCCCCGTAGGCGGCCAGTTCGGGTAGCGCGGTGAAGGTCTCGTCGGCCCGCCCCCACCCGCGCTCCTCGCTGATGCCGCCGCCCAGGGTGTACATGACGGTGTCGAGGTCCGGGCTGACGTGCAGGCCGAATAGGACTATATCGTCGCCGGTGTTGCCGATGACCGTAATCTCGGCGTCCGGAGCCGCAGCCTTGAGACCGCGCAGGAAGCGGGCGGCACCTACGCCGCCGGCCAGAACGGTGATGCGCATTCAGGAAGTCTCGCAACCCGGGAACGGCCCGGCGTCGCGAGCCCCGTCTGAAGGCTTTCTGGCACTGGTCGCTCCCGTCCGCGGCACTGGCCGGCGCAGCCCGGGGCGCTGGTCGGCGCCATATTTCGGACATGCCGGGAGTCTGCGTCCTTGGGCGGCGGAACCGGGCGCTGAGGCAGCGCCACGCGTGGAAAATCTCGGCCGGACTTTCCCCTCATCCCTGCGCAACAGGGTGGCCATTATCACGTATCCCGCTTGACGAGAGCCAAGACACGCGCGTGTAATTTCAGTTGTGTAATTCGCGCGCCGGGGCACGGCTGCGGGACAACGGGGCTATTGATCGGGCAGGAGGTGCGCTGTGGCAGACATCATCGTCTCGCTGGTGCACGAGGGGTTTGACATCGGCGCTGATGATGGCGAGGAGGTCGGCTGGCAGGACCGGGCGCTGTGCGCGCAGACCGACCCGGAGGCGTTCTTCCCGGAGAAGGGCGGTTCCACGAGAGAGGCGAAGCGGGTGTGCCGGAGCTGCGAGGTCCGGGCGGAGTGCCTCGAATACGCGTTGGAGCACGACGAGCGGTTCGGCATCTGGGGCGGGCTGTCGGAGCGCGAGCGGCGCAGGCTCAAGCGGCAGGCGGTCTAGCGGGAAGGGGATCCTCGGGGGAGATCCAGCCGGGCGCGGCGGCCTGACGAGCACCGCGGTGGCCCGGCAAGCATTGCGGTGTGGCCTGGCAAGGCCTGGCAAGCATGGTGGCCTGGCAAGCATTGCGTCTGCCCGTCGGCGTCGGCCTGGTTCGCGTATTGTTCACGGGTACCTTTGCCCGGGCAAGACCGCGGCTTTACCCGGCGGGCTTGCCAGCGAAACCTGGAAGCAGCAAGCGGACCCCTTGGCGCCGAACGATACGTATCCGCAGCATGTGGTCACGGCGGTCATCGTCGCTCACGACGGCGCCGCCTGGCTCCCGCATGTCATCGATGGCCTGCTGGAGCAGACCCGGCCCGTGCAGCGGGTGGTGGCCGTGGACACCGGCAGCCGGGATCGCAGCGGCGCGGTGCTGGCCGCCAAGCTGGGCCAGAGCGTCGTCTTCGGCATGGACCGGGCGACCGGCTACGGCGCCGCGATAGCCAAGGCGCTCCAGCACAAGGCGGCCAACGCCAACGTGCCCGTCCGCTCCTCCCGCGATCGTGACGAGCGCGTCGAGTGGATCTGGCTGCTGCACGATGACTGCGAGCCGGCGCCCGACGCGCTCGAGCAATTGCTGCGCGGCGCCGCCGAGACGCCCAAGGCCGCCGTGCTCGGGCCCAAGGTCATGGACTGGTCGGACCGCGACGTGATCCTCGAGGCCGGCCTGACGATCGACACGGTGGGCCGCAGGATCACCGGGATCGAGCCCCGCGAGGTCGATCAGGGCCAGCACGACGGAGACCGCGACACCCTGGCCGTGGGCAGCCCCGGCATGCTGGTGCGGCGCGACGTGTGGGACCTGGTCCGCGGCTTTGACACGAGCATGGGCCTGTTCCGGGAGGACATCGACCTCTGCTGGCGGGTGCACGCGGCGGGCTACCGGGTCCGCGTCATTACCGACGCGGTGGTCTTCCACCTGCAGGCCATGGCCCGGCGGCGCCGGGCCGCGTCGGTCGGCCGGCGATCCCAGCTGCTGGACCGGCGCAACGCGCTGCTGACCCTGGCGGGGAACCTGCCGGCCGGCCCGATGCTCCGGTCGATGGCGGGCAACGTCGCGGTGTCGGTCCTGCGCGCGCTGTTCTTCCTGGTCGCCAAGCGCGCAACGGCGGCGCTGGACGAGATGGCCGCGGTCGCCTCGGTGCTCTGTCATCCGCTGCGCCTGCTGCGCGTGCGCCGCATGCGGGCGAGGGGCCGCAAGGCCGCGTACGGGCGGCTGCGAGCCGATCTCCCGCCCGGCCGGTCGCTGCGGCGGGTCGCCGAGTTCGTCGCGGCCATGTCGGGCTCGGCGCAGCAGGACACGGCGGGCTCGCACCACGCCACCGAGGACCCGACCGACGATGACTTCCTGCTGGTGGACAACGGGCTCATGCAGCGCATCATCACCAGTCCCGCCGTGCTGCTGTTCCTGGGCCTGATCATCGTGACCGCCGTCGCCGAGCGATCGCTGCTGAGCGCGGGCACCCTGGGCGGCGGCGCGCTGCTCCCGGCCACCGGCGGCGCCTCGGGCCTGTGGCGCGAATACCTGCAGGGCTTGCACCCGATCGGCATCGGCTCGCCGAGCGCCGCGCCGCCCTACCTGGCGATCGTGGCGATCCTGGCCACCGTGCTGATGGGCAAGGCCTGGCTGGCCGTGGACGTGATCCTGCTCGGCAGCGTCCCGATCGCGGGCATGGCCGCCTTCCTCGCCTTGCGCCGGGTCACCACCTCGGTGCCCGTCCGGGTCTGGGCGTCGGCCAGCTACGCGCTGATCCCGGTCGCGACCGGGGCCCTCTCGGCCGGCCGGCTGGGTACGGCCGCCGCCTTCGCGCTGATCCCGCTGATCGGGCTGCTGGCTGGCCGCATGCTCAGCCAGCCGCCCCGGATAGCCCGCCGGGCGGCCTGGGCCACCGGGCTCGCGCTCGCGTTCGCCACGGCGTTCGTGCCGCTGCTGTGGCCGACCGCGCTGCTCGCCGCTATCGCGGCCGCGCTGGCGCTGCGCACGGCCCGCCCGGCCATCCTGCGCAATCTCGCCATCGTCGCGATCGTCCCGCCGGCCCTGCTGATCCCGTGGACCTTCCAGCTCGCCGCGCATCCGTCGACGCTGCTCCTGGAGGCGGGTGCCCAGCAGCCCGGCCTGGCCAGCGCGCAGCTGCCCACCCGCGCCCTGATGCTGCTCAGCCCGGGCGGACCGGGCCTGCCCCCGTTCTGGGTGACCGGGGGCCTGGTCGTCGCCGCCTTCGTCGCGCTGCTGGCCTCCCGGCGGCGGGTCCTGGTCCTGGCGGGCTGGACCGTGGCCGTGCTGGGCCTGCTGATCGCAGCCCTCGTCTGCCGGGTATCGATCCGGCCCGCGGTCGGCGGCCCGGCGGTCGCCGTCTGGCCGGGCGCCGCGCTGGCCATCGCCGCGGCCGGCCTGCTCCTGGCCGCTGCTGCGGGCGGTGATTCACTCGGCCGCCTGCTGTCCGGCGGCCGCAGCGGGCTGCGCCGGGTGGCCAGCGCGCGGGGCCTGGGGGTCGTCCTGCTGGCCCTCACGGCCTGCTCGGCGCCGGTCCTGGCGGCCGGGTTCTGGCTGCTGCACGGCGTCAGGGGCCCGATCGGCCCGGCCAGCAGCCAGATCGTGCCCGCGCTCGTCTCGGTCTCGGCGGTGAACGGCGACCAGCCGCGCACGCTGGTCCTGAGCTCCGCTGGCCAGCACGTCTCCTACCTGCTGCTGCGCGGGAACGGCCCATCGCTCGGGGACGGCGACCTGACCCCGGTTCCGGCCGCCGAGCACGCCCTGAGCACGGCGGTGGCCTCCCTCGTCGCCCCGGCCGGTGGTCAGGCCGTTGACCAGGGGCTGGTCCTCACCCGGTTCGACATCGGCTTCGTGCTGATGCGCGCCCCGGTCGACCCGGCCCTGGCGCGCACCCTCGATGGCATCGAAGGGCTGCGCGCGGTCAGCATGACGCAGTCGTTTGACCTATGGCGGCTCGGGAACCTGCCGTCCCGCGTCAGCGTGGTGGAGCAGAACGGCAACGTCGTCGCGGTGCCGTCTGGTCCGGTCGGCGTGTCCGGAGCGGCGGCCCCGGCGGCGGGCGGGATCCTGACCGTGGCCGAGCCCGCCGGCGGCTGGCACGCGACGCTCGACGGCCGCCAACTGCAGGCCGTGTCCTCGCCCGCCGGCAGCTGGGCGCAGGCGTTCCGGCTGCCCAGCGGCGGCGGCACGCTCGACGTCGGTCGCAGCCAGCTGGGCCGCGAGGCGGGCGTGGTGGCGGAGTTGCTGGCTGCCCTGGTCGTGGCCGCGCTGGCGCTGCCCGGGGTCCGGGCGGCCGGCGAGGCTCAGGCGGCATCCGGCAGCGAGCCCGTGCAGGGCGCCGGGGTGGAGGGCGCCGGGGTGGAGGGCACTGGGTCGGAGGGCGCACCCAGCGCACCCAGCGCACCCAGCGCACCCAGCGCACCCAGCGAGGGAAGCGCCGCGGGCAGGACCGGTGCGAGCGGGCTGCCGCCCAGGGATGTCGACCGGCAGGGCGGGCGGGGCCGGTCTCGCGGTCGCGGACTTGGCCGCCGGGGACGGCGGTCGGGCCAGGACGAGCCAGTGCTGCCAGGGCCGCAGCGCCTCCGGCGCGCGGGTCAGGGATCTCGTCGCGGGCCGGATGACACGATCTCAGGCGCTCCCGAATCCGTCGGCCCGGTTCCTGCCGGCACGTCACCTGCTGGCGCGGGCACTGCTGGCGCGGGCGCTGGCCGGGCCGCAGCGCGGATGGCCGGGTCCCGGGCGGCCTGGCGTGCCGGCAACCGGTTCGCCGGCGATGCGCCGCGGACAGGCGGACGGCCGGACCCCACCGCGGTCGGCCGCGCGGCTTTCGGCGCCCGCGCCCACGACGCCCGCGCCCACGACGCCCGTGCCATTGACGACGCGGCCATCGACGACGCGGCCATCGACGACGTGGCCTATGGTGACCCGGCCTACGGGGATGAGGCCCATGGTGGCCCGGCATCGCATCGCCCGGTCCCCAGCGGCGCTGCGTACGGCGCCCCGGTGTCCGACGCCTCCGGCCGCGGCGGCGCAGCGTACGACAGCGCAGCGTACGACAGCGGCGGCTTCGACAGCCACGCTTATGACAGCGGCGCCTACGACGGCGGCGGGTTCGGCGAACGAGCGTTTGATGGCCGGGTCGATCGCGCTCCAGCGGATCGCGCGGCGTCTGATCGACCGGCCACGGTCCGGTCGCCAACGGGCGCCTGGCCGTATCCGGACGATTCCGCCGCACCCGGCGCCCCGGGCGGCTCGCTGCGTCCCGGCGAGGTGCCAGAGCCGGTTCTGCGACACTCGGACCGGCTGGGATCGGCGGCCCTGCCGCCTCGCTCGGGACCTTACGCGGCGGAGCCAGGCCGCGGGCCGGCCGACGTCGGCGGCGGCAGGTACCGCGGTCAGCCGGGGGCGCGACCGTCGACTCCGGGCGGCAACTGGCCGGACGAGGGTCAACCCGAGTCGGCGTACGGCCCGGCCGCCAGCTGGCAGGATGCCGCCCAGCCGAGTCGGCCACGGCCCGACTTCGCTGGCCGCGATCCCGGCCGCCGCGATCCCGGTCGGCCGGGCCAGGTCCGCCACGATCCCGGTCGGCCGGAATCCGGCTGGCCGCAGTCCCGGCAGCCGCAGTCCCAGCAGCCGCAGTCCCAGCCTTCGTGGCCCGACAGCGAGCCGCCATCGTCGTGGCCGCCGCGCCAGGAGCAGCCATCCTCGTGGCCGGCCAGCGAGCAGTCCACGTCGTGGCCCGCTCAAGACCAGCCGACATCATGGTCGGCCAATGAGCAGGACTGGCGGCAGGAGGGCCAGCAGTCGGGCTGGGCGGGCGCGGGCGACTCGCTTGAGCCGCTGCCGTCGGCGGAACTGCCCTACGGTGCCCCTCCGCCGGACCCGGACGAGCGATCGCGCCGCCGCTGGCCCGCGCCCGAGGACGAGCACGAGGAACGGGATGAGAGGGGTACCTGGTGAGCCGCCTGCCAGTGGGCTCCCGCAGTCGGCTGCTGTCGGTCGGGGCGGTCCTGGCTGGCCTGGCCGCCGTGTACGGGGCCGGGACGCTCAGCCATCCCGCCACGCTCGGAAGCAGCGTCCAACTGGGCAAGGCGTCCCAGGCCGCGGTGTCGTCGGCGATCCGGGCGTGCCCTGCGCCGGGCTCCACAGGGGCCACCGCCGCCGCGGTGGTGTCCGCGGCAGCGCCCCCTGCGGCCGGCCAGGGCAGCGCCGTGGTCTCGCAACTGCCGGCGGGCGGCGGCGTTTCCGCCGGAGCACCGGTGCGCACGGTGACGACGCCTGACGTACTTAACTGGTCGGCCGTTTCCGCCGCTCCGCCGCCCCGGCTGACGACAGGCGGGACGAAGACCCCGCCGGGCGGTGGCTCCGGCGGCGGCGGTACCAGCGGCGGCGGGGTGACCACCACGCCCGGCCGAGGCGGCGTCATGGTCCAGGCCACGGGCACGATGGCGCAGGGACTCGAGGTTGAGCAAACCGGCCCGGGCGGGCTGGTCACCGCACAGTGCCCGGCACCCGGCACCGACTTCTGGTTTGTCGGGCCGGGCGTGGCCACGGCGGCCCACATCGACCTGTACCTGATGAATACCGACAGTCAGCCTGCCGACGTGCAAGTCAGCGCGCTGACCGACAGCGGCCCGCTGCTGGGCAGCGCGGACACGGGAATCGTCGTTCCGCCGCACGGCATGGTCGTCCAGTCGCTGGACAAGCTCCTGAGCACCTCGCGAGTCGTGGCGCTGCACGTGAGCACCAGCATCGGCCGGGTGGCCGCAGCGGTCCGGGAGACCAATAGCGCGGCCGACGCGGGCGGCTGGCTGCCGACGGCGCAGGATCCGTCGACGAGCCTGGTCATCCCCGGCCTGCCGGGCGCAGTCGGCTCGCGTGCCCTCTACATCGTGGTGCCGGGCACTGGCAACGCTCAGATCAAGGTCACCGCCGTCACGGCCAAGGGCTCTTACCAGCCCACCGGCGGAAGTGGCATCGACCTGCCCGGCGACTCCGCCGTAGCCGTTCAGTTGCCGTCGCTGTCGGGCGTGGCGGCCGCGATCAAGATCTCCTCCAGCGTCCCGGTAACGGCCGCGATCCTGGTGCCGGGCGGGGCTACCGGGGCGCCCGGGGCCATCAGTGCTGCCGCGGCGCCGGTCAGCGAGCAGGGCCTCGCCGCAGCGAACCCCGCCGGCTCGACGGGCTCGGCGGCGTTGGTCATCTCCGCTCCCGGCGCCGCCGCCACCGTCCGCATCGTGACCGCGACGTCCAAGATCTCCTTCTCCGGTCAGGCGGCCACGACCGTGAACGTGGCCGCCGGCCATACCGTCGTGACGCCGATCAAGCCACCCCGCGGCGCCAAGGCCGCCGCCTTCTCGGTGGAAGTGACGCCGGCGGCCGGCTCGGGGCCCGTCTACGTCGGCCGGGTCATCACCTCCGGCGGCGTCGTGCGCTCGATCCTGCCGCTGACCAGCGCCCTGACGTGGGTCCCGCTGCCGGCGACGCAGGACTCGCTAGCCGCAGCCGGAGCCGGCGGCTAGCTAGGCAGTCCTCGCCGGAGCCGGTGCCGGCGCCGGTGACGGTGCCGGGTGAGCCGGGACCGGCTTAGTCCTCGCCGGGGTAGCCGGGATCGACAATCTGCGGGTCCAGGCCCAGCAGGCGCGCGAATTCCTCGACCACGACATCGAGCACGAGCTCCCCCAGTTCCTCGTCACCGTCGGCGCGAGCCATCAGCGGCCGTCGGTAGAGCACAATGCGCGCGGGCCGGGCCGGGTGCTCCGGGCTGCCGGCGTCCGCGGATCCCTGGTCCAGGCGCGCCAGCGGCACCGGCTCGGGGTCATCGCTGGCCAGGTCGGCGGGCGGGATCTCCTCGACGGCGAACTCCACGCCGGATAGCTCCGCCTCCCACCGCGGCTCCAGCTGCGAGACGGCCAGCAGAACCAGGTCATCGAAGCGCTCACTGCGGCTGCGGTAGAGCGGGACCTCCATCGGAACCAGCGGTCCGCGCAGGCCACGGCCGTGTCGATCGCGTCGCCGGATCGCCTGGGCGGGCCGGTCCCGGCTCTTGCCGTCATGCACGGTAACCGAGCGTATCCCACAGACTTTTGTGGGTCTGCGAGACACGATCGTGCAGAGTGCCCCGGGTGGTGGCATTACCGCCTGCCGGTCGATACCGTCAGCCGTTGTGAGCGACGTACGCGAGCCCGGCCGCCCAGCGTCGGCTGCTGCCGGATCCCAGGGCCTCAGTTGAGTACTCGCCGCTGCTCGCGGCCAGCCTGCAAGCAGGTGGCGCTGTACACGCTGACCTATGTCTACCGCGACTCCACGGCGGTGCTCGGTCCGCTCGCCGCCTATGTGGAACCGCACTGCTATGACCTCTGCGCCAGCCACGCGGACCGGCTGACCGTGCCGCGCGGCTGGGACGCGGTCCGGCTACCCGGCCCGGCCGAGGCCGAGGCCGAGGCGACCGACGATCTGGAGGCGCTTGCCAACGCCGTGCGCGAGGCGACCACTCCCCGCAAGCCGGCCGAGCCAGTTGGTCAGGGCGTGGAGATCGGCCGCCGCGGCCACCTGCGGGTGCTCAGGTCCGCGCCGCCCGACCCCGGCCGCCGCGGCTAGGACCCCGGCTGGGGATGCCCCCGAGCGGCAGCCGCCGGCCGGTAGGCTCAGTGCCCGTACAGCGCGGCAGCGACCGCGATCACGGCGGCGCGAGAGGCAGGCCAAGTGGCCGATTACGCGAAGATCTTCAAGGCCTATGACATCCGCGGCGTGGTTCCGGACGAACTCGACGAGGAGGTCACCGAGGCCATCGGGGCCGCTTTCGTCCGGCTGACCGGAGCCGGAGCCGTGGTCACCGCACATGACATGCGGTCGTCGTCGCCGCTGCTGGCCGCCGCGTTCGGGCGTGGCGCGGCGGCTCAGGGCGCGGACGTGATCTCGGCCGGGCTCGGCTCGACCGACATGCTCTACTACGCCAGCGGCAGCCTGGACATCCCCGGCGCCATGCTGACGGCCAGCCACAACCCGGCCCGTTACAACGGGATCAAGCTCTGCCGGGCGGGCGCCCGCCCGGTCGGCGCCGAGACCGGGCTAGTCGAGCTGCACGAGATGGTCGCCGCGGGCGTGCCCGGCTACGAGGGCCCGGCCGGGCACATCACCGAGCGCGACCTGCTGTCCGGGTACTCCGAGTACCTGCGGACCCTGGTGGACCTGTCCGGTAACCGGCCGCTCAAGGTCGCCGTCGACGCCGGGAACGGAATGGCCGGCTATACCGTCCCGCGGGTGTTCGCGGGACTGCCGATCGAACTGGAGCCGCTCTACTTCGAGCTGGACGGGAGCTTCCCCCATCACGAGGCGAATCCCATCGACCCGCGTAACATGGCCGATTTGCAGCAGCTCGTTATCAAATGTGGCGCGGATCTCGGGCTGGCCTTCGACGGCGATGCTGACCGGTGCTTCGTGGTCGACGAGCGCGGCGAGATCGTGTCGCCGTCCGCGCTCACCGCGCTGATCGCCGTCCGGGAACTGGCGCGCGAGCCCGGGGCGACGATCATCCATAACCTGATCACCTCCCGCGCCGTGCCCGAGATCGTCACCGAGCACGGCGGCATCCCGGTGCGGACCCGGGTGGGCCACTCGTTTATCAAGGCGAAGATGGCGGAGTCGGGCGCTATCTTCGGCGGCGAGCACTCGGGCCATTTCTACTTCCGCGACTTCTGGTTCGCTGACTCGGGGATGCTCGCGGCCATGCACGTGCTCGCGGCGGTCGGCTCGGCCGATGTGCCCCTGTCGGAACTGCTGACGGAGTACGCCCGGTACGAGGCATCCGGCGAGATCAACAGTGAGGTCGCCGATCAGGCGGCCGCCGCCGGGAAGGTCAGGGCCGCCTTCGCCGCCCGGCCGGGCGTGCGCACGGACGATCTCGACGGGCTCACGGTCTCCGGGCCGGACTGGTGGTTTAACCTGCGGCCGTCCAACACCGAGCCGCTGCTGCGGCTGAACGTGGAGGCGGCCGATGCTGGCACCCTGGCGGATCTGCGCGCCGAGGTGCTGCGTATCGTCCACAGTGGCTAGCCCAGGGCGCAGGGACACACATAACGGGACACGCATAACGGGAGATTTAGTGCAGATCGATGAATGGCTGCTCGACATCCTGGCCTGCCCGAAATGCCACGCGCCGCTGCGGGCCGACGCGACCGCCAGCGAGCTGGTCTGCACCGGAGCCGACTGCGGCCTGGCCTATCCGGTTCGCGACGATATCCCCGTGCTGCTGATCGACGAGGCCCGCGATCCCGCCGCGGGAAACCGGCAGGAGTGAGCGCCGATCAGCGCCGAGCGGACGCAGCCCGCCGCCGGGCACGGCGGGCACGGCGGGCACAGCGGGCACGGCGGGCACAGCGGCGGGAAGCGGGCAGTCATCGCCGCGCTCGCGGCGAACCTGGGCATCGCCGCGACAAAGTTCGCGGCCTTCTTCATCACCGGGTCGGCGTCGCTGCTAGCTGAGTCCGCGCATTCGGTGGCCGACTCGGGTAATCAGGCGCTGCTGCTGCTCGGCCGCCAGCGTGCCCTGCAGGAGGAGACCGAGGAGCATCAGTTCGGCTTCGGGGCCGAGCGCTACTTCTACGCGTTCATCGTCGCCCTGGTCCTGTTCACCATGGGCGCGGTGTTCTCGCTCTACGAGGGCGTCCAGCGGATCAGGCAGCCCGAGCAGGTGTCCTCCCCGGCCATCGCGTTCGCGGTCCTGTTCATCGCCATCGCCCTGGAGAGCTTCTCGCTTCGCACGGCGGTCCGCGAGTCTAACCAGTCCCGGGGTACGGCCAGCTGGCGGAGCTTCATCCGGCGGGCCAAGGCCCCTGAGCTTCCCGCGGTCCTGCTGGAGGACGTGGCCGCGCTGACCGGGCTGATCTTCGCCCTGACCGGGGTGGCGCTGGCGACGGCCACCGGTAACGGCCGGTGGGACGGGGCCGGCTCGATCGCGATCGGCGTCCTGCTGGGCTGCGTGGCGGCCGTCCTCGCGGTCGAGATGAAGAGCCTGCTCATCGGCGAGTCGGCCAGCGCGGACAGCGAGCGCAAGATCGTCGCGGCGATCATGGGCGGTCCCGAGGTGGACCGGGTTATTCACCTTCGCACCCTGCACGTCGGGCCGGAAACCCTGCTCGTCGCCGCGAAGATCGCCGTCGCCGGCAGCGATTCGGCGGCCAGCATCGCCGCGGGCATCGACGCGGCCGAGCGCCGGATCCGGGCGGCGGTCCCGATCGCGAAGCACATCTTCCTCGAGCCCGACCTGTACCAGCCGGCGCGCGTCGACACCGCCGACCCCGCGGTACGTGCCGCCCGGCGATCGTGGCGCGGCGGCCGGACCTGGCCCGCGATCGGTACCCGGCGCCGCGGCCAGCAGCGCTAACGGCGGGCCCGGGCTAGCTCACGCCGGAGCGGGAGAGGAATGCGAGAGCGTTGAGGAGGCTGCTCTTGCCGCTGCCGTTGGGGCCGACGAGCACGGTTAGCGGTCCTAGCCGGACGTCGCACTCGGCGATGCTCTTCTAGTTCGTCTAGTTCGTCTAGTTCGTCAACCGCACCCGGCTGATGAACGGCTCCGCCCGGCCCGGCCTAGCTCACGACTGAGTGGCCGGAGCGGGTTCCTGCTGCGGGTGCCCGGCCTGACCTGGGGCAAGCTGTTCGGCGGGCAGCTTGCGGATCGCGTCCCCGCAGCGGACGGTTCCCGGCACGACGACCCTGGCGTTCAGGCCGCGCAGCCGCAGCCCGCGGCCCACCTTGGAGTTAACGAAGCGCAGGGCGTCGACGCCGAACCGGGCGGCGAACTTGGCGCAGCCCCGGTGCGGCTGGTCGGTCACCGTCAGCACCGCCGAGCCCAGGGCCAGCCGGGTGCCCGCCGGCAGGTTCGCGGTGCTGAGATCGAGGTCGACGTAGAGCTGGTCGCCGGCCAGCTGGCGGCGCGCCGGGTCCCCGGCGACCAGCAGGGCGGCCCGGGCGTTCATGATGGTCAGCTGCATATCCGGATGCGACGACCCGTCCGCGGTGCGGCTGCTGCCCCGCTCCCGCCAGGTGTCGCCGACGAGGCCCACCCGCACATCGAGCGCACCCTCGGCGAGCACCTCGCGCTCGTCGACGGCGGGCCGACGCACGATCAGCTCGACCGTGCCGCAGTCGGATGGCGATTCCCGGACGTCATCGAGGCCGACTTCCAGCGCGCCCGTGCTGAGATGCTCCACGCTGCCATGATGTCCCCGCCGCGGCGATCGCGTCCAGAAAGTTATGGAGCATCCGGGAACCTACCGGGCGTCGCCGCGCGCGGGTCCGCTACCCGCCTCCGGAGACGCTGTCGGTCGTGGGCGCCCCGGCTCGGCGCCCGGCTCGGCGCCCGGCTCGGCGCCCGGCTAGGGCCGGCCGGGATCTCACCGCAGGGCACCCTGTGGGCGGTGCTGCCCGGCCGGGGCATGCTGGTGCCTTTGCGCAGCGGCACGCCGGGCGCGCGGATCAGCGTCGGCCGCACCGATGCGCACGCTCATCTCATCCTCCTGTCCGTTCCTCTCCATGATCGTGCAGCCTTTTGGGGGTCAGGACCCCCAAAAGGCTGCACGATCATGGCCTGTTCTGATCCATCCGCAGCAGCCGCAGCGCCCGCTCCTGCTCGAAGTCGAGCGCGCGGGCGGGGGGCGCCTGAATCCGGCCGATCCGCCGGCCCAGCTCGGCGACCTCCGACCGGACCCGCGGGTCGGCCAGCACCCGGATCCCGAAGGCGAGCGCCGCCGGGCTGATGTCATACCGCCGCTCGATCGACAGGCCCAGCGCCGCCGCGGCCAGGTCGGCGTCGGTGAACTGTCGGTGCGCCGCGCCCGGCCCGCCCGCGCGGCGGCTCTCCCGCCGCGCCACGTCCCGCCGCGCCCCGTCTCGGCCTGCCCCGTCTCGGCCTGCCCCGCCCGGGCCCGGGCGGAAGCGCCCGGCCCTGTCGCCGCGGGAGCGCCGCTGCTGCCCAAGCGGAAGCAGCCCCAGCGACTCGCGATACCGGAGCATCCGGGGCGAAGTACCCAGCGCCTGCGCCGCCTCGGTGATCCGCATTTCGCGAATCTAACATTCTCTTGTCAAGAATGCCGCTTCCAAGATGCGCGCACCGGGCGTGGTCCCGTACGGTCGGTGTTGTCCGCACGAGCCGCGGCCCCGCCGGCCAAAACGCCGGCGCCGGGGCCACGCCAGCACCAGGCCGCGCGACGCCAGGTCACGCAGGTGCCAGACGCCCGCCCGCCAGACGCCCGCCCGCCCGCCAGACGCCCGCACCCGAACACCCGCCGGATCTCGTCCATGAGGAGCGCATATGTCCGCTGAAGCTGTCCCGTTCAAGGTCGCCGACCTGTCCCTGGCGGATTTCGGCCGCAGGGAGATCCGGCTGGCGGAGCATGAGATGCCCGGCCTGATGGCCGTCCGGGCGGAATGGGCGGACGAGCGGCCGCTGACCGGGGCGCGGATCACCGGCTCCCTGCACATGACCGTGCAGACGGCCGTCCTGATCGAGACCCTGGCCGCCCTCGGCGCGCAGGTCCGCTGGGCCTCCTGCAACATCTTCTCCACCCAGGACCACGCCGCTGCCGCCGTGGCCGTGGGACCGGAGGGCACCGCGGACAACCCCAAGGGCATCCCGGTGTTCGCCTGGAAGGGCGAGTCCATGGAGGAGTACTGGTGGTGCGCCGAGCAGGCGCTCACCTGGCCCGGCGAGGCGGGGCCGAACATGCTGCTGGACGACGGCGGGGACGCCACCCTGCTGGTCCACAAGGGCGCCGAGTACGAGGCCGCCGGAGCGGTGCCCGCCCCGGCGGCCGACGACTCCGAGGAATGGCAGGTCATCCTGGGTGTCCTGGCCCGCTCGCTGAAGGAGACGCCCGGCAAGTGGACCGCCACCGCGGCGGAGATCAAGGGCGTCACCGAGGAAACCACCACCGGCGTGCACCGGCTGTATGAGATGGCCAATGCCGGGACGCTGCGGTTCCCTGCGATCAACGTCAATGACTCGGTCACCAAGTCCAAGTTCGACAACAAGTACGGCTGCCGCCACTCGCTCATCGACGGGATCAACCGCGCCACTGATGTCCTGATCGGCGGCAAGGTGGCCGTGGTCTGCGGCTACGGCGATGTCGGCAAGGGCTGCGCCGAGTCGCTGCGCGGCCAGGGCGCGCGGGTGATCGTGACCGAGATCGATCCGATCTGCGCGCTGCAGGCGGCCATGGACGGCTACCAGGTGGCCCGCCTGGAGGACGTAGTGCAGACCGCGGACATCTTCGTCAGCGCGACGGGGAACTTCCACATCATCACGGCCGAGCACATGAGCCAGATGAAGCACCAGGCCATCGTCGGGAACATCGGCCACTTCGACAACGAGATCGACATGGCCGGGCTCACCCGGCTGCCGGGCGTCCAGCGGACCAACATCAAGCCGCAGGTCGACGAGTGGACCTTCGCCGACGGGCACACCGTGATCGTCTTGTCGGAGGGCCGGCTGCTGAACCTCGGCAACGCCACCGGCCACCCCAGCTTCGTCATGTCCAACAGCTTCACCAACCAGGTCATCGCCCAGGTGGAGCTGTTCACCAAGACCGCCGACTATCCGCTCGGCGTGCACGTCCTGCCCAAGCACCTGGACGAGAAGGTGGCCCGCCTGCACCTCGACGCGCTGGGCGTCCGGCTGACCATCCTGACCAAGGAGCAGGCCGCCTACATCGGCGTCCCGGTCGATGGCCCGTTCAAGTCCGATCACTACCGCTACTGAGCCAGCGGTGTCCGACGTACTCGATCCTGGGCTGGCCATGGCCGGCCGGCCCAGGATCGAGTGGGCGCGGCGGGCCATGCCGGTCCTGCGGCTGCTGACCGAGACCGTCGCCGGCCAGCAGCCGTTCAGCGGCCTCACGGTGGCGGCGTGCCTGAACGTGACGGCCGAGACGGCCGGCCTGGTCCGCCTGGTCACGGCCGGCGGCGGCCGCGTCCAGCTCGCGGCGTCCAACCCGCTGTCCACCCAGGACGACATCGCCGCCGCCCTGGCCGCGGAGCCCGGCGTCAGCGTCTACGCCCGGTCGGGGACCGACCGCGGCACCTACTACGAGCACCTGCACCGCGCCCTGGACGGGAGCCCCGACCTGGTTATCGACGACGGCGGTGACCTCACGAACACGCTGCACGAGCAGCGGCCAGAGCTGCTGGCCCGGGTGCGCGGCGGCTGCGAGTCGACCGCCAGCGGCGTGGCGCGGCTGCGCCGGATGGCCGCCGCGGGCTCGCTGGCCTTCCCGGTCGTGGCGGCCGACGCCTCGACGACCCGGCGGATGATCGATCACCAGTACGGGACCGGCCAGTCCGTCATCGACGGCGTCATCAGGGCCACCAACACGCTGCTGGCGGGCAAGGTCGTGGTGGTCGCGGGATTCGGGCCCTGCGGCAGCGGCATCGCCGAGCGGGCCAGGGGACTGGGCGCGCAGGTCATCGTGACCGAGGTCGACCCGGTCCGCGCCCTGGCGGCCGTCCTGCAGGGCTACCGGGTGCTGCCGATGTCCGCGGCGGCGCCCGCCGGCGAGCTGTTCATCACGGCCACCGGGTCGCGGGATGTCATCGGGCGCGCGCACCTGGAGGCCATGCGCGACGGGGCCATCCTGGCCAACGCCGGGCACTTCGACGTGGAGATCGACGTGCGCGAACTGGACCGCCTGGCCGTGGAGGTCAACCCGGCCGTCCGGCCCCAGGCCGACGAGTACGTACTGCCCGACGGCCGGCGGCTGATCCTGCTGGCCGAGGGCCGGGTGGTGAACCTGGTCGCGGCCGAGGGCAACCCGGCCGCGGTGATGGACGTGTCCTTCGGCGTCCAGGCCCTCGCGCTGGCCTGGCTGGCCAGCGGCGAGGCCAGGCCGCCCGCCGGGGTGCACGAGGTACCCGCGGTGATCGACACCCAGGTCGCCAGCCTCACGCTCGCCGCGATGGGGACGGACGTCGACACCCTGACTCCCGCGCAGCAGCAGTACCTGGATTCCTGGCGGCAGGGCTCCTAGCCGGCATTCCTAGCCAGCAGGGCAGCTAGGCGGCGGACGGCGCCGGCCGCGAGCGGGCCGTTACGGATAAAACCTCTGATGGTGAGGCTTCGGTGGTATGGGACGCTGTGACCCATGGAGCGCGAGGAGGCGGTAGCGCCGATGCTGCCGGGGCTGCGAGATCCCAGTAACCGGGTCAGCCGGCGGGCGGTCGGGTACTGGACCGCGCGGGCCGCGGCGGACGGGCTGTGCCTGCTGGCCGCCGAGATCGCCGTGGCGGCCGGTACCGGGTTTGGTCTCGGCTGGTGGATCGCGCTGGCGGTGACGTTACTGGCGGTGGCCGCGTACGCGCTGATCATGCCGCGGTGGCGGTACCGGGTGCACCGCTGGGAGGTCACCGGCGAGGCCGTCTATACCCGGACCGGCTGGATCTCGGTGCACTGGCGCATCGCGCCGATCAGCCGGATCCAGACCATCGACAGCCATCGCTGGTTCGGTGAGCGGCTTTTCGGACTGGCCAACGTGACGGCCACGACGGCGTCGGCGGCCGGGCCGGTGCACATACGCGGTCTCGACCGGGGGACGGCTGACCGCCTGCTCGATCAGCTGACGGCGGCCACCGGCCAGGTGCCCGGCGACGCCACATGAACGCGGGCCCGGATGACCCGCTGTCCGACTGGCTGTGGCTGAGCCCGCGCAGCCTCATCGTCCGGCCGGTCACTGACCTGATCCGGCTGCTGCCCGTGCTGGCCGGCGCGGCATTCTTCGGCTCGTCGCGCGGCTCTGACAGCTACTGGGGCTTCGGCTTCGCCGCCGTGGCCGTCGTGACCAGCGTCGTGCGCTGGTGCACGACCCGGTACCGGGTCACCGGCGAGCGCATCTACCTGCGCCGCGGCCTGCTGAACCAGAAGGTGCTCTCGGTGCCCCGGGACCGGATCCGCAGCGTCGACCTCTCGGCGCACGTCGTTTACCGGCTCCTTGGGCTGCGCAAGGTGATGGTCGGGACGGGCCGTAACGACCGGCGGGAGGGCGAGAGCCTGCATCTGGACGCGCTCCGGCTCCCCGACGCCGAGGCGCTGCGCGCCATGCTGCTCACCGGTCCGGCCGTGCTCGCCGAGCCCGGTGCTGCGGGGGCTGCGGGCGCTGCGGGGGCGGCGGGGGCTGCGGGCCGGGCCGGGGCCGCCGCGGCGGCGGAGCGGGAACTGGCGCGGCTGGCCCCTGCCTGGGTGCGGTTCGCGCCGCTCACGCTGACCGGGCTGGTCATCGTCGGCGTCGCGATCGGGTCGGGCACGCAGCTCATCGATGCCACCCGTATCAACGTCACGTCGATCGGGCCGGTGCATCGGCTGGCCATCAGGTTCGGCGCGCTGGCGCCCGCGCAGCAGGTGCTCGACGGGGCGCTGGTCGTCCTGGCCTGCCTCGTGCTGCTGTCGGTCGCCGGTTACGTCGCGTTGTTCTGGAACTTCCGCCTGGTGAGCCCCGGCAGCGGCGTCCTGCGCGTCTCCCGGGGGCTGCTCTCCACTCGGACCACGACCATCGATACCCGCCGGCTGCGCGGGGCCGAGCTCAGCGAGCCCCTGCTCCTGCGGGCGGCCGGGGGCGCCCGCTGCCTGGCGATCACCACCGGCCTGCGGGTGGGCCGGGGCGCCGAGCACGGCGGCTCGCTGCTGCTGCCGCCGGCCCCGCGTGCGGTGGCCAGCAATGTCGCCGCCGTCGTCCTCGGCGTCCCGGTCGAGTACCTCACCGGTGATCTCGTCCGGCACGGGGCCGCGGCCCGGCGGCGCCGTTATCTCCGGTCGGCCGGTCCCGTCGCCGTCCTGACCGCGGTGCTGACGCTGGCGTGGGCGGTCGGGCACGCGCCGGCCTGGCCGTGGGTGGCCTCCCTCGCCGCGCTGCCGCTGGCCGCGGCGCTGGCGGCCGACCGGTACCGGAGCCTGGGTCACCGGCTGGCCGGCGGCTGGCTGATCACCCGCACCGGCAGCCTGGTCCGGCGGCGCAGCGTCCTGTCCACCGAGGGGATCATCGGCTGGCGGATCCACCAGAGCTGGTTCCAGCGCCGCCAGGGCCTGGTCTCGCTGGCCGCCACCACTGCCGCCGGGCGGCAGCACTATGTCGCGCACGACATCCCGGCGGCCGTCGCGCTGGCCGTCGCCGCGGCGGCGACCAGCGACCTGATGACCCCGTTCCTGCGCGGCGCTGATCCGCCCGCGGCCGGGCGGGCCGCCGCGGCGGGCGTGTTACCTCGACCTGCCTTGGTTCGTCACCTGCTATGACGGATGACGACGGGGAGGTGCCGATGGGCGAGGGAGACTGGCTCGCGGAGCGTTTCGGGCGACGTCCAGAACCTGGCTCCGGGCCGATGGCGCGGCGGTTCGCGCGGGCGCGCCAAGCGAGGTTCGCGGGGCGGCGGCTGTGGCGGGCACCTTCTGGGGGCGGGCTCAGGCCGCTGTGCCAGCGCTTGTGAACGGCGCGGCGGGCGCCGTCTGGGCTCCAGGCGGACGACCGTGCGTCGTGTTCACCTTCACGATCACGACGAGCGGGAAGATCACCGCGATCGACCTCATCGCGGACGCCGAGCGCATCGGCCAGTTCGACCTGTCGATCCTTGGCGACGGCGACCCTGGAAGCTCATATCCGGCGAGTTCAGACCGAGCTCTCAAAGACCCCGAAGGCCGACCCTGAGACGGCGCTGACGCTCATCAAGATGCGGGAAGATCGCCTCGAACTTCGCCGCCAGCGTCTCCCCAGTACTCTCCATCACGCTCATAGCACATCATGAGCTGAGATCCCCGGAAGCTGCGGGTTATTCAGAGGCAACCCCTAAGTGGCATTGTGCCCTGGGGAGGCTGGCTCGGGATAGCAGTTAGCTCCGCGCAGTGAAGGGAGGATTAGTCCCGCGTATTAGGCTGGCGGGTATCGGTCTCGGTTCTCCTGCGCACAGCCTGCGCGACGATTAGCGCGCAAACTGGCCCAATTATCAACGCCGTCCATTGTCCGAAGGCGATGGCGCAAATTGCCGTAACAGCACCAGCGCCGCATGCTCCCAAGACTATCCTAAGGGGCAATGGAATGGGGATGGAAAAGTTTGTAGACCTCATTGAAGTCGGCACCTCGCTTATTCGTGACTCTGGGATCTCTGATGCCTGCACTGAAAATCTCGATCCTGGAAGCCCATATCATCAGTGCGCGCCCACGGATCAAGGTATATGAGGCTAGAAACGTCCATGCAGGGCATCCCACACATCATATACCACCCACATGACACTCCAGTATATACCAGTTCTAAATCGGATCATCTTGGCCGCATTGATTCCCAGCCAATCCGCGATTCCAGAGGCAACGAGGCCGCCTGCTATTCCCCAGACTGCAGCATGGACGTATGAGGAGATACTATGGCATGAGTCGTCCCACCAGCACTGGAGCACATTTGAAGCGCCACCCATCGCCGCATTGAAAGTGTAGTAGCCATAGCCACTGCAGACGCCTCCGGTCACGTCAGCGCATACCACAGCCACTGCTGCCGCGATAAGAGTGAAAGTGCCATAGACGATGAAATCGACAACTCCCCTTTTCCAGCACTTCCAGCCCCACCAGCACTTTCCGGTGGGATCAGTATTGGACACTGGGTTGCCGTCGGCATAGCCGTATGGCTGATAAGTTTGCGCGATGGCCGGATCGACGGACAAGAATTGGCCGGTCCGCGGGTCATAGTACCGGTTGATGAGGTAGATCAGGCCGGTAGGGTCGGTGTAGCTGCCGGCGTAGCCGAAGGGGGTTGCGGCGGTGAGTCCCCCTATGGTCTCGGGGTTACCCCAGGCATCGTAATTGGTAGTAGCGGTAAGAGCGCCAGACGAATTTATGGTGCCACGCACTGAACCGAGGGAGTCGGTGGTCAGGTAGGTGATGGTGCCGTTGGACAGGTTGACCTGCTCGGTCGGACCCAGCCCCCTGGCATAGATATAGGCATTGGACGAGTCCATGATCATCTGCGGTATTTGTGAGGCGGTGTTCCACACATACTCCTGGGTACCTGCAGGCTCGCCGGATGGCGTGATGCTTGTCGACGCCCGCAGGCCATTGCCGTCGTAGGTTCCGCTACTCATGTCCGCGGCAGTATTGTCGTAGCCACTGAGCTGGCCGACGCCGTTCCACGTGCCGGATGCGACAGCGGTGGATCCCTGCGTGACGCTGGTCCTCTGGCCGTCTGCGCTATAAGTGTAGTTAGTGGTTATACCACCCAGGACCGAGGAGGTCATCTCGCTGTCATGGTCGTAGCTGCCTGTAGCGCCGGTCGGGAGGGTGCTGAGGTTGCCAGAAACATCGAGGCTGTAGGTCAGCGTGGATCCGCCGCCGGGAGTCATGGAGGCGACTCGGCCCTGGCCATCGTAGGTATAGGTGGCCGGGGACTGCGCGGAGGACGGGGTGTCGGTCTCGGCGAGGACCCTGCCGTCGGGTGCGTCGGAGTAGCTGAATGACTGCAGAGTGGCACTGCTGTTCTGCAAGGCGATCGCCGAGGGTGCGTCGGCACTGTCGTAACTGGTGGTAACGGTGTCGCCCGTAGACCCAAAGGCTTCTGAGGTGGGTAGGGAATCACCGTTGCTGGTAATAGCGATCTGGTTGCCGGTGAAGTCGGTGACCGCATTCAGCACGTCGGCCTTGGTGTATCCGTAGGTCACGGTGTCGCCAGACGCCCACGTCGCACTCGAGGGCAGCGAGTAGATGACTGCGGTCGTGTTGCCATCGGCGTCGTATCCGTATCCGGTGGTCTGACCAGCGCCGTTGGTGGCGGCGGTGAGCTCCCCGAACGGGTCGTAGGTATAGCTGGAGGAGCCGGTCGCGTCGGTCATGCCGGTCTGCTGGCCGTCGGCGTCATAGGCGTAGGTCACCGAGTGGGCTGAGGAGCCGGAGTAGGTCACTGTGATCGGGAGGCTCGCCGGGCTGTAGGCCCAAGTAGCGGTGACGCCGTTGGGGTCTGTGGTCGTGAGCTTATTGCCGGCCGGGTCGTAAGCATAGGTAGTCGTCGCGCCCGAAGGTGCTGCTGTAGTGGCTGGGGACGTGGTGGAGACGAGTTCGCCGGAGGAGTTGTAGCTGGAGGTGGTCTGGTACGCGGCTTGGCTCGGGAAGGAGGTGGCGGACACGGCCCAAGGCGATGAGGCCTCGCAACTGGCGATGCCGGAGAGGTTCCCATCTGGCATGACAATCGAGGTCTGGTCCCCGTCTAGGTCGTAGCAGTACGTCATGGTGGCGGCAGCCGGGGTACCGGACCCTGAGGTCTGGATTGCTAGCTGCCCGGCAGCGTTGTACGCACTGATGGTGACCTGGTTCTGTCCTCCGCTGGATACGGGCGGCGATGTGGCTTTGATCAGGTTCCCGTCGCCATCGTATGCATAGGTTGTCGCCTCGTAGGCAGGCTGCCCAGTCTGCCCCGCTGACAGAGGCGTGGTCTTCTGGGTTTTCTGGCCGAGTGCGTTGAACATCCAAACTGTCGAATCAGAGGCGAGACGGTTGTTATATCCAGAGGGGTAGACGGTCGGGCAAGATGCTGCTGTTAGGTCATTCGCGGCCACGCCCGTGGGCGGGACGGTCTGGGTGGTGTGGCTGTCACCGTCGTAGCAGGTGAGGGTGGTATTGCCGTCGGGGTCGGTGACGAGTGTGGGCTGGTCGTCGGCGTTGTAGGTGGTGGTGGTGGTGGTGTAGCCGCGGGCGTCGGTGTCGGTGGTCTGGTTGTTGTTGGCGTCGTAGCCGTAGCTGGTGGTCCGGGGGGTGGCGGTGGCGCCGGTGCCGCCGGCCTGGGTGACGGAGGTTTTCTTGCCGTCGGCGTTCCAGCTGGTGATGGTGGTGTAGTCGGCGGCGTTGGCGGCGGGCAGGTTCCCGTCGGGGGTGGTGGTGCTGGTTTTCTCGCCGTCACTGTTGTAGGTGTAGGTGGTGGTGGCGGTCTCGGTGCCGTTGCCGTCGGGGGTGGCTGACGAGGTGAGGTCGCCGGCGGGGTCGTAGGCGAGCTGGGTGACGACGCCGTCGGCGTTGATGGTGGCGCAGGGCAGTGACGGGGATGGCGGGGTGGTGGTGCAGGTGATGCTGGTGCTGGTGCCGGGCAGGGTGACGCTGTTGCCGGTGTAGAGCTGGTAGGTGGTCTGCTGGTAGGCGGCGGTGGTGGCGCCGGGCTGGTAGACGCCGGTGGTGGTGTAGAGCTGGTTGCCGTCGGTGTCATACAGCGTCCAGGTGACGCCCTGCGGGGGTGCTGCGGAGGGCGGGGTGATCACCCGGCCGGGCGCGGCCGGCGATGGGCCCTCCTGAGACGACGAGCAGGTGGCGGTGGCCTGGGCGGTGGCGGCGCAGCTGGTGTCGTTCAGGGCGGTGGACCAGTCGGTGGTGGTGGCGGTCTGGTTTCCGATGCCGTTGGGGGCGGTGGTGGTGGCGGGGTTGCCGGCGGGGTCATAGCTGGTGGTGGTGATGTTGCCGTCGCCGTCGGCGGTGGTGGTGTCCAGGAGGGTGCCGCCGCTGGTGCCGCCTGCGGTGGTGTCGGGGACGTTGTCGGTCTCGGAGGTGAGGGTGGTGCCGGTGTAGTCGGACTGGGCGGCGAGGGTGCCCTGCTGGTAGTCGTAGACGGTGGTGTTGCCGTCGGGGCCGGTGACGGTGACGTAGCCGGTGCCGGTGGCGGTGTTCAGGCAGTCGCCGTCGGCGGCGTTCACGCAGTAACTGAACGTTGTCTGGTAGCCCATGGGGTCGGTCTGGGAGGTGACCCGGCCGAGGGAGTCGTAGGCGTTGACGGTGGCGTCGCCGGCGTCGGGGCCGCCAGGCTGGGCGCTGGGGGCGGTGATGGTGAGCAGGTCGCTGGCCAGCAGCGGGCCGCCGGCGGACCCGGCGTAGGTGTAGGTGGTGGCGTTGCCCGTCGGGTCGGTGACGGAGGTCAGGTCGCTGGCCGGGTTGTAGGCATAGGTCGAGGTCCGGCCGAGGGGGTCGGTGGCGGAGGTGACCAGGCCGGCGGCGTTATGGCCGATGACCAGGGCGCGGCCGGAGGCGGCGGTGATGGTGTCGCAGGTGGCGGCCGTCGGGGGCAGTGGCCGGTGCCGGGCAGGGGTGCGCCGTAGCTGATGGTGAGGGTGTTCCCGGCGGCGTCGGTCTCGGATTCGAGGGCGCCGCTGGACCCGTAGGCGTAGCTGAGGCCGGGCCGGGGGGAAT
>Ga0307372_10002924_pt1 | contig 27803 bp, 19 predicted proteins | sample OX1MG_FD_202533 | JGI IMG/M metagenome (GOLD analysis project Ga0307372, IMG submission 202533) | Soil microbial communities from Risofladan, Vaasa, Finland - OX-1 | ecosystem: Environmental > Terrestrial > Soil > Coastal area > Acid sulfate soil | place: Finland: Risofladan, Vaasa | collected... | reverse complement strand
TCGGCGCTGGCCGGGGTCAGGGCAGCCAGCTCCCGGTTGGCCACCTGGCAGAGGAGCGGATAGGTGGCGTGCATCCGGACGTGGGCCTCGACCACCCTGCGGAGCTGGTCGAGAGGGTCGGGGTCGGCCTCCAACACGGACTGGCGAAGCCGGTCGTGGTGTTCCTCGTGGCCGATCAGCATCAACTCGAAGAGGAGCTGCTCCTTGGACTCCAGGTGGGCGTAGACCGAGCTGGCCCGGATGCCGGCCGCCTGGGCGATCTCACGGACCGAAACGCCGTGGAAGCCCCTTTCGCCGAAGCGGACCAGGGCCTCTTCCAGGATGCGCCGATGGGTCCCGTCGGCGGCCGCTCGCGGCGGCAGCAGTTCTTCGGCGGCAGCCTGGGCGTTGGGTTGGGCCTGAGCCTCGAGCATTGCTCCCCTCCGGGGACGGAACCGAACGGTCGTTAGTCTGCGGCGGAAGGTCCGTTCCGGTCAATTAATACGTACTTGACGCAATTGTTCCGGCCGTGATTCACTGCCGACACCAACGAACGACCGTTAGGAAGATGTGGACGCGGGGGGGCAAGTGGTCGAGCTGGGTGACGGCGTGCGGCCGGAATTCGTGGACGTGGACGTACCCGGGGGCAAGCTGCGCACGGCCCGGTGGGGAGACGGCGGCCAGACCGTCCTCGGCATCCACGGGGTGACGGCGTCGTCGTTGTCCCTGGCCCCGGTGGCCCGGCACCTGGCTGAGCACCACCACCTTCTGGCCCCGGACCTGCGGGGCCGGGGGGCCAGCGGCCGTTTGCCTGGGCCCTTCGGCATGGAGGCCCACGCCCGGGACTGCGCCGAGGTCCTCGAGGCGCTGGGGTCCGGTCCGGCCGTGGTGGTGGGTGAGTCCATGGGTGGATACGTGGCCGTCGTGCTGGCCGCCCGGTTCCCCGAACGGGTGGAGCGACTGGTTCTGGTGGACGGAGGCCTGCCCCCGCCCCTGTCGCCTGGCCTGGACCCCGGCGCCGTCGTGGAGGCCGTGCTCGGGCCGGCCCTGGCCCGACTTGGCACGGTGTTCGGTTCGGAGGCGGAGTACCTGGACTTCTGGCGGGCCCATCCCTCCTTCACCGAGGGACTCAGTGACGACATCGAGGCCTACCTGCTGTACGACCTCGAACCGGTGGCCGGTGGGTTCCGCTCCCGGGTCTCGGAAGCGGCCGTGAGGGAGGACAGCGCCCAGACTCTCCAGGACCCGGAGGTCATCACCGACGCACTGAACGCACTGCGCTGTCCGATAAGCCTGCTCCGGGCCGAGCGAGGCCTGTTGAACCAGTCCGAGCCCTTGCTGCCCGAAGCCGTCGTGGCCGAGTGGCGTTCCGTCCTACCCCAACTGGTGGACGAGATCGTTCCCGACACCAACCACTACACGCTCATGTTCGGTGCCACGGGCGCGGCCGAGATCGCCCGGCTCGCCTTCGGCACCGGCCCGGATCGTTCGTCCCTAGCCGCACCCTCAGCTCAACCAGGAGGCCAGCATGTATGAGTCAGTCATTCCCAAGGCCGGGCGCCGGGGCGTCATTGCCGTCGTGTGTCTCGGAGTGTTGGTGGCCGCCTGCGGCAGCTCATCGCCCAACGCCGCTTCGAAGACGCACCAGGAGACCGGCCCGGGGCCCTCGGGGACGGTGAGCGGCCAGGCGACCTCGACCACGGTGTCGAGCTCCTCCACCACCCAGGCGGGCGGTGGGACCAGCAGCGCCCTGGCGTCGGGAGGCTCGGGCGTGGGCTCCTCGGGCGGGACATCGGGGTCGAACAACGCCTCGTCCGGGGGCGGTTCGATCGCGGGCGGTTCCGGGAGCGGGACGGTGTCCGGCTTCCATTACACCCCGACGCATCTCTGGAGCGGGGCGGCCGAGACCCAAGGCATCAGTGCCTCCACCATCACCCTCTGCATGCACGCCGCCACCGTGTTCGGGGAGGCTTTCAACGAGCGCCCCCAGGACCTCGGTGTCTACTGGGACTGGCTCAATGCCAACGGCGGCGTCATCGGCCGCAAGGTGAACATGACCATCGAAGATGATGAGTACACGGCTCAGGGCGCCCAGGTGGCGGCCCAGGAGTGCGAGTCGCTCAACCCCTTCCTGGTGCTCGGAGGAATCGGTTTCGACCAGGACCCGGTGGTCCGCCAGTTGGCGGAACAGGACCACTTCATCTACATCTACACCATGGCCGATGCCGGTACCGGCCACTACAACTACAGCTTTACCTCCTCACCCACCATCCAGCAGGTGGGCCGGTGGATGGGCCAGGCCGAGCTCGACCGCCACTATCCCGGCCCGTATGGGGCCGTGTACGTCAACGACAGCGCCTGGGTCGGTGGCTACACCACCTACAAGGCCTGGATGGACGCCCACGGCGGAAAGTCGGTGGATCAGAACTCCTACACCACCAACTCCGGCGGGGACACCAGCGGATTTCAGGCCTACATCACCGAGCTCAAGGTGGCCGGGGTCAAGACCGTCTACCTGTGGATGAACGCGCTGGCCATGGATGCCTTTGTCGAGCAGGCCGCCAACCAGGGCTACTACCCCGCCTACGTCACTCCCGACGGATTCAACCTGGTGACCCAGACGGTGGGCAAGGACATCGATAACCAGAGCCCGGCGCCCAAGCCGACCCTGGCCGGGTGGATCACGCCGGCATTCGATCCCAACAACCCCAATGTGGCCTGGTGGCCGGAAGAACAGCAGATGATCAACGTCTACAAGCAGTACGACGCCGGCCACAGCCCCGATGACATCGACTGGATGACCTGGCTGGCCTTCGAGCAGGTCACCGACCTGTTCAAGACGTGCGGCAACAGCTGCACCCGGGACGACATCGTGGGCATCTTCCACTCCGGCTGGAAGGTCACGACCGGTCCGCTCTGCCCCGTCGACTTCAGCGCCAATCCGAACTTCGGGGGAAGCCTCATCAACCTGTTCTCCGCCTACCGGGAGAACGGAGCCACGGTGTGGCGACAGCAGGCCACCTGTCAGAGTTCGCTCTGAGTGGGCCACATCCCCCAGTTCACGGTCCTGGGCCTGGCTAACGGGACCATCTACGCCCTCATCGCCCTGGGCCTGTCGCTGGTCTACAAGGCGACCCGGGCCATCAATTTCGCCCAGGGCGAGGTGGGCACCCTGGCCGCTTTCATTGCCTGGGAGCTGATCGGCCGCCACCACCAGAACTGGGTGGTAGGAGCCGCGGCCGGCCTGGCGGCGGCGGTGGTGGTGGGTTATGTGATGCACCGCTTTGTGGCTACCCCGATGCGGGAGGCCTCGCGGGTGTCACTGACCATCGCCACCCTCGGGGTGGCCTTCACCCTCTACGGCTTCGAGGCCAAGGTCTTCGGGGCCAGTCCCGAGGTGCTCCCCCCGCCCAGCCTCGGCTTCCAGGGCGTGAGCGTGGCCGGGTTCCTCCTGACTCCGGTCTACATCTACGCCATTGCCGCTGCCGTCATCGCCTCGGCCACCCTCGGGGTGGTGCTGCGCCGTACCCGCTTCGGCCTGGGGGTGCTGGCCAGCGCCCAGGACTCCGATACGGCCCGGCTCCTCGGCGTCCCAGCAGCCAAGGTGTCCGCCTTCACCTGGGTGGGGGCGGCCGTGCTGGCCGGGGTGGCCGGCCTGTTGGCCGGGCCGACCCAGGGCGTCATCTATCCATTCTTCATGTCCGGGACCCTGCTCTTCCGGGGCCTGGTGGCGGCCCTGGTCGGCGGCTTCGGTGACCTGCCCGGGGCGGTCTACGGAGGGTTGATAGTCGGGCTGGTGGAGGCCTATTCCATCGAGGCCTTCGTCCACTACCCCGGTCTGCCCGAGGTGATCCTCATGGCCCTCGTCCTGGGGGTTCTCCTGGTCCGACCCCGTGGCATCCTGGCCCGGGGAGCGGCATGACGGCCACGTCCCCGCCGGCGGCATTCCGCTTCGCCCCCCACGTGGGCCGACTGGTCGGGGTCCCGCTGGCCTGCGTGGCCCTGGCCATCGTCCTGCCCCTGGCCGGAGCGGCGGGCGTCATCAATCAGCCCGACATCGACGTGTTCAGTTACGGGGTCCTGGCCGGGATGCTGGCCCTGTCGCTCAACATCATCACCGGTTACGCCGGACCGGTGTCGCTGGGCCAGGTGGCCTTCCTGGGGATGGGGGCCTTCACCACCGGGCTGGTGGCCACCAAGCTCCACCTCCCGCTCACGCTGGCGTTCCTGGTGGCAGTGGTCGGCAGCACGGCAGTGGGTGCGCTGGCCGCCCTGGTGGTCGGCCTGCCGGCGCTGCGCCTGCGGGGGATCTACCTCGCCCTGAGCACGTTCGCCTTTGCCGACGCCGTTGATCACTACTTCTTCAACGTCCAGCAGCTGACCGGGCTCGGCTCTGGCATCACCGTCCCGCGGCCCCACGTCCTGGGCATCAACCTGCACGAGGCCAGCCGGTATGTCGTGGTGCCGCTCATCGGCCTGGCCCTGGTCTGGATGTTCGACGTGAGGCTGCGCCACGGCCGGTTGGGCCGGGCCCTGGTCGCCATTCGCGAGAACGAGGACGTGGCTGCTTCCTTCGGCGTCCGGGTGGCGTGGTCGAAGCTGGCCGCCTTTATGGCCAGCGGTGCCGTGGCCGGCTTCACCGGCGCCCTGTTCGCCTATCAGGTGACGGTGGTGAACCACAGCAGCTTCACTTTCGACCAGTCGCTCTTCTACCTGATCATCGTGGTGGTCGGCGGGCTGGGTTCCCGGGGCGGCGTCCTGGTGGCGGGGATGCTCTTCACTGCCCTACCCCGATGGCTCTCCTTTCTGCAGGAGTGGAACCTCATAGTCGCCTCGCTGTTGCTGGTCATCACCCTGGCCCGCCATCCGGGCGGCCTGCCGTCAATGTGGGCCGAGGCCCGGGACCGGCGGGCGTTGCAGAAGGGCCAGGATGACCTGGACGCCGTTCTGCCCACCATGGGGCGGCGCCGGCTGGCGGAGGACGCTCAGGCCGGCGCGGCCGGTGAGTCAGGGCGTGGCGCCCGCCTCCAGGTCGAGGGCGTCACGGTCCGCTTCGGGGGAGTGGTGGCCGTGGACGGCGCCGGTCTCGAGGTCGGCCCTGGCGCCCGGGTCGGCCTGGTTGGTCCCAATGGCGCCGGCAAATCCACCCTCTTCAACGTCATCAGCGGTCTGGTCCGCCCCGCCGCCGGCCGGGTGCTACTCGACGGCGTCGATCTGACCGCGCTGCCTCCGCACGAGCGGGCCGCCCGGGGGATGTCCCGCACCTTTCAGCAGATCGGCCTGGTCAAGGACGCCTCTTTGGTGGAGAACCTCCTGCTGGCCCAGCACTGCGGGCTGCCGGGCGGACCGGCCGCGCTGTTCGGGTCCGGCCCGGCCCGCCGGCGGGAGAAGGAGGCACTGGCCCGGGCCCATGAGTTGTTGACCGACATCGGTCTGGCCTCCTACGCCGAGGTGAGGGCCGGATCCCTGTCCGGAGGCCAGCAGCGACTGGTCGAGCTGGCCTGTGCCATCGCTCCCCATCCGCGGCTGCTTCTCCTGGACGAGCCATCGGCCGGCCTGTCCCCGGCGGCGGCCGAGCACCTGGCCGAACAACTGGCCGCGCTGAGCGCGTCGTATTCGACCAGCATCCTGCTCATCGAGCACCACCTGCCTCTGGTCACCGCCGTCTGTGAAGAGTGCTACGTGCTCGATTCCGGACAGGTACTGGCCCACGGGCCGACGGCCAAGGTGCTCCGCCAGCCCGAGGTAGCCGCCGCCTACCTGGGAGAGACAAGTCCGTGAGCCTGCTGCAGGCGGACGGAGTGGTGGCGGGCTACGGCAGCCACACCGTGCTGCACGGCGTCGACCTGTCGGTGGCCGAGGGGGAAGTGGTGGCGCTGCTCGGCCTCAACGGCGCCGGCAAGTCGGTGACCCTGCGCACCCTGACCGGGATCCTGCCGGTGCGAGCGGGGACGGTGCGCTTCCGGGACACCGATGTGACCCATTTCGGCGTGGAGGAGCGCACCCGGCTGGGCATGGTGGCCGTTCCTCAAGGCCGGGGCATCTTCACTGACCTGACCATTGAACAGAACCTCCGGGTGGGCGGCTACCTGCTCAACAACTCGGAGTACCGCTCGGCCCGGGCCGCGGTGGTGGAGCGCTTCGAGATGCTGGGGACCAGGGGGGCGGAGCGGGCCGGCAACCTGTCCGGGGGCCAGCAGGCCATCCTGGCCGTGGCCCGGGCCCTCTTGGCCCGACCCCGTCTTCTCATTCTCGATGAGCCGACCGCCGGCCTGGCTCCATCGGCCATCGCCACCTTGCTCGAGGTCCTGAAAGACCTTCAGGCCGAAGGCATGACCATGCTTCTGGTCGAGCAGAACGTCGGCTTCGCCATGGCACTGGCCCAGCGCCTCCTGCTCATGCAGAAGGGCGTGGTTGTGGAGGAGAGCGCCCCCGGCCGGGCCGCCGATCGCAAGTCGCTCCTCGACGCACTGGGCGCCGGTGAGCTCACCAAGGGACGCAGCACCCGGCCGGCCCAGGCCCCGGCCACCAAGAAGGCCCCGGCAGCCAAGAAGGCGACGGCGGTCAGGAAAGCAATTCCGGCCAAGAAGGCGACCACGGTCAAGTCCGCCCGGAAGGCGAAGACCGACTAGACCATTAGCGGCGGTTCGCTCAGTCCGGACTGACGGTGGCGGCCAACTCATTGTGGTCCATGCCGGAGCGGCCGGGAATCTGCTGATCCGAGGCCAGCTGGCGCAGGTGCTCCGTGGCCCCCGTCGGAGTCCCGTCCTATCGGTCACCTGGATGGACCGGTGACCCTCGTCACAGCAGGTCAGGGCCCGTCCGGCATCGAATGAGATCCGGTGGGGAAAACCTCCAGGGTGGCGGCAACGATCGGCCGGGTGGCCGCTATCACCGGGGTTCTGACGGCGGCGGCGCTGACGGCGCCGGCGGCGGCGTCCCCCTCGCCGCGATCGGTGCTGGTGGTGGGCGACAGCGTGGTCGCTCAGGCCGCCGCCGCCATCCGCTGGTGGACACCGCCGGAGACGACGGCGTGGCCGGCGGGCGGCCCGGGAACGGCCCCCTGCGACTGGTGGGACGGCCAGGCCAACCCCCACTCCGGGATCGATGACGACTTCCGGTACCTGGTCGACCGCCTCCACCCCGCGGCGGTGGTCCTGGCCTTCAGTGGCAACCCGGGCCTGTCCGGCCCGTTATCGGGCTGCGTGGACGCCAACACCCACTACCCCCTGGCCGCCCTCCTGGCCACCTACCGGGTCGATCTCACCGCCATGGCCGCCTACGCCTCGGCTCACGGCGCCCGGGTCTACCTGGCCGCCGCCCCACCCCGTAACCCGGCCACACCGCCGGGGGCGTACGTGGCCGACAACGGGGTCCCCGGCTACGGGTTCAACGGGGATCCGGCCTTCAACCTCCTCTACCAGCAGATAGCCGCCTCGCCCGAAGGGGTGCGGTACGGGTGGAGTTACGACCCGGCCGCCGCCGCGGCGGTGTCCAACCTGTCCCTGACCTGGGAGCTGGACGAGACCTGCATGCCCTGGGACGCCCACAACTGCCGCCTGCCCTCGGCCACCGTGCAGGTCCGCAAAGGGGGACACGACGCCATCCATCTCGACCCGTATGGCAACGGCGCCGCCCGCTACGGGCAGGCCATCATCCGCCGGCCGCTCGAGGACCAGCTCGGCTGAGCCCGCCCGACCCGGACACCCCCTGGGGTACGGCGGGGCCGCCGCCGGGGGGCGTCATGTAACCGGCGGGAGCGCCGGGGCTGTACTATGGGGGGCGGTTCCAGCGTTCCGCCCGCGTCAGCGGTAGAGCGGATCACCAGAGGACCGGCCCGAGGGGTGCGAGTTCGGGTAACGGTCCAGCCGAGCCGAAGAGATGACTCGCACAGGAACAACGGCTCATAAATGCACCTAGACACCGAGGTCCTCGAAACTGCCGCGCTGGCCGCGGCCGAGGGCGTCGCTACTCCGGATCAGCTCGAACGCCTGGAGGCGGACGGCCGCGCCTGGCAGCACGCGCTGGAGGTGCTGGTGCGGGACACCCGCAACCGCCGGGGGGCCGTCACCCGCCTGACCGGCCCGGAGCGGGCCCAGGCCCTGGCCGACTTCGATTCCACCTTGGACCTGCTGGAGCGGGCCCTCCGCCGCCTCCTTTATGGGGATGACGCCGAGCCGGAGGACGGCCCGGACGCCGAATATGCCGACGCTCTGCTCCAGGCCTCCTGGTCCGGGGACTCGGTGGTGGTATGGGCCGGCGGGCCCGGAGCCGAGCCCGAGGACAATGACGGACTGGCTGATCTCCTGGAGGAGGCGGGCGGTCCTCCCCACGGCTGGGCGCCCCATCCGGACGTGACCATCCCGGGCGGACAGACCGCCGCCGCCCTGGCCATCCCTCTCTCCGCCGCTCTGGGCTGGCTGGTGGCGGCCGGTGCCGCCGCCGGCGCCTCGGTGGCTCCCGTTCCCGCTGCCGCTCCTTCCGAGTCGAATGGCCACGCCGGATCCAACGGCCGGGCCGAGTTGAACGGGCCCGGCGGCCCGAATGCCAACGACGCAGCCGAGACAAACAGTGCTGCCGGGTCCAACGGCCACGTCGAGTCGAACGGCCACGTCGACGCCGACACCCCGGTGCCGCCCTCGGAGTTGGTCGGCCCCAGCGTCACCTGGCTGGGCCGGGTGGCCGTGGAGGGGGTCCGCATGGTGGCTGAAGGCCGGGTGGTGCCCACCCTGGACCGTAAGAAGCGCCCCGGCAGCGGCGGCCAGGAGCTGTCCGTCCACTGGTCCCCGGCCCTCATCGACTCGGCCCGGGTCGGCCAACTGGCCGCGGCCATGCCCGGGCCGGTTCGCATCCTCGGCCAGGCCGACGCCCGTTCCATCGTCCTGTCCGTGCTGGCGTCGGTGGTCAGCACGGTGGTGAGCGACGCCGCCTCCCGCATCGAGCTGCCGGCCCCCCCGCCCGTGACCAACAGCACCTCCCAGGTGGCCGAGGCCGTGGTCACCCGCTTGGACGGGTCGCCCTTCCGCGCCCCCGGCCACGCCGCCGCCGATGTGGCCGGTCGCCTGGAGCGATGGGTGGGCCGGGTGGCCGACCCCAACCGGCCCCGCCTCATCGTCAACCTGGATCCGCCCGACAAGGGCAACGCCTGGTTCCTCTCCGTCCTCGCCATCGGGGCCGAGGGCCGCCTGGCCCCGGTCGAACAGGCCCTGGCCGGGACCAAGAGTGCGGCCGCCATGGGTGAGGAACTCGACCGTCTGGAACGCCTCTTTCCGGCTCTGCTCCGCCCGGGGGGCTTGCGCCGGGGCGAGGTCTATCTGGATCAGACCGAGGCCTGGGATCTGATGACCTCCACCGGCGCATCGCTGGAGGGGGCGGGCTTCGAGGTCCGGGTTCCCGCTCTGTCCCGCCGCAAGCCGGCCGGGCGTCTGAAGCTCTTCTCCATGCCGACCGGACCGAGCATGGTGGGCGCCAGCCAGCTCTCCGACGTGCGCTGGTCGGTGATCTTCGATGACGTCGAGCTCACCGCCGCCGAAGTCGCCCGCCTGGCCGCCGAGGCCAAGCCTCTGGTCCGCTCCCGGGGTCGGTGGGTCGAACTCGACCACGCCGATCTCAAGGAGGCGGCCGCGGCCCTGGCCGAGAGGGCCCACACCACCCGCCTCTCCGGGGCCGAGATCCTGCGCCACGCCGTGGGCCTGGAGGCGTCTCCGCTGGCCGGGGGTCTCGAAGTCGAAGGCGGTGGCTGGGCCGCCGAGCTGCTGGAGGCGGCCCGGAGCGTCCCGACGGATCCGGTGACCGAGCCGGAGGGATTCGTAGGAAAGATGCGGAGCTACCAGGCCGAAGCCCTGGCCTGGCTGGGCTTCCTGGACATTGTCGGCCTGGGCGGCTGCCTAGCCCTGGACATGGGGCTGGGCAAGACCCCGACCATCCTGGCCCACCTGGCCCGATCCCAGGGTGGGGGGCCGGCTCTGGTGATCGCCCCCCCGGCCGTGGTGGGGAACTGGGCGGCGGAAGCGGCCCGGTTCACTCCCGGCCTGCGGGTGGTCGTCCACCACGGGGCCACCCGGGCTTCAGAGGACGAACTGGCTGCCGAGGCCGCCGGCGCGGATGTGGTCATCACCACCTACGGAACCGCCGTCCGGGACGTCGACGCCCTGTCCGGGGTGGAGTGGGACCGCCTGGTCCTGGACGAGGCCCAGGCCATCAAGAACTCGTCCAGTGAGACGGCCTCCCAGCTGCGCCGCCTGAACGCCCGGGTGCGCCTCGCCCTCACCGGCACTCCGGTGGAGAACGGGCTGGGGGACCTGTGGTCCATTCTGGACTTCACCAACCCGGGCCTGGTCGGGCCCCGGCCCGCCTTCATCGCCAAGCTGTCCGGGGAGGGCGAAGCCGCCCTCCGGGCTCTCAACGGCATCCTCGTCTTCCGCCGGACCAAGAGCGAGCCCATCGTGGCCCGGGAGCTCCCCGATCGCATCGATGAGCTCGACCACTGCACCATGACCCCCGAGCAGATCGGCCTCTACCAGGCCGTGCTGGACAACCTGCTCAACGGGCCCGACAAGCCGGCTCAGGGGGCGATCCTGGCCGCCATCACCGCCCTCAAGCAGATCTGCAACCATCCCGCCGCCTACCAGGCCGATGACCGCCCCCTCAGCGGCCGCTCCGGCAAGCTCTCCCGGCTGGAAGAGATCGTGGAAGCGGTCTTTGCGGCGGAGGAGAAGGTGCTGGTGTTCACCCACTTCGCCGAGTGGGGCAAGAAGATGGCCGACCACCTCACCGAGGTGACCGGCTCGCCCGTCACCTGCTACCACGGCGGCCTGGGCCGCACCGCCCGGGACCAGATCGTGGCCGACTTCCAGGCCCGCCCGGGGGCCGGCGCTCTGGTGCTGTCGCTCAAAGCCGGCGGAACGGGCCTCAACCTGACCGCCGCCTCCCACGTCGTGCTCTACGACCGCTGGTGGAACCCCGCCGTCGAAGACCAGGCCCGGGACCGGGCCTGGCGCATCGGCCAGACCCGCACGGTCGTCTCCCACCGCCTGGTCTGTCCCGGCACCGTGGACGAACGGGTGGAGGAGATCGTGGCCGGCAAGCGCCACGTGGCCGACATGGTGCTGCCCAAGTCCAGTTCCCTTTCCGACCTCGACGCCGCCCAGCTACGCACCGCCCTGGGTCTGCGCCGCGACACCCTTCTGACCGAGGCCGACCAGTGAGTGATCCGAACAACGCCCGCCCGCCCCAGCGCCGCCGTCGGGCCGGCCGCCGGCCCCGCCGGGTCGACCTCTGGGCCCTCCCGCCCGCCCTGCCCGCGCCCGAGCCCATCACCGGGGCGGGCGACCCCACCTCCCTGCTGCGTTCGCTCGGCCCCCCGCCCCTGAGCGGACACTCCACCACGGCCGAGCACTACATGGCCGCCGTCATCGAACGGGCGGCCGGCATCGCCATCGCCCTGGCCGCCGCCGCCGATCTGTGGCGGCCACCCACCGCCGGGCTGGACGAGGACTAACTCCAGACGCTCCGCGTTCCGCCGCCCCGGAACGGCCCTTGTGGGCGACCCGCGGTCAGGGCCGGGCGGCCAACTGGCGGGCCAGCGGACCGGGCATCACCCACAGGCTGGCCGGAGACGGCCCGGTCAAGAGGAGCTTCGCCCCGCCAAAGCCGGCCGTCCGCGACAGCGACCTTCCGGCCACCACCAGCCCGGACGGGCAGGGCAGCGTCGACCCCCGGTCCGAGTTGAAGACATCGAAGGCCACGTCGGGGGCGAAGAGCCGGGTGTTGTAGAAGGACCAGTCGTCCACCAGGTCGGAGTCCCAGGAGACGCAGCTGACATGGTCGGCGTGCTGGATGGCGACTATCTCGGCCGGCAGGGCCCGCCCGGCCAGCCTCCCGTTGGTCTGTCTGATCAGGTAGGAGTAGCCGTAGGCCGAGGCTGGGATCATGACGGCCACGGCAACGGCCGCCCCACCGAAGGCGGACAGCCGGAAACCGGCCAGCACCGTCAGGGCCGCCGCCAGGCCGGCGCCGGCCAGCGACGCCACGGTCACCCGGGCCGGGCTGCCCCGGACCACATCCGCGACAGCCAGGAGATTGGCGGTGACCACCGGGCCGGATAGGACCCGGCCCCAGTGCAGGGCCACTCCGAACGAAGTGACCGCCAGGGCCACCCCCACGGCCAGGGCCGGACCGACCCCCCGCCACCACCGGCCGGTCCCGGCCAGGCGCATTCCGGCCAGGACCCCGACCAGGAACACCGGTGGTGTGAACACCTCCAGGTACCGGCCGTAGATGGCGACGTCCACCCGGTTGCCCGTGGCCAGATAGACGGCGGCCAAGGCCGCTTCGGCCAGCAGCACCAGCACCAGGAAAAGGGGAAGCGGCCCGGCGGGACGGCCCAGCCAGGTGTCTTGGCGGTCCCCCCGTCGGATCAAGGCCAAGATGCCGAGCACGGTCAGGGCTCCGGCCCCGATCAGCAGATACAGGCCCTGGCCGGCCAGTTCGGCCCCGAAATGGGCCAGCCCGCCGGCGCTGGTGACCTGAGCCAGGATGTGCCCGGCCGTCGAACCGGTGGCGGGCAACTCCCGTCCGGGGACTGGCCGGGTCACCCAATGGGTGAGCAGACCGCCGCCGGTCATGGTCACCGCCAGCCCACCGGCGGTGGCGGCCAGGGCGGGGCCGTTCCGTCGCCAGGGCCGCAGGCTGTCCAGAGCGACCAGGGCCAGTGCCCCGGCCACCACCACGGTGCGCTCGTGGACCCAGTAGAGCAAGCCGGTGGCCGCCGCCACCGCCAGCCACCGACGGGGTCGGGGGTTGTCCCAGGCCCGGACGAGCAGCAGGCAGGTAAGGAGGAAGCCGGGGATGAGCAGATTCTCCGATTCGGCCAGGTCGGAGTAGAGGAGTGTGGCCGGGTAGGCCGCCACCACCACGGCCGCCATGGCCCACTGCGCCGCTCCGGCCGAGGGGGCCAGCCGCCGGGCCAGCCGGAGGAGGAGCACGGAGGAGAACCCGGCCAGGACCGCATTTAGGTCGAGCGTCCAGCGGTAGACGCTGGAGGCGGAATCGGACAGCCACCAGAACGGGACGATCAGCAGGCTGTAGCCCGGGGAGAAGGGCTTCCCCGTCGGCACTCCCCCCCGGGCCAGGAAGTGGGCCCCCATCAGGTAGCCGTATTCATCGGCGTGGATGATCGGGGTCCTCATGTGGACGCTCAGGCCCAAATGGACCGCGGCGGTCAGGAGGAAGACCAGCCATGGCGCGACGGCGACGCCGAGGGAGAGTTCCGACCAGCCCCTCCGCCGGCCGGGCGCGCCGGTCACCGGGGTGGACTCGACGGTCAACGGATCAGATGAAGTGGGTGATGTCCCCGGCCAGGAGATAGGACACCAGACCCATCACCGCCAGGTAGATGGCCGTGATCGGCCAACGGAGCCGGTGTCCGGCCTGGAAGAAGCGCCGGATACCCAGCACATCGAAGACCAGCGCCACCACGGCTATCGGGATCCCGATAATGGGAGCCACGCCGGTCAGAGCCCCGACCAGCGGGGTGATGACCGGAAAGGCCACGTAGGTCAGAAGGCAGCGCAGGGCCGAGATCAGGATGGAGGTGCTGAAGAGGCGTTGGGCGTCGGAGTCCGAAGCCCCCGACTCGGGCGGGATGAACAGGATGCGCCGGGCCACCGCATCGGCCCGGGTCGGCGCCGCGACCGGAGCCCTCCCCCGGCGGGGACCCAGCGGGGGTGCCTCGATGGTCGCCACCGCCACAGGCTAGGCGGAGGGACGGGGTCTTCGGCCCGGCGCCGGGCTGAGTCCTGCCGGGAGCCGTTAGGTCGATCAGGAAGTCATAGCATTTCATGTAGTTAGGTGATAAACCAAGGGAGTGGTGCCGGGACTGGCTTCCAACGTCGTGCGCCGGCCGGTCCGGCTGTGGCCCCGGCTCCCCGAGCGGGAGGCGCTGACTCTCCCCGCCGTCCCCGCCAGCGGGTCCGGGTCCAGGGGGTCGCCGATGCTCGGACTGTTGTTTCCAGCCGTGGGCCTGCTGTCGATGGTGGGATTCGCGGTGGTGGGGCGGTCCCTGACCTATCTGGCCGTTTCCGGAGGCGTGGCCGTGGTCAGCGTCGGGGCCGGGGTGGCCGCCCAGAGAGCAGCTGTCCGGCGGGGGCGGGCCCAGCAGGAAGCGGTCAGGGAGCGGTATCGGGAGCACCTGGCGACGGCCGAGGCGGAGTCCGCCTCCGCCGCCGCCCTGCAGCGGGCGGGCTTGAACGGAATCTTCCCCGACCCCGAAGCCCTCTTCGACTGCCTCTCCCCGGACGCGGGCCTGTGGGAGCGCCGGCCGGGCGACTCCGACTTCGGGACGGTGCGACTGGGCCTGGGGGTTGTCCCCGCCCTCCGGCCGGTGCGATTGGCTCCGGGCCAGCCTCCTGAGGCGGGGACCGATGGGGGGCTGCTCGCCCGGGCCGAGTCGCTGGCGGCCCGCACGGCTGGCCTGCCCGCCGCCCCGGTCGTCATCCCCCTTATCGGCTTCCGTCGGCTGGCGGTGGTGGGACCGGCAGCTCAGGCGCAGGCCCTGGTGCGGGGCTGGCTGGCGGCCCTGGCCGTCTTCCACGGCCCGGACGATCTCATCCTCAGCGCTCCTGCCATGGACGGCGACTGGGCCTGGGTGGCCCACCTGCCCCACGCGGTGGAAGGGACGGGAGGGGCGGTCCGTGGCCACCGGGTGGTGGTGGAGGACGGCGTGTCCGGCTCCGGCTGGGCCGATGGCCCGGCGCCACACCAGTCGGACGGTCGCGGCGGACTTCAGGCGGCCCCGGAGGACCGGAGCGCCCGGACGGTGATCACTCTGGTGGGCCGGAGCGCCGACATACCGGATGACAGCGACGCCGTGGTGGAGGTACACGGGGACGGCACTGCCACCTACCTCGAGTCGGGGCCGGGCGGGCGACTCGAAACAGGCGTGCGGGCCGACGCCTTGAGCCTGGCCTCGGCGCAGGCCCTGGCTGAGTTGTTGGCGCCGCTGCGGCCATATGAAGCCACCCGGGCCACCGAGCCGCTGCGGTTGTCCAGCCTGCTGGCCGGGGCCGGCGCCGGGGGCGACGCCTTTCAACGGCGGCCGCTGGAGTGCGACGACCTGGAGGCCGGGGGCCATCCTGTCTTGTTGGAAGCCGTCATCGGAGCGGAGCCGACCGGACGTCGGCTGACGCTTGCCCTGTCGGAGGCGGCCGCCGGAGGGAGCGGTCCGCACGGCATCCTGGTCGGGGCCACCGGGTCGGGCAAGAGCGAGCTGTTGAGGACGCTGACGCTGTCCTTGGCGGCGGTCCATTCGCCGGAGTTGCTCAATCTGGTGCTGATGGACTTCAAAGGCGGGGCGGCCTTTGCCGGACTGGCCGAGTTGCCCCACGTGGCCGGAGTGGTGACGAATCTGGCCGAGGACTTCGGCCGGATCGAACGGGCTCGGGACGCACTTCGGGCCGAGGTTGAGCGGCGGCAGGAGGTGTTGCGGGCCGCGGGGGTGGAGTCCATCCGGGCGCTGCACGCCGGCGGGACCGGTCAGCTTCCGTATCTGCTGGTGGTCGTCGACGAGTTCGGTGAGCTGTTGACGGCGTGTCCGGAGTTCATCGACACCTTCACCACCATCGGCAGTGTGGGCCGGTCGCTCGGCATCCACTTGCTGTTGGCGACGCAGCGGCTGGATGAGGGGCGGATTCGTCGGCTGGAACCGCACTTGCGTTACCGCATCGCGTTGCGGACCAACTCGGTCCAGGAGTCCCGATCCGTCCTGGACAGTCCGGCCGCCTTCGAGCTGCCGTCCACGCCGGGTCTCGGGCTGCTGCGGGTTGACGATGGTCTGGTGCGGTTTCGGGCCGCGGTGGTGGGAGCGGAACTCTCCGCCCTGGTGCAGTACGCCTCGGGCGGTGCCGCAAGAGCACGGCCGGTGTGGCTCGACCCGTTACCGGAACTCGTGCGTCTCCATGACCTCTCCGAAATCGGCCCGGGAGGACGGTCGGGGTCCAAGCCGGCCGCCCGGCAGATCGCTCTGGGTCTGGTCGACCTGCCCCGCCGCCAGCGCCAGGTCCCGCTCGTCTACGACTGGCGCGGCGCCGGAGGGAATCTGGCCATCGCCGGAGCTCCCCGAAGCGGAAAGTCCCAGCTGCTCCAGACCCTGGTGGTGGCGTTGACAGACGGGCGATCTCCGGACGATGTCCACATCTACGGTGCGGATCTGGGCGGCGGTGTGCTGACCGGCCTGTCCGGGCTGCCTCATGTCGGCGCGGTCGTGGGCGGTGGGGACCCGGCCGGGGTGGCCCGGCTGTTGGGCGATATCCAAGCCGTCATCGATGAGCGAGCCAACCGGGGATGGGGCGCCGGAGCCGACCCGGACGTCTTCCTGCTGGTCGATGACCTGGGACAGCTGCGCCAGACCGTGCCCGACCTCGACGGTCGCTTGACGCTGATCGCCAATCACGGCCAGCGCCACGGCGTCCATATGGTCATCACCGCCAATCGGTGGATGGATGTGCGCCCCCAACTGCTCGATGCCTTCGGGACCCGCTTCGAACTCCGACTGGGGGACCCCGCCGATTCCATGGCCGGCCGGCGCCGGGGGTTGGAGGTCCCCGCCGAAGTTCCCGGCCGGGGTCTGACCCGGGACGGGCACCTGTTTCAGGCCGCGCTGGCCGGGTGGGTGTCCACTGACTCCGAGCCGTTCCCCGACTACGGGCCCGAGTCCAGGACGGAAGGAGTGGCGGAACTCATTCGCGGCGCGGAGGCCGCCGCCGGCCGTAGGCGGGCGCCGGCTCTGAGCCATCTGACCCAGGTGGTGCGGGCGCCGTCCCCAGGGCAGGGCGCCGCCTTCGCCCTCGGGCTGTCCGAGTTCAGATCCGCTCCGGTGGAACTCGACCTGATGGCACCGGGCATCCACTTCCTTGCCTACGGGGACGCCGGGTCCGGTCGTTCGGGTCTGCTCTCACGGATGTTGACCCACCTGGCCGGCGCCGGAACGGTGGCCGAGACTGGAGGGGGAGTGCCGCCCCTGGTTCATCTGGTCGACCCCACCCGGCGGCTGGCCGACCTGGCCCGGGTTCTGCGGCCGGCGTCCTACGCCGTATCGGCGGCCGCGGCCGGTCGCCTGGCGGTGGAGCTGGCCGCCTCGCTCATCCTCCGCCTTCCGGGTGACGAGCTGGACGAGCCCACCCCGCTCCCGGCCGGCCCGGCGCATTTTCTGGTCATCGATGATTACGACCGGCTCCTTCAGGCCGGCTCCGGTCCCTTCAGTCCCCTGGTGGACCTGATCGGCTGGGCCGCCGATGTCGGGTTCCACGTGATCCTGGCCCGGCGGGTGGGCGGGGCGGCTCGGGGTGCCTTCGAGCCCTTCATGCAGCGTCTACGCGAGGCCGATCCGATCGGCCTGGTCCTGTCCGGATCGGCAGAGGAAGGGCCCGTCCTGGCCGGGGTGACGGCCGGGCGGTGGGTGCCGGGGCGCGGGGTCCTGGTCACGCCGGGATCCCCGCCGGCCGTGGTTCAGTGCTATCTGCCCGACGGCGGCTATCTGCCCGACGGCGGCTATCTGCCCGACGACGGCAGTCTGCGCGGCGGCGCAGGAGATCGGGCCGGGACGGCGGGGGCGCGGTCGTTGCGGCTGGTGGGCGCCCGGTGAGACCGAGCCAGGATTCCCTGGCCACCGCCCGGCGGCGCTTCGGCGTGGCCGCACCCGGCGTGGCATGGGCTCAGGAGCTAACCCCCGGCCAGTACGGCGCCGACTGTGTTGATGGCGTCGACCAGCTGGTCGGTTCCCTCCCACGCCGGGTCGAGGCGGTCGATGTGTTCCTGGATGGCCCGCAGCGGAGGAAGCCCCGTTTCCGCGGCTGGCGCCGGCCCCGCCTCCGCGGCCGGCCCCGCCCCCGCGGCTGGCGCCGGCCCCGCCGCTCGGCCCGGAGCCGGCAGGCCGCCACCTCCTAGCCCGTTCCCGGCTCGAAGGGTCCCGACCAGGCCGGTCATGGCCTCATCGACGGCGGCGGCCAGCTCGGGGGGAATGCCGCTGGTGTCGCCCGAGCGGATGAGGTGGGCGGCCTGGACCACCCGGCGTAGGCCGGCCATGACGGCCCGCAGCTGGGAGGGATCACCCTGATGGCGGGCCGGCTCGGCCATCAGCCGCTCGACGGCCGCCTCGGCCTGGGTGCGGGCCAGCCGGGCGCAGCGGGCCGCCTCCCGCACCGCCGGGTACTGGGAATCGGGGTTCAGCACCAGGCCCACATAGGCGCGCAGCTCGTCCACCAGCTGGGCCAGGGCGGTGCGCACCGCGTCTTCCGACCAGGTCGGCCACAGCGCATAGGCGGCCAGGGCCAGGGCTCCGCCGACCAGGGTGTCGATCAGTCGGTCAGCGGCGGTGCCGAAGCTGTCCGGGGTGACCAGATCGAGCAGGAAGACGACCAGGGCGGTGATGAAGCCGATCCCAGCGGCGTAGCCGGCTTGGAACACGGAAAAGGCCGCGGTTCCCAGCCCGACGATGATGATCAGGGTGGCGTCACGTCCGGGATGGAAGCCGGCGGCGATGAGTCCGGCCAGCGCCGCTCCCAACGCGGTGCCGAGGGTCCGGCCGATCCCACGGGTGAAGGTGGTGGCGAAGTCGGCCTTCAGTACGACGGCGGCGGTGACCGCGATCCAGTAGCCCCGTTGGAGCGGGAGATGCTCGGCCAGCAGGTAGGAGCCGGGCACGACCACCGCCATCCTCACGGCGTGACGTCCGGCGGGGGAATGCAACGTGAGGTTGGCCCGAAGCCCGTCCGCCGACGCCGCCGCACTCGACCGGAACCGGTTCAGTTGGTGACGGACCCGGACCGCCGGTGGCTCGGAGCGGGAGCGATCTGGCCGGGCTGGAAACGCCGACAGGGCGACGTGGAGCCCAGCAGCCTCTCGGGTCATGGTGACGGCGGCCCGGATCTGTCCGCTGAGGGCCGATAGGACCGGCCGCGGGGAGGTAGTGGACCGGGCGTATCTTTCCTCGGCCTCGGTCAGCCGAGCCAGGGGGGCCGACAGCAGATCGGTCCCGGATCGGAGCGCCTCGGCCACGGCCGAAAGGGCTGCTTCGGTGGTGGCCCGGACCTCGTCCTGACCTCCGAGCCGGGCCAGTCCGGCCAGGCTGACCCGGATGCGGCGGCCCTCATCGATCAGACCCCGGAGGGCGGCTACATCGGTGCGCCCGAACAGGCCCGGAAAAGCCAGAGTGGCTTCGGCTTCATCGAGGGCCGCCGCCGCCGGGAGGGTCGATGCGTCCGGACCTCCGCCGGCCGACGCGGCCAGGAGCCGGTAGGCGCCGGCCACGGCCCGGCGCTGACGTCCGAGGGCGGGAGGAAGATGCACGACGGCGGCGGCCAGAACCTGGGCCATGCCCCCGGCCAAGACGAAGCCGGCCAGTCGGGCGGCGCCGCCGGCCGACTCGGGGAAACGCCCGAAGACGATGAGGCCGACCACCGCCTGCAGCCCGATCACGGCGGCGCCGGTGGAAACGGCCGACATCAATCCGGCCCCGAAGCCCCACCCGGCCAGAAGGATGAAGTGCAGCCACACCGTCGAGCCGGTGACCGAGCCGGCAAAGGTCGACAGAGTCATAGCCAAGGCGATGAAGGTCATGGTCAGGGCCGGGGAGCGCAGACCGGCGGCCCGGCCGCCCAGACCCACCACCAAGGCGCCCGCGCCCATGGTCACCCCGGCCGTGGTGCCGAAGGCGTGCAGTCCCAAAGCCAGGACGGTGCCGAGAGCGATGGAGGAACGGATTCCGGCGCCGAGGGAGACGCTGTCGCGCTGGAAGCGGATGGACTCGCGCAGAGTCCGGCGAATCCCCGCGGTGGTGCCGTCCATGACTCTGGCGGTCAGCTTATGACCGAAGTGCCGCCACGCCCTCGGCCGTTTGATCCAGGTTGAAAGCTGGGTATGCAATCGCTAACGCAGCACCGGCACAGGGGCCGGGCTGATAGACGGGAGGGCGTTCGATGGGTCTCATCCTGCTTCTGGCTCTACTGGTTCTTCTCTTCGGTGGTCTGGGCTTCGCCATCCACTTTCTCTGGGTCGTGGCTGTGATCATGGCTCTGGTGTGGGTCATCGGTTTCTTCGCCCGCGGCACCGAGGCTCGCTGGTACCGCTGGTAAGCGCGCTTCCAACCGGGCCAGGGCGGTGGCTACCGCTTCAAAGGCACCGGTCAGGTCGTCACTGGTGACAACGTCGGACATGGCGATGCGCAGTGATGACAGTTCACGGCCGAGGAACTCGGCGTCGGCCTGTGTGCGCGACGCCACCTCCCGGTCCTCTTCGATGGACGCCCGTTCCCGTTCAGCCTGCCGGTTCTGGGCCAGCAGGATGAGCGGGGCGGCGTAGGCGGCCTGGGTCGAGAAGACCAGGTTCAAGAGGATGAACGGGTAGGGGTCCCACCGGAGTTTGTGGAACGCCTCCAAGGCGTTGAGAGTGATCCAGGCCGCCACGATCATGGTCTGGCCCAACAGGAATCGGGCCGTTCCGAAGAAGCGGGCGGTGGACTCCGAGAAGCGTCCGAAGGTATCCCCGTCCCCGCTGCGGAGGGTGCGCAGATCCAGTCCGCCCCCCCGCGGCGTCGACAGATCCCCGCCCCGGCGGCGGATGGGGTGCATCAGCGCCGCCTCTTGCGCCAGCCCACCGGCAGGGTGCGGTCGAGAACGTCATCGACGGTCACGGCGCCGAGGAGCCGCCCGGCTTCATCGCACACGGCCACGGCCAGAAGGTTGTAGGCGGCCAGCATCTCGGCCACCTGCAACTCGGACAGGTCGGGCCGTACGAATCCGCCCTCCTCGGCACAGCCCCCCACGGTCATGGAGGGCGGTTCCCGCAGCAGGCGCTGAACACCGACCACCCCGACCAGGCGGCCGGTCGGAGTCTGCAGCGGAGGCTCGCACACGAAGACCTGGCCGGCCACGGCCGGGTGAAGATCGGGTTGGCGGATGCGGGCCAACGCCTCCGCCACCGAGGCGCCGGGGGCGAGGACGAGTGGCTCGGGGGTCATGAGCCCGCCGGCCGTGCTGGCCCCGTAGCGCAGCAGCCGCCGGATGGGGGCGGCCTCCTCCGGATCCATGGCGTCGAGCAGCAGGAGACGCTGTTCCCCCGGCATCTCGGCCAGGAGGTCGGCGGCGTCATCGGGCTCCATCTCCTCGACGATGTCGGCCACCCGGTCCAGGTCCATCTCGGCCAACAGGCGGATCTGGTCGTCCTCGGACAACTCCTCGAGCACGTCGGCCAGCTGCTCGTCCTCCATGGCCTCGGTGAGGAGGCGACGGCGGGCGGGGGGAAGGGACTTGACCGCCGAGGCCAGGTCGGTGGCGTTCATCTCCCGCAGGAGAGCCACCTGCACGGCGGCCGGACCGGGGTCGAACAGGCCGGCCGCCTGGCGCCAGTCGACCACGTCGGTGGTGCGCCGCCTCAGCGGCCCCCGGTTGCCCAGGGCCACCGCCGCCACCTCCCAGGTTCCGGGTTGGGAGGTGGGGCGGATGGCCACGTCCATGACCGTGCGCCCATTGGCCAGGCGGTCGATGAGGTCGGCTTCGACCAGCAGCTCACCGGGACGGCGCTCGAAGTGGCCCAGATCCACGGCGGCGCCGCGCAGGCGGACGCCCCCGGCCTCGATGTTCTTGATGCGCCCGGCCCCGACGAAGATCTTCCGTCGCTGCACCACCGCCACCAGCCCCAGCAGGCGAGGCGGCCGCCCGCTGTGGGCTGGCCCGAGCACCAGATCCGCGACCCGGCCCAGGGTGGCGCCGTCGGCGTCCACCAGGGGCAGACGGGTGACGCGCGACGCGAAAACCTGCTGGTCGACAGCCACGGCCGCACCGTACCTGGGCGGCCGGGCGGGCCGTACCATTGAGCGGTGCGGCCGAGTGCCCTTCCGCCGGGTTCAGGGCCACAGGCGGGAGCCGCCGGCCCCGTTCCGGCCGGCGCGGCGCCACCGGCGCGCCGGCGCCTAGACCGCACCCGGGCCCTGGCCGGCCGCGCCTTCCCGGAGCTCAAGCCGCCGCTGACGCCCTTCGGGCGCCTGGCCGTCACCCATCTGCTCATGGTCACCGGGGACGCCTTCATGACCGTGGCCCTGGCCGGGTCGCTGTTCTTCAGCATCAGCCCCTCGGCGGCCCGGTCCAAGGTGGCGCTGTACCTGCTGTTGACGATGGCCCCCTTCGCGGTGGTGGCCCCGGCGCTGGGGCCGTTGTTGGACCGGAGCCGGGAGGCCCGGCGGGTGATGGTCATGAGCGCCGGGGCGGCGCGGGTCGTCCTGTGCTTCTTCATGGCCAGGGACCTGCACAGCCTGCTGTTCTTCCCGGAGGCCTTCCTGGTCCTGGTGGCCTCCAAGCTCTACCTGGTGGGCAAGGCGGCCCTGGTGCCGGCGGTGGCCGACTCCGGGCCCGGGTTGGTGCGGGCCAACTCCCGCCTCGCCCTCATCTCCGCCCTGGCCGGGCTGGCCGGGGGGGCGCCGGCCGCCGCCATTCTCAAGATCCCGCATCTGGGGGCGCCGTGGGTGCTCCGGGTCGACGCCGTGGTGTTCGTATTTGCCGCTCTGTCGGCGGCCCGCCTGCCCCGCACCGCCCGCCGCTCAGCCGATGCCGACCGGTCCGGCGCCGCCCGGTCCGAAGCCGAACTGGATACCGACCAGATCCCGGCCGTGGTTCCGGGCGACCCGGACCCGGGCAGCCCGCACCAGGTCGGCCCGGCCGTCCGCCGTCATCGCCGGCGCCCGGCCCACAGCCCGGCCAGCGTGGTGGTCGCCTCCACGGCCATGGCCGTCCTGCGGGGCACGGTCGGCCTGGTCACCTTCCTGTTGGCCTTCGAGCTGCGTCGCCAGCACGCCGCCACCTGGTGGTACGGCGTGGTGCTGGTGGCCAGCGTGGCCGGCTCCCTGGTGGCCACCCTGCTCACCCCGGTGCTGCGCCGGGTCCTCAGCGAGGAGCGCATCCTGGTGCTGGGCATGGCCATGGTCATGGTGGCCTCGGGGGGAGCCTTCGCCCTCGACCGCCGGCTGGGGGACTGCGTGCTCACGGCCGGAGTGGGCCTGGGGGCGGCGTCGGCCAAGTTGGCCTTCGATTCGCTGGTGCAGAGGGACGTGGCCGAGGCCGACCGGGGCCGGGCTTTTGCCGCTTTCGAGACCCGCTTCCAGGTGGCCTGGGTGGTCGGCAGCCTGGTCCCGGTGGCCATCACCATCAGCGATCACGCCGGGGAGCTGGTCGTCCTCGTACTGGTCACGGCGGCCGCTTTCCTCTACCTCACCGGCCGCCGTACGTTCGTGCCCGCCTTACGTCGATGACGAGGGTGCCGGCGGCCTTGTCGTGCAGGCCCTGGCGGCGGGGGTCCCGGAACATCCAGCCGTAACAGGCGACCAGGAAGACCAGTCCCACCACCGGGATCACCGCCGGCAGGCTGGCGGTGGCGACCCGGCGGGCGGCCCGGCCCCAGCCCGGCAGGCCGGCGTCCTCCTGGCGGACCACCTTGACCCCGACGGCCAGGCAGCCGATGGTCTGGCCGAGCACGGCCAGCAGGACCAGCTCGTAGGCCAGCTCCAGGCCGTAGACGATGAGCGCGGAGCGGTCATAGACGGGGGAGCCGATGGTCTGAGACGTCCCGGTCCCGGCCCGGTAGAGCACGATGCCACCCACCACGGCGAAAATGGCCTGGTCCACCAGGAATCCCCCCATCCTCCGGATCGGTGGGGCGAGAGCGGGTCCGGGTTGGGCCCACGGGGCCGGCGGGGCATCCTGCACCGGCCCATCATCGACCAACTCGGACCTCCGGCGGGCAATATGGGGCCGTGGACCTGCTGGACATCATCATCCTCGTGTTGTTCGTCCTGTCCCTGGTCCGGGGGGTGAGGCTGGGAGCGGCCATGCAGGTGCTGTCCTTCGGGGGCTTCTGGGCCGGGCTCATCATCGGCGCCCTGATCGCACCGAGCGTGGCCGGCCTCTTCTCCAATCCCTTTTCCCGCCTTCTGGCCGTTCTGGTGGTGGTCTTCGGCTGCGCCGGCCTGGTCGGCACGGTCGGGCGTCAGCTGGGCCTGCGGGCCTACGGGTTCATCCGCCGGGTCCACCTGGGCTCGGCCGATGCCGCCATCGGGGCGGTGGTGGCGGGGGCGGCCACCCTGCTGGTGGCCTGGGCGGTGGCCGGCATGGTAAAGGACGTCCCGTCCCCCCGGCTCGACCGCCAGATCAGCGACTCCTCGGTGCTCCGCCGCCTCAACGACACGCTCCCGCCCAGCCCGCAGTTCTTCTCCCGCATCGAACAGCTCCTCAACACCCACGGCTTCCCCCAGGTCTTTGCCGGCCTGGCCCCGACCTCGGCCGGTCCGGTCCAGGCCGCCGGCCCGGCCTCGGTGCAGGAGGCGGTGGCCAACGCCGGCCACTCGACGGTCAAGATCGTCTCCCAGGGCTGCGGGGAGATCCTGGAGGGCAGCGGCTTCCTGGTGGCCCCGGGGCTCTATGTCACCAACGCCCACGTGGTGGCCGGCACCTATTCGACCCAGCTGGAATTCCAGAACGACATCCCGGTCAAGGCCAGGATCGTCTATTTCGATCCCAACTTCGACCTGGCCCTCCTGCGGGCGCCGGAGCTCCCCGGCCTGGGGGCACCGCTGAGTCTGGACAACTCCGATGTCAACCGGGGCCAGGTGGCCGCCGTCCTCGGCTATCCGGGCGGCGGCAACTTCAACGCCCAGCCCGCCGGGGTGCGCCAGCTCTTCCTGGCCCAGGGCCGCAACATCTACGGGACCGGGCTGACCAACCGCTTCGTCTATGAGCTGCAGGCGATCGTCCGGCCGGGCAACTCGGGCGGCCCCCTGGTCGAGCCCAACGGTCTGGTCATCGGGGTGGTCTTCTCCACCTCGGCCACCGACCCCAACGTCGGCTACGCCCTGGCCTCCCCCTCGGTGGTGTCCCGGGTGCGGTCCAACGCCTCGGATACCACCCCGGTCAGCACCGGCTCCTGCGCCCAGTAGCCGGTCCAGGCGAAGGGCCGGCCGGTCGGCGGCGCCGCCGACCGACCCCGGCGGCCTGCCTCAGGCCCCGAGCAGGCGGCGCACCTGGCTCTCCTCCAGGGCCTTGGAGAAGAGGAAGCCCTGGCCGAGGCGGCAGCCGAGCTCCAACAGCATCTCCCGCTGGCGTTCCGTCTCGACCCCTTCGGCCACCAGCTCCAGGCCCAGGTCCTCGGCCAGGCGGGCCACGGCCGAGATGATGGCTCGGTCGGCCTTGTGGGTGACCATGCCCGAGACAAAGGACTTATCGATCTTGATCCCGTCCAGGGGGAAACGGCGCAGGGCGCTGAGGGAGGCGTAGCCGGTCCCGAAGTCGTCCAGGATCAGCCCCACGCCGAGTTGCTTGAGAGCCCGCAGGGCGCTCAGGCCGGCGGTCGGCTCTTCGATGACAGCGCTCTCGGTTATCTCCAGGCGGATGCGGCCGGGGACGAAGTCGGTGGCCCCCAGACACGACTCCAGGGCCTCCATGAGATCGGGGCGCACCAGCTGATGGGCCGAGACGTTGAAGGCCGTGGTCAGCTGGGTGGTGCCGTGCAAAGCGGCCAGGCGGTCCCACTCGGCCTGGCAGCTGCAGGCCCGCCGGGCCGCCCAGGCTCCGACCTGGCAGATCAATCCGGTCTCCTCGGCCAGGAGGATGAAGGCCTGCGGGTCCATCACGCCCCGGTAGGGGTGGTCCCAGCGGATGAGGGCCTCGACCCCGCGGGTGGTGCCCGACTCCAGCTCGACTATGGGCTGGAAAGCCAGGCGCAGGTTGTCCGTCTCTACGGCCACCCGCAGGGCGGCCTCGGTCTCCAGGCGCTCCAGGGCCCGTTCCCGCAACCGGCGGGCGAAGACCTCGGTCCGGCCCCGGCCCCGGCGCTTGGCCTCGAACATGGCGGCGTCGGCATCGGACAGCAGCGCGTCCGGTTCGGCGTCGGCGCCGCGGGGGAAGGCGACGCCCAGGCTGGCCGAGATGTAGACGGGCTGGCCCTCGATGGTGAAGGCCCGCTCCAGCGCCTCGCGGATGCGGTCGGCCACGCCCATGGCCTCGATCTCGCGGATGCGGGCGCACACCACCACGAACTCATCCCCGCCGAAGCGAGCCACCAGATCGGTGGGCCGGACCACGGCCTCGATCTGCCGGCTGGCCGCCACCAGCAACTCGTCCCCGGCCCGGTGGCCGAGGCTGTCGTTGACCTTCTTGAAGTGGTCGAGGTCGAAGAAGATGACCGCCAGGGTCTCGTCCTCCTGGTAGTGCAACTCCAGGGCCTGGGCCAGGCGGCGGTAGAGGAGCTCCCGGTTGGGCAGGCCGGTCAGGACATCGTGGGTGGCGGCGTAGGCCAGGGCCTCTACTTCCGGGTCAGGGCCGGGTAGCTCCCCGTGGTCCCGGCGCCGTTCTCCCTCAGGACTCGTCAATGGGGCTGCGCCTGCGCCTGGGCCCGGCGGACGATTTCCTCCGCCTCAGCCGCCCCCCGCCAGCCGATCACGTCGGTGCCCTTGCCGGGCTCCAGCTCCTTGTAGACGGCGAAGAAATGGCTGATCTCCTCAGTCAGATGCCCCGGCAGGTCGTCCAGGTCCTGCACCTTCTCCCAGCGGGGATCGGTAGAGGGGACGGCCAGGATCTTGTCGTCGCCCCCGGCCTCGTCGGTCATCCGGAAGACCCCCACCGGCCGCACATGGATGTGGCAGCCGGGGAAGGTCGGCTCGTCCAGGAGGACAAGTACGTCGAGGGGGTCACCGTCATCGGCGTGGGTCCCGAACACGAATCCGTAGTCGGCGGGGTATTGAGTGGCGGTGAAGAGCATCCGGTCCAGCCATATGGCCCCGCTGTCGTGATCGATCTCGTACTTGTTCCGGGAGCCCTTGGGGATCTCGATGACTGCTTCGATCTCCACCGCCGGATCGTATCGGGGCGCCCGGATGGGCAAGGATGACCGGGTGACGCCCGGATGAGCACTCCTATCGAGGACTACGCCATCATCGGGGACACCCACAGCGCCGCCCTGGTGGGCAAGGACGGTTCCATCGACTGGCTGTGCGTGCCACGGTTCGATTCGAGCGCGTGCTTCGCCGCCATCCTGGGCGGTCCCGAGCACGGCCGCTGGCTGATCACCCCGGCTGAGCCGGTCACCCGGGTGACCAGGCGCTACCGGCCCGGCACCCTGGTGTTGGAGACGGAGATGGAGACGGCCAGCGGGATCGTCCGCCTCATCGACGCCATGCCCCCGAGGGAGGACTACCCGGTCCTGGTCCGCACCGTCCAGGGCCTGAAGGGCCGGGTGCCGATGCGCATGGAGCTGATCATCCGCTTCGACTACGGCACGACCCTGCCCTGGGTCACCCGGGCCGACGGGTCTCTGCGGGCGGTGGCCGGCCCCGACGCCCTGTCCCTCTGGTCCCACGTCCATACCCACGGCCACGACATGTCGACGGCGGCGGAGTGGACGGTGGGCGAGGACCAGGAGCAGCCCTTCGAGCTGGCCTGGTACCCCTCCCACGCCGAGCCGCCCCGCCCCCTGGCCGCTCGCTGGATCATCGAGGACACCGAGCGATACTGGCAGGAATGGAGCGAAGCCTGCACCTACGAGGGCCCGTATCGGGAGGAGGTCCTGCGTTCCCTCATAACCCTCAAGGCCCTGACCTACGCCCCCACCGGCGGCATCGTGGCCGCCCCCACAACGTCGCTGCCCGAAGCCCTGGGGGGCAGCCGGAACTGGGACTACCGCTACTGCTGGCTGCGCGACGCCACCCTGACCCTGATGTCCCTGTTGGGGGCCGGCTTCCATGAGGAGGCCCGCAGCTGGAGGGACTGGCTGCTGCGGGCGGTGGCCGG
>Ga0307372_10002921_pt1 | contig 27827 bp, 27 predicted proteins | sample OX1MG_FD_202533 | JGI IMG/M metagenome (GOLD analysis project Ga0307372, IMG submission 202533) | Soil microbial communities from Risofladan, Vaasa, Finland - OX-1 | ecosystem: Environmental > Terrestrial > Soil > Coastal area > Acid sulfate soil | place: Finland: Risofladan, Vaasa | collected... | reverse complement strand
CCGAGCCGAGAACGGAGCCCAGTTCGTGCCGAACTGGAACTCCATCGGTATCCCCGTCACCACGCCTGCGGCGAAGTTGATCGTGAAGATCTTGCCCCAGAAGCGCGCGGCCCGCGCATACCGCTCGTCCCCCGTGCGCGCCGCCTTGACCGTGAACCAGGCGACGAAGGGTGCCATGCCCATCGTCCCGATCGGGAAGATGTAATGAAACATGACGGTGAAGGCGAACTGGATCCGGTCGGCTATGACGGCTTCCATGGCGGTGCTCCGTTCGCGTGCGCTCTCGCTAGCGTACCCACGTTGCGTCCGCTTCGGTAGGACGTTCGTCGCACCGCCCGGGGCGAGGGCTCGCTCGCTCACGCGCAGGATACGAGCGTCTCGCGGCCCAAAGCGTGCACTTCGATGATGGAGTCAGCGTGACGGCGCAACACCTCGCGCTCCTGCTCGGACTGACGCTCTTCTTCGGCTTCGCCTTCGAGGAGTTCTACGCGGCCGCGCTCCCCAACCGCCCCGGCGGCATCAGGACGTTCCCGCTGCTGGGCCTGCTGGGCGCCGCGCTCTTCGAGGCGGCGCCAGCGTCGGCTCTCGCCTTCACCGCGGGGCTCGCACTCGTCGGCGCATGGACGTTCGTCTACTACCGCGCGCGCATCGAAAGGACCCCAGCCCACGAAGGGCTCCCCGGCGAGCTGATCGTCCCGGTCTGCAACGCCCTCGCGTACGCGCTGGGCCCGGTCGTACTCACGCAGCCCGCCTGGGTGGCCGTGGCCATCGCCGTCGCCGCCGTGATGCTGCTGGCCGGACGCGAGCGGCTCCACCGCATGGCCGCCGAGGTCCAGCGCGCGGAGGTGCTGACGCTCGGCAAGTTCCTGATCCTCGTCGGCATCGTGTTGCCGCTGGTCCCCAAAGAGCCGGTGACGACGCTGACGACCGTGACGCCGTACCAGGCATGGCTTGCCGTGGTGGTGGTCTCGTCGCTGTCGTACTTCAGCTACCTCGCGCAGCGCTATCTGGTCTCGCCGAGGCACGGTACGCTGCTGGCCGCGGCGCTCGGCGGCCTCTACTCATCCACCGCCACCACGGTGGTGCTCTCGCGCGAGCTGCGCGCGCAAGACGCCCCGACGCCCGACATCACCGCCGGAATCGTCGTGGCCACCACCCTGATGTATCTGCGCATCCTGGCCGTCTTGAGCATCCTCAACTCCACGCTGGCACGCGCGCTGACCCCGGTCCTGCTGGGCCTCTTCGCCTTGGGCGTCGTGCTCACGGCTCTGCTCTACGCCCGGAACGGCCGGGCCCATCGCGGGCCACGCACCAGCCCGCCGTTCGCCAACCCGCTGGAGCTCAACACCGCGTTCATCTTCGCGGCGCTCTTCGTGTTCGTCTCCATCGCCACGACGTGGGCTCGCGCGCGCTTCGGCTCCGGCGGCATCTACGCGCTGGCCGCCGTGGTGGGGGTCACGGACATCGACCCCTTCGTGCTGAGCCTGGCCGAGGGGAGCGTCCACGGGCTGGCGACCTCCAGCATGGCCGTGGCCGTGATCGTCGCCGCCTCGTCCAACAACCTGCTGAAGGCCGCTTACGCCATGATCTTCGGCGGCGTGAGACGCTCCGCGGCCGCGGCAGCGGCGCTGCTGCTGCTGACCGGGGCGGGACTCCTGGCCGGGGTCTGGGTCTTCGGCGGACACCCCTAGGGAGGGCGGTGGAAGACGACCCCCTCTCCACACCCCAAGACGGCGAATGTTAAGTAGAGATAAAGCTCTATCCACACCGCTAAGACTTCACCGTGTGGAGAATGTGGAGAACCCCGTGCGGCGGGCCTGGTCGCCGCACCAGCGGGCAATCCCCTCCACCAACACCCGGTGCTCGACCAGGTGGAGCCGTTCGAGCGCGGCCGATTCTCCTTCGCCGGGCTCCAGCCGCATCGGCTCCCTGGCCAAGACGGGGCCGCGGTCGACCTCCGGCGTCACCACGTGGCAGGTCGCCCCGGTCCAGCCGACCCCCGCCTCGATGGCGTCGCGCAGCGCGTGGGCCCCGCGAAACGCCGGGATCTCGGGGCCGTCGGGGACGCGCACCGCGTCGGCCGCGGGGTCCTCCGGCAGGTAGGCCGGGTGGATGTTGAGCACGCCGTCGAACGCCTCGACGAAGCCCGCGGGGAGGACGTGCATCCAGCCGAGCAGGAGAACCAGCCTCGCCCCCGACTCGCGCACGATCGTCAGGAGGCGCGCGTCGTAGGCCGCCCGCGCCTCGCCGCCCTTGCGGTCCCAGACCTCGGCGCGCACGTCGGGCACCCCGCCGCGGCGCGCCCGCTCCAGGCCGAAGGCTCCGGCTCGGTTGGAGAGGACCAAGCGCAGATCGAGCGGGAGGCGGCCGGCGGCCACCGCGTCGATCACGGCCTGCAAATTCGTGCCCGAGCCGCTGATGAGCGCGGCGGTGGGGATCACGCCTCGACCACCACCGCGGCCTCGCCCGCGCTACGCGCCTCGATCCGTCCGACCACGGCGGCCCCCGGCACCGCCAGAGCCGCCGTCTGCGCCTCCTCGGCCGGCACGATCAGCGTGTAGCCCACGCCCATGTTGAGGGTGCGGTAGCGCTCCTCGTGCGAGAGGCCGGCACGCGCGGCCACCTCGCCGACGATGGCCGGAACGCTCCACGTGCGCGCGTCGAAGACGGCCTTGACGCCATCGGGCAACGTGCGCGGGACGTTCTCCAGCAGTCCGCCGCCCGTGATGTGCGCCATCGCCTTGATCCGCGCCGCGCGCCTGATCGCGCGCACCGGCTCCAGGAACGAGGGATGAATCGCCAGCAGCCGTTCGCCGAGGGTCGCGCCGTCGAACGGCGCTCCCCACTCCGACTCGGGGATCACCTTGCGCGCCAACGAGAAGCCGTTGGTCTGCAAGCCGTTGCTGGGCAGGCCGATGACGGCGTCACCCGGCTCCACGCTCTCCTTGCGAGGGAGATCCGACCGCCGCACCGTGCCCACGATCGTGCCGGCCAGATCGAAGTGTCCCGGCGCGTAGAGCCCAGGCATCTCCGCCGTCTCCCCGCCCAGCAGAGCCACCTCGTTGCGGCGGCAGGCCTCGTGGACGCCGGCCACGACCGCTCCCGCCATCTCCGGATCGAGCACGCCGACGGCCAAGTAGTCCAGGAAGAAGAGCGGCGTGGCATTGGTCACCAGGATGTCGTTGACGCAGTGGTTCACCAGGTCCTGACCAACGGTGTCGTACCGACGCAGCGCTGCGGCCACGAGGATCTTGGTGCCCACGCCGTCGGCCGAGCCCACCAGCACGTTCTCGGCGTCGGGGGTGGGATACGCGAAGAGGCCGGCAAAGCCGCCCAGCGCGTCGAGCTGGTTGGGGTGGCGCCACCCGGCGGTCTTGGCGCGATAGAGCGCCACCGCGGCGTTGCCCGCCGCGATGTCGACGCCCGCCTCGGCGTAGGCGTCACGTTGGTTTCCGTGCACGAAGCTCCCCTCGGTCGTTCGGTGTCTGCTTTCCGGCCCGGCGGGTTTCACCGCGCCGGGGGCGCGGGCCTCGCCGCGCGCGGAAGGTGGCCCCGCCTTCCCAGCAGGAAGAAACCGCTTCGTGCCTCGGGGGGTATCCAACCGAGGGCATCGCGTTTGATGCCAACGGCCGCTTTGCGCGGCCCGACGTGAAAGTTGAGGAATGCTCTCGCAATGATCTTTGGAGTTCACACCGGCGAGCTGCGCGCTCTGACGGCGGACGCGCTGGTGGTTCCCGTCTACAAGGGCGGCGAGATCGATCCGGTGACCAAGTCCGCGGACGCCCTGGCCGGCGGCGCCATCGCACGCGCGATCGCGACCGGCGAGGTCACCGGCAAAGCCTACGAGCGCACCGTCTTCCACCTGGCGCCTGCGGCCAAGGGGGCGCCGCGCGCGATTCTCGCCGTGGGCCTGGGGGCACAGAAGGATCTGGACGCCGTGACGGTCGGCCGTTACGCGGGCGCCGCCGTGCGCTACTTGGGCAAACGCGCGTTCGCGGCCGTCGCCGTGGCGCTCCCCGCCACCGCGTCGGCGGGAGCCAAGGCGACCGCGACCTCCGCCGCGGAGCGCATCGCCGAGTGCGCCGTCGCCGCGACGTTCGACACGACGACGCATCGCAGCAAGCCTCCCGAGGATATCGTGGCCACCTCGCGCATCGTGCTCTGCGCTCCCGGCGGCGACGAGCCCGCGCTCCTGGCCGCGCTCGGGCGCGGCCGCGTCATCGGCGACGGCGTCAACCTCGCGCGGCTGCTCTCCAACGCCCCGCCCTCGGAGCTCACGCCGGAGACGATGGCGGCGAGCGCAATCACCATGGCCAAGCAGGTCGGCTTGTCGTGCGCGGTGCTCGATCCCAAGCAGATGCAGACGTTGGGCATGGGGGCGATCCTCGCCGTCGGCCAGGGCAGCGTCCATCCGCCGCGCATGATCGTGCTGACGTACAAGGGGGACCCCACGTCGAAAGAGACGCTCGCGCTCGTCGGCAAGGGCATCACCTTCGACTCGGGCGGCATCTCGCTCAAGCCCGGCGACCGCATGGACGAGATGAAGATGGACATGTCGGGCGGTGCCGCCGTGATCGGCGCGATGGCGGCCATCGGCACGCTCAAGCCGAAGGTCAACGTGGTCGGCGTCGTCGCCGCGGCGGAGAATCTCCCGTCGGGGACCGCGTACCGCCCCGGTGACGTGCTGCGCGCGATGAACGGCAAGACCATCGAGGTGCTCAACACCGACGCCGAGGGACGTCTGGTGCTGGCCGACGCCCTCTCGTACGCGGTGGCGAAGCTGGGCGCCACCAAGATCGTCGACGCCGCGACGCTGACCGGAGCCTGCGTGGTCGCGCTGGGTCATGCCGCAGCGGCCGCCATGACCAACGACGACGCGTGGGTCAAGACGGTGCTGGAAGCCGCCGCGAACACCGGCGAGCGCTACTGGCAGATGCCGCTCTTCGACGACTACCTCACGCAGATTCGCAGCGAGATCGCCGACCTGAAGAACACCGGAGGGCGAGCAGGCGGCGCGCTCACCGCCGGTGCGTTCCTCAAGGAGTTCGCGGGCGGTGTGCCGTGGGTGCACCTGGACATCGCGGGCACCGCGTACACCGAGAGCGAATCGGCCTACCAGGCCAAGGGGCCGGCGGGTGTGCCGGTGCGCGCCTTCGTGGCCATCGCGGAGCGCCTCGCCGGCGGCGCGGGACAACCGGGCGCGAAAGCGAAGGCCTGGCTGAAGACGAGCCCAATCGAGCCGGAACGCCACGCGCCTGCGTTCTTTGGCGAAACGCCCGTTCGCAGGAGTTCCGCGCGTCGAACCACCGCTCGCGGAACCACTCACCGCCGCCGATAAACGAAAGAGCCATGCTGACGCCGCCGCGAAAGAAACCCCGCCGCACCTCGAGCCGAAAGCTCACCAAGCGCGAGCACCTGTTGCTCCGACGCATCTCCGCGATGCTGGAGACGCTCGGCAAGCGCGAGGAGCCCACGAGCGAGGCGGGTGTCGTCTTCCGCGACGGCGCTCACCTGTTGTCGGAGCTCGCAGCCTGGGGCCGCATCCAACGCGTGGTCGCCCAGCCCGCGAACGGCGCGGCGCACAGAGCCGATGCCTCTGCCGCCCCCGATCCGCGCACCCCGCGCCCCAGCGCCTAACGACTCTGTTCGTCGTCACGTCGCGGAAGATGCGCGACCCGGCGCGTTCGAGGAACGGCCGGGTCGTGAAGCCTGTGCGGTGAGGCGCGCTACTTGAACGTGGCCAGCACGTAGGCGGCCACGTCGTTGACCTCCTTCGCGTTGAGCGTCGACGGATAGAGCTTGGGCATCGGCGCCTTCGGGTCTTTGATCCACGCCACCAGGGCAGCCTGCGTGCGCTTCATCGGCGGGGTCTTCAGGGCGCCGTGGAGGCTGGGCCCCACGCCGCCCGTGCCGTTGGCACCGTGGCACGCGGCGCAGTTGGCGCCGAAGAGCTCTTTGCCCTTGGCGAGGTCCGCGGACGACATCGCAACCTGGAAGGACTGAATGCGCGCCGTGGCGGCGGACGCCGGGGTTCCCATGCTCGAGAGGCCCACGAGGGCCAGGCCCGCAATCGCGATGAATGAGGCCGGTACGAGGTATCGCTTCACCGTTTGTCGCTCCTCATGCTCTGGTGTGGTTCGTCCGTGCTGTGATCGGACTCCTCGCGGACGTTCGACCTCGACGCCGAATCGCCCCTGGCACGCGCGGAAAGGATGACGCATCGCGATGGATCTGGGTCTCTCCGGCCGACTCGCTCTCGTGACCGGAGCAAGCGCGGGGATCGGCGAGGCCTGCGCTCTCGCGCTCGCCGCCGAAGGCGCGCGCGTCGCCGTCGCCGCGCGCCGGCGCGACCGCCTCGACGCCGTCGCGCTGCGCGCGCGAGAGCTGGGTGCGCCGGACGCGCGCGCGTTCGCCGTCGACCTGCGCGACGCGGCCTCGATCACCGCGCTCCACGACGCCGTGCGGCGCGAGCTGGGCGACCCCGACGTGCTGGTCGTCAACGGCGGCGGCCCGCCTCTGGGCGGCTACTTGGACGTCGCGATGCGCGACTGGGACGAGGCATACCACCTCACGTTGCGCAGCGCGCTGCTGCTGATCGATGGCGCGCTTCCGGCGATGCGCCGGCGACGCTGGGGACGCATCGTCGCCCTGGAGTCGACCTCCGTCGAGCGGCCCATTCCCGGGCTCGTGCTCTCCAACGCCTTGCGCAGCGCCGTGGTCGGCGCACTCACGACGCTCGCCTCGGAAGTCGCCGGCGACGGCGTGACGGTCAACGTCATCGCCACCGGACGCATCGCCACCGACCGCCTGCGCTCTCGCTATCCCGATCCCGCGGCGTTCGAGCTGGCCGCGCGAGAGGTGCCGGCGCGCCGCTTCGGCGCCCCGAGCGAGTTGGCCCCGATGGTGGCCTTCCTCTGCGGAGAGCCTGCGGGCTACGTCACGGGGGCGACGATACCCGTCGATGGCGGTCTGCTCGCTGGAGCGACGTAAGGCGTTATGCGTTCAGCGCCGACCGCGCCCAGCCGGGGACAGACGGGACTCCGGCACGCTCTGCTGTGGCTGGCCGGCGCCGATCTGCGGATTCCGCTGCTGGCCCTGCCGCCGCTGCTGCCGCTGATCCATCGCGAGCTCCATCTCAACGAGAAGGAAATCGCCGCGCTCACGGGCCTCCCCGTGCTCCTGCTCGCGGCGGCGGCGATCCCGGGATCGCTGCTGATCGCGCGCGTCGGCGCGCGCCGCGCGCTCATCATCGGTCTCTTGGCGACCGTGCTCGGCTCGGCGCTCCGCGGAATCGGATCGTCGACGGCGATGCTCTTTGCGATGACCTTTCTGATGGGCGTGGGCGTCGCCATCGCTCAGCCGGCGATCCCAACGCTCATCAACCAATGGCTGGAGCGCCGCCACGTGGGCATGGCGACCGCGATCTACACGAACGGCTTGCTCGTGGGAGAGGCGCTGGGAGCCGCCTTCACGCTTCCGATCGTGCTCCCCCTCGCGAGGGGAAGCTGGGGCTGGAGCCTCGCGTGGTGGGCGCTTCCGGTGCTGGCGAGCACGCTCGCCATCGCGCTGCTTTCGCCGCGCACGCCGGCCGCGGCGCGCAGCGCGCGGCTTGGGTGGATGCCGGACTGGCGCGACCCGCACACGTGGCAGCTCGGCATGGTGCAAGGCGGCGGCTCCACCATCTACTTCGGCGCCAACGCCTTCATCCCGGGATATCTCCACGCGATCGGCCACGCCGCGCTCGTCGGCCCCTCTCTCACGGCGCTCAACGTCGGGCAGCTTCCCGCGTCGCTGCTCGTGGCGCTCGCCGCGAACCGCTTCATCGGCAGACGCGGTCCGCTGATCGCCGCCGGCGCGATCACCGCCGCGGCGCTGGTCGCCTTTCTCTCCACGCCGCCCGCCGGCATGGTGCTCGCGGCGGGCGTCTTCGGCTTCTGCGGCTCGCTGGTGCTGATCCTCACGCTGGCGATGCCGCCGCTGGTGGCCCCTCCGGACACGGTGCATCGCCTCTCGGCGGGCATGTTCGCGATCAGCTACGCCTACGCGTTCGCGGTCCCGCTTCTGGGCGGGATCGTGTGGGACGCGACGGGACACGCCGCCTCCGCGTTCATTCCGGTGGCGATCGGCGCGCTGACCGTCCTGGTGGCCAGCTCCCCGCGCCGGCTGATGCCGCGCGGCTGAGCCGCGCGCTCATCCAACGCGCATCGTGCGCAGATACGCCGGCTCGGGAATGCCCGGCCGCAGGCGCGGGTCGGCTTCGGGACGCCCCGCGACAACGCTGACGGGCACCACGCCCGCCCAGCAATCCAGGGCGTAGTCGGCCTCGTCGTCACCGGGCGGCCCGGTACGGACTTTGGCGGATGCCTCGTCGAGATCCATCCACACGACGGTCGTCGCCTTGCGCTCCCCGTCCGTCGGCGGGCGCACCTCATCCCACCGCCCGGGCGCCAAACGCTCCATGAAGTCGCGGAGCGCGTGCTCTTTCTCCTCCGGGTCTTCGACGGCGCGCGCCGTTCCCAGCGCCATCACGGAGCGATAGTTCATCGAGTGGTGGTATCCCGAACGCGCCAAGACGATGCCGTCCAAGTGCGTCACGGTGAGGCAGGCCGGGAGCCCCTCCGCAAGCCGTCTGAGCATCCGACTCGCCGACGACCCGTGCCAGTAGACACGGCCGCCGACGCGCCAGTGCGACGTGGGCGTGACGAAGGGCTGACCGTCGATCACGTACCCGACGTGGCAGATGAGCCCTGCGTCGAGGATGGCGTCGATCTCCGCGCGCTCGTAGAGGCCGCGGTCGGGTTTGCGCTGCAAGCGAATGCGGGGGCTGGGTGCGCTCGACATGAGACGATTCTGCCATGCGCCGGCGCCGTGGGACAGTGCCGGTTCGGACGCCTCGCTCGGGCCACCGCGGCTTTCCGGAAGTCGCGCCGACCGGCTAGCCCGCGGCATCGAACATTAGCCCTTTGGCCGATGGCGGCGCGTGCTTCTCACGAGGCGGACAACGGCACGCGCCCGAGCCGCAACGCTTGGCTGATGCGCCGGACGCCTCCGGACGGGTACAGTTGGCACATGGAAACTTTCAGCATACGGCTCGCTCCACCGTACTCGCTCGTGAAGTGCCACCGCGATCTCGGCCCGCCGGATGCCCCGCTGGTCCTGGCATTCGGCGACGTCTTCGATCCCGGGTACCGCGCCGTGCTCCCCGTTCTCGAGGCGCTCGTCCGCGAAGGCGCCGCTCGGGTGCGCTACATCCACTACGCCGCGCCGGCGGGCTTCGACGGCATGCGGCGCCGCGAGACGGCCGCGGCGTTGGAAGCCGCGGGGCGGCAGGGCGCCTTCTGGCCCTACCATCGCCTGCTCCTCACGGGCACCATCTCGCTCAACCGGGCGGGACTCGCGCACCGCGCGCGGTTCCTCGGATTGGACGTCGATCGCTTCGAGCGCGACCTGGCCTCCGCCGACGTCGTGCTCACGCTCGAGAGCGACGCCCAGCTCGCTGACGACCTCGACGTGCACCACCTGCCGGCGCTGGTGATCGGCGGGCGTCGTTACGACGGAGGGATGCGGCGCAGCGATCTCCACGCCGCGCTCTCCTCGTAGCGCAGCCCGTGGCTCATCTCCGGCGCCGCGTGCCGAGCGCGGCGTCCAGCCCCAAGAAGCGCCCCGTCGGCAGCACGACGTTGATCGCGCTCAGCACGGCGGCGACGATCTCGTAGGCCGTGTAGTCGCCCGGCGCGGCATAGGCCCCCTTGGCCAGCCAGTAGTTGAGCGCGAGGAAGATGCCCACCACGCCGCCCAAGCGCGTGAACAGGCCCAGCAGCAGCGAGACGCCGGCGAGCGTCTCGCCCCACTCCACCAAGCCGCCGAAGAGCGTGGCGTGGGTGAGCACCACGCCCGTGAGAAAGGCGTGATACGGCCCCGTGGTGCGCGCGGCGAAGCCGCCGACCATCCGCGTCATCGCGCCGCCGGGGCCGGCGAACGACCCGCCCGCGATCTTCAGGATGCCGTGGATGAGCCAGAAGGCACCGGCGTAGATCCGCACCACGGCCAGCCACGTCGCGTACCGCCGTACGGGCGGCAGACCTTCTTGCATCACGTTCCCCTTCTCCTCACAGGCTCGCGTAGAACGCGTCGAGCGCCGCGTCGAAGGCCGCGGGATTGTCGAGCTGCGGCAAGTGCCCCGCCCCCGGAATCACCGCCAAGCGCGCGCCGGGAATCCGCGCGGCGATGTGCTCCGAGTGCGTGGGGAGAATGCGGTCGTCCAGAGCTCCGGTGATCACCAGGGTCGGAACGGCGATCCGAGCCAGCAGATCCTCGGCGTTCGAGGCGTAGCAGGCGCGCGCCGTCTCGAGATACGCCTCCTTCGAGCATTGCGCCACCGCATCGGCGAGGTCGCGCCGCGCCTGCTCGGTGGGCGCGCCCTTGAAGACCGCCTGCGCGTACTCGCGCCCGAACGCGTCCATCTCCATGGCGGCGAGCGTCTCCGCCCTTGCGCGCACCGGCGCCTCCGGATCGGCCATCGAGGCAAACGTGTCGCAGAGCACCAGCGACCGGATCCGCCGCGCATGAGCGCGCCACATCTGCATCGCCCAGCAGCCGCCCATGGAGACGCCCACCACGTGCGCGCGGTCGACCCCGAGCGCGTCGAGCAGAGCGACGTGCGCCTCCACGATGCGCTCGCCGTCGATCGGCTCGCGGCGCGTCGAGGCGCCGTGGCCCGGCGCATCCGCCGCGATGCAGCGGTATCTCCCCGCGAGATGACCGATCTGCCGCTCCCAGATGACCTTCGAGGCACCCAGCGAGTGCAGGAAGAGGATCGCCTCACCGCCTCCCGACTCGACGTAAGCGATCTGCTCTCCCATCACCTCGACATGCATGCGCGGGCGTTCGCCGCGCGCCCCGCGCGCCCTGCGCGGCGCGTCGTCTCGGGTATGCGACGCCCGCGGTTGCGCCTGCGCCCCGCGCAAGCGTATACTCTGGATTCATGCGCATCCAGACGCGCTACGTCGTCCTCTTCCTCACGCTCGTGGTCCAGGCGTCCACCTCGCTCGTGCAGCAAGGCATCGGCGCGCTCGTCCCGTTCATCGCCGCCGCGCTGGCGCTCGATCACGCCCACGTGGGCATCGCCGTGGCCTCGATGTCCGCGGGCTCCGCGGCGTTCACGGCCCTCTCGGGCATCGCGGTCGACTACTTCGGAGAGCGCGCCGTCATTCTCTCGACCGGTGTCGCCACCGGCCTGGCGCTCGTGGGCGCATCGCTGGTGCCGTCATACGGCTGGCTCGTCTTCTGGCTCTTCGTCTTCGGCATCGGATACGGCGCGTCGACGCCGGCCGGCGGGCGCGCGGTGCTGCTCTGGTTCACCAAGGATCGCGGCTTTGCCATGGGCGTCCGTCAAACCGGAGTTCCCGTCGGCGGACTGGTCGGGACGCTGCTGCTGCCGCTCGTCGCATCGCACGCGGGCTACCGGTGGGCCCTTGCCGCCGGCGGCCTGCTCTGCATCGCGCTCTCCACCGCCGCGGCCTTGGCGTATCGCAGTCCCGATGGCGCGGCGCACGTCTCGGCCCAGCCGCTCGGCGAGCTCTGGCGCGGCATGCTGCGCATCGCGCGCAGCGCGGAGAGCCTGGCCGTCAACGCGACGTGCGGCCTCCTGGTCAGCGCGCAGTACGTGGTCATCTCCTTCCTCGCGCTCTCGCTCATCTCGCGCGCCCACGCGGGCATCCAGCTCGCGGCGGCGGCGCTGGCCGTGGTCCAGGCCGCGGCCGCCGTGGGACGGCTTCTGTGGGGAACGGTGAGCGACCGCGTCTTCGGCGGAGACCGCATGGCGCCGATGGCCGTGCTCTGCGTCATCGCCGCAGCCGGCATGCTGTGGCTCGCGGCGCTGCGCCATCCGTCGGCTCCCGCCGCGCTCGGCGTGGCGGCGGTGCTCGGTCTCTCGGCCGCGGCATGGAACGGTCTCTTCGCCGCGGTGCAGGCGGAGATCGGCGGCCCCGAGCGCGCGGGAAGCTCGCTGGGCGTGGGGCTCACCGCGATCTACGGCGCGGGGGCCCTCGCGCCCCCGCTCTTCGGCGCGCTGGTCGACCGAGCGGGCTTCGCCCTCGCATGGCACGTCCTCTCGGCGGTGGTCCTGTTGGGCGTCCTTCCGGCGCTTACCGCCAGGCGTCTGCTGCGCGCGCAGCGTGCGGCCGCCGCGGCGGCATGATCGCGCCGCTCAGCGCAGCGTCGCCTCTGCGCACGGCACGCTCCGGCGCTCGACGCGCGATCCGTCGGCGAACGCGAACCGCAGCGCTCCGTTGCACGGCGGCTCGCTGCTCAGCGGCCCGGCGTCCGGACTCCAGGCCGCGGCGGAGACGCTTCCGCCGGTGTCCACGAAGATCGCAAACGGCGCGCTGACCGCCGGAGCTTCGAGCGAGACCCGAACCGCTGTGGCGTAGCGTTCGACGCCGGCGGGCTCGAGCGCGACGCCCGGCCTCGGCCGGTGGCGATAGAGGGCCAGCGCCGTCCCCGCACCCGAGGGCCCGGGCGCGAAGACCAGCGTCGCGCCGTCGCCGCTTTCCGCGGCGAGCGCGCGCCCGGCATCCAGCATGGCGGCGACGCGATCCTCGGCGTCGCGCAACGCGAACGGACGGCTGCCCAGCGCGAGCGTCGCCGCCGCGGTCATCAGGAGCACCACCAGCGCGACGGTGACCACCGCTTCGACGAGCGTGAACGCCGGACTGCGCACGCGCTACGGCATCCAGCCGGCGGGAGCCCCGTTGCCGGGATCCCACGCTTGGTCGGCGTAGACGTCCACCGGGCGCGGCGTCGCGCCGGCACATGCCGCGCCGCTGCCGCCGTCGCGGCAGACGAGCACCGCGTGGATCCGGGTGTCGTCCCCGGAGACCGAGCCGGCGCTGTCGCCCTCGAGCGCCGCATCGGCGCCCCCTGCGGCGTCCAACGCCCCCGTCAGCACGGCATACGGCGCCGCGGCCAGCGTGCGCAGCGTGACAGCCTGCGTGCGCGTCGCCAAAACGGTGCCGTCGCCGCCGCGGACCGTCGCGGTGATCCGCGCGGCGATCCTGCGCTCCCCCACGCCGGGATTGCGCTGCAGCGCCGCGGCGGTGACCGCCCCGCCGGAGAGCGCCGCGCTCTCGCCCGTGATCGTCACCGTCGCCGCGGCGGTGAGGGGACAGGGCACGGCGGGCGCCTGGGCGGCGCATGCCGGTTGCGCCGGCAACGGCGTCGGCGCGGAGAACGCGGCATCGGCGCCCCGTTGCCGCACTTGCACGGCCACGACGTCGACGGTGGCCTGACGGGCACGCTCCAGCTCTCCGTCCGCGCTGCGCAGGGCCAGACGCCGGATGGCTACGTGCGCCGCGGCCGAGGTTCCCGCTGCCACCGACGCGGTCAGAAGCGCGAGAACCGAGAGCACGACCAGCGCTTGGGCCAGCATCGCGCTTCAGTAGCCGCTCGGGTTCAGCACGGCGCCCGGCGGCGGCGCCTGCACGCGCAGCGGCGCCGTCAACGAGACGCGCTCGCCGGCCAAGGCCACGCTCACGGAGAGGATGCCGCTCGCGCTCGAGGTCGAGACGGTCGCGCTCAACGCCGCTCCCCCGCGCGGATCCTCGACGGACGCCGTCCAGGTGGCGGGAGGCGCCGCCGCGATGGCTGCCACGGCCCCGGCGTCGTAGGCCGTGGCCGCGCGTACCCGCACGAGGACGTTGCGCGCGACGCGCAGCGCCGCGTCTCGGCGTTCGGCGGAACGGGGCGTCACAGCCGAGGCATGGAGCGCCGGCACGACGGCGAACGCCACGAGGCTCACCACGCCAAGGGTCACCAAGGACTCCACCAAGCTGAACGCGCGCGAGCGTCGATGCATCGTTTCCATCGAGCGTAGCAATGCCCCGCGGGCGCAACCCCAGACGCCGCGCGCGCGGTTACGGCATGGCAACGGTGCGGCCCCGTCGCGGAAAGAGAGGCTACGTGCAGCGGGATCACTATCTGGAACGCTGGGCAGCGTGGCTTCCCGCCGCGCTCGCCTGGCTCGCGCAGGATCCGCCGAACTACAAGGAGGCGCGGCGCCATTTGCCGATGCCCGAGCGCCCCGTGCTCTCGGTCAGGCGCCCCGAAGAGCCTCTGCGCTTGGCGCTGCTCACGTCATCGGGGGCGTACGACGCGCAGACGCAGGCGCCGTTCAACGAGACCTCGCTACTCGGCGACTCGTCCTGGCGCGCCTTCCCATATGACCTCCCCGACGAGCGCGTCGCGTTCGCGCACGAGCACTACGACCGCACGTTCGCGCGCGAGGACCCGGAGGTCGTCTTGCCGCGCCGCGCGCTGGCGGCGCTTGGCGTGCAGACCACCGAGCACGTCCTCTCGTGGAGCGGCTACACGTTCGATTGGCCGAATCTGCTCAATCAGACGATTCCGCAGATGGTTGCCCAGGTCCGGGCCGACGGCGCGAACGCCGCGCTGCTGGTCCCGGTCTGACCCATCTGCCACACGACGGCCGGTCTGGTCGTCGACGCCATCGAGACCGCCGGCATCCCGACGGTCGTGGTCGGCAACCTGCGCGCGCCCCTGGAGGGGCTCCCGCGCGTGGTGATCGCGCGCCACGAGCGCGGCAAGACGTTCGGCGACCCCGGCGACCTCGCCGAGCACGAGCGCGTGGCGCGCGCCGCGATCGAGCTGTTGCGCGGCGCGACGGAGCCGACGCTCCTCGACCTCGGCGCGGCCGCCGCCAGAAGCGCGAGAACCGGCTGATGCGGAGCGGTTACGCCGTCACGGCCAGCGAGCTCAACGCGCCGTCGAGCGCCGCGAGCCCTTCGTCCACCTCTGACTGCTTGGCGGTCAGCGGCGGCGCCGCCACGACCACGTTGTAGCGCCCGAACGTGTAGACGCCCCGCTTGCGGAGCTCAACGAAGAACGCGGGCATCGGTCCCTGGCTCTTCCCCTGCCACTCGACGAGCGGCTCGCGCGTGGCGCGGTCCTTCACCAGCTCGATGGCGAAGAAGGCGCCCACGCCGCGCACCTCGCCGATCACGGAGTGCTTGCGCTGCAGCTCCTCGAGGCCGCGGCGCAGCCAGCCTTCGATCTCGCGGCCCCGCTCGTAGAGTCCCGCCTCGCGATAGGCGCGCAAGGTGGCCACGCCCGCGGCCATCGCCAGCGGGTGGCCGGAATAGGTGTGTCCGAGCATCATCGGGCGGTCGTCGAAGTACGTCGCCAGCGACTCGCGCACCAGCACGCCGCCGAGCGGCACGTACGACGAGGTGACCCCCTTCGCGAAGGTGACGAGATCGGGAACGAACCCGAAGCGCTTGTGACCGAAGACCTCGCCCGTGCGCCCGAACCCCGTCATCACCTCGTCGGCGATGAACAAGATGCCGTGACGGTCGCAGACCTCGCGCACGCCGCGCAAGTAGTCCTCGGGATAGACGATCACGCCGTTCGACCCCACAACGGGCTCGAGCAGCACCGCCGCGATGCGTTCGGGGTTCTCGTACGAGATCACCAGCTCCAGGTGCTCGAGGGCACGCTTGGTCTCTTCGCGCGGATCGGTGGTGTGGAAGGGACTGCGGTACGGGAAGGGCGCCCAGAAGTGCACCACGCCGGGGATTCCCGGTTCGTTGGGATACCGGCGGTTCTCTCCCGTCAGCGAGCCGGCGCCCGGAGCGGAGCCGTGGAACGAGCGGTAGGCGGTGAGGATCTTGTAGCGCCCCGTCACGATCCGAGAGATCTTGACGGCGTCCTCGTTGGCCTCGCCGCCGCCCGTGGTGAAGTGCACGCGCGCTCCCTCGCTCCACGGCGCCAGCCGCGAGAGCTCGGCCGCCAGCTCCGCCCGCTTGTCGTTGAGGAACGACGGGGCGGCGTAGCAGAGGCGCGCAGCCTGCTCCTGGATCGCCGCCACCACCTTGGGATGGCCGTGGCCCAAGTTGACCGAGATCAGGCCGGAGGCGAAATCGAGATAGCGCTTGCCCTCGGCGTCGAAGAGGTAGGAGCCCTCGCCGCGCACGATCATCGGCCACCGGTGCGACCCCATGGCGACCCAGGGCGTGAGCACGTGCTGCGCGTGCAGCTGCGTCAACTCGTCAAGATTCATCACAGCCTCGAAACCTCTCTCGACAACGGGAAACGGAGGCAACCAACGCCGGCCGGCGTACCCCTTTGCGAGTGACCGGCGCGCCTTCCTGCGCAGCCGACGAGCGCCGGCGCTTTTCGCAAGACGAACCGCGGGAGCGGGGAAGGAGGCACGTGAAAGTCGTCTCGCTCATGCCCTTCGGCAACGAGGAGCTGGCCGCGCTCCTGGACTCACCCTTGAGGCTGGTCGTGGTCCCCGCCGACGATCAGGAGGCGCTCCGCCGCGAGCTGGCCGAGGCGCAGATCGTGATCGCCTCGCAGTTCGACCGCGCGATGGCCGCGCTCTGCCCGCGCCTGCGCCTGCTCCAGTGCCCGGCCGCCGGCACGGACCGCATCGATCGCGAGGCGCTGCCCCCGGGCGTCCAGCTGGCCAACGGCGGCGGTCACGAGATTCCGATTGCGGAGTACGTGATCGGCGCGCTCGTGGCGTTGCGCCAGCAGCTGCTCCAGGGCGACCGGGCGCTCCGCCGGGGCGAGTGGCACCACGGGTTCTGGTCGGGACGCGGACGCATCGGCGAGCTCCACGGCTCCACGCTCGGGCTCCTCGGCCTCGGGGGCATCGGGCGCGAGGTGGCGCGCCGGGCCGCGGCCTTCGGCATGACTACCCGCGCGCTCACGCTGCACCCCGACCGGGCGCGCTCCGAGCCCGGCCTCGACGCCGTGGGCCCCCTGGGAGATTCCGGCGCGGTCGACGATCTCGTCGCCTCCTCCGACGCCATCGCGATCTGCTGCGAGCTCTCCCCGCTGACGCGCAACCTGATCGACGCGCGCCGGCTGGACCTCATGAAGCGCGACGCCGTCTTGGTGAACGTCGCCCGCGGACCCATCGTGAACGAGCAGGCGCTCTTCGAGGCCCTGCGCGACGGACGAATCGCCGGAGCCGCCCTCGACGTGTGGTACCGCTATCCCGAGCGCCCCGGGGCCCCGGCCGCGCCGTCGTCGCTTCCCTTCGGCGAGCTCGAGAACGTGATCATGAGCCCCCACACCAGCGGCTGGACGGCGGGCCAGATCCGGCGCAAGCTGGAGATGCTGGCAGCCAACCTCAACGCCTTCGCCGCCTCCGGCCGCGTTTGGGACCGAACCGCCGGTCCTGCGACATAAGTCGAGGCTGAAACGGGCCTCCAGGGGAGAATATACGAGTACGATGAGCACCACCAATCTGACGAATGGGGCCGTGAAGACGCGCGTCGAGACCGACTCGATGGGCAAGATCGACGTCCCCTCCGACAAGTACTACGGCGCGCAGTCGGCGCGCTCGTTGATCCACTTCGACATCGGAGACGCCGAGTGGCCGCGCGACGTGATGCCGCGTCAGGTCATCAAGGCCATGGGCGTCCTCAAGAAGGCCTGCGCGCTGGTCAACAACGACCTCGGCAAGCTCGACAAGGAGAAGACCGATCTCATCGTCCGCGCCGCGGACGAAGTCATCGCGAACAAGCTCAAGGCGCACTTTCCGCTGCGCGTCTGGCAGACCGGCTCGGGCACGCAGACGAACATGAACGTGAACGAGGTGATCTCGAACCGCGCCATCGAGCTTGCCGGCGGCGAGATGGGCAGCAAGAAGCCCGTCCACCCCAACGACCACGTCAACATGTCGCAGTCGTCGAACGACACGTTCCCCACCGCGATGCACATGGCGGCGGCCGAGGCGCTCAACGACATGCTCCCGGCCGTCCAGAAGCTGCGCGACGCGCTCGACGCGAAGGCCAAGCAGTGGAAGGACATCGTCAAGGTCGGCCGCACGCATCTGCAGGACGCCACGCCCGTGACGCTGGGCCAGGAGTTCTCGGGGTACGTCACGCAGCTCGATCGCGGCATGACCGCCTGCAAGGAGGCGCTCAACCACCTCTACGATCTCGCGATCGGAGGCACCGCGGTCGGCACCGGGCTCAACGCGCATCCGGAGTTCGCTGAGCGCGCCGCCAAGAAGATCGCCGAGCTGACGGGGCTTCCCTTCCGCTCGCATCCCAACAAGTTCACGGCGCTCGCCTCGCACGACGACTTCGTCTTCGCCTCCGGCGCACTCAAGACGCTGGGCGCCGCCCTCATGAAGATCGCCAACGACATCCGCTGGCTGGCCTCGGGCCCGCGCGCCGGCATCGGCGAGCTGGTCCTGCCGGAGAACGAGCCGGGCTCGTCGATCATGCCGGGCAAGGTCAACCCCACCCAGTCCGAGGCGATGACGATGGTCGTCTGCCAGGTGTACGGCAACGATCTCGCGATCAGCTTCGGCGCATCGCAGGGCAATTTCGAGCTCAACGTCTTCAACCCGGTGATGATCTACAACTTCCTGCACTCCACGACGCTGCTGCGCGACGCATGCACCATGTTCCGCGAGCACGCCGTCGAAGGTCTGCAAGCCAACGAAGAGGTCATCGCCAAGTACCTCCACCAGTCGCTGATGACCGTCACCGCCCTCTCTCCGAAGATCGGCTACGACAAGGCCGCCGAGATCGCGAAGAAGGCGCACCACGAGAAGAGCACGCTCAAGGAAGCGGCTCTCGCGCTGGGCTACGTCTCCAGCGAGGACTTCGACGCGTTCGTCGTTCCCAAGGAGATGACGCGCCCGAAATAGCTTTCGCGAAGGCGCGGGCGCATCGAGGGACCGGAGCAATCCGGTCCCTCCCGCGTTTCGGCGCCCCCGGCGGCCGGATCTCGCATGGCCCCACGGCAGTCAGCGCGAAGCGTGTCCCCATGAAGCAGCGGCCGCGGGGACTGGACGCCATCTTCGCCCCGCGCACGGTGGCCGTCATCGGCGCCACCGAGCGCCCGGGGAGCATCGGACGCGCCGTCCTCCGGAACCTCGTGGGTCACCCGTTTGGGGGCACGGTCTTCCCCGTCACGCCCGCGCACGAGAGCGTCATGGGGATCAAGGCCTATCCCTCGATCGGGGCCGTGCCCGAGCCCGTGGATCTCGCCGTGGTCGTCACCCCCGCACCGAGCGTCCCCGAGCTGATCGGCGCCTGCGCCGACGCGGGTGTCCGCGGGGCGATCGTGATCTCCGCGGGCTTCCGCGAGGTCGGCGCCGCCGGAGCCGAGCTGGAGCGCCGCATCCTGCACGAGGCCGCGCGCGGCGAGATCCGCATCGTGGGCCCGAACTGCCTGGGCGTGATGCGCCCGTGGAACGAGTTCAACGCCACGTTCGCGGGGGCATCTCCGCAGCCGGGCTCGGTGGCCTTCATCAGCCAAAGCGGCGCGCTCTGCTCCGCGATCCTCGACTGGTCGATCGAGCAGCACGTCGGCTTCAGCGCCTTCGTCTCGATCGGGTCGATGCTCGACGTCGGCTGGGGCGATCTCATCACCTACTTCGGCGAGGATCCGCGCACGCACGCCATCGTCCTGGCGATGGAGTCCATGGGCGACGTGCGCGCGTTCGTCTCCGCGGCGCGCGAGGTGGCGCGCGCCAAGCCCATCATCGTGCTCAAGGCGGGGCGGACGGAAGAGGCCGCCCGCGCCGCCGCCTCGCACATCGGAGCGCTGGTGGGCAAGGACGACGCCGTCGATGCCGCGTTCCGGCGCTGCGGCCTCCTGCGCGTAGAGTCGATCGCCGACCTCTTCAACATGGCCGACGTCCTCGCCAAGCAGCCGCGCCCGCACGGCAAGCGCTTGGCCATCGTCACCAACGCCGGCGGCCCCGGCGTCCTCGCCACCGACGCCTTGGTCACCGGCGGCGGCACGCTCGCCCATCTCTCCGAGGCCACGCGGTCCGCGCTCGACGAGGCGCTTCCCGAGCCATGGAGCCACGGCAACCCCGTGGACGTCCTGGGCGACGCCGACGCCGCCCGCTACGGCAAAGCGCTCGAGATCGTGGCGCAGGACGACGACGTCGACGGCATCCTGGTGGTGATGACGCCGCAGGGACTCGCCGAGGCCACGCCCATCGCGGAACGCTTGGCATCGTTCGCTCGCACGGCGGCCAAGCCGATCCTCGCGAGTTGGATGGGCGGCCTCGAAGTCGCCGAGGGAGCCTCGATCCTCAAGCGGGCGGCGATCCCCACCTTCGCCTACGCCGACACCGCGGCCCGGATGTTCAACTACCAGTGGCGGTACGAGGAGAACCTGCGCGCCCTCTACGAGACGCCGCTCCCCCCCGACGACCGCATCCAGAGCACCTCCGCCGCGGGGGACGCGAAGGCGATTCTCGCCCGTGCGCGCGCAGCCGGCCACACGCTGCTGAGCGAGGGGGAATCGAAGCGCCTCCTCGCGTGCTACGGCATTCCCACCGTCGAGACGCGGGTCGCCGCGACCGCCGAAGAGGCGGCGCGCTTGGCGGAGGAGCTGGGCTACCCCGTGGTCCTCAAGCTGCAATCGCACACCATCGCCCACAAGCGCAGCGCCGGCGGAGTGCGCCTCGGGCTGCGCGACGCCGACGAGGTGCGCGCGGCGTTCGCGCGGATCGAGTCCAGGGTGGCCGCGCCGGACTTCGACGGCGTGAGCGTCCAGCCCATGGTCACGGACGAGGGCTACGAGCTCTTCGTCGCCGCGACGCTCGACGCGCAGATCGGCCCGGTGCTCGCCTTCGGTCACGGCGGCCGGCTGGTCGAGGCGATCGGGGACCGCGCGCTTGGCCTTCCCCCGCTCAACACGACGCTCGCCCATCGCCTGATGGAGCGCACGCGGATCTTCGAGGCGCTCTCCGGCGCGCGCGGCGAGCCTGCCATCGACGTGGAAGCGCTGGAACATCTGTTGGTCCGCTTCAGCTATCTGGTCGCCGATCAGCGCTGGATCCGCTCGATCGAGATCAACCCGCTGCTGGCCGCGCCGGGAACGCTCCTCGCCCTCGACGCGCGCGTCGAGCTGCACCCGCCGCAGACGACCGCCGAGGAGATACCCCCGCTGGCGATCCGCCCCTACCCGGTGCAGTACGTCGATACGTGGCGCATGAGCGGCGGCGAGACGCTGACGGTCCGTCCGGTGCGCCCCGAAGACGAGCCGATGATGCGGACGTTCCACGACACGGTCTCGGAGCAGAGCGTCTACTTCCGGTACGCGCATGTGCTCTCGCTGCGCGAGCGCGTGGGCCACGAGCGCCTCAGCCGCGTCTGCTTCATCGACTACGACCGCGAGATGGCCCTCGTCGCGGTGCGGGAAGGCCCCACGCCCGCGATCGTCGGCGTCGGGCGCCTGGTGCGCATGCACGGCGGACGCAGCGCGGAGTTCGCCGTCCTGGTCAGCGACGAATACCAGCATCGCGGGATCGGCACGGAGCTGCTGCGCCGGCTGGTCGAGTTGGCGCCGAAGGAAGGCATCGGCAGAGTCGTCGGCTACATCCTGCGCGAGAACGGCGGCATGCAGGAGGTGGCGCGGCGGCTGGGCTTCACGCTTCGGTACTCCGAGGAGTACGGGATGATGGAGGCGGAGATCTTCACGGGGGCGCGCTCCGCCGCACAGGACGCCCGCGGCGGCTGAACGAACGGTTGCCTCGTTGTGACCGAGCGGTTTCCGCCCCGGCCGCCTCGTCGCGTACGCGCGCGGCGTAACGCCTGACGCGAGCGCTCGAGGGGCACCTACGAAAGGATGACGACCATCGAACCGTTCGACCTCGGGCTCCCGGAGGCGGCCCGACGGCTGGGATTCTCAAAGATCCGCCTCGAGGACGGCGGCGTCTCCCTCTCGGGAGCGCTCGACGCCGCGTGCGACGCGGATCCCTCGACGATTCACGCCTTGAGCGCCGCGCTGCTCGACTCGGTGTGCGATGGTGCCTTCCGCTCGCTCCTCGTCGACGGCGACCGCCCCTCCATCATCGAGCTCACGCTGCGCTTCGCGCGTCCCTTCACGAGCGAGAACGGCGTGCTGACCTGCCGCGCGCACGTGGTCGATCTCGGCGAGCACGTCGGCACCGCTCGCGCCGAGATCGCCGACGCCGCGGGGTGCGTCTTCGTCGAAGCCGACGCAACCTGCGTGATCCGGCGCCCCTGAACCAAAGAGGGAGCCCCTGCGCGTGCGCGAACGCAGAGCAGCCTCATGCGTACGCTCGCCTTCGTCCTGTCGCTTCTTCTCCTTGCGCTCTCGGGTGCCGTCCCGCGACCAGCCAACGCCGCCGGCGCGGAGCAAGGCATCCTGCGTGCGACGCTCTCCAACGGCCTGCGCGTCCTCATCGTCCGCAACACGCTCGCGCCGGTGGTTGCCACCGAGGTCTCCTACCTCGTGGGCTCGGGCGACGACCCCGCGAAGTTTTCCGGCATGGCGCACGCGCAGGAGCACATGATGTTCCGCGGCACGCCGAACGTCTCCACGGATCAGCTCAACACCATCGCCACGGCCCTGGGTGGCGACTACAACGCGTTCACCCGCCCGACGGTCACGCAGTTCCTCTTCACCGTGCCGTCGAGCGATCTGAGCGTCGTGCTCCACATCGAATCCGACCGCATGCGCGACGTGCTTGACGCACAGAGCCAGTGGGACGACGAGCGCGGGGCGATCGAGCAGGAAGTCGCGATGGACGAGTCGCAGCCCGGCGCCGACTTCTTCAACTCGGTACGCGCGAAGATGTTCGCCGGCACGCCTTTCGCGCGCGACCCCGTGGGCACGAAGGCATCGTTCGACCGCTTGACGGGCGCCGATATCAAAGCGTTCAACGGCACATGGTACGCACCCAACAACGCGATCCTGGTGATCGCGGGAGACGTGGATCCGCAGCAGGCGCTCGCACAGGTCCGGGGCCTCTTCGAGAGCATCCCGCGCCGCGCGATTCCCACCCAGCCCTCGTACAAGCTTCCGACCATCAAGCGCACGCTGATTCGGAAGACGACCACCCTCCCCTATCCGCTGGCCGTCGTGGCCTACCGCCTCCCGGGCAGCGACAGCAAGGACTACGTCGCCTCGTTCCTGCTCCAGGCGGTGCTGAACAGCGAGCGCGGCGCGTTGCGCGGGTTGACGGCCAGCGGGCTGGCCATCGGCTCAGGATTCCAGGCCGACGCCGCGTTGCCTCAAGGCCAGCTCTGCTTCGCGGTCGCCGCGATCGCGCCCGGACAGGATCCCTGGGCGATGACCGAGCGCCTCGAGTCGATCACGGCGCGCTATGCGCGCGAAGGCGTGCCGGCGGACTTGTTCGAGGCCACCAAGCGGCGCGTCATCGCGGATCAGCAGCTGAGCCGCAACTCCATCACTGAGCTGGCCAGCGATTGGTCCGACGTGCTGGCCGTCGACAAGGAACCCTCGATCGAGCACGAAGTCGCGCTCCTGCAGGGCGTGACGCGCGCCGACGTCGACCGCATCGCGCAGCGTTACTTCAATCCGGCCCACGCGATCGTCGGGGCGCTCACGCCCACCTATCGCGCCGGCGCGCACGCCCCCGAGAAGCCCAAGGAGACGCTGCTCCCGCAGCGCGCCGCGAACAACGTCACCCTGCCGTCCTGGGCGCAGAGCGTCGTCTCGCAGATGCCCGCGCCGGCACCCGCGGCGCACCCCGTGGTCAGCACGCTTCCCAACGGCATCCGGCTGATCGTCCAGCCGGAGACGATCTCGCACTCGGTCTACGTCTTCGGCGGCATCGACATCCAGCCGCCGCTCCAGGAGCCGCCGGGTGAGGACGGGGTCGCCTCCGTGCTGGAGAACGTCTTCGACTACGGCACCGCCACGCTGGATCGCGACGCGTTCCAACGCAAGCTCGACGCGATCGCGGCGCGCGAGGACGGCGGCTCGCGCTTCTCGCTGCAGCTGACCAGCGGCGCCTTCGATCGGGGCGTCACGCTCCTTGCCGACAACGAGCTCCATCCCCGCTTCGACGCCGCCAGCTTCGAAGCCGCGCAACGCCAGGCCGCCGGCAACGCCGCCGCGGCGCTCTCGGGATCCCACGTCATCGCGCTCCATCAGCTCGATGCGAAGCTGCTGCCCACCGGAGATCCCGCCTTGCGCGAGGCCACTCCGCAAAGCATCATGGCGCTCTCCCTCGATCAGGTGAAGGCGTACTACGCTCAGACGTTCCGCCCCGATCTCACGACCATCGTGGTCATCGGCGACGTCACGCCGGAGCATGCCCGCGCCGCCGTCGAGCGCGCCTTCGGCAGCTGGCACGCGAGCGGCCCCAAACCCGATCTCACCTATCCGCCCGTGCCCTTGAACGCGGCCGGCAGCATCAAGATCACCCCTCAAACGATGCAGCAGGATGCCGTCACGCTCTCCGAGCTCGTCCCGATCACGCGCAGCGATCCGGCGCGCTACGCCCTCTCGCTGGGGAACGCCGTCTTGGGAGGCGGCGATGCCGGCCCTCTCACCAGCCGACTCTTCCGCGATCTTCGCATGAATGCCGGGCTGGTCTACATGGTCGACACCGACCTTTCGATCGGTGAGACGCGCTCGAGATTCCAGATCACCTACGCGTCCTCGCCGCAGAACTCGGCGGAGGCCCGCACGCTGGTCGATCGCGACCTGAAGCAGATGCAGCTCACGCCCGTTCCGCCGCAAGAGCTGGCCCTGACCAAGGCCTCACTGCTGAGGCGTACCATCGTCGACGCCTCGGCCGAGGATGCGATTGCGGGCGGCTTGCTGCTGCGCTCGATCGAAGGGGAGCCGCTCGACGAGCCCGCCATCACCGCCCGGCACATCGAGGCGACGACGGCCGAGCAGATCCGAGCGGCCTTCGCCCGCTACATCCGCCCGGACGGCTTCGTGGTGCTCACCGAGGGACCGTAGCCGCCTCCGCGACAACCTCGGCCATGGGCGCGATGCGAACGCCCGCGCTTTGCAGCGCGCCGCGCAGGCGCGCGGCGAGATCGGCGGCGCCGGGGGTATCCCCGTGCGTGCAGATGGTGTGCACGGGGATGTCGAGCCAGGCGCCGTCGACGGCGCGCACGCGGCCCTCGCGCACCATCGCCACGGCCCGCTCGACCACGCGCTCCGGATCGGTGATCACCGCCCCAGGCAAGCGCCGCGAGACCAGCGTGCCGTCGGCGTTGTACTCGCGATCCGCAAAGACCTCGTAGGCCACCCGCATCCCCGCCGCCTCCGCCGCCTTGGCGAACTCGCCGCCGTAGCTGACCACCAGCAGAGCGGGATCGAAGTCCTTGATGCCGGCAACGATGGCGTCGGCCAGCGCCCGGTCGGTCATCGCCAAGTTGTTGAGCTGACCGTGCGGCTTCACGTGCTGCAGCGGCACGCCGAAGCGGCGGCAAAAGGCGAAGACCGCGCCGATCTGGTACAGGACGTCCGTGCGGGCCTCGTCGGCCGTCACGTTCAGGTTGCGTCGTCCGAAGCCCACCAGATCCGGGAAGCTCGGGTGCGCCCCCACGGCCACGCCGTGCTCCTTGGCCACGTGCACCGTTCGCGCCATCACGCGCGGATCGCCGCCGTGAAAGCCGCACGCGACGTTGGCCGAGGAGATCGACGGGAACATCCGCTCATCGTCCCCCATCTTCCAGGCGCCGAAGCTCTCGCCCATGTCGCAGTTCAGGTCCACCACTCGTCCGGCCATCGTCCCTTCCCTCTCGTTCCTCTGCGGTGTCGCGCATCTACGCTCCCGCGAGCACCTCGCACACGGCGTTTCCCGCGCGCACCGCCGCGCCCTCCACGACGAGGACGCGCTCGAGGCGGCCGGCCACCGGGCAGAGCAGCGGGCGCCGCGACCCCATCACCTCGAGCATCGCGAGCACCGAGCCGCGCTCCACGCGTTCGCCCGGCTCCGCGATCCTCGGCTCGCCCGCAAGCGTCTCCCGCGCGACCACGGCCCACTCCGGAGCGCGCAGCGTCACGGTGCGCTGCTCACGCCACGCGCGCAGCGCCTCGCTCTCGTCGACGAGCGCGAAGCGCAGGCGGTCGCCGGGCTTGCGCTGCGCGAGGGCCGGGATGTCGGCGGAGATGACCACCGCCAGCGTCGGGTAGCCCCCGATCGATCCGCGGCTGCGCAGCAGCAGGAGCGGCTCGCCCGTGTTGGTGATCTCCACGGCCCCGATCGCCATGCCCTCGGAGATCTCGTCGCCGCGAACGGCGGCGGGAACCTTTGGCCCGACCAGACGGAGCCCGACGCGATCCGAACGCGGATCGACGCGGTACCAGGTGTCCACCAGGCGGGTCAGGCCGCGGCGCGCCGCGCCGGCGGCGCGATGCCCGGGAAGGACGCGCACGACCTCGCGCTCCATCAGCGTCTCCGGAGCCTCGAAGAGGGCATAGCGCCCGGCGCGCCCGTCGCCTGCCCGGGCCCCGACCGGCAGCACGTCGCCGGCGCGCAGCACGCGCCCGTTCAGCCCCCCGATGCCCGCCAGCACATCCGTCGCGCGGCTTCCCAGCACCTCCGGCACGTCGATGCCGCCCGCGATCGCGAGGTAGGCGCGCACCCCGCGGCGGGCGGGACCGCAGGCGATGCGGTCTCCGGCGCGCACCTCCCTCCTCTCCCCGGGAGGCCACCGCTCGCCGTTCAAGGTGCACGAGAGATCGGCGCCGGCCAGCGCCGCGCTCGCCGAAGCGCCCTGCGCGCGGCCGTTGCCGCCGGCGGCCACCGACTCGACCTTCAGCGTTGGCCCCAACAGCGTCATCTCCAACACCGCGGCCCCGTCGTCGTTGCCCGCCAGACGGTTGGCCCACGCGGCGGCCCGCTCGTCCAGCGCGCCGTTCACCATCACGCCGAGATGCTCGTAGCCGAGGCGCCCCCGGTCCTGAACGGTCGTGGCCAGTCCGGGGGTCACGACCCGCAACCGCAGCACGCCGCTCATGCCGGAGCTTCCTCCGAGACCGCCTCGGCCGAGAGCAGCTCCGCGCCGGCCGCCGCGGCGGCCGCGAGCTCGTCGTAACGCGCGCGGTCGATCTCGTAGAAGCGCAGGGCGTCTCCGGGGGCCCAGAGGACCGGCGGCGTGCGCTCGGGGCGGAACGCGACCACCGGCGTTTTCCCCAAGAGATGCCAGCCGCCCGGAGTCGCGGTGGGGTAGATGGTCACTTGCCGCCCCGCGATCGCCACCGACCCCGCCGCCACGGCCGCGCGCGGCGTTCCACGACGGGGCAGGCGGAGCGCCTCCGGCAAGATGCCGCACAACGGCTGTCCCGGCGAGAATCCGACCGTGAAGATCCGATAGTCCGTGGACGTGTGCGCCGCCACCACCTCGTCGCGCGAGAGCCCGGTGCGCGTCGCCACGCCGGCGAGGTCCTCTCCGTCGTACCAGACCGGTATCCGGAAGCGGCGCGCCGGCGGCGGCCCGCCGGCCGAGGCGCGCAAGCGCCGGGCGAGACGGTCGACGATTCCGTTCCGCGGCGTGATCAGCGGATCGAACTCGAGCAAGAGCGTGGCGTACGACGGAATCACGCCCCAGACTCCCGGGAGCTCGCCCTGCGCGATCAGCTCTTGCACGGCGCGAGCGGCCACGTGGACGCGCTCGTTGATCGCGACCTCGATCGCCTCACCGAACTCGATGAGCATCGCGGCGTCGCCGACGGGGAGCACCCTCCGCCACGGCAACGCCTCCGTCCCTTCGTCCACGCGCACCTCCGACCAGCCCATGTTGCACCGCAATTTCCGTGGCGTCCTGCCGAGGACTTTCAGACCGCGTAGGCGCTCCAGGCCCGGGCCGAACGCTCGGCAACATGGTCGAGCGCTCCACCGGTGCAGGAAAACGCCGAGGACCGAACGTAACCAGGACCGTCAATCCAGGGCCTCGGAAACTATCCGAGACCCTAACCGCACACAACTCATCGGAGCCATCCGCATGCGTCGCTTACTCGCCGCTGTCGTTAGCCTACTCTCCCTCGTTGCCTTCGCCGGCGTCGCCGCGGCGGCGCCGACCCCCGAT
>Ga0307372_10002920_pt1 | contig 27841 bp, 25 predicted proteins | sample OX1MG_FD_202533 | JGI IMG/M metagenome (GOLD analysis project Ga0307372, IMG submission 202533) | Soil microbial communities from Risofladan, Vaasa, Finland - OX-1 | ecosystem: Environmental > Terrestrial > Soil > Coastal area > Acid sulfate soil | place: Finland: Risofladan, Vaasa | collected... | reverse complement strand
TGGTTGTACATCAGGCTGTCCTGGATCTCGTACAGGGCGTCCATCGCCTCCATCACGGAGCCGGGCTTCGCCTGGGCCAGGACGGTGACCTCGGGCGACTCCTCGATGACCTTGTTGATGGCCACCGAAAGCACCGGGGGCATCAGCCTCTGGTCTGCGAGGTTCAGCATCTCGAGCTCGTTCAGAAGCTTGTCGATGTAGTGCATCTTGTTGCGGCGCGCGTACTTGGCCCGCTGGACGCGGCGCTCGCGTGCGGTCATGTGCTCGATGGCGCGGCTTGCCTGCTTGATCATCGTCATTTTTCTCTCTCCGAAGCCAATTTTACGGCCCCCAAATCTTTTGTCAAGATCCGTATGTAATAAATGGTTCCCGGCTGTGCTAGCATCGCCGCCACCGACCGGATGAGCCAACAGATTGTCGGCCGTTCGACCCGCATGGAAGTCCTGGAGTTGCTCCGGCGGAAGGGCCATGCCAGCGCCGAAACGATCGCAGCCGAGCTATTAGTTACCCCAAATGCGATCCGCCAACACCTGACCAACCTGGAACGGGACGGATTCGTGGTCAGCATCCCCGAGAAGAGCCGGCGGGGCCGGCCCTCCCTCCTCTTTTCCCTCACCGAGCGGGCCGACTCCGTGTTCCCCAAGCGGTACGGCCAGCTCGCCACGATGGTCCTCCAGGAGGTCCAGGAGATGGGTGGGCCGGAAGCCCTGGACGAGGTCTTCGAGCGCATGGCGACGCGGCACGCAGGGGCGATCTCGCGGAACCTGGAGGGGCTCGAGTTCGACGAGAAGCTGAAGCGGGTGGTGGCCTGGATCGGTAGAGCGGGGACCCTGGCGGAGCAAACCGAGACCCCCGAAGGAATCAAGGTCACGATCCACAACTGCCCATTTCGCAACACGGCGCTCAAGTACCCGCAGGTATGCACTATCACCCCCCACCTCATCTCGCAGCTGCTCGGCACCGCGGTCTCCCAGGCCGATTCCATCCACCGCCACGACCCCTATTGCTCCTTTGTCGTCGCTCGGCCTACCGACGCTCACTAGCCGGCAGGTCGCCGAGGTCGACCGCCTGGCAGAGGCACGGTTCGGCATCTCCGTGGAGTGGTTGATGGAAGCGGCCGGCTGGCAGGTCGCGCGGTTCTGTCGCGGCCCTGCCGTCGTCGTCTGCGGCGTGGGCAACAACGCCGGCGACGGGCTGGCCGCGGCGCGGCACCTTCACCGTTGGGGTCGGCTCAGGTCGGTCAGCTGTGTGGACGCGGGCCGGCTGCATGGAGCGGCAGCGCTGGAGCGAGACGCATTGGGCAAGCTCGGGGTCGACGTTTCCAATGAGCTCAGGCTGGAAGGCGCCGAAGTCGTCGTCGATGCGCTGTTTGGGACCGGGCTGTCGCGCGCTCCCGAAGGCAAGTTCGCGGCCTGGATCGATGCGATCAACGACTCCGGATCGCGGGTGGTCGCAATCGACGTGCCTTCCGGCCTCGACGCCGACAGCGGGGTCGCCTACGCTCCCTGTGTGCGCGCGAATACGACGGTGACCCTCGGCCTGGCCAAGCCCGGCCTGTTGAAGGGCGACGGGCCGGCCCTCGCGGGCGACGTATGGGTCGCCGACATCGGCGTCCCCTTCGAGGCTTACGGCGCGGTTGGCGTCGAGGTGCCGCATGACCTGTTCGCGAACGGCGACACGATGAAGCTGGCGAGGTCGAGCCGGTGAGCACGCAGGTCGTTTGGGATCGAGGTGTATCGATCTCGGGTCATCGCATTTGGCTCGATCCACTCGTGGTCCGGACGTTTGCATTCATCTCACACGCGCATACGGACCACGCTCGGCGCCACAAGGAGGCGCTGCTTACTCCTCAGACGCTCGCGCTCATTCCCGAGGCGAGGCGGCCACGCGGCTGGCGGATGCTGGGCTACGGCGAGCCGATGCGCATCGGGCGGGCCACGGTCACTCTGCATTCCGCCGGACACATGCTCGGGTCGGCGCAGCTGCTGTTCGAGCACCAGGGCACGAAGGTCCTCTACACGGGCGACATCAAGCTCCGCCAGCCAGGGGGTGTGCAGACGCATGTGCCCAAGGCGCATGTGATCGTGATCGAAAGCACTTACGGCCGGCCGCATTTTCGGTTCGGTGATCCCGACTCTACAGTCGAGGCAATCGCACGATGGTGCCGGCTGGCGCTGGACAGCCGCGTCACGCCCGTTCTGCTTTGTCACGCCCTGGGCAAGACCGAGGAGATCATGCTGGCGTTGTCGAGCTACGGCTTCAAGTTCGCGCTCGAGAAGCGATGCGTTCCGTGCGCCCACGCTTACGCGATGGCCGGGAGGTCCCTTCCGGACTGGGTCGAGCTGGACGGTGAGGTCGAGCCGGGTCGAGTCGTGATCGCGCCGCCCGCGGGCAAGGATGAGGTGCGCCGCCTCGGCAGGTATCGAACGGCTCTGGTGTCGGGCTGGGCCAAGGACGCCGAGTTCTCGCGCATGTTCGGCGCCGACGCCACCTTCGACCTGTCGGACCATTGCGATTTCGACGAGCTGCTCGAAGTCGTGGAGCGCTCGGGCGCGGAGCAGGTCTACACGGTTCATGGCTACACGGAAGATTTCGCCCGGCTCCTGCGCAAGCGGGGGATCAAGGCCTCCGCGCTGGAGGCCACCGAGCAACTGGCTCTAGCCCTCTAGCGAAGAGCCCAGCCGGACCTCAAGTAGGCCCGGCGCAGATTGGCATCGGTGCCTGCCGCGTCGCTGAGCCGGTTCAGCAGCAGGTCCACCCATGCGGTCAGGTGTACAGGCGGCACCAGCTCGAGTGCGTCCTTCTTGTTGAGGAACGCCCGACAGGTTCGCCCGCGCGTCTCGACTGTGAGATCGGTGATCTTTCCGCGGTTTCGCTTGACCTTGGCGATGGGAATCTTTTCCGCCAGGTAGTCGAGCAGCTCCTCCGGATCTTCGTCGGCGCTGATCGGCGAGTGGCAGAAGACGCAGGCTCCGTCGAGGGGCAGGGCGGGGGCCTGGCAGATCGCGCAGTTCAATCCGTGTAGCGGGTGATCGTTTGATCCTCGCGCCGCTTCTCCGCCTGATACAGGGGGCAATCCTCATAGTTGCGAACGCAGATCGGCGGGCTATCGCTAAGCGCGTACTTGCGCTTCGACTTCCGGTCGACGTGGCAGTCGAATCGATACACACGCAAGACTGAACGCCGCTCCTTCAGAAACTCCTCCAGGTAGGGGCACCGTCGCACGCGACTTACGATAGGCCACCCATGGGAGAAGGTGGCGGGATGCTGGACTGCGCGCGCGCCGCGGGCGCAGTGGGTGCCACGGCGGCGACGTCTGAGAAGGCGCGGATCCTCGCCGGGTACTTTCGCTCTCTAGACGAAGACGACCTCAGGCGCGCCGCAGTATTCATGAGCGGTCGCGCCTTCAGCCCTTCGCAGCGCCGAACGCTTGGCCTCGGGTGGCAGACGTTGAGCAAGGTCGTCGAAACGATCTCCGGCCGGGATGCCGGTGAGCTGCAAGCGATATTTCGCAAGCACTCAGACCTCGGCGACTGGACCGGCGAAGCCCTCGAAGGCAAGACCAGGCCACAGCCAGTCTCGCTCGCCGAATTCGAACGGGCGCTAGAGGCAATCAGAGTCGCGCGAGGCGGCCGAAAGGCCGAGCCGCTGGAGGCGCTGCTGAGGCGGCTGCACCCGGTGGCGGCGAGGTTTGCGGTGAAGGTGATCTCGGGCGAGATGCGTATCGGCCTGAGCGAGGGTCTGGTCGAGGCTGCGCTCGCGGCGGCATTCGACCTGCCGGTCACCAAGGTCAAGAAAATCCACCTCATCACCGGCGACATCGGCGAGACGGCGGTGCGGTGCAAGCGCGGCGAGCTGGAAACATCGACGGTCACGTTGTTCCAACCGGTCCGCTTCATGCTGGCGAGCCCGGTCGAAACGGCGGCGGAAGCATTCGAGAGGATGGCGGCGGAGAAGGTTTGGACCGAGGAGAAGTACGACGGTGTTCGCTGTCAGCTTCATCACGACGATGGCCGGGTCGAGCTCTTTTCCCGCGACCTGAAGGAGACCACTGGAGCATTTCCTGAGCTGGCTGAGGTGGCCGCGCGCCTCGGCCATGCGGTCCTTTTCGATGGCGAGGTCCTCGCGCACCGTGATGGCCAGGTCCTTCGTTTCTTCGAGCTGCAGCACCGCCTTGGCCGCAAGAAGGTGTCCGATGACCTTCGGCGAGAAGTACCGGTCGTGCTGGTGATCTTCGACCTCCTGTTCCTCGACGGGCGCTCGCTGCTTGACGAACCGCTGGAGCTGCGGCGCAAATTGCTAGAAGGCCTCGGAGTTGAGCCGCCATTCCTCCTCGCCCGACTCGAGGAGGCGACCAGCCCTGACGACCTCGATCGGATGTTCGCGGACACGCGCGAGCGGGGCCACGAGGGCTTGATGGTGAAAGATCCGTTGAGTCCCTACACGCCAGGGCGGCGCGGACTTGCCTGGCTCAAGCTGAAGAAACCGCTGGCGACGCTCGACGTCGTGGTGACGGCTGTCGAGTGGGGACATGGCAAACGCAAAGGCGTGCTGTCCGACTACACGTTCGCGGTGAAGGACGCCAAGGCTGGCAAGCTCGTAAACGTGGGCAAGGCCTACACGGGGTTGACCGATGCAGAGATCGCCACCATGACGGAGCGGTTCAAGGCGACAAGCCTTGAGAATCTGGGCTGGGGCTACGCGGTTGAACCGGAGGTCGTGCTCGAGGTGGCGTTCGATTCCATTCAGCACTCCAACCGCCACGCCAGCGGCTTTGCGCTGCGCTTTCCGCGAATCGTGCGCATCCGTGACGACAAGCCGGCTGAGGAGGTCGACACGTTGGAGAGGGTCGAGGAGCTGTACGAGAGGTACTTCGGCGGCAAGGGAGAAGCGGCTCTGAGCGAGGTTGCCGAAACATGAAATTGACTTTCATGGGCACGGCCGGCGCTCGGTTCATGGTCGCCAAGCAGCTTGCCGCGTCGGGCGGCCTTTACATCGAGGACGGCAAGGCGCGCATCGCCCTCGACCCTGGGCCCGGCGCCATCGTCCAGTACGCGAAGAGGAAGGTCGACCTCAGCAAGCTCGACGCCATCGTCGTGAGCCACCGCCACCTCGATCACTGCGGCGACGTGAACGTGATGGTCGAGGCGATGACCGAAGGCGGCTTCGCGCATCGCGGCCGCCTGTTCTGCCCATCCGACGCCCTCGACGACGACCCGGTCGTGCTGCAGTACCTGCGCAAATTTCCGCAAGAGGTCGTGAGGCTCCAGCCAGAGACCACCTACAACGTCAACGGCGTTGAGTTCACGACCACGCCGCGGCATCGTCACCAGGTCGAGACCTATGGTTTCCGTTTCGGCGATCGGCTCGGCTGGGTCACCGATTCCGCCTTCTACGACGGCATCGCTGAGCAGCACAAAGCCGATGTGATGGTGATCCACACGGTGTTGATGCAGTGCCGCGCCGAACTGCCACATCTGTGCCTCGACGACGCCGAGCGCATCATCCGCGAGGCAAAACCCAAGCTCGCCATCCTCACTCACTACGGCATGACGGTGTGGCGCGCGCATCCTTGGGAGCTCGCCGCGGACCTAACCCAGCGGCTGGGCATCGAGGTGAAAGCCGCGCGCGACGGCATGAGCCTCGAGGTGTGAAAACCCCAAGCACTCAGTGGCGGCGCCGTGAGTTCGCGGGCGCCCGTTGAGCCCACAGCAGAGGTTCCTGCTCCTCCTGATCCTGGTCGGCGCCCTCGCGACGGTGCTCGGCCTGGTGTCCAGGCGGGCCCGGATGGTGCCCTACCCCGTCGTGCTGGCGGCAGCGGGCGTGGTCATCGGGTTGCTGCCGGGAGGCCAGCTTGGCCACGTCGGCTCGGACGTCATCCTCCTCGCCTTCGTGCCTGGGTTGATCTTCGAGGCTGCGCTCACCCTCGACCTACCCGAGCTCCGGCGCCGGCTGGTTCCCATCGGTCTCCTGGCGACTGCGGGCGTCGCGCTGACGGTCGTGCTGATCGGCACGTTGACCCACCTCATCCTCGGATTGAGCTGGGCCAGCAGCATGCTGCTCGGCGCCATTGTGGCTGCCACCGATCCCATCGCGGTCGTCACCCTGATGCGCCAGATGAAGGCGCCATCCGGCCTCTCGGCCATCCTCGAGGGCGAAAGCCTATTCAACGACGGCACCGGTGTCGCGGTTTTCACAGCGGTGCTGGCGACCATCGTGAGCGGCGCCCCATCGCTTGGCGACGCGTCGCTGAGGTTTGTCGAGATCACCGCGGGCGGCACGGTGATCGGGCTCGCCGTCGGCTTCCTGGGCCTCCTCTTGCTGCGATTTGCCGCCGACGCCCCGCTGGAGATCCTGGCAACGCTCGTCATCGCCTACGGGAGCTACCTCGCCGCGGACGTGCTGCATGCCTCCGGCATCGTTGCCGTCGTGGTTGCCGGCATCGTCGTGGCTCGATACGGATCGGCGATCGGCAGGCTGCACGGACCTCAGCTCCTCGGCTTTTGGAGCTTGCTCGCATTCGTCCTCAACGCCATGCTCTTCATCCTGGTCGGGGCGGCGTTGCCGGCGTGGGAGCTATTGCCCGTGTTGGGCTCCGTGGTGGTCGTTTTCGCGATCATGCTGGTGACCCGCGCGATCCCGGTTTACGGCTTACTCGCGTTCTCGGCGATTTGGCCGCCGCCGATTCCTTGGGCGTGGCGACACTTGACCTTTTGGGCAGGCCTTCGAGGTGCTCTCTCAGTGGCCCTGGCGCTTTCGGTAGCGAATATGCCAGGCATCGACAGCCGCGTCGCGCTCGTCGCCTACGGCGTGGTCCTGCTGTCGCTCTTGGTCCAGGGCGGTCTGGTGGTGCCGGTCACACACGCGTTGCGAATCGAGGAGGCGCTTGAGCACTCGGAGCCGGGCTGAGCGCTGGCGGTGGCGAGGCACTGTCGCCCTCACCGCCGTCGCGCTCGGCTTCCTGATCTACCCGCTGATCGAGGGCAGCAATGACGTGATCAACTCGGATTGGCCCGCATTCGCAACAGGCGGCCGGCTGATCGTCGAAGACCCGGGCCACCTCTATGACATGGACACGCAGCGTCGCGTCCAGCTCGAGGTCACAGGGGGCCGGAGCCTGGTCACGCTCGGCATCAACGGCATCCTCCCCTTTCTCGCGCCGGCGTGGGTCGCATTTCTTGCGGCACCCTTCGAGCGGCTCGGCACCAACCTGGGAGGCAGACTGTGGATCCTGGCCGGGCTCGCCGGTTTGGCCTTGGGCCTCTTCCTTGCCGTGCGCCCACGTCCGCCCACGGCTATTCTCCCCGCCTTTGCGTCGGTTCCCACCGCTCTGCTGCTCCTGAACGCGCAGCTCGACGGCTTCGTCGCGCTGGGAATCGGCGCCGCCTGGGCGCTGTGGACCCAACCTTTCCTGGCCGGCCTGGCGCTGGGTCTGACCTTGCTCAAGCCGCAACTCGTCCTGCCACTTGGCGCGGCATTGTTGCTGACCCGGCGGTGGCGCGTGCTCGCCGGTTGGGCGGCCGCGGGCTTGGTACTGCTTGCAGCGTCGGCAGCCTTGAACCCACGATGGGTGCTGCAGTGGCTCCCCGCCATCGGCGGCACCGTGCAGCCCGGCGCACGTGAGGTCGACCTCGCGCACCTAGCCACGCTGCTGCCGCGCGCTGACGAGGTTTGGGCGGTCGTGGTGCTGGCGGCAATCGGGATGGCCGCGGTGCTGCGGCTGGCCCACCGTCGGCGGGACGACATGAGAGGCGCAGCAGCGGTGCTGATCGCGGGTGGAGTCCTGGTGGCGCCGCACGCGCTCCCCACCGACTTGGTGTTGGTGGCGGTTGCTCTGTCGGTATGGGGCGAGGCTCAGTGGCAGGACTGGCTGCTGCTTTCAGTGGGCGCGGCGATCGCTGCGCTGATCCCTACGCCGTGGCCCACCGTGGTCGGAGTCCTGGTGGTGGGCTGGCTCTGCCTTCGAGCTGCCGGGCTTATCGCGTGGCGGCGAGAACGGGCGCCGGCGTCGCCTGGATGAGGCCGTCGATCAAGCCGTAGGCGATCGCCTCTTCGGGGCTCAGGAAGTAGTCGCGGTCGGTGTCGCGCTCGACTCGCTCAAGTGGCTGGCCGGTGTGCTTGACGATGAGGTCGTTGAGCACGACCTTGATGCGAAGGATCTCTCGTGCGTGGATGTCGAGGTCGCTGGCCTGACCCTGCAGACCCTTGCCCCCGATGAGCGGCTGGTGCATGTGAATCGTCGCATTGGGCAGCGAGAATCGCCGGCCCTTGGCCCCGGCCATCAGGAGCACGGTCCCGAAGCTGGCCGTCCGGCCGATGCACACGGTCGAGATTGGCGAGCGGACGTACTGCATCGTGTCGTAGATGGCGAAGCCGGCGGTCACCGAGCCGCCCGGTGAGTTGACGTAGATCTGGATCTCCTTCTCTGGGTCGTCGGCCGAGAGGTAGATCAGCTGCGCCACGACGAGGTTGGCGACAACGTCGTCGATCGGGCGGCCGATCAGGATGATGCGGTCCTTGAGCAGGCGGGAGTAGATGTCGAAGCTGCGCTCGCGGTTGCCGCCCTCGTTCTCGGTGACCGTCGGGATGTAAGCCATCGACAGGAGCTTACGAGATATATTCGGCGAGTTGGTACGCGGGTCCGTGCTTGCCCCGAGCGACTTCTTCACCGGACTGCGCAAGCGGCTGAAGGCGCGGCTGCCACAGGAGCTCCGCAGCTATGAGACCAGCCGGGGGCATGGGCGCCTTTTCAAGCTCCACTACGGTCACCCCGAGTTCCATTACGAGGCCTGGCAACACACCGGTGCCGGGCGGTTTGAGGTTGGCCTGCACTTCGAGGGCACGGCCGAGGCCAACCAGCGTGCGTTCGATTTCTTTCGGAGCAAGATGGTGGAGGTGAAGGCACGACTGCCGCACGCGGAGCTCGAGCCGTGGGACCGCGGCTGGTCGCGCCTGTATGAGACGCTGGCCGCGCCACAGCTCGACGAGACTGTGCTCGAGGACGCCGGCGATCGGCTGTGCGCTTACATCACGACGCTCGAACCGTTGATGGCCCAGTTCCTGAGGAGATAAAGCGAATGGATCCACTCGAAGCGCGCAGCCTCATCCCGCTCTGTGCGCACTACATCCCCATGAACCACGCCGGCGTGTCTCCGATGACCGAGCGAAGCCGGGCGGCGATCGAACGGGTCATGGATGGAGCCTTAAACCGGCCATACCCCGCCGGCACGGCGATGGAAGAGGCGGATCGCGTGCGCGAGCTGGCCGGGCGGCTCATTAACGGCTCGCCCGACGGAATCGCGCTGACTCGAAGCACTGCGCACGGCATCTCGTTGGTGGCGCAGGGCCTGGACTGGCAGCACGGCGATAATGTGGTGGGGGCTGAGTGGGAGTACCCGGCCAACGTGTATCCGTGGCTGGCGCTGGCCGCCGATGGCGTCGAATTCCGCCCCACGAAACTGGTCGGCGGCCGGGTGCTGCCGGACGCCATCTTCTCCATGGTCGACGAGCGCACGCGTGTGGTCGCGCTTTCGCACGTCGAGTTCTGGAACGGTTTTCGCGTCGACATCGAGGCGATCGGTGCGGAATGCCGTCGTCGGGGGATCGTGTTCGCGGTTGACGTCATGCAGAGCGTTGGCGCGCTGCGGGTCGACGTCGGCCAGATGCCCATCGACTTCTGTGCCGCGGGCGCGGGCAAGTGGCTTCTCGGTCCGCCAGGCGTTGGCTTCTGCTACTTCACGCCGGAGCTTATGCAGAAGGTGCGGCCGCGGGTGGTGGGCGCAGTTTCGGTGATTGCGCACGAGCAGTATTTCGACCCGAAGCTCGAGTTCGCTGCGACGGCGCGCCGCTACGAGGAGTCGGTGGTGTCGATGCTCGACATCGCGGCGCTGGGCGCGGCGCTTGACCTGCTCCTCGAGGTCGGCGCTGATGTTATCGAGGAGCGCGTGCTCGACCTTTCGGCCCGCCTCGCGGGCGGCCTTGCGGCCCGCGGTTATGAGCTGGTGGAGCCGTGGCCACGCACACGTGCGGAGTCTTCCGGGATCGTTTCATTTCGAAAGCCGGGCGCGAGCCACCAGGAGGTGCTCCGCGATCTCACTGCGGCGCGGGTGATCGCACGGACGCATCGCGATTTCGTCAGGCTGTCGCCGCACTTCTACAACACAGAGGACGAGATCGATAGAGTTCTGGAGGTGCTTGCACCGGAGACTGTGACGAGATGAGGACAGTGGAAGTTACCGACGCTTTGCAGGCTTACCTAGATGGGCTAGTGCCTGGGCGCGATCCCGTGCTTGCGCGCATGGAGGAGGAGGCCGATCGCGAGGGCATTCCCATCGTGGATACCCACGAGGGTGCGTTTCTCAGCCTGCTGGTGCGCATCGCGGGTGCGAAGCGAATCTTGGAGCTGGGCACGGCGACCGGCTACAGCGGGATCTGGATGCTGCGAGGCACCGACGGTGGGACGCTGACCAGCTTCGAGGTCGACGGCAAGCGCGCAGCGCGGGCGCGCGCCAACTTCGCCGAGGCAGGCTTCGGCAAGCAGGCGCTCGTACTGGAGCAGGACGCCGTCTCAGGTTTGGAGAAGCTCCAAGGGCGTTTCGACGCGTGCTTCATCGACCTGCTGACCTCATTCCCATCCGAGGATGTGACGCGGCGCGTGCTGAAGCTATGCATCGAGCACCTCGATGGGGGAGCGCTGCTGATGGCGGACAACGCACTGCGCCAGGGCGAGGTGGTGAAGCGGAGGACGCAGCAGGCGAAAAACGTGGCGTTCTACAACGAACAGGTGGCCAAGCACCCCCGTCTGGAAAGCGTGGTGGTCCCGATCCGGGACGGCCTGTCAATCGCCCGCCTCAGGGACTGACCCGCTCCGCCGAATCTCCTTCGATCCAGTACGTGCCGTCGGTCGCATGCTCCTTTTTCCAGATCGGCACTGTCTCCTTGAGCCTGTCGATGCCCCACTTGCACGCCGCGATGGCCTCGGCGCGGTGCGGGCTTGATACCGTGACGACGACGGAAGGCTCGCCGATCTCAAGCCGCCCGGTGCGGTGCGCCATCGCGACCCGCGCCTCGGGCCATTTCTCGGCTATCTCGTCAGCGATCTTTCTCATCTGGGCGGTGGCCATCTCGGCGTAGGCCTCGTACTCGAGGTGGGTCACCGACCGCCCTCGCGAGCTGTCCCGAACCACACCGGTAAACGTGCAGATCGCGCCGGCACCCTTGTGTGCGACAGCCGCCTCCATGCGGCGAGCGTCAAGCGGCCGCGTTGTGAGCTCGAACAGAACGCCGACGCCGTGGGCGCCGCCACTCACAGGCGGGATGAAGGCGACCTCGTCGCCGTCGGCGACCTTCGAGTCCCAATCGGTGAACTCCTGGTTGAGAGCAACACGCACAGCGCTTGGTTCGGCCTGCAGGCCCGGGTGCAGCTTCTGAATCGCTTCGTAAACGTCTCCGACCGTGGACCCGGCCGGAAGCTCGACGCTCTCGATGTCAGTGCCGGCCTGTTCGCGCAGCCGGGCGAAGAGCCGCGCCCGCACTGCGATCGCGACTGCCATGGCCCAATGTTACCGAGCGGCAGGCGGCGCACCCAGAAAGACGTGGACCTCTTTGCCCGAGTCGAGCGCCCGCTCCACCGTATTGCGTGTGCCTTTCGAGGCGCCGTCCCAGAACGCGACCAGCACATCGCAGGCGTCGATCAAACGCTGGTTGCGCGCCGCCGACTTCTTCGGGTCGGCCATCTCGTCGAACGAGGCGGGGATCACCTGGACCGGGATGCCCTTGGCGCGAGCCGTCCTGGTCGCGGCGGCATCGACCCCGCTGGCGCTGCCGGTGATGATCGAAGCGCCGTGCGGCAGCGAGCCGACGTAGTCGCTGACTCGGTCTGGCTCGGAGAAGTGCCGGCTCCCCACGATCGCCACCTTCACGGGGTCAGCCGGATGTCGATGCGCTCTTGCCGATGGTGAGGATGTTCTTCTCGAACATCGCACGCAGCTTGTTGGCCTGCCGGTCGTAGGCATCGACGTCCGACCAGCTGGTTCGCGGGTCCAGGACCTCATGTGGCACGTCAGGGACCTGGTCCGGAATCGACAAGCCGAATATCGGGTCGACATGAGACGGCATGCCGTGCAACCTACCCTGGACCACCGCCCGCACGATGGCGCGCGTGTGCGCGATCGACATCCGCTGCCCGACTCCATAAGGGCCGCCGACCCATCCGGTGTTCAGCATCCAGACCTCGGCTTGGTGCCGGTTGACCCTCTCGATCAGCATGTCCGCATACCGCTCAGGAGGCAGCACGAGGAATGGGGCGGCGAAGCAGGTGCTGAATATCGGCTCCGGCTCGGTCACCCCGCGCTCCGTGCCGGCGACCTTGGCCGTGTAGCCGGACAGGAAATAATGGCGAATTTGTTTCTCGTCGAGACGCGCCACCGGTGGCAGGACGCCATACGCGTCCGCCGATAGGAAGATCACGTTGCTCGGATGCTTGCCCGTCCCTGACAGGACCGCGTTCGGGATCAGGTCGACCGGGTAAGCGGCCCTTGTGTTCTCCGTGAGCTTCTCGGAGTCGTAGTCCGGGACGCGCGTCCGCGGGTCGTAGACGACGTTCTCGAGGATCGTGCCGAAATGCTCGGTGGCAGCGTAGATCTCCGGCTCCGACTCCTTGTGGATCCTGATCGTCTTGGCATAGCAGCCGCCCTCGAAGTTGAAGACGCCGGAATCGCTCCAGCCATGTTCGTCGTCGCCGATCAGGCGCCGCGACGGGTCGGCGGAAAGAGTGGTCTTGCCGGTCCCGCTCAAGCCGAAGAACAGCGCCACGTCTGAGCCACCACTGCTCACGTTGGCGGAGCAGTGCATTGGAAACACGCCCTGTGCAGGCAGGAAATAGTTCAGAGCGGTGAACACCGATTTCTTGATCTCGCCCGCGTACTCGGTGCCGCCGATGATGACGAGGCGGCGCGCGAGATTGACCAGAATGAACGTCTCGCTTTTGGTCCCGTCGCGCTTCGGGTCCGCCTTCAGCGATGGCACCGATATGACGGCGAGATCGGGTTCGAAGTTGAGCAGCTCATCGGCGTTGGGCCGGATGAAGAGGTTGTGGGCGAAGAGGCTGTGCCACGCGTACTCGGTTACGACACGCACCCGCAGCCGGTACCGGGGATCGGCGCAGGCGAAGACGTCCTGGGTGAATACGTCGTGGCTGTCGCAGAACTCGTCGACTCGCTTCAACAGGCCATCGAACTTGTCAGGCGCTATCGGCTGGTTGGCCACCCACCAGATGGCCTCCTGACTGGTGGGCTCCTTGACGAAGAACTTGTCCTTCGGTGAGCGGCCTGTGTGATGGCCGGTCTCCGCGGTCAGGGCGCCGGTTGAAACGACCACCCCTTCGTCGCGCTTGATCGCATGCTCGTACAGAGCAGCCGGGCTCAGGTTGCGGCGCTCGGGCGCGGATCTATCCCTGTTGGGCACTCAGTTGATCATAGGGAACAGGGCACGGCCGCCGTGAGCGCCGACGAACCGGCGACAGGTGCGCCATTCGGGCACAAATGGCGGCATCCATTCAGCGTGATGGAGCTGCGATTCGCGCCCACTTGGTCTTTCCCCACGGGTGCCAAGTTGAGTAATCCTGTGCGCGAGGCCGCTCGGGTGGCGCCGGACGGGCGTAAACACGCACGGGATGCCGCTCCGCGGGCGGCAAAAGTGCGGGAAGCCGCGGTTAAGCGATTCGGGACCGCTTCGAGCTGGCTCGGCGCCGCTGCTTGCCGCTGACGTAATCGACCAGCACGTACTCGCCGAGCCGATCAGGCGACACGAAGAACGCCCTTCCCTTGTTGATTCGCGTCATCTGGTTGATGAACTCCGTGAGGTAAGGGCCGCGCTCCAGCATGAAGGTGTTGATCACCACCCGGTCGCGGGTGCACCGGCGCACCTCGCGCAGCGTCTGCTGGATGGTTTTGAACGTCGGCGGGTAAGCAAAGTACGCCCGCCCATTGTCTTCGAGGTGCGCGGTCGGCTCGCCGTCGGTGATCATGATGATCTGGCGGTTTCCGCGGTGCTTCGCGAGCAGTGATCGGGCCAGCTGGAAGCCATGCTGCATGTTGGTGCCGTACACGTAGTCGTTTAGCGCGAGTTGCGGCAATGTTTGCGGCTTGAGCTCAACCGCGTAGTTGGAAAAGCCCACCACGTAAAGCGAGTCGCGCGGGTACTGGCTGCGGATCAGCGAATCGAGCGCGATCGCGACCTTCTTTGCCGCGAGGAAGCAGCCTCGCAGGAACATCGACCGGCTCATGTCGATCATTAGGACCGTCGACGCCTGCGTCACATGCTCGGTGCGATGGACTATGAAATCCTTCGCCTCCATCTTCACAGGCACCTTCGGGCCCTCTCGCACGATCGAGTTGAAGAGCGTCTCTTTCAGGTCGAGCAAGAACGGGTCGCCGTACTCGTATTCCTTCAGCTCGTCCGACGCGTCGTTGCCGATGCCTCCGCGCCACAGCTGGTGCTGGCCCATGCGCGTCTTCTTGAGCTGGTCGAAGATGTCACGGAGCGCCGATTGCCCGATGCGCCTCATCCCGCGCGGGGTGAGCTCCATGCGCCGGCCCTTCTTCTCGACGAATCCGGCCTTCTCGAGCACGTCGGTCAGCTTGCGCAGCTGATCGATGGCCTGCCTGGCTTCGTCACCCAGCAGCTGCTGCGCCAACGAGCGGTCAACGTCATCGGGCCGGAAGCTGCCTCGCTCCAGTTGCGACTCAAGGCGATCCATTTGCTGGAGGCGCTCCATGAGACCCATCGCCTCCCCCATCGAGAGAGGATCCTCGCCAAAGAAGGGGTAGCGCTCGCTCAGCTCTGAGGGCGGCATCATCGCCTGCATGAAGCCGGAGAGCCGAGCCAGCTCGAGGCGCAGCGAGTCGTCCTGCAGCAGGGCGTCCATCATCTGGCGCAGCTCCTGGCGCGCCTCAGGACTCATGCTCTGGAGCAGCGACTGCATCTGTGCCATCTGCCGCTGTAGGTGCTCGAGCAGCTCGTCGAGGCTGTTGATACCGGGCGGGAACATGTCGCCGTAGCGCTCCATGAACCCGTTGAAGTCAGGAGTCCGGCCCTCCATGCGCTGCTCGAGCATCTTGTTGAGCTCGCGCACCATGTCGCGGACGCGCGTCAGGTCCTGTCCCTGCATCTGCTGGATCGAACCCTTCATGCCCTGGAACATCTGGTCGACCATCTGCTTCTGCAAGCCCTGCATGAGGTCCTCGAACTTCTGCCGCGCCTCGTCGTCGACGAACTCGTAATCGCGCAGACCTTTGACCTGGCCGCCAAGATCGTCAGGCAACCGGTCAAGCTGCTCGTTGCGCTGCCGCGCGATGCGCTCCATCAGCTTTTTCGCTTCTGCGGTCTCCGACTCGTTCAGGCGACGCTCGATCCCCTTCTTCTCGGTGTCGATCACCTCCTGCACCTTTTCGCGCAGCTGCTCCACGGTCGAGTCGAGGTTGTATCGGCTGAGCTCGCGCTCGCGCGCCTCTCGCAGTTGCTTCAGCAGCTGCTCCAGCCCAGGCATGTTCGGCGATCCCCATCGAAGCAGCCGCTGCAACGCGGCATTGAGGTCGCCGTAGTTCATCAGGTCATCCGAGAGCGCATCGAGCACGTCCCCGGCGTCGAGATCGCCCAGCCGTTGGGTTCCATCCCAACGCGAGTACCGGAACTTCACGGGATCACGCTAGCAGCCTTCCATCCTCCCAGCGATCTTTCGATTGCCTTGGCTGCGCTCAGCGCGACTTCATCGCACCAGTTGCGCGCAACCAGCTGCACGCCGATCGGCAAGCCCTCGGGCGAGGTGCCCGCACGCACCACCGCGCAGGGGTTGCCGCCGAGGCTGTACGGGATCGTGTAGCTGAACTGGTTTTCGAGCCTCGACTTGGCGCCGTACTCGGGCGCCGGACCGGCGGCGACGGGGCTGAGGATCAGGTCGTAGTCGGCCATGAAGGCGAGCAGGCCGCTCCGGAACCCGTCCCAACGGAGGAACAATCGCTCGGTGGCGATGCGCTTACGCCCCCAATATCCGAGTGTCACCTCTCGCGCCTCGTCGAGGCCTGGCGGACGCGCCTGCGTGATTTTGCAGCCGGCCTTCTGTAGGGCGTTCGCCGCTGCCCTGACGGCTGCTGCAGTCGCCCGCGTCGGCTTGGTGATGCCATCGTCGGCGTACCACGCAACCTTCAAGCCTTTGAGAGCGCCCAAGCGCTTGGCCATCGGCATTGGAATCACACCAGAGTCGATCCCGTCAGGGCCGACCAGGATTGGGAGCAGCAGCCACAGGTCGTCGACGAAGCGCGCCATCGGCCCGACCTGGCTGCGCGGATCGGTAAGGCCGCCGACGAGCTCGTAGCCGCCGGTGCTCGGAACCCGCCCGGCCGTAGGCTTCAAGGCGGCGATCCCGCAAAAGTGTGCCGGCAGCCGGATGCTGCCTCCCGAGTCGCTGCCAATCCCGATGGGCGATCCGCCGGCGGCGATGATCGCGGCCTCGCCGCTGCTGCTGCCGCCCGGGGACCGCTCGAGGTTGTACGGATTCCGCGTGCCGCCGTGCATCGAGTTGGCGCTGTCGTCCCCGATGCCGCCCGGGGGACAGTTGGTCTTGCCGATCATGATCGCGCCCGCGGCGCGCATCCGGGCGACGACGGTGGCGTCCTTGGTCGGAATGTTGTTCGCGAGCTTGCGCAACCCTGCCGTCGTGACCACGCCGGCGGTATCGAAGATGTCCTTCACGGTGAAGGGCACCCCGTGAAGCGGTCCGAGCTTGGCGCCACGCGCCACGTGGCGGTCGGCTGCGCGAGCCTGGATGAGCGCTTTGTGGCCTTCTGTGCGCACGACCGCGTTCAGGTGCGGGTTCATCGCGCCGATCTGCTCTATGTGGGCGCTGACGATCTCCTCGGACGAGAACCGTCCCGACCTGATGGCCTTCGCCATCCACGTGGCGGAGGCCCCGATAACATTTCTCCGGCGGGGGCGCCTTTTGGCCACCTCAGACGCTGTCGCCTGGCTTGATGTCGAGGACCTGCACTCCGGAGCCAACCAGCTTCTGCAGGGCGCTCGGCCGCCCGACCAACGGCGGGAAGGTGCCGAAGTGCATGGGCACGACCGTCTTCACGCCGAGGAGGGCGACGGCCTTGGCCGCACGCTCCGGCCCCATCGTGTAAAAATCGCCGATCGGCAGGAACGCCACATCGAATTTGCTGAGCTCCGCAATGACGGCCATGTCGCCGAAGACGTCGGTGTCGCCGGCGAAGTAGACGGTGAACCCGTTCTCGAACTCGATCACCAGGCCATGCGCGTTACCGCCGTAGATGATGTGGTCGCCATCGGTGATGCCGCACGAGTGCTCGGCGTGAACCAGCGTGACTTTGATGCCGTCGACCTCGATGGTGCCGCCGGTGTTGCCTCCGATCAGCGTCGATTCGTCAACGCCTTTGGAGCCTAGCCAGCTCGTGATCTCGAAGTTGCTGATGACCTTTGGTTTGTGAGCCTTGGCGATTTCCAGCGCGTCATGGACGTGGTCGAAATGGCCATGGGTGATGAGCATCAGGTCGCATTTGTCGACCTTCTTGAGAGCAGCGGGCGCGACCGGGTTGTTCATGACCCACGGATCGATGATGACTTCCTTCCATTTGGCGCTTCGCACCTTCCATGTCCCGTGGCCAACCCACGTGAAGCTGACCTCGGCGTTCAGCGCCATGCGTTTCCTCCCTCACTCAGAACGCGAGGTCGACGAGACCTCAGAACGGAAAAGGCGATTCTCCCATAGCGCCAACACGAAAACCCCAATTGCCGCAACGGTCCACAGGTTCGGAAAGATCAGGTCGCAAGGCTGGCGGTAGAACCCAAGCAGACAAACTCCCAGGAGGCCGAGCGTGAGCCACCTCCGCTTCTCGATCGCTCGGACCGCGATCAGCAGGGCGACCGGCAGCAGGGGCAGCCACTGGTAGGGCCAAACCTCGTTGGGGATCAGCGCCCCAAGCGCGAAGCCAAGGGCCATGCCGTACGCCGGGTTCCAACCGCTGCGCCACGCGGCCCAAGCCGCCCCCACAGCAAACAGCACAGCGCTCGCGTAAGAGAGGGCGAGGGCAAGCGACGCAAGGTGCATGGGGGATGTCACCAGGACGTAACCATTGCCACTCGGCATCAGGTAAGGCTCTCCGCCGATGGTGCGTGTGAACAGCGTCCTCACCGAGTCGTATGCGCAGTCGGAGTTGTGGGAGGCCAGCGAGGGCAGCAGCACATGCTGGAAATAGAAGACCGCGCCGCCCGCACCCAGCGGGATGAAGGTCAGCGCGCTGACGGCCACGACCACCACGCCGATGGCTACGGCGTACCGCATACGGTGCGCCGGCCGCGTGCCGATCACCATCGCCGCGGGGTAGTACTTCAGGGCTGCGACCAGGCCGCCGATGGCCCCGGCGAGAGCCGGCCGGCTCGATTCGAACCAAATCGAGGCCATCGCGCCGAGCAAGATCACACCGCCGCGCTGGCCGGCGCTGACGTCGGCGAACAGGGGCGGGAAATAGGCTGCGATGAGCCAGAAGGCCGGTTGCGCCAACCGGTTGGTGATCGCGAGCCGGCGGTAAAACAACAGCAGGGCGCCGACGAGGGCGATGGCGTCAATCGCTGTCCATACCTCCACGCCCACGTTTTGCGGCAGCAGGGCAACAGGTACCGCAAGGAGCGCGACCGGGGGCGGGCTGACAAAGGCGGCAAGGACGCCCGGTGGCGCGATGAGGTGGGTCTGGGCGAGGTACGCGGCAGCGGCGTCGTACAAGTGCGATGGGTTGGTGAGGTAGGCGCGACCGCCCTCCCACATGCCCTCCGCGTCTGGGCGGCGAGGCACGACTGCAGAGAGAACGATGACGCGCAACCAGAACACGCCTGCGATTGCCCAATAGAGAGCCGGCTGCGACAGGATCTCGGCAGCAGCCTGTCTGAGGCGGCTCAGCACGGCGCCTACCATATGCCGTATGGCCGCCCGCAGACCGAAAAGCCTCACGCCGGTGCGTCGCACAACGCCCGCGATGGAGAACGTAGAGGCGCCTGAGCGCGTCGCGACCACGGTCTCCGAGCAAAAGATCAACCAGTACCGCAAGCGCCGATATCAGGCCCTTCACGCCGACACCGCGGCGGAAAACAAGCGACGCGCCGCCGGCAAGGCCACGGCAAGGGAGCGCATCGAGATGCTGCTGGACGACGGTTCATTCGTCGAGCTCGACGTCTTCGCGACGCACCGTGCGCAGGGTTTTGGCATGGAGGACCGGCGGATCGCCGGCGATGGCGTGGTTGCCGGGTTTGGCGAGATCGACCGCCGCCCGGTGGCGGTCTACGCGTACGACGCGACCGTCTACGGCGGATCGCTGGGTGAGGTCACGGCCGAGAAGATAGTCAAGGTCCAGGAGCTCGCGCTTCGCAACCGCGTCCCCATCATCGGGATCAACGACTCGGGTGGCGCGCGCATCCAGGAAGGCGTCGTCGCGCTGGCCGGTTACGCCGACATCTTCTACCGCAACGTGCGTTCGTCAGGCGTGATCCCGCAGATCAGCGTCATCGCCGGGCCGTGCACAGGCGGCGCTGTCTATTCGCCGGCGATCACCGATTTCATTTTCATCGTCGCCGGGCATGGCTACATGTTCATCACCGGGCCGGAGGTGATCCGCGTCGTCACCGGCGAGAGTGTGTCCTTCGATGAGCTCGGCGGCGGGGACGTCCACAACGCCACCTCAGGCGTCGCGCACTTCTTGCCGAAAACTGAGGCGGCATGCGCAGCCGGCGTCCGGAAGCTCCTCTCGTACCTGCCGTCGAGCAACGGCGAGCGTCCGCCGTACCTGCCGACCACTGACGACCCCGAACGGGCTGACCCCGAGCTGCAGACGATCGTGCCCGAGGCACCGAACAAGCCGTACGACATGCGTCATGTCGTCTCCCGCGTGCTCGACGATCGCGAGTTCTTTGAGGTCCAGCCGTTCTTCGCGCCCAACATCATCGTCGGCCTCGGCCGCCTGGGCGGCCACGTGGTCGGGATCGTGGGCAACCAGCCAAAGGTCCTCGCGGGCGCCATCGACATCAATGCGTCGGTCAAAGCGGCGCGATTCATCCGTTTCTGCGACGCCTTTGGCATCCCGATCATCTCCTTCGTGGACGTGCCCGGGTACCTGCCGGGGCGGGACCAGGAGCATGGCGGGATCATCCGGCACGGAGCCAAGCTGCTTTACGCGTACGCGGAGGCGACGGTGCCCAAGCTCACGGTGATCACCCGGAAGGACTACGGCGGCGCTTATTGCGTAATGTCGCCCAAGCAGATGGGCGCCGACCTGAACCTCGCTTGGCCGACCGCGGAGATCGCGGTGATGGGGCCAGAGGCGGCCGTGAACATCGTCTACAAGCGAGACCTCGCCGCCGCCCCTGACCCGGCCGGCCGCCGCAAGGAACTGGTTGCCGAGTACACCGCGCGCTTCGCGAACCCCTACGTCGCGGCCGAGCGGGGATACATCGACGATGTCATCGAGCCGCGCGAGACTCGCCGCGAGCTGCTGCGCGGCCTCGAGCTGTGCCTGCGGAAAACTGTAGAACGGCCACCAAGGAAGCACGGAAACATCCCTCTGTAGGGGGCAGCGGGTAAGGTGTGGCTTCTTGCGGTTTGCATCTGGGTGGAGGTTGTCCCCGGCTCTCGACGTGAATCCCACGGCACAGAAGGTGGACCACACACTCGCTCTGGACGCCACAGTACGCATTCCCGACGTAGAAGTAGTTCGTGAGACGGCTGCTCTTTACCGATTGAGTCGCGCTCAGGCAAATGAGATCGTTCAGCGAGTGGAATCGGCAGTTGAGACCTGGCGCACAGTGGCCCGCGAGATCGATGTTCCGAAAGACGAGGTCGAGGCTATGGCCGCTACTTTCGAGGAGCGCGCCTGATCGGGTTGGGCGGGCTCGACCTAGGCCGGCTTCGGGGGGACCGTCGACAGAGCCGACCGGCGCACCCGCTCTGATCGCCGGCAGAACTCGTCGACAGTGGTTATCAGCTCCGCCGCCGACCACGTCAACGGCGACACCGACAGCGGACCGCCGGTGTTCGGGTCGAGCTGCTCCGAAAGCAGGCCGCCGGGCAGCTGGTGGGCGACCACCCAGTTGATGATGTCTCGCGCCGGCTTCAGATCGTGGGCCGTCTTGGCGGTGGCGATGTACCACTGGGCCATCCAGAGCGTGCAGATGAACCACGGGTTGCCCGGCACCTTCTTGGTGTCAGGGTCGACCTTGAAGTAGTAGTCGTCGCGGTAGCGGGCGAAGCCGCCAGCGGGACCATTGTTGGCCAGCTCTTGGCTGATCACTTTCATCGTTTGCACGATGCGGGGCTCTTCGGGCGAGTACATGCCGAACCGCCAGAGCCCATAGATGGCACTGTCGTTGACCATGTCCACGGTCAAGGTGCCGTCCTCCTCGACCGCGATCCTGCGCACGAACCGGCCGAGGTCGGGGCTGTAGAGGCTGGCGTCGGCAGCTTCGCGGAGCCTGGCCGCCGCATCGCGATAGCGCACCGCGCTGGCGACGTCGCCGAACAGCTCGGCGAAGCTGCGGGCGGCGTCCAACCCGCCCCAGACAGCGCCGACGGTGAATGCGTGGACTCCCCAGCGCTCCTCCCAAAGGTCCCATGACGGTTTGATCAGGCCGTTCCGCTCGTCGACATACGTGACCATCCAGTCCGCGGCGGGGACCACCAGCGTCGTATAGAGCCCGACGATGAAATCCAGGTTGCGGTGAATCCGATAGTGCTGCCACAAGGCCCAGAGCACCAGCCCCGTCTCGTCCTCCTGGATGGGCAGCGTGATCTTCCCATCGCGATCGACCCAGGGCAACCAGGAGCTGCCTGGCAGACCGTAGGCGGTGTACTTGTGCAGGAAGAAACCTTCTTCGACCAGGCACTGCTGGGAGTAAGTGAAGAAGTTGCGGGTCACGTCCTCGTGGTCCGCCCGGTCTAGCGCGTTCGCGACCAGAGCGCCGTCCCGGGGCCAAGCGTACGCATAGGTGTCGCGAGCGAACTTGGTGATGTCGAAGTCGGTGGCCGCGATGACCGCGCCGTGATTGTCGACATGCGTGCGCGCCGTGAGGATCGAGCGGCGGTACAGCTTGGTGACCTCTGCACCGAGCTCCTCGTCGATGTGCCTGTGGTCTTTCTCGGACCAGACCTGCCAGTAGGTAAGGGTGCGGCCCATGTACGTGTCCGGCCCTTTGCCGATGATCAGCTCCTGGCCGTAGACGGTGACCTCGCTGAGGCGAGTGCCCATGCACACCCAGTGCGTCAGGGTGGATGGATCGCCGGGCGCCACCGGCACCAGGTTGAAGCCGACCGTGCAGTCGACCGAACCTTGCTCGATCGGGTTTCGACCGAGCTCGCCATCTTGCGCGTCAACCCAGGTCCCGGCGAGGCTGCCGCCCTTCTTGCCGTTCGCCCAGGTGTCGATGCCGAAACCGTGCCGAGAATCGCCGCCGACCAGGAAGTAGCGATTCGCCTTATATGCGATGACTGCCTTGTGACGTGGGTCGTAGGCAACCGTGTTGCCGATGTCCGACCCCTCGATGTACCAGTCGTAATGAAAGAAGACGCGGCCGATGTTGAAGCCGGTCCCGCTCGAGACCTCGATGCTGCGAATAAACCAGTTGCGCGCCAGGTCGACGAAGTCCTCGAACTTGACGGTGATCCCGAGGCGGGGATTCTTCAACGTGACCGCGGTGACGAGCGAGTCCTCCGCGTAGCCGAGCTGCCGTTCCCAGCCGGCGTCTTCCACCCACGCGAACTTGCCGTCGATGAAGAATCCGGTTCGGCAAACGTTGCCCATGGTCTGATTGGCGTCGCCGACCCGCGGGAAGTAAATGTCGCGAACCGAGTAGTTGGCGTCGAAGCCCACGAGCACGTTGCCATTTCCGACGACGAGGCTTCTAGGCACGCTTTGCGCGCAATCGTACTCGCGGTACCCGAGGCCAGAATCGCCGCACGTCCTTAACGGCCACGGTTCCGTACCTGGGCGGGCACGCTTACAATCGCCGAAACGTCACTGCACTGAACGGAGCACAACGTCTTGGAAATCAACCCACAACAATTCGCGCCACCTGTTCGGATAGTGGCCAGTCGCCGGCGCCGGCGCACCGTCGCCGCTCGGCTTCGCTCGGGGGTGCTCGAGCTCCTCGTGCCGGATTGGATGCCGCATGTCGAGCGCGAAAGATGGGCTGAAGAGATGCGCGTCCGCCTGGCCCGGCGAATGCAGCGCACCCTGCCCTCCGATGCCAGGCTCGCGACCCGCGCCGGCGCGCTCAACGAGCGCCATTTCGCCGGCCGTTTGCGCTGGACCTCGATCGCGTTTGCTGACATGTCTCACCTGTGGGGAAGCTGCACGTTCACCACCGGCGCGATCAGGATCGCCACGCGGGCGGCAGCCCTGCCCGAATGGGTCATCGATTACCTGCTCGTGCACGAGATGGCGCACCTCGAGCACAGCGACCATGGGGCCGGCTTCCACGAGTTGGAGAACCGGTACCCACTAACCGAACGCGCACGGGGGTACCTGATGGCGATCGACCAGGGAGCTGCGCAGTCCGGCCAACAGCCGGATTAGTTCAGGGCCGCAGGACGATCTTGGTGGCTTCGCGGGCGGCGAAGATCCGGTAGGCCTCCTCCGCGTCGTCAAGCTTCATCCGGTGGCTGATGATCGAGTCGGGCTTCAGGCGTCCCGCCGCGATGAGGTCGAGGAGCGGCCGCATGTACGCCTGGACGTTGCACCAGCCGGCGCGGAAAGTGAGCGCCTTCATCCACACCTGCATATAAGGAAAGTCGCCTAGGACCGCGCTGGGCACGCCGAGCATCGAGATCGTGCCTCCGCCGCGAACGCTCTGGATGGCTGTATCTACAGCCGACAGCAAGCCGACACATTCGATGCTGGAGTCGGCACCGATGCCGCCGGTATAGCCCTGGATCGCCTCCACCGGGTGGACCTGCGAAGCATTGATGGGTATACCGCCGAGGCCCTGGGCCATCTCGAGCCGCGCATCGACCATGTCGACGACGAAGGTGCGTGACGGCCCAAACAGCTGCGCGCACATCGTCGCCATCAGCCCGACAGGGCCGGCGCCGACGATTACGACGACGTCACCCGGTTTGATCTCAGCCCGCTCGGCGCCAAAGAAGCCCGTCGCGAGGATGTCACCGACGAAGATCGCCTGCTCGTCGGACATCGCAGCCGGTATCGGCTCCATCGAATGGTCGGCATTGGGCACGACCACGTACTCGGCCTGGCCGCCGCCCAGGTCGCCGAAATACTCGCCAAAGCCGAAGGTCGCTTTTTCCACGCACTGGTTGAACCAGCCCTTCCGGCAGAGTGCGCAGTGGCCGCAGGAGGTGAAGAAGCTCGCGACGACACGGTCGCCGGGCTTGAATCGCTTGACCTCGCCGCCGATGTCCTCGATCACGCCCACGAACTCGTGGCCGAGAACTGCTCCCTGGTTGATGGGAGAGTGCCCATGGAAAATGTGTAGGTCGGAGCCGCAAACCGCTCCGAGCGTGACCCTCACGAGCGCATCGCCTGAGCCCTTGATGCTCGGCTTCGGCACATCGGTGACCTTGACGTCGCCCTCGCCTTGAAAGGTGAGCGCCTTCATAGATACATAGATTACGGCCGAACCTGATCTCGGTCCCACCTAAGCTACGAGCGTGCGCTTGAAGAACTCAGTGGTCGTCGTGACGGGTGCCTCGAGCGGTATCGGCAAGGCAACAGCGCTCGCATTCGCCAAGAAGAAAGCTCGCCTGGCGCTGGGGGCGCGCCGGCTCGACCGCCTCAACGCCGTAGCGAAGTTGTGCCTCGCGCAAGGCTCGCCTGACGTCAGCGTCCGCCGCCTCGACGTGGGTCAATCAGCTGACGCACGCGCTTTCGTGGCAGCCGCCCTGCGCGATCACGACCGTATCGACGTGCTCGTCAACAACGCCGGCGTCGGCTGGATGGGGCGCCTCCACGAGATGCCCGACGAAAAGGTCGACGAGCTCGTGGCCACCAACCTCAAGGGCCTCATCACGACGACGCAAGCGGTCTTGCCGGGAATGCTGGCCAGGCGGAGTGGCGTGATCATCAACGTCGCGTCGGTGGTCGGGTTTCGTGCGTCGCCCTATTCCGCGGTCTACTCCGCAACCAAGCACGCAGTCGTCGGCCTATCGCATGCCCTGCGAGGGGAGCTGTCCGGAACCGGCGTGAAAATATGTGTGGTCTATCCCGGCGTGACCGACACCGAGTTCTTTGAATCGACCGAGGTCCCTGTGGGGCCGAAGTACTCAGCGTCGTGGGTCGCGAACCTCATCGTTCGCACCGCCCAGTTCCCGAGGCGCGACGCGATGGTGATGCCATTGCGTTTCGCACATCTCGCCGAGCCCTTGCTGGGTGGCCTGATGGACCATGGCCTGGGCGAGGCAAGGCGACTCAAGTCCCCGCACCTCAGCGGTACGGGTCTCGACAAGTGATCTACTTCTGCCAGGCCGCCAGCAGCTCTTCCAGGCGGTGGGCGTTCTTCACCGAATAGTTCGAATAGTTGTTGTTCATGATCGCGTGCACGTCTTTGGCCGACCGTTCCATCTCTTTGATGCGCGGCACCCACTCCTGGAGCTCCTCGTCCTTGTAGTCGTGACGGAAGCGTAGGTTCGGCGGCGCGCCCTTGAGGTCCCACGTCTGGTGATTGCGGCCATGGAATCGCACCACCGCCAGCTTGCTGGAGGTCACCTCGAAAACCGGCGGCATGCTGGTCTTGTGGCCCGGCGGCACGTCGACGGCGACATAGGGAATGTCGCGTGTGCGCAAGAACGCCAGGGTGCCGTCGCGGTGCCGGGCGTCCATCCACTCCGGCTTGCGGAGCTCGACGGCGACCTGGAATCCGAACATGCGCTCCTGGACCTGCTCGATGTAGGCGAGCGAGCGCGATGAGGGCAGGAACCAGGGCGGGAACTGGAAGAAGACAGCACCCAGGCGGCCTGCGGCTCGCAGCGGTTCCAGGGCGGCGCGAAAGCGCTCCCAGGACTCGTCGAGCAGCTCGTCGGGCATCTGCTCGAGGTAGATGTTCTTCTCGCGCAGCTTGTCCGGAAGCTGCTCGCGGATGTCCTTGGGCAGCGCCATGGGCTTGGTGGGATGGTTGGTGAAGAGGGAGAAGGACTTGACGTCGAAGAGGAAGCCGGGCTCGGTCCGCGCCACCCATAGCTCGGAGTTCTCGACCTTGGGCATGCCGTAGTAGGTGGAGTCGACCTCGACCAGGGAGAACTCGGAGGCGTAGAAGCGGAGCCTCTCTTCCGAGGAAGTCGCGTTCATCGGATAGAAGAGCTTGGAATCGATCAGCGACTTGTCGATCCACCCCGCGATGCAACAGCGCACGGTCATGTCTCGATCGTGGCACAAGACGGTTCTTGCGGCGCTATGATCCGACCGCTCCTTGGGCCGCTACATCCGCTACTGGTACACGTACCGCCTTGTCGTGGCCGTGTTGTTGGGCCTCGTTTTGACGCTGGTCACATTCGGGCTCTACAGCCAGCAGGTGGCATGCGACACGCACGTCGGCACCTGCGCGGTGAATGTCTCGGTCCATCCGGAGGATCGGTTCGTCAACGAGGATCCGCTGCTGCCGCCTTCCCCGAAGGTCATCATCGTCGGCATCGACAACGCCAGCCTCCAGACGATCGGCACCTACCCGGTGCCGCGCGACCGGTACGCCACCGCGCTCAGCGCCCTCGAGAAGGACGGCGCGACCGTGGTCGGGTTCGACATCAACTTCCCGGACTCCCAAGACCCGAAGACTGACAATGCTTTTGGCGCCGCACTGGCGAACAGCTCGATTCCGGTGATCCTCTCGTACGCTGCCGAGAGCACGAGCACTGGCAGCGGCAACGTGATCCAGACCGGAGTCGACCAGCTTACCTTCAAGAAACTCCGCTGCTTCGCCGACCAGAACCAGGATCCCAACGTGCCTTGCCAACAACCGGACAAGAACGTCATCCTAGCCTCTACCGACCTCGTGCTCGACGCCGATGGGGTCGTGCGCCGGATGCCATTCTTCGTGCAGCCGGCCTGCTACCCGAAGCTCTGCGACACACCTGTCATCAACTCGTTCGGGTTTGCCGCGTACAGCTCCTACTTTTTCGGCGAACCGCTCCACGAGTCAGGCGACTCCGCGACTTTCAAGGGGTGGAAGGGGCCGATGCAGATCGACAACTCCGGAGCAGGGCTGATCAAGTTCTACGGAGGTCCCGATTACTTTCAGAGGCAGAGCCAGTACGTTTCGTTTGGAGACCTGATCAGCGGCAAGGCCTCGCCCTCCATGTTCAAAGGGAACATCGTCCTAATCGGCGACTACCACCTGACCGGCTTCAACGACCAGCAACTGGTGACGACCAGTGCGGGGCAGAGCGCATCGGGCAACACGACGACGGCGATGGCCGGCGTCGAGATCCACGCGAACGTAGTGCAGATGCTCCTCGGCCAGACGTTCCTGGTGCACGAGCCGCCCATTCTCGTCTTCCTGATCCTCCTAGCGCTCTCGCTGGTCATGGCGGTGCTCGTCGCCCGGCTCTCGGTCTTGTGGGGCCTACTCGCCACGGTGGTGGCGCTGCTCGTGTTCACGTACGCGATGTCGACCCTGTCGGCCCTGGCCGGCTTCGTTCCGGACGTTTTCCATCCGTGGCTCACTATTGCGCTCACATACACGGGCGTCACCGCCTACCGATTCCTCTATGAGGATCGTGAGAAGCGAAAGGTGACCAACCTGTTCGGCCACTACTTGAAGCCCGAGATCGTCACTCAGC
>Ga0307372_10002919_pt1 | contig 27854 bp, 28 predicted proteins | sample OX1MG_FD_202533 | JGI IMG/M metagenome (GOLD analysis project Ga0307372, IMG submission 202533) | Soil microbial communities from Risofladan, Vaasa, Finland - OX-1 | ecosystem: Environmental > Terrestrial > Soil > Coastal area > Acid sulfate soil | place: Finland: Risofladan, Vaasa | collected... | reverse complement strand
GCAGTTGGGGTTGTATGAAGAGTGGGACACGGCCCAAGACGGGCCGTCGGGGACGGAGACTGTCAATAGATCGGAGCCATCGAATGTTTCATTTTGAACTGGACAGGACAGCCATTGTTCGGGAACTATCGGTAGAGAAAAGTAGCGATTAGTATTTTCTCCGGACTGTTAGCGTTAAATTGGCACCTATTTTAATCTCCGCAGAATCTGCGTGACTGCGGCGCGGCTCATGCCCAGTTCCTTCGCCAGAGCAGACTGAGTAAGGCCGGGAGTTGATTCGAGCCTTTTCTTGATTTTTAGCGCCCGCGTGAGTGCGGCCCAACGCAAAGATTCGCGTGTTGGCCGTATCCGCGCTTGTCGGAGTCTCGCGCACTCCTCTTCGAGCAGAACCTGCTTTCGTCCTTTCCGGCCATTTAGAATTCCAATTTTAAACTCATATAATAGCCCCGCTCCTATTTGAAGAGCGTCGGAATCGCGGAGCCAGTTTTTAATGCATGAGGACAGCGGCGCTCTAGGCAACGGGCTGCGTCCTTTTTCTCGTCGAGAGATTGCCCGTCTTCAATAGCAGATGCTCATTCGCGAGCATCTGCCCACGCCAATGACCCGGTTTTTAGGTGGAAGGTCGCGCCGCTTTAAGAGCCCGGAGTTCGGCCGCGGCCCAGTCTCCCGGGGTGCTTCTCTTGCCGTGCGTGATTTCGCCGGTGCGTAGGGCGCTGTCGAGCCGCGCCCACTTGTCCGGGGACAACTTCGTCCCGGACTGAGAAAGTTTTTTCTTAAGGTGAGAAAGACTTTTTTCAATATTGCCGCAGGTGTCGAGCGTTGACGCGTAGAAGGTTCGGGCGTCTTTGAAGAACTCCATTTCGGACTTATGCTGCGCGCGGGTATCGATCATGAGGGCTCCTTGCGGCCGGAATGAGACAACGCCGCTTCTATAGTATCATTAATGCGGCTGCGGCCGGCTCGCCGGCTAAACTTAACAAGGCCAACGACGCCAGAGGAGCGCATGAAGTTTTCAACGGACGCGGATGAATGGCTCGATGAGACGGACGCCGTTTTTCATCCCAGGGCAGCCAAGAAAAAGGTTCTAAGCCGCGCGAAAATACTTCCGCCTGAAGAAGGCAACGGCACCGTGACGGAAATTTTTCCAAATCAAAGCGCCGTGCGCCTCGACCGGGCGGCGCGGCCGGCGCTGTGCCGCTACAGGATGGCGACGCTCGCCTTCGGTTCCGTCCATAGGGAAAGATCCCCGGTTTGCGTCGGCGACCGCGTGCGCGTCGAGGCCGGCGTCATCGTGGGACGCTGCGAGCGCCGCAACCGGCTTATCCGCCCGGCCCCGAACGCCCGCGACCCGCTGCTCCACGTTCTGGCCGCCAACGTCGACTGCCTGGTCATCGTGGCCGCGGCGCGCGAGCCGGGGTTCTCCGCCGGCATTATCGATCGTTTCTTGGTCGCGGCCTCGGCCCAAAAAATACAACAGATTCTCTGCGTCAATAAATCAGATTTGATCAAACCGGACGAGGTCCGGGCTTGGTCCCACTATCCGGCCGCCGGGGTCGCGGTCGTCGAGGCCAGCGCCAAAGGGGGAAGCGGCATTGAGCGCCTTATGGCTCTCTTGCGCGGGAAGATCGCCGTATTTTGCGGGCACTCCGGAGTCGGCAAAACCTCGCTGCTGCGCCGCCTGCTCTCGGACGAGAGCTACGGCAGGGTCGGAGCCATTGGCGCGGCGAGCGACAAGGGCCGCCACACGACGTCGGGAGCGGTGCTCCTGGCCGGCCCCGACGGCTCAAGCTTCATCGACACGCCCGGAGTGATGAACTTCGGCTTGCTCGACGTCGCGGCGGGCGATCTGTTGGCTCATTTCCCGGAACTTCATGCCGCGTCCGCGAGTTGCGCCGCGGGCTGCGCCCATGACGAAGAGCCCGCCTGCGCCCTGCGCGCCCTGCCCCGCTACGCCAGCTATCGCGCGATCCAAAGTTCCCTCGCGAAGAATGGATGACGCCCTTTCCGGCCGCCTTGCCGCCGCCCTTGAACGCCGCTCGGCGCTGCTGAGCCGGCTGCACGCCGAAGAGACCAACGCTTACCGGCTCTTTCATGGCAGCGCGGAGGGCCGCCCCGGCTTGACGGTGGATCGCTACGGCGACTTGCTGTTGGTGCAGAGCTTTCATAGTCAGCTGCCGCCGCCTCAGCTTGCGGCGTTGGAAGCTTTCTACGCGGGGGCCTTTCCGGGCTTGACGATGGTCTACAACGACCGCAGCCGGCCCAATTCGCGAATCTCCAACGAGCTTTCACCCGCGCTTATGGCCGCCGCGACGGCGCCGCGCCTGGCGCGGGAGTTGGGCGTCAATTACCGCATCCGAGCGCGGCACGCCGGCCAGGACCCGTGGCTCTTTTTGGATCTGCGCGCCGCGCGACGCCGCGTGATGCGGGAAGCGGCGGGAAAATCGCTGCTCAACGTCTTCGCCTATACCTGCGGCGTGGGCATCGCCGCCGCGAAGGCGGGCGCTAGCCGCGTGGTGAACGTGGATTTCGCGCTCTCCAGCCTCGCGGCCGGCGCGGAGAACGCCCGGCTCAATAATCTGCCCACCCCGATGAGCTTCGTGCACAGCGACGCTTTTGCCGCCCTGCGCCAGCTCTCCGGGCTGGGCCAGCCCCGGGTCGTGCGCGGCAGACGCCTGCCGCCGTTCCCTAAGCTTGAGCAGCGCCGGTTCGATTTGGTGTTTATCGATCCGCCCGCCTACGCCAAGAGCCCGTTCGGCGTGGTGGATCTGGTCAATGACTATCCGGCGGCATTTAAGCCCGCTCTGCTCTGCGTCGCCGAGGGCGGCAGCATGATCTGCTGCAACAACGCGGCTCAGGCCGCTCGCGAGGCGTGGATAGATCAACTCGAGCGCAGCGCCCGCAAAGCCGGCCGCCCGATTCGCGAAGTGGAGCTAATTGATCCGGAAAGCGATTTTCCGAGCTTCGATGGACGCCCGCCCTTGAAGATGGCGCTGCTGCGGCTTTAGCCCCGCAATTGCTACAATAAGTCTTCGCAGACCATGGATTTTTCCGCCTTTAACTTCGATTCGAGGATATCCGCCGGCATCCGGGCGCTCGGCTACTCCACGCCGACGCCCATCCAGAGCCAGTCCATCGCGCCCATACTCCAGGGCCGCGATGTGCTGGGGCTGGCGCAGACCGGGACCGGAAAGACCGCGGCTTTCGCGCTGCCCATTCTCCAGCGCCTGCTCTCGGGCCCGCGCGGAGTCACGCGGGCGCTCGTCCTGGCGCCGACGCGCGAACTCGCCGACCAAATCCGAGAATCCTTCCGCGGCCTGGGCGTCGAGACCGGGCTGCGCAGCCTGACGGTATACGGCGGAGTCGGTTTGGGCCCGCAGGTGGCGGGCTTGAGAAAAGGAGTCGAAATCGTCGTGGCCTGCCCCGGCCGCCTGCTCGATCATCTCGAGCACGGCACCATCAACGTGTCGCGCCTCGAGGTCCTTGTTCTTGATGAGGCGGATCGCATGTTCGACATGGGATTTTTGCCCGGCATCAGGAAAATCATCAAGCGCCTGCCCGCGCGGCGGCAGACCCTGCTTTTTTCGGCGACCATGCCGGACGATATCCGCGGGCTGGCTCACGAAATTCTGCGCGACCCCGTCACCGCGCAAGCCGATCACGGGGTGCCGCTGATGACGGTGACCCACGCGCTCTATCCCGTGCCCGAGCATTTAAAGTCCGACCTGCTGGCGCGCCTGCTCAAAGGAACGGGCGAGGGCTCGGTGCTGATCTTCATGCGCACCAAGCACCGCGCCAAGCGCCTGTGGCAGCGGCTCCAAGAACAGGGGCTCGCCGCGACCTGCCTGCAGGGAAATCTCTCCCAGAACAAGCGCAAGGCCGCCATGGAGGGTTTTCGCAGCGGGAAGTTCAACATTCTCGTCGCCACCGACATCGCCTCGCGCGGCATCGACATCTCGCAAATCACTCACGTCATCAACTACGACGTTCCCGACACGACCGAGGCTTATACGCACCGCATAGGCCGCACGGGCCGCGCCGCGAAGACCGGGGACGCCTTTACTTTCGTCACGCACCAGGACGAAGCCATGATCCGCGATATCGAGCGCGCGCTCGGCTCGAAGCTTGAGCGCTGCACGGTGCCGGGCTTTGATTACGCCGCCAGAAAGGCCGTCGTCTCCCCGGCGCCCAAAAGAGGCGGCCACCTCGTCCTAAGCGCGCCGCGCTCTCCGGGTCATCCGGCGCGGACCGACAACAACGGAAGCGGCCCGCGCGGCCATTTCGGCCGGCGCCGGTTTCGACCGCGCCGCAGCCGCTAACTCATTTCCCTCAAGGCCGCTATCGCGGCTGAGGTCTGAGGGGAAAATCCCGGTGGCGCGCCAGCTGCCACAGGGAGTGGACGAGAAGAACGCCGAACGCCAACTGGGTGATGACCTCTCCGAGAAACATGCGGCGCAGGGCGCCCACTTCCGAGGCCAGGGCGATGGAGACGCCGGCCATTTGCGCCGCCAGCAGGGACAAGTTGATCGCGCGCCGGCGCAGGCCCAACGCCAGCCACATGGCCAGGATGAGTTCCACGATGAAAAGAAACGCGCTGGCGGCGAAGTGCGCCCAATGGAAGAACGCGTCCAACGAGTAGGGCGTCAGCCAGATTCCAACGGTCGAGACCGCCAGGACCAGCAGGGCTTCGGACAAGATCCACAAAGATCTGCGGCCCTTCGGCATGACATGGGCGGCCTTGGCCATGAAATACCCGGCCAGGATCATCCCCGTCGAGTAGGGAATGAGCGTGGCGCGGATGGTCCCGTAGTAGCTCAGGCCGCGGTGATCGAGGACCGGCAGATGGACCAGCGCGACGCAGATCGCCAGGGTAGAGAAGAAAATAATCTGGCTGTAGGTCACGTACCACGCGGCCTGCGCGATTCTATCGGAAGCTTTCACGGTTTAGAGCAACGGTCAGTGCGCAATCGCCCGGAGCCAGATGCTGCCCAGCGGATGGCCGTAAACCCAATAGAAAAACGTCGCGCCCAACGCGGCGTGGGAGAGCACTATGGGCCAAAGGCGCCGGTGCTTATAGTACGAATAGCTCCACACCACTCCCGCGACGGCGGTGAGGCCCATCAAGATGGGGTCCGGCCAATGCACCGAGCAAAAAGCGACTGCGTTGAGCGCGCAAAGGGCCAGCGGCGAGGCCGCGGGAAGCAGGCGGATGAGCCGCCCCAGCAGGTAGAATTGGAACAAGGTCTGCTGCAGGAAGGCCCAGCCGATGTAGGCGAGAAAGGCGAACGCCATCTGGAGCGGGAAGAGCCTGCGGACGGCGTCCGCCCAGCCGCCCGCGCGGTATCCGGCGACGGCGCCGAAGGCCAGGAAGGCCGCCATGGCGGTTATGGTGAGCAGCAGCAGCCGCAGACCGTCTCTCCGGCGATGATGACCGGGCGCTTGGGCGCGGCCGCTCCAGATGACCTTCCGGGTATATCCGGCGTTGAGGCCGATTAATCCCCAGGCCGCCAGCGCCAAGGGCAAGTCGACGCGCATCGTGCGCTGCGGAAAAACCGCCAGAAACGCCGCCGTCAGGCCGGCCAGGATGCCGAGTTCGGCCGCGACGCGCGCGCGCAGCGAAACGGCGCGCCCATCGATTTCGGCGCGACGGCTGTCGTTGGGCGCGGCGAATTTCAGTCGGGAAAAGAGCGTTTCCAGGACGTCCGGCATATGTTTAAGTATAACAGCGCTCCGCTCCGCGATCAAGATATCGTTTCAAGCCTCGCGGAATCTGTAAGATTAAAGACGCGGGACATCGCAGACGGGGGGGATCATGATCGCGTTCATGCCGGAAGGCGGCGGAAAAATTATAGGCATCCGGGCCGGCGGCAAGCTGACCCGCGCGGATTACCGGGACATCCTGATTCCGCGCCTGGAGGCTTTAATCGAGCGGCACGGAAAGATCCGCGCCCTGTTCTGGATGGACGAAAGCTTCGACGGCTGGGAGATGGAGGCCGCCCTCGACAATACCGCCATGGACGTCAAGCACCGGGGCGATTTCGAGAAGGTCGCGATGGTGGGCGGCCCGGCCTGGGAGCGCCTGTGCGCCAAGCTTGCCGGCGTGCTCATCTCCGGCGAGATTAAAACCTTCCGAAGCGGGCAGCTCCCCGAGGCGTGGCGCTGGCTGCGCGAGTAGCGGAGCGCAATCCACATCGAAGACGAGGGCGCGACGCTGATTGCAGGCGACGCGGGCATGGAATCGGAGAGCGCCTGGCTATGAGGGGAAGCGTTTGGGCTCGAGCCTCAATAACCCGCCGGCTGGACGCGCCAAAGGGCCAGTCGGATCTCGCCCGATTTGTCACGGCTTAATCCCGCCGCCAAAATCCTGCCGCTGCGATCAAAGGCGATGGCATAGGCGCGGTCGTCCACGCCGCCTGGAGCGTTGGGCAGGACCAGGATGCCGTTCGAGCCGAAGCCGGTTATGAGGCGCCCGCTGGAATCGAAAGCCCAAAAGCAGGCTTGATTGCTGGGGCCGCGCGCGTAGCCCGCGGCGTAGAAGCCGCCGTGAGGGTCCGGCGCCATCGCGAAGGCCTGCGCGTTGGAAAAGAGCTCGGGCGTCGGCAAGGCGACCGTTCCCCAGCGGGAGAAATTTCCGTCCGAGGCGCCCTTCGGCGTGAACAGGGCGACGGCCGCGGATTGCCTCGCGACCGCCGCAACGACGGGATTGTATTGATTCCGAAATCCAGTCAGCCAAGAATCGCCGCTCGCGTCCGCGGCCAGCCCTCGGGCTTGGCCCGGAAGGCCCACCGCGACGCCGTTAATGCCGAAACTCTTATCCCTGTGCCCCTGCGCAGAAATTTTCCACAGCGCCATCCGGCCGGCGACGCTCCCGGCGGCCAAGACGGAATGATCCGGTCCGAGAAGCAGGGCGCGGACTTGGGCTTGGGCGCCGGGAGGCGCGGGCAGAAGAACGACGCCATTGCGGCCGAAAGAGACGTCCGGCAGTCCGCCGTTCCAAAAGCGCCAGACGGCGCCCCAGGCGCTCCCCTTGGGCCCGCTGACCGTTCCGGCGATAAGAATTCTCGGGCCTTGAACGGCTACGGCGTAGGCCGCGGCGTGGCCGCCGAAGGGGCCCGCGGCCCGGATCAGCGCGCCCCGGGCGAAAGAGGGGTCCGGTTTGCCGTCAGGCAGGAATCGGCGCAGGACCGCGAAGCCGGATTGATTGAAGCTGGCGCCCAGCAGGCCCGCGACCAGCACCCGCCCCCGTCCGTCGACCGCCATGGCCGTGCCCAAGTCAGGCGGGTCCGCCGCGGCATAGACGCCGCCGCCGGAGCCGAATAAAGGATCCAGCGTGCCGTCGCGCTCCAGGCGCAGCACCGCCATGTGATAGACGCCGGCGGCGTCGGAGAAGGCCCCGCCGATCAGGATATCGCCCTTGTGGTCGGAGCTTACGGCGTATCCCACCGCGACGCGACCGCCAAAAGGGTCTTTGATCAGCGAGGTTTGGTAGCCGTTAAAATCGAGCGAGGGATAACCGGAGCCTTGGCCGTAAGCAAAAGCGCCCATTAGGCCCGCCGCGACGACAAGGGCCCAGAGTGGGGGTTTTCTCATCAAAAATCTACGAGCGTGCATGCGTGCGTGCCTGCCATTGCTCCAAAAAGACTTCCAATCCCAAGCACGCCAGCGAGAAAACGCCGGCGTAGCGGCGGCGGATTCTCCAGCGCAGCTCTTTATGCGTGCGCGTGGTCTCCAAATCGGCGTCCGAGAAGCCGGGTAGAAGCTCCAAGTCCGCGCCGGAGTTCACGGCCTCGCGCACGCGCGCCAAATGGTCCAGCGAGGCGCGCGATTCGCCCAGAAGCTTTTGGTGCGTCTCGGCGTCGATGAGGCCGCACTCGAGCTTGAAGTCGTTTAATTTCTCGAAGCTCTCGTACATCGCCTCGACGATCTGCCGGCGGTTCATGGCGTCGGTCTCGTAGTTCAGGATGAACTCCCAGGAGGGCGCCATGAAATGCCGGATATGATCCTCCAGGCTCGCCGCCAGGCGCTTGTAGCCGAATTGTTCGGGATGCTCGAAAGCGCGGCTGGCCGGATCTAAAAAGGGCGCCAGGGGCGCGATGAAATAGTTGAGGCGCCGGTCCAGGCCGCAGGCCCGGTGGATTTCCTCGCAGAAGGCGACGTTTCTCAGGGCGCTTTCCCGGGTCTGGCGCGGCAGGCCCACCATGAAAAAGACGTCGAGCTTGCGGCAGCCGTGCGCCAGGGCCGAGCGCGCCAAGCGGATGAATTCCTCATTGGAGCAGGCGAACTTGCCGTTGGCCCGGCGGATGTCCTCGTCCGCGCTTTCCAGCGTGATCTCAAGGCTGTACCGGGGAACGCGGCGTTGTATCTTCGAGAAGAACTCGTCGCCCGCCTTCCAGAACAGCTCGAAGACCAGCTCGTTCTTGGGCTTCAAGGCGGCGACGCGAGTCAAAAACTCCTCGACGTAAGCTTCTCCTCCTTGCCGGATGTCCCCGATGACGAAGACGGGAGTGCGGCTGAAGCGCTGGATGAACGCGATGTCCTGAACCAGCTTTTCCGGCGAGCGCATGGCGGGCTTCTGCCGGCCGCAGTTGAGCTTGTAGGCCGAACGGGAGCCGCCGCACAGGGAGCAGTTTTGCGTGCAGCCCCGCACGGTCAAAAGCGCCGTGACCGGGTAATCGAGCCAGCCGTGGTAGGGCATCGCGTCCAGGAGGTTCTTGTCCCTGATGACCGAGCGCACGGCGTAGCGGTAGTCGGGGATGTTGATGCCGTTTAAATTCGCGGGCGCCTCTCCCATCGCGTTCTCGACGATGTCGCCGCCGCGCTTCCAGGTCAAACTGGGCACGGCGGAAAAGTTCTTGCGGCCGGAGCATAGTTCCTCCATAAGCCGCAGCATGGGCTCTTCGGTCGAATCTCCGCGCACGACGAAATCGATGAAGGGATAAGCGGCGAGCTCGCGGTGGTAGTAGGTGGCGGAAAGGCCGCCGAAGATGACCGGCGCGGCGGGGTGATGCTTCTTGACCAGCTTGGCGATTTCGAGCGCGCCCTGGGCGTGCGGCAGCCAATGCAGGCCCACGCCGAAGGCGCGCGCGTCGAGCCCGCGGATTTTCTTTTCGGCGTCGAACTTGGCGTCGCGCAGCATCCGCGCCGCCACGTTGACGATCTTGACCCGCAGGGCCGAGCGCTCCAGGAAGCCCGCGATGCTGGTAAATCCCACGGGGTACATGTCGAAAATGGAGCTGGAGGGAATGACGTCGCTCATCGGCCCCCGGAACTGCTTCATTTTCCGGAAGTCGTAGACGCTTGGCGGATGCAGGAGCGCTAGGTCGTATCGCACGGGATGGTCCTTCCCGTTGAGTTTACCAAGATCGGCCATCAAGCGACAAAGCCGGGATCAACAAGATAGACATCAAAATTGGCCTCTTTATATAATCAAACTCGGAGCGGAGGCTTTTCGCGCTTCTTGCGAAAATAATATTGAGGAGGAATCTCATGTTGAAGAGACTATCGTTCGTTCTTGCGGCGGTCGTCATATCCGGCGCGGCCGTTTACGCGCAAGCGCCGGCGTCGGCGCCCGAGAGCTGCAGCGGCCTGGAAATCACGTCGGTCCACCACACTTTGTGCGCCAAGCTTGAATCTTTTTCGATCACGATTCCGGCGGGGCCCGGCTCGCAATTGTCGCAAATGCACAAGCAGTTGGGCCCTGTCATCGACCAGAAATTCATCGCCGCGCGCAAGGAAGGCAAAAACGGAGTCATCCCCGCGGGCGTGGATGCCGCCATCCGCCAACTCACCGTGTTCGGGCGGCACTATGAGTGCCGGAAAGCCGAAATTAGGCGCCATACGCTGCTGATCATGGAGGGCTGCCGTTTGCAGGCAATGTCCCGTGCCGCGAAAAAAATGGGCCCGCGCTGATTATTCAGCCCTAACGAAGCTCTCATGATTCGATTAGCCGATAACGCGTATTCGTGGAACAAGTTCAACGAGGAAAAGGGGCTCAACTTCAACGGCACGCTCATCGTGGGCGCGGGCGAAGTCATCGTTGTGGACCCGCCGCCGCACTCTGGCGGCGACGAGGCGTTCCTGGACCAAAAACTTAAGCAGAAACCCACGCTCGCCGTCGTGACCAACAAACACCACCTTCGCGACGTCCAGTGGTGGCTGGAGCGCTATCAGATTCCCCTGGCCATGCATGAGACCGAGACAAACGAGTACGGCTTCGAGGTGTCCCGGAAGCTCAAGGATGGAGACCATATCTGGGCCGGCTGCCAAATCGTGCATCTGCCCGGAAAAACCGAGGGCGAAATCGCAATCCATATCGATGGCGACGGCGGGACGCTCCTCGTGGGCGACGCGCTCATCGGCGATCCCATGGGGGCGCTGCGGTTTCTCCCCAGGGAAAAAATTCGGGACCAGGACCTGCTGGAAAAATCCCTGCAGAAGCTGCGCGCGCTTAGCTTCGAGCGGCTTTTGGCTGGAGACGGCGAGCCGATTCTCGCGGGAGCCAAGGCCGCGGTCCTAAAGTTTCTGGACGCGCTGCCCGGCGCGGCGCGGACCTAGAGTCGGTGGGCGCCTCGCGCCGGGAGGCGGAGGCGCGCGTGGGCCTCTGCGCCAGCTGCGTCCATGCCAAGCGCCTGACCACCAAGGGGGGAAGCGCCGTGTTCCAATGCGGGCTGGCCGCGAGCGACCCGCGCTTTGTCCGTTATCCCCGTCTTCCCATGACGTCCTGCGCCGGCGCTTTGACGAGGATTTGCGGAAACGATTGAATCATCCGGGCGTCGTCGATCTTGATTCCGCCGAAACCATAGCCGGCGCCTAAAAAACGCACGCCCGCGGCCCGGGCGCATTGCTCGTCCACGGGATGGTCGCCGACATACCAGGCGTCGGCCGGCTCGACCTCAAGCCGCGCGAGCACATCGAGCAAATGGCGTGGGCTCGGTTTTCGCTCGGCGACGCGCTCCGGCCCGGCGACCGCGTCGAAATGAAATCCGGGAAGATAATGCGCCAATGTTTTGTCCGCGATTAGGCTCGGCTTGTTGGTCACGATTCCCAGCTTCAGGCCGGGTTTTTGGCGCAGGGCCTCGAGGGTTTCGCGCACTCCGGGGTAGAGCGTTCCCGTGGAGCACGCGTGTTCAAGATAGTAGGACCGGTATTTTTCGATGAGCTCGTCGGATTGCTCCGAACTGAGCTCCGGGAAAGCCTGTTTAACGAGATGCTCCAAGCCCCGGCCGACGAATTTTCGGACTGTTTCGAGAGGCAATGGGGAAAGCCGATGGAGGCCGCGCATATGGTTGAGCGCTCCGGCGATGTCGGAGAGGCTGTCCACTAGGGTTCCGTCCAAATCAAAAAGAATCGCCGGCATTTAACCCCCGCGGCCCAAGGTCAATAGCCGATTTTCTCGACGACTAAGACGCCGTCTTCCTCGGTCTCGACGCGGTCGCCTTCCTTGGCGCCGATAAGCGCCGTGGCCAGGACCGAATCCCAGGCGATTTTCTCGGCGGAACCTTCCGCCTCGTCCTGTCCCACGATGATGACGCGGCGCGCCCGTCCGTTCTTCAAGCGCACATCAACCGCGGCCCCGAAGCGGATCTCGTGAGCCTGGCCAGCCTGCGGCTCGACCAAGATGGCGCCGGCGATGCGGCCCGCGACGTAGCGCAGATCGCGGCGCGCTTCCCGCGCCTGCGGGCTTTCTTTCGGCAGGGAGGCGAGGCTTTGGCGCAGTTCTTCTTGCCGGCGGCGCAGGGCCGCGAGGCCCTCGCGGGTCACGTAGTTGGGCGACGCGCTCTGGTAGCGGTCGGGCAGCTCGTCGAAATCGCCCGTGTCTTCCTTGGTAAAAGCCCGGCTCATGAGTTCCTATCCATAAGATAACGGCGAAAACTCATTTTAGCTTAATTGCGCGGCATGGGACTTTGGACCCATGATCCAACGCGAGAGAGAGTCTATCCTAAATGAGCATGACTTGCAGGCGAAAGACGCTTCTCCTGGCGGCCGGGTTTTTCCTGGCCGCCGCGCCGCGTCTGCGGGCCGCGCCGCGTTTTGGGGCCGTGCCCCAACCCATGATTTACGGCCGCGACGACCGCCATGATCTCTATCAGGTTCAGGCGCGGCTCCAGGCCCTGGCCGGCTCGGCGCCCGCGCTCTTTTATAAGGAAGACGTCGCAATCAAAGGCGGAACGGCCTATCTGAAAAACGGCGTTTACGGCAAGGACTATAAGCTTGAGAGCCGTGAGCGTTTTTACAGCGAGCCCGACGGGGCGTTTTGCTCCGGGGCCCTCATCAGCCCGGACGTGGTCGCCACCGCGGGCCACTGCGTCACTTCGGCGAAGGATTGCCGCGACACGGAGTTTGTCTTCGGTTTTTCGCTCAGCCGCCCGGATTCCAGCTTGTCTTCGGTTCCCGCCTCCGAGGTCTACGGCTGCGCCGGCCTCATCGCCCGGAAATACACGGACAACGGGCAGGATTGGTCCCTGGTGCGGCTCGACCGCCCGGTGCCCAATCATCCGCCCCTGGCGCTTGATAAAGACGCCCATCCGCGGGTGGGGGAGCCCCTCTTCATGATCGGCTATCCTTCCGGGCTTCCCGCGAAGGTCTCCGAGAACGCGCGCATCGTTTCCCTTTCTACCTCGGGCTATTTTTCGGCCGACTTGGACGACGCCGCCGGAAACTCGGGCTCTCCGGTCTTCGACGCGCGCACGGACTTAGTTGAGGGCTTCCTGGTTCGGGGCGAGCCCGATTTCGTCAAGCACGGATTTATTCTGCTGCGGCCCTTTGGTCTCTACCGCCGCACCACCGCCCGATGCCCGGACGCCGGCTTCGCGCCGAATTCCAACTGCGCGGGAGAGGACGTGACCGAGGTGGGGCCTATCCTGAAGGCCTTGTCCGGCTTGATGTTCGCCCGGTCTCGGCCTGGCGTGAACGTTGCTTCCACCCAAAAGGCGCTCGGGCGCCTTAAGTCCGCCGCCGGCGATTTCGACGGCCGCTAGGGCCGGTTGGCGCGTCGGCCGGGTCCGGTTTTCTCTATGGTAAAAGAAGATAAGAAGCAAGTTCCCAGCCAGGAGCCCGCGCGGAAGAAGTTCGGGGCCGATCTTCTCCACGATCCCTTGCTTAATAAAGGAACGGCGTTCACGCGCGAAGAGCGCGCGCGTCTGGGCATCCTGGGGCTCCTGCCTCCGGCGGTCTCGAGTCCGGAGCAGCAGGCCACGCGCGTCATGGCGAACGTCCGCGGGCGTCCGACGGACATCGACAGATACATCGACTTGCTCTCCCTGCTCGATCGCAATACGACCCTTTTTTACAAGGTCGTGACCGAAAACATCGAGGAGTTGATGCCCATCATCTACACGCCGACCGTCGGCCAAGGCTGCCAGCAGTACGCCCACGCCTTCCGCCGTTCCCGCGGCGTGTTCCTGAGCCGGCGCGAAAAAGGAATGTTCCGGGAGGTTTTTCGCAACTGGCCCCACCGGGACGTCCGCGTCATCGTCGTCACGGACGGCGAACGCATCCTCGGCCTGGGCGATTTGGGCTGCAACGGCATGGGCATTCCGGTGGGCAAGCTTTCCCTCTACACGGCCTGCGGCGGAGTTCCTCCCGAGCAAACCCTGCCGGTCGTTCTCGACGTGGGCACTAACAACGAGGCGCTGCTCGCCGATCCGCTCTACCTCGGGCTGCGCGAGCGGCGAAGCACGGGCGGGGATTACGACGAACTGGCGGATGAGTTCATCCAGGCCGTTCAAGAGGAGTTCCCCAAAGCCCTGATTCAGTTCGAGGATTTCGCCAATCGCAACGCCCTTCGCCTTCTTGAGCGCTACCGCGGCCGCGTCTGCTGCTTCAACGACGACATCCAAGGGACCGCCGCGGTCGCCCTGGCCGGGCTTTATTCGGCCGGGCGCATCACCGGCCGGCGCCTGCGCGACGAGAAGATATTGTTCCATGGCGCGGGCGGAGCGGCCATCGGCATCGGCAACCTCATCGTCGCCGCCATGACGGCCCAAGGCCTTGAAAAAAAGGACGCGATGGCCCGCTGCTGGTTCATGGACTCGAAGGCCTTGGTGGAAAGCGGGCGCGCGGATCTCGGCGACTACAAGAAGCCCTATGCCCACGCGCATAAGCCCGTCGGGGATTTGCTCTCGGCCGTCCGCGAACTCGAGCCGACCGTCCTCATCGGCGTGTCGGGCAAGGCGGGGCAGTTTACCCGTGAAGTCGTCGCGGAAATGTCCCGCATCAACGAAAGACCCGTCATATTCGCGCTTTCAAATCCGACCGCGAATTCCGAATGCACCGCCGAAGAGGCCTATCGCTGGTCGGGAGACAAGGCTCTTTTCGCGGGCGGCAGCCCGTTCGCGCCGGTGGAGCGGGAGGGCAAGCGCTTGGTGCCCGGCCAGGGGAACAACGTCTACATTTTCCCCGGCGTGGGAATGGGCGTGGTCGTCTCCGGCGCCAAGAGAATGACCGACGAGATGTTTATGGAGGCTGCGCGCATCCTGGCGCGCTCCGTCACGGACGACGAGCTGCGGGAAGGCTGCCTCTATCCGTCGCTCGGCCGGATTCGCGAAGTCTCGGCGCTGATCGCGGCGGCGACGGCGGAAATCGCCTACCAGCGGGGTTTAGCCGCCGAGCCGCGGCCTAGGGACCTGGCGGCCGCCGTTGAGTCAAGGCAGTACAAGCCCGAGTACCCCAAGTACGCGTGAATCCGCTGATCTGGGGTCATTGACCCCCGCCGGCATCCCGGCTATACTCCTTGTGCGCTCCCATTATGTCCCAACTCGTCGCGCTGGTCCCGCCCGAAGGCGTCAAGATCCTGCTCGCGCTGTTTTTGTGCTTCCTCATCGGCCTGGAGCGGGAAGAGCACAAGAGCGACGCGCCCTATTCGTTCGGCGGCGTGCGCACGTTCCCCATGCTGGGCTTGATGGGCTACGCGCTCGCGCTGCTTTCCGGTCCGGACCTGCTGCCGCTCGTCGTTGGCCTGGCCGTCGTGGGCGGCTTGATGGCGCTTTCTTTTTGGCACAAGCTGCAGAGCCGGACCGGCGCGGGCTTGACCACCGAGGTCTCGGCGCTCATCACTTATCTGGTGGGCGCCTTGGTCCAGCGCGGCTACGACTGGGTCGCCGTGACGCTGGTGGTTCTGAGCATGCTGCTGCTCCAGCTGAAAACGACGCTCGAGAGCCTCTCCCGGCGCTTCGCGGGCGACGAAATCCTGGCCTTCACGAAATTTCTGCTGCTCTCGGCGGTCATTTTGCCCGCGGTTCCCAATCGCGATTTTACGTCTTTTCAGATCAATCCCTACAAGACCTGGCTCGTGGTGGTGGCCGTGAGCGCCGTTTCCTACGGCAGCTATCTCCTGCAGAAGATGCTCAAGGACCGGGGCGGCGTGCTGGCCTCGGCCGTGCTGGGGGGCGCCTACTCCTCGACCGTGACCACGGTGACCTTGGCCAAGCGCTCGCGCGAGAGCCAAAGCCCGCATCTTTTTGCCGGCGGCATCCTGATGGCCTCGGGCGTCATGTACCTGCGCCTCATCGTGCTTCTGGGGCTCTTTAACCGCGGGCTCATGACCGCGCTGGCGCCGTCGTTCGTTGCTTTGGGCGCGGCCGCCCTGGCGGCGGGCGCCTTGTGGGCAAGGCGGCCGGAGAAAAAAGGGGCCGCGAAGTCCGGGAGCATCTTGTCCAAGAATCCGCTGGAGCTGGACGCCGCCTTTCTCTTCGCCGCCGTTTTCGTGGCCGTCCTGGTGATTACCCACCTCGCCGTCGCCTACCTGGGCCACGCCGGAATCTACGGCGTGGCCGGGCTCATGGGCGTGACCGACGTCGATCCGTTCATCCTGGGCATGACTCAGACGGCGGGCGTCAACACTCCGCTGGCCCTGGCCGCGGGAGCCGTCGTGGTCGCGGCGGCGAGCAACAACGCCATCAAGGGAATCTACGCCTACGTCTTCGCCGAGCGCCGCGCGGGAATCTCGAGCCTGCTGCTTCTGCTGGGCTTGGCCGCGGCCGGGCTTCTGCCGCTCCTGCGGCTCTAGCGGGAAGAATTGGCGCCGGCGCCGTTCGCGAACGCGGCCTCGAACTTGAGCAGGTGCTTGACGAACGCGGGGTCCTGGAGCAATTGGCGGATGCGCGGGTTGTCCATCAAGGCCGCGGCGTTGTTGAGGGTGGGCGTTTGCCCGGCGGGGACTTGGCTGAGCGCGGCCTTGAATTGGGGATCATTCACCAGGGCCTTGAAATCAGGATTGTCGGCCAAGGCTTTGGCGGTCTCGGGATTCTTCGCCGCGGTAAGCAGCTTCGAGATTTTGTCGAGCGCCGGGACGCGCACGAGAGAGAACAAATTGTGCTTCCGCACGAAGGCGACGGCCTTGGAGCCCGCCATCAGGTTGGTGATCGGGCCGGGGGGTTCGGTTTGAGGGTTGAAGACGAAGAGCACGATGGAAAGCGCGGCAAAGACCACGGCCGCGCCCTTGCCCGCGCCCAAGACAAGGCCGGCGCCGTGGTCGATCTTTTTGTTGGGATGGCCGCGGAAGAGCCGGAGGATGGCCAGGCGAGCCAGGATGCTTCCCGCGGTTGCGAGCAGCAGGAACGCGGCCGCGGAAACGGCCAGGCCAATGAGCATGGGCGGCCAGTGCACGCGCTTCTGGGCCAGCGGCAGCAGGGCCGCGGCCGCGCGCGGCGCCGCCAGATAAGCCAGGACCAGGCCCGCCAACTGAGCCAGCTGCCGGATGGCGCCGGAGAACAGGCCGAAGAGGCCAAAGAGCGCCAGGAGCCCCAGGATGGCGAGGTCTAGTCTCATCTAGAATCCCGCGTAGCGGCGGATGGCCACCAGCCGCTCCATGTAGTAGGGCTTCGCGATGGATTCGATGTGCACGCCGTCCGAGACCGAGGCGTGGATGAAGAGGCCCTTGCCCAGGTAAATCCCCACGTGATCGACCTCATGCGGATGCGAGCGGCGCATGGCGAAAAAGACCAGGTCCCCGGGCAGAACGTTCTGGGGCTTGACGTAGCGCGTGGCGGCGAACTGCTCCCGCGAGAGCCGGGGCAGGGACAAGTCGGCGCGGCGGTAGACGAGCTGGACGAAGGCCGAGCAGTCCAGGCCCGTCGCGGGGTGCACGCCGCCCCAGAGATAGGGAACGTTCAAATAGCGCAAGGTCTGCACGAGAATTTCCCGCCGCGCCTGGGCGACGGCCTTGGCCCGGCAGGGCGCCGCCGCCAGAGCGAGCGCGAGGAGGGCCAGGCCGAGAGACGCTTTGGCGCGGAAGGCAAAGAGCCGGGGTTTCATCGTGAAAGGTATATAATACCTTTCCGAATGAGGCCTCGAAACGCCCGCTGGCTGCTCTTGTGCGCGATTGTTTTGCCGCCGTGGACGCGGTGCCGAGCCCAATCGGCGCCGTCCTTGGCCGATCAGCGGGCCTGGACGCGGCAGGACAAGGCCACTTTTCTCCGCTACCTGAATTCCAGTCAGCCGATGCCGGCCGGCCAGGTGCGGCAGGTCTATCTGACCGAGAACCGATCGACGTCATCGCATGCCGCGTGGTCGCTGGAGCTGGGCCCGGCGTCCACGACGCTTTTCCCGTTCTCTGAAAAAGGCGGCGAGCCGACGGCGCGCGGAACTCTCGGCGCCCGGGCGCTTTACGAGCGCCATCTGACTCCCTGGCTGCGCGCCTACGCGGGATTGGAGGCCGAGTCCCTGCGCCAGAACCGGACGAACGGAAGCACCGCGGAGCTGATGCGCTGGTCGGTTCCCGCCGGAATCGAGCTCGCCCTGGTTCCCCTGGCCACGCCGCAGACCCGCTACGTGCTCCTGCGCCTGGGCCTGGCCGCGTCGCAGGTCTCCGGCGCGCCCGGGTCTGATTTTTCCTCGCCCATCGTGGGAACCTCCGCCGCCTGGGACGTGGGCCTGGGCTACGAGTGGCAGATTCCCAACACTAGCTGGCGCGTCAACGCCGCCTTGGACGGCCTGCGCTCCATTGGCGACAGGAACGGCGTCGGCTATTACGGGCTGGGAACGACCGTGGCGCTGGTCAAGACCTTCTAGACCGCCGTCACCAGCCTCGCGTTGACGGAAATCGCGGCGTTGTAGAGCTTGCTCACGGGGCAGCCCGTCTCGGCGGCCTTGACCGCGTCGTTGAACTTGGCCTGGTCGGCGTTGGGAATGTGCGCGGTCAGCTCCAGCTGGCTCTTGGTGATGGAAAACGCGTCGCCCACTTTCTCCAAGGTAATGGTGCAGGAGGTCTCGAGCCTGGCGGCCGTCATGCCCCGGCTGGCGAGCTGGGCCGAGAGCGCCATGGTGAAGCACCCGGCGTGGGCCGCGGCCAGAAGCTCCTCGGGATTGGTGCCGGCGCCGTTTTCAAAGCGCGTGGAAAAGGAATAGGGTGCGCTCTTGAGCGTGCCCGTCTCCGTGGACAAGCTGCCCTTGCCCGACTTCAAGTCTCCCTGCCAGACGGCCGATGCCTTGCGTTGCATAGGTGCCTCCTTATATAAGCCGGGTCCCCGGCTGATTCTCTATATATCATACGAAAGCGCGGGGGAAATAGTAGGCCCTTTGGCTGCATTTTATTTGGCCTTAAGGCCCGTGCGCCGCGCTTTTGCCGGCCGTATTCTATGCGCGATGATTCTCACCGCCGTCTTGTTGGGCGCGGCCCTGGCCCTGCCCGCGCGGGCGCAAAGCCCGTCGGCGCTGCGCAGCCTGGAACTTGAGGCCGGCGTCGGCGCCGGGTCCCTGCATTTCGCGCCGCTTCATATTCCCGTCAACGGCATGATGAATCCCGCGCTCACGCGGCCGATGTATACCGTGGCCCTGCCTGCGATTTTGGACGCCGATCGCCGGACTTCGGCGATGTTCATGGCCGGGAGCGTTCCCGTGCACGTGTTCGGGACTAAGAGCGAAAACAAGAAGTCCTGGTTCATCGAGTTCTGGCCGGAGAACGCCGCGCAGCCGATCTTCGTGAAGGGAAGCAAGCTTCCGTCAATCAAGGTTCTGGGCTTAAGCCTGTTCAACGGCGCGCTGACCATGGAGTTCAACCATATCTCCTACCGCGTCTACATCAATTTGTGCGTGTCGGACATGATGCGGAGCCGGCTGGTGGTCAAGCCCGCGGACGGGCGTGGGCAAGCGGCGACCTTTCTCATCGCCGACCTGGTCCGCGACGCCTACCAAACCGGCGTTCCTCTGAACATCGGGGGCAAGGCCTACCGGCTGGTCTACAGCCGGAACTTCATTGAAAGCAACGACAGTTTCGAGCGCTACAGCGGCGACAACTTGCTGGTCTTCATGACGTTCAACGGTAACAAAGTCGGCGGATTCCACGTGATCGAGCAGGATATCCCGCGAACGGGGGCCGGCATGCTCATTTCCACGCCGTCCAAGGAGCGGCGAAACAGCAGCGACAGCCCGGACCAAACCACGGTGGGCTTAAGCCGCGACGCCGCCGGCAACTTGAAAATTTACTACCCTGTTTCGCCCGCTCTCGCCTCTTATTAAGGACGGAATTCTAAAGCGGGCCGGTCACGGCCGGGGGGCTTCCGGCTCGTCGGCCGCGTAGCCGGCCGGAACCGCTCTTCCCTGCTTGGCGAATTTCTGCGTCATGATGTTCTCGTTGGACAAGAGCCGGCAGACCAGGTAGGACGCCGCGCAGCCGGTCAAGAGCGGGACAAAAACGTGGACCTGCCAGGTCGTCTCGATGACGAGCATCATCGCGGCCAAGAACGCGCCGGACATGCCGCCGAAAAAGGCGGCCAAGCCCACCAGCGCCGCCAAGCGCGGATCGAGCGCCGCGCTGTGGAAGACCGCGGCGAAGACGCGCGAAAATCCCGCGCCGGCGCCCGCGCCGATCAATAAAAGCGGCGCCAGGGTTCCCGAGGAAGTCGCGCTGGCCACGCCCACGATCCAGGCCGCGAGCTTCAAACCCCCGATTTTGACCGCGCCCGCGGGGCTCAAGGCCGCGCTCAAGATGCCGCCGATGACGTCGTAGCCCGGGCCGAAGACGCGCGGATCGCAATAGCCCAGGAGCCCGATGGCCAAAGCGCCGAGGGCCGGCTTCCACATCCAGTGGATGGGGAGCTTCTCGAAGAGCTCCTCGGCATGGGCGACGGCGCGCACCACCACGACGGCCAGAAGGCCCATGGCCAGGCCGAGCGCGGCGTAGGAGAGGAAAACCGGGCCGGTCGCGGCCGCGACCGGAGAAATCGCGAACAAAGGCCCCGGGCCGATGATTTTTTCGCGCAGGGCCGCGGCGGCGGCGCTGGCCAGAGACACGGGAATCAATGAGCGCGGGTGAAACTCGAACAAGAGAAGCTCCACGGCCAGGAGCACCGCCGCGATGGGCGAGCAAAACGTCGCCGAGAGCCCGGCCGCCGCGCCCGCGGCCAGGAGAATCTTTCTTTCCACCGGGGAAATCGCCAGCCATTGGCCGAAGAGGGAACCCAACGCGCCGCCGGTCGCGATGACCACGCCTTCCGCGCCGAAGGGCCCGCCGGTGCCGATGACGACCGCGGTCGAGAGCGGCTTTAAGGCCAGAATCTCGGGGGCAATCTTGCTCTCGTTGAAGAGCACCTGCTCCATGGCCTCCGGAATGCCGTGGCCCTGGATGCCGCGGTTGCCGTACCTGGCCATCAAGCCCACGATGACGGCTCCGACGGCCGGAATCAGGATGACCCACGCCCCCAGATGATTTTGCGCGGCCGTGACGGGGACGCTGGAGAAGCGTCCGTAGAAGGAAATGTTGGTGATGACCGCGATGAGCCAGAGAATAAACTTGGCTCCGAAAGCCATCAAGCCGCCGATGACAACCGCGGTAATCGAGACGAAGAGCAGGCGGGCCGGAGGCAGGCGGGGAGCGCTGGCCATGGACGCATTGTAGCGGATTGCCCCGCTTTTGTGAATCATGAGGCGCCGGCGCTTGCCGTTTGCGTAAAATCCTGCTAAGAATATCAGACCAAGATGAACAAGCATGCTTCAATCGCGGCGGCGCTGGCGCTTTGCGCGATAGGCCGGCCGCTTCGCGCGCAAGAGGCGCCGCCCTCGGCGGTTTTTGCCTCCACGGACACTTTGGCGCAGCGGGTGGATAGGCTTGAGTCGCAGGTGGAATCCCTGCAGCGCGATTTGGGAGCCGCGCCGCGCAAGCCCACCGGCGGGGATTTAAAGCTCCAGTTCAAGGGCCTCATCCAAACCGACGGCCGGTTCTATCTGGGAAGCGGAGCTAATCCCGCGGCGAGCGGATTTTGGCTCAGGCGCGCGCGCCCCGAACTCAAGGGCACGATGTTCGGGTTTTATGATTTCAAGTTTCAGCCGGACTTCGGCGAAAATACCGCGGTGATTGACGACGCGTACTTTGACGTCCGGCCGTGGTCTTTCGCGAACTTGAGAATCGGGAAGTTCAAGCCGCCTTTGGGCCTGGAGCGGCTGCGCGCCGCCCGCGACCTGACCTTCATGGAACGGGGCCTGACGGCGGACCTGATGCCGTCGCGCGACACCGGAGTAGAATTTCGCGGCGGCGTCTTTGGCGGCGCGATTAAGTACCAAACCTCCCTCACCAACGGCACGGCCGACGCCGCCCACGCGCCCGACGGCCCCGCCACCAACGCTAAGGAATTGGCCGCGCGGGTCTTCGTCCAGCCGTTCAAGAATTTCGGCCGCCGCGCGCTGGAGAACCTGGGCGTCGGCGTCGCGGGCAGCTATGCCGGCTCGAACCCCGGCATCCCCGTTTTTAGGACCGCGACAGGCCAAGATCAATTCATGAGCTACCGGAGCAACGTGGCCTTCGACGGCGAGCAAAGCCATTTAATCCCGCAAGCTTCCTATTACTTGGGGCCGCTGGGGGCGTACGCGGAGTACGCGCAAACCAGCCAGACGGCTCTGGCCGGCGGCGCGCGGGCCCGCCTGACCAATCGCGCCTGGCAGGCCGCGGCGTTCTGGGTGGTGGCGGGCGGGACTGCCTCCTACAAAGGGGTCTCCCCGAATAGGCCGTTCGATCCCGAGGCGGGAACGTGGGGCGCGTGGGAGCTGGCGGCGCGGTTTCATCAGCTCTGGATTGATCCCAGGACTTTCCCGGTTTTCGCCGATCCGACCGTTTCGGCGTCGCGCGCGACCGCCTATACGCTCGCGCTCAACTGGTATCTCAACGATTTCGTGCGGCTAGCCGCGGATTACGAGCAGACCTGGTTCGAGGGCGGCGGCGGCGCGGGCAATCGCCCCATCGAGCGCGTCCTGGGCACGCGCGCGCAATTAGCCTTCTAACGTTCCCGTCATAACACGTATAATAACAGGATGCGCGCGCCGACGCATCCGACGGAAGAGCAAGACTTGGGGGTGGGGAACACCCCGCTCATTTATTTCCCCAAGCTCGCGCGTTCTTTGGGTGGCCGCGTGCAAATCGCCGCCAAGGCGGAATGGCGCAACCCCGGCGGCTCGGTGAAGGACCGTCCGGCCCTGCGCATGCTGCGGGAGGCCCAGCGCGACGGGCGCTTGGCGCCCGGCAAAATCATCATGGACGCCACCTCGGGCAACACGGGCATCGCCTACGCCTGGATGGGCGCGAAGCTGGGCTACCAGGTGCGCCTGGCCGTGCCCGCCAACATCAACGCGGAGCGAAAGAAAATTCTTCTGGCCTACGGCGCGGAGTTGATCCTCACCGATCCCCTGGAAGGCCCCGACGGCGCGATTCGCAAGGCGCGCGCGCTCAACGCGGAAAACCCAAAACTTTATTTTTACCCCGACCAGTACAACAATCCGGAGAATTGGAAGGCGCACTACGAGACCACCGGCCCGGAAATCTGGGAGCAGACCCAAGGCCGGGTCACGCATTTTGTCGCGGGCCTGGGCACCAGCGGCACGTTTCGCGGCGCGGGAGCCAGGCTCAAGGAGCTCAACCCCGGCGTGACGCTTATTTCCGTCCAGCCCGATTCGCCGCTGCACGGCTTGGAAGGCTTGAAGCACATGGAGAGCGCCATCGTCCCCGGCATCTACGACCCGCGCCAGGCGGACCAAAATTTGGAAATCGCGACGGAAGAGGCCTACGACTGGGTCTTGCGCGCGGCCAAGGACGAGGGCGTGCTCATCGGCATTTCAGGCGGGGCGAATTTGGCCGCGTGCTTCAAGGTCGGACAAAAGCTTTCCCAGGCGGGGCAGGACGCGCTCTTGGTCACGGTTCTGCCGGACGGCGGCGAGCGCTACTTGAGCGAGCGCTTCTGGGAGGCGGCGCGGTGACGCTCCTGATCGCGCGCGAAGTCATGCAGGGCATCCAGGATCACGTGCGCCGGGCCTATCCCGAGGAAGGCTGCGGGCTTTTAATCGGCGACATTCCGGCCGACTTCGGCGAGCCGGACTCGGACGTGCGCGCCTCGGATTTTAGGCCGCTCAAAAACATGGCCAACCCGCAAAGAAAGAACGACCGCTACGAGATGGATCCGCAGGCCTGGGCGGCCGTCGAGAAGGAATTTTCGGGAAAGCCCCAGGGCATCGTGGGCATTTACCACTCGCACCCCAACGCCCCGGCGTGGCCCTCGCCCTTTGACCTGCAGCGCGCCTGGCCCGCCTACGCTTATTTGATCGTCGCGACCACGGAGGCGGGCGCCGGGGACGCGCGGGTGTGGCGGCGGTCCGAGGACGGGCGCAGCTTTATCGAGGGAAAAACGGAGGTTCTTTGATGAAAGTTCAAGTTCACGTGCCGACGGCGCTGCGGCAGTACGTCGAGAAAAAAGAAGTGGTCGAGCTCGAAGGCGCGACCGTGGGGGCGGTGTTGGACGCTTTGACGGGCAAATACGCCGCGCTCAAAAAACATTTGGTCGGCGACGACGGCCAGCTGCGCCATTTCGTCAACGTGTTCCTCAACGACGCGGACATCCGGCATTTGCAGGGCGCCAAGACCCCGGTCAAGGACGGCGACGTGCTGCTCATCGTGCCCTCAATTGCGGGCGGCAACGCGGCCCGGGCTGCGGCCCAAGAGGAGACCACGTTTAGCGCCGAGGAAATCAAGCGCTACAGCCGGCACCTCATCATGCCCGAGGTGGGCATGGCGGGGCAGAAAAAACTTAAAGAAGCCAAGGTGCTGACCATCGGCGCGGGCGGGCTTGGCTCGCCGCTGAGCCTGTATTTGGCCGCGGCCGGCGTGGGCACGATCGGCATCGTGGACTTCGACGTGGTCGAGCTTTCCAACTTGCAGCGCCAAATCATCCATTCCACCGACGCGGTGGGCAAGCCCAAAATCGAATCCGCGCGCGCGCGGCTCTTGGGCGTCAACCCGGCCGTCAAAGTTCAAACCCACGAGACCAGGCTGTCCTCGCAAAACGCCTTGGACATCATCAAGGGCTACGACATCGTGGTCGACGGCACGGACAACTTCGCCACGCGCTACCTGGTCAACGACGCCTGCGCGCTCTTGGGCAAGCCCAACGTCTACGGCAGCATCTTCCGCTTCGAGGGCCAGGTCTCGGTGTTCTGGGCCAAGCACGGGCCGTGCTACCGCTGCGTCTACGCGGAGCCGCCGCCGCCGGGCCTGGTGCCGTCCTGCGCCGAGGGCGGCGTGCTGGGCGTTTTGCCGGGCGTGGTGGGCGCGCTGCAGGCGACCGAGACCATCAAGCTCATCGTGGGCATCGGCGAGCCCTTGATCGGCAAGCTCGTGCTCTTTGATGCCTTGAAGATGAACTGGAGAAAGTTGGCTCTCCGCAAGGACCCCGGTTGCCCGGTCTGCGGGACCAAGCCCAGCATCAAGACGCTCATCGACTACGAGGAGTTTTGCGGTATTCGCGGCGAGGAGAAAAAGGCGGCCGCGGCCGGCGTCCCCGAGGTCAGCGTGGAGGAGTTAAAGGCCAAGATGGACCGCGGCGAGGAGATTTTTATCCTGGACGTGCGCGAGCAGGAGGAGTACGACATCTGCCGCCTGCCCGGCTCAAAGCTCATTCCGTTGGGCCAACTGCCCGAGCGCGTGAGCGAGCTTAACTCCGCGGATGAAATCCTGGTGCACTGCAAGATGGGGGGGCGCTCCGCCAAGGCGGTCAAGTTCCTGCACGACGCGGGATTTACCAAGGCGGTCAACGTGGCCGGCGGCATCACCGCCTGGTCCGAGCGCATCGACCCCACCGTGCCGACGTATTGAGGAAGGTTGTGAGTCGCCGTAATCCTTCCGAGCTCGAGCAGTTGATCTTGATGCCATGGTGGTTTTCCGTGGTATTGGCGCCCATCGCTTATATCGGATTGCGATGGGTTTTGCCCGCGTTTATTTTCCGACAAGGAATTCTCGCAGCATTCGCGGCTTCGTCGCGAATGCTTGCTCCTATCGCTGCTGGGGGTTTTTTGTTGGCGGCTTTGTTGGCGGCAATTTTCGGAATGTTTAGGAAAAAAGTTGTTGATAGTCAGAGCGGCCCTGCGTCCATCCAAAATTTAACGTGGCAGCAGTTTGAGTGGCTGGTGGGCGAGGCGTTCAAGAGGCAGGGCTACGCGACTGAAGAATCGATTAGCGGCGGAGCCGATGGCGGCGTCGATTTGGTTTTGCGCAAAGAGGGGAAGAAGACGCTCGTCCAATGCAAGCACTGGAAAGTTTGGTCCGTAGGGGCTAGTGTTGTTCGTGAACTCTACGGCGTGATGGCGGCGGAGAAGGCCGACGCGGGGATTGTCGTGACTTCAGGAAAATTCACCAGGGATGCGCACGCTTTCGCGCGAGGCAAACCGATTCGGATGATCGACGGCCCGCAGTTGTGGGAAATAATCAAAGGCGTCCAGTTAAAATCCTAAACAGCTATAATCCTGCAAGAGATTTAACCGTCACCCAGCGTCGCACGGAGACCCCATGAAAACCAGCGGAAACATCGTCCTCGTCACCGGCGGATCAAGTGGCATCGGATTTGAGTTCGCCAAGCAGCTCGTCGCCCTGGGCAACACGGTCATCGCCACCGGGCGCGACGAGGAGAAGCTCAAGAAAGCCAAATCCCAGCTGCCCGAGCTCCACGTCATCAAGAGCGACGTGAGCGACGCCGCGGCCATCGCGTCCCTGCGCGACGTCGTGCTCTCCGAGTTCCCGGCCTTAAACGTGCTCGTCAACAACGCGGGCATCATGCGCACCATCAACCTGCACGAGGACGGGGTCTCGCTCGACGAGCTTACCCGCGAAATCGACATCAACTTGAAGGGCCCCATGCGCATGGCCAAGACGTTTTTGCCGCACCTCAAAAAGCAGGACTCGGCCGCCATCGTGAACGTCTCCTCGGGCCTGGCCTTCACGCCGCTGCCCACCTCGCCGGTCTACTGCGCGACCAAGGCCGGCCTGCATTCCTTCACGCTCTCCCTGCGCGTGCAGCTCAAAAACACGCAGGTGAAGGTCTTTGAAGTCGCGCCCCCGGCCACGGAAACCGATCTTCTCGCGGACGCCATGAAGAACCGCGAGGCCATGAAGGGCGTCTCGGTCATGAAGGTCCAGGACATGGTCGCGGCCTCGATTGCCGGGTTGGCCGCGGACAAGCTGGAAATCCGCCCCGGCCAGTCCAACCAACTTAAATTCATGAGCCGTCTGGCGCCCGGCTTCATCTTGAAGCAGATGAGCGGGCCCGTGGACCTCATGCTGGGCCAGACCCGGTAGACGGGGGCTACTTGCAGGCCTAGGTAGGCCTAGACAGGGGGTTGATAGCCGGGCATGGCTCAAAAAATTGTCATTATCGGGGGCGGATTTTCGGGCTGCCTAGTCGCTTCGCATCTGCTTAAAAGGGCCGCGGCTCCGCTGGACGTGACGTTGGTTGAAAAAGCCGCCGTCGGCCGCGGCGCTGCCTACAGCACCAAGGATCCCGCCCACCTGCTCAACGTCCCGGCCCAAGGCATGAGCGCGTTTCCGGACGATCCCAACCATTTTCTGCGCTGGCTGGGCGACGCCCAGGGTGGGGATTTTATCTCGCGCGGCCGCTTCGGCGATTACATCCTTTCCATTTTGAAAGACGCCCAAGACGGCGCCGCGCCGGGCGTCACGTTCCGCGCGCTCAAGGACGAGGCGGTAGACGTCCGCCCCGAGGGCGAAGGCCTGCGAGTCGTGCTGCGCTCGGGCGGCGAGCTGCCGGCCAAGCAAATCGTTCTCGCGCTGGGAAACGCGGCGCCCAGCCCGCCCTACCCCGCGCTGGCGGATTTGGGCGCGCGCTTCATCGCCGATCCGTGGGACGGCGGGCGGCTCTCCGGCATCGAGCCGGATGCCGCGGTGATGCTCATCGGCACGGGGCTGACCATGGTCGACGTGGCCATCGCGCTTTCGCGGCGCGGGCATCGCGGGCCGATGTTCGCCTTCTCCCGCCGCGGGCTTCTGCCCCAGCCGCACGGGGAGGGGCGCGCGGTCGATTCGTTTCCACCCGCGGAAGCCGCGGGCCGCACGGCGCGCGGCGTTCTGCGCTGGATTCGTCGGCAGGACAATTGGCGCGGCGCCATGGACGCGCTGAGGCCTCGGGTTCAAGAACTTTGGTTTTCGCTTTCGCCCGCGGAGCGCCGCCGCTTTCTTAGGCACGCCCGGCCCTACTGGGACTCGCACCGGCACCGGTTGCCGCCGCAGGCGCACGCGGCTCTTGCGGCGCTCTTGAAGAGCGGGCAGCTGCGGACCTTCGCGGGAAGAATCGACTCCTTGACGCCCGCGGGTGCGGACATACGGACAAACCTGCGCCTGCGCGGCGGCACGGGCATTAAGACCTTGGAGGCCAACTGGATCGTCAACTGTGCCGGGCCCGAATCGAACCCCGCCAGAAGCCGAGATCCACTCATCGTCAACCTCCTGGCGCGCGGCCTAGCGCGGCCGGATGCGCTCAGCCTGGGCTTTGACGCGGATGAGGATGGGGCGCTCGTTCGCGGCGACGGGCGCGTAGACAAAAGGATTTTCACGTTGGGCACTTGGCTCAAGGGCCGGCTCTGGGAGAGCGTGGCGG
>Ga0307372_10002918_pt1 | contig 27859 bp, 27 predicted proteins | sample OX1MG_FD_202533 | JGI IMG/M metagenome (GOLD analysis project Ga0307372, IMG submission 202533) | Soil microbial communities from Risofladan, Vaasa, Finland - OX-1 | ecosystem: Environmental > Terrestrial > Soil > Coastal area > Acid sulfate soil | place: Finland: Risofladan, Vaasa | collected... | reverse complement strand
GGTGGCAGATCAAGTACTTCTCCGACAGCAACGTCTCGGACCGCACCACCTGGTCGGTGTCGCTCCAGGGGAGCCCGATCCACCTCGTTCCCTAGCCCGGCCGCCGACCGCCCTCTACGCCACGCCGCCGCCGCCGCCGCCGGCGACGCCGACGACGGCCGCCATGAGGAATCGGCCAGCACCCATCGCAGCCAGCGCCAGGTGCCCCAGGCCAAAAAGACGTCCCGGGCCAAGAAGGCCAGGGTCAAGGTGACGTCGAAGACGTGGGTCGGCACCAACCGGAAGCTCTGGGCCGACACCTCGTAGGGGAAGACCACGACGTTGGCCAGGGCGGCGAGCAGCCAGAGGGGCCGGATCCGGTAGAGCGCCCACAGGGGCATCAACCAGACCAGGTACTGAGCGGAGAGGACCTTCCCGCCCAGGACGACCAGGCTGAGGGTGGCCAGGAAGACCGCCTCCAAGGGCAGCCGGTCCCGGAGCTGGGCGCGCCAGACCCAGAGACAGCCCAGGGCGGCCAGGATTTCGATGACCACGGCGATCGGCCCCGTGGCCGCGTTCACCACGTTGATGCTGTGGAAGCTCAGGACCAGCGGGGAGTGCCAGTCGGCCAGGAGCGACACCCCGGCGGCCACGCTGCCGATCTCCGCCGGTCGGTGCAGGTAGTAATGGAGCGCGTTCAGCGGCGCATGATGATTGAGGAGAGCGGGTAGGCCCACCAGGATCAGCGCCGACACCGCCATCCAGACCAGCCGTCGCCACGGCGGCCGGCCGCGGTACCGCCACTCGGCGATCACCAGGGTGGGCCAGAAGACGGCCGGGAAGAGCTTCAGCAGAAAGCCCAGACAGCTCCACGTCCAGGCGGCCGACCACCGCCCCTGGGTGGCGGCGCGGACGGAGAAGAAGGCGGCGGCCACGGCGAAGATGTCGTAGCGGCCGGTCAGTAAGAAGGTGGCCCCGACGGCCAGGTAGGCGATCAGCCGACGGGCGCCGTCGGCATCCATGCCCGCCGTCCCCGAACCCTCGTAGCCGGTGACGAGGAAGAGCAAGACGATGCCGGCAAAGACGGCGAAGGCCCACGGATAGGAGAAGGGCAGGAGGAACGGTAGGAGGAAGACGGCCAGGGCGGGGGCGGGATATTCGAGAGGGAAGCGGTGCAGCAGCGGGGCGCGCAGCGCGGCGTGGGCGTACCGCTCGTACTCGGTCACGTCGAAGGGATGGAGAAATCCGCAGGAGACGATGGTGGCCAGAAGCCAGAGCACGAGCGCCGGCGCCATCACCGGCCGCCATTGACGCAGCACCGCCTGCCGGACGGCCCGTGTCCGGACCTTGAACGCCTGGGCCTGCACCGCCACCTGCGTCGCCTTCCCCATCGTTGCGGGAACGGGGACGTCGAACCCCGTCGGATCACGTCTGCCCGAAGACCGTAACCCGCAGGCGCCGCCACTCCGTGGCATTCGGGGCCGGGGTCAAGAAACGGCCGGCCGGCGGCGATAGCAAGGGTGTGACCATCGATACGGTGCCGATCGGACCGGTGCCCGACGCCGGCGCACACGAGACGCCGGTGTTCGCCCCCGGCCTCTGGGCCATGGTGGGAATGGTCGGTTCGGGCCTCCTGGCCCTGGCCAGCAACCTCCCCGGCTCCCCGTTCGGTCCGCATGCCGCCGGCCTCTGGCCGCTGGCCGCTCCGGGACCGGCACCATGGTGGGAGGGACCGAACATCCCGGCCTGGGCCAAGTTGTCCGACCAGGCGTCGACGGTGACCGCCGGCCGACTGCTGCCGACCGTGGCCGTCGTCGGCGGCGCCGGTCTCCTGGTTCTCGCCTGGTCCCGCCTCTGGCGCCGGACCGGCGACGGCGCCGACCTCCGGCCGCGCACCCTCTGGTCGATGGTCGGAATCTGGATCACCCCGCTGCTGCTCGCCGCTCCGTTCGCCAGCCAGGACGTCTGGCACTACGGAGCGGACGGAAAGGCGGTGCTCGACGGCCTGTCCGGCTATCAACCGGCGTCGCTGATCGGGCACTCGGTCTGGACCGCGGGCGTCGACGCCCAATGGGCGACCCGGCCGTCGCTCTACGGACCGGGAGCACTCGACCTCTCGGCTTTCTTCGTCAAGATGTCCGGCGGCCGACCCTGGCTGGCGGCCGAGTACTGGCGGCTGACGGCGATCGTGGGCATCGCCCTCTGCGCCTGGGGAGTGAAACGGATCGCTTCGTCCCTCGGAGCCGACTCCACCAGGGCGACGCTGGCCGGCGTGGCCAACCCGGCCGTGCTGATCATCCTGGTGGGGGGTATCCACAACGACGCCCTGATGCTCGGACTGACGGTGGCCGGAATCGCCCTGGTCATGTCGGGCGTCGCTGTCGGGGGGATCACCCTCTGTGCGCTCGGCCTGGCCGTGAAACCGAATGCGCTGCTCGCCCTCGGGGCTCTGGCCTGGTGGGGTTGGGGCACCCGACGACGCCAACGGGTGAGCGGGGTGATCGGGGCCACGGCCGCCGCCGTCGGCGTGCTCCTGCTGAGCGGTCTCGGCGCCGGTGGGGGTTTCGGCTGGGTCAGATCCCTGCTCTCCTACGGCTGGGTCCCCGGACCCTGGTCGCTCGGGCCCCGCTTCCTCGGTGTCCAGACCGGTCGACCGATCGAAGCCGTCGAGATGGCGGGATCGGTGCTCGCCGTCCTGCTCGTCATCGGCCTGGGCCGGTCGGGTCGATGGGTCTCGGGCCTCGGTTGGGGATTCGCCGTCCTGGCTCTCACCACTCCCACCCCGGAACCCTGGTACCTCACCTGGGCCGTCGTTCTCCTGGCGGCCGGAGGCCTGAACCGGAAATCCGAGCGTGTCGGCGTCCTCGTCCTCGGGGCCATGATCCTCGGGAGCGTGATCCCTCCGGGGCCCTTCTGGTGGTTCTCCGGTGTCATCGTCCTGGCCTGGCTCGGCCTTGTCGGCCTACGACACGGTGTCCCCGGCCGCGCCGACATCCCCGAGGCTCAGTCGGCCGGCTCGAGTATGACGACCGGGATCTGACGGCTCGTCTTCTCCTCGTACTCGGCGAAGCCGGGGTAGTCCGTCTTCTGCTTCTCCCAGATCGCCGACCGCTCGTCACCCTGGGCTTCGCGAGCGGTGACGGCCAGCGTCTCGGCGCCCACCTCCACCGTCGTCTTCGGATGGGCCAGAAGGTTGTGATACCAGTCGGGGTTCGTCGGTGCTCCCGCCTTCGAGGCGAAGACGGCGAGGGCGTCGCCCACCTGCTGGTACATCATCGGGTTCACCCGTTCGGTTCCGGACTTGGCCCCGGTGTGGTGCAGGAGCAGCATCGGGGCCCCTTCGAAGTTCCCACTCAATTTCCCCCCGTGGGCCCGGAATTCCTCGATGATCGCTGTGTTGAAGTCCACAATGTCGGCCATGGCCCTCACTCTCGCGCGCCCTCCCCCTCGGTACCAGGGCACCCCCGGTCCGCACCGGTATAGAAACGACGCCGTGACAGCAGTCATCGAGGGGGAGCCCGCTTCCGCCGCGTTGGCCGCCGCCCTCGACCGGCTGGCCGAGCTCGTCCCCTATCTGTCGGCCCGGATCGATCCCCCCGATCTCTGGTCACCGCCCGACGGACACGACGCCGGCCACCGGCTGCCGGCCGACGGCCGCTTCCTGGCCGGCCAGACCCTGATCGACGAGCCGGCCCTGTTGGGCCGGATCATCCGGGCGACCGGCGCGGAGATCGGCACCGAGGACCCGGTGGTGGCCGCCTCCGCCTTCGTCCAGGGCTATTCCTACCGGCTCGTCACCCTGACCGTCGGTTGCCTGACCGCCGCCGGGGTGGCGCCCGATGCGTCGGCCGGCCGGATGGCCACCGGGCTGTCCCGGGGCTGGCCGTCGCTCGTGGCTTTTCTCCGACCCGCCGTCATGGTCCTCGACGGTGCCGACATCTCGGAGTTTCCCGCCGACTCTGCCACCATCACCGACGCCCTCGGATTCGTCGTCGACGCCACCATCGACAACCATCTCCGCCCTCTCATCGACGCCGTCCGCGCCGGCATCGGTGTGGCCCTGGGCGAACGCCTGCTCTGGGGGAACGTGGCCGCCTCGGCCGCCACCGCCTTCCGCACCATGGCGGGATGCCTCGGTCCGTGGGCGGAGCCGCTGGGCGAGCGATTCTTCGCCCTCTCGCCCCCGGAGCTCCAGGGTCTCGGCTCGTTCCTCGTCCTCGTCCACGACGGACGACGGGGCTGGTTCTGGGAGAGGACGAACTGCTGTCTCTTCGACCGGCTCCCCGGCGCCGTCCGCTGCGCCGACTGCAGTCTCACGGCACCGGAGCTCCGGCGCCGGGCCTACCGGGCCGCGCTCGGGGCGTCGGGAACCTGATCGCCACCGCCGATCACCCCCACCGGCCCGGCCGGCGGTGCCACAGGGGGCCGGTAGCTTGGCCCGATGCCCGGTCACCGACCTCTCCCGACGGTCAGCTCGACCCTGCCGCCGGGCGCGCCCATGGTCGAGGCGCGCGGACTGGTCAAGAGGTTCGGGGACTTCGTGGCCGTGGACACCATCGACTTCGCCATCGCCCGGGGCGAGTCCTACGGACTGCTCGGACCGAACGGCGCCGGCAAGACCTCCACCATGCGGATGATCGCCTGCATGTCCCCCGTCTCCGACGGCCGGCTCCGAGTCCTCGGCCTGGATCCGGCCACCGACGGGGCCACCATTCGCAGCCGGATCGGCCTCGTCCCCCAGGAGGACACCCTCGATCTCGAGCTCACCGTCCTCGACAACCTGATGGTCTACGGCCGCTACTTCGACCTGCCCAAGAAGCTGATCCGCCAACGGGCCGACGCCCTGCTCGAGTTCTCCCAGTTGTCGGACCGGGCCCACGACAAGGTCGAGCCCCTCTCCGGCGGCATGAAGCGCCGACTGACCATCGCCCGGGCCCTCGTCTCGGAACCCGAACTCCTCATCCTCGACGAACCGACCACCGGCCTCGACCCGCAGGCGCGCCATCTCCTGTGGGACCGTCTCTACCGGCTGAAGCAGCAGGGGGTGACCCTGGTCATCACCACCCACTACATGGACGAGGCCGAACAACTCTGCGACCGCCTGGCCGTCATGGACCGGGGCCGGGTGGCGGCCGAGGACACCCCGGCCGCCCTGATCGCCCGCTACTCCACCCGCGAAGTGGTGGAACTGCGCTTCGGACCCGACGGCAACGCCGCCGCCGCCGTCGTCCTGGACGGCCTGGTGGAGAGGCTCGAGATCCTCCCCGACCGTTTGCTCCTCTACTCCGACGACGGCGACGCCACCCTGGAGGAGGTCCACTCGAGGGGTTGCCGGCCCGAGAGCTCCCTCGTCCGCCGCTCCACCCTGGAGGACGTCTTCCTCCGGCTCACCGGCCGGTCACTGGTCGAATGACCCGGTCCCTCGACCTCGGGCCGGCCCCGCCGGGACCGCGGGACGCAGCGGGCCGGCGGCGTCCGGCCACGCCCCTCTGGGCCCGCTCCCTCGGCTACTGGCTGTATCAGTACAAGCGGACCTGGCGGGGATCGATCACCACCAGCTTCCTCTACCCCGTCCTCTACCTCTCGGCCATAGGCGTGGGCCTCGGTTCCCTGGTGAACCATCACGCCCACACCGTCGACAGCGTCAAGTACATCGACTTCCTGGCCCCGGGGCTGATGGCGGCCACGGCCATGCAGATCGGCGGGAACGAGGCCATGTACCCGGTCATGGGCGCCATCAAGTGGATGAAGACCTACTTCGCCATGTTGGCCACCCCGCTCGGCGTGGTCGACGTCCTGCTCGGCCATCTGGTCTGGATCGCTCTGCGACTGACGACGGTGACGGCCATCTATCTGGCCATCATGGCCCTCTTCGGCACCGTCCACTCCCCCTTCGCCCTGCTGGCCGTCCCCGCCGGCGTGCTCACCGGCATGGCCTTCGCCGCCCCCATCGCCGCCTTCTCCGCCACCCAGGTCAACGACGCCGGCTTCTCGGCGCTCTACCGCTTCGGCATGATCCCGCTCTTCCTCTTCTCCGGCACCTTCTTCCCCCTCACCCAACTGGCCGGCTGGCTGCAGATCGTGGCCGAGGCCACGCCGCTCTATCACGGGGTGGCGCTCTGCCGGGCGCTCACCCTGGGCCATCTCGACGCCGGGCCCGACCTGGCCCACGCCGCCTATCTGCTCGTCCTGACGGGGGTCGGATTCGCCCTGGCCCGCCGGAGCTTCCGCCGGAGGCTGGTCACATGAGAACCGACCCGGCCACCGACCGGTCCACGGGGACCGGGCCGACGAGCGGCGTGCCCGCGGCCGTGCTCCGGATCACGCCGGCGCTCTTTCTGAACGGCCGCCGGGCCCGCCGGATCGTGGAGCGGAACATCCTCGTCTACCGCCGCGGCTGGCTCTTCTTCGTCTCCGGTTTCTTCGAGCCCTTCTTCTACCTGCTCTCCATCGGGGTGGGCCTGAACACGCTGGTCGGCCACCTCCCCCTCGGCGGCCACACGGTGGCCTACACGGCCTATGTGGCCCCGGGCCTGCTCGCCTCCTCGGCCATGAACGGCGCCGTCTTCGACTCGACCTTCAACATCTTCTTCAAGCTCCGGATCGCCAAGACCTACGACGCCATGTTGTCGACCCCCCTGGCGCCCCCCGACATCGCCCTGGGCGAGCTGGCCTGGGCGCTCATGCGCGGATCGATCTACTCGGCCGCCTTCCTGGTGGCCATGACCGGCTTCGGTTACTGCCTCACCCCGTGGGCCGTCCTCTGCTTCCCCGCCGCCGTCCTCACCACCTTCGCCTTCGCCGGTGTCGGCATGGCGGCCACCTCGTACATGCGCAGTTGGCAGGACTTCGACAAAGTGTCGCTGGCCATCATCCCGCTCTTCCTCTTCTCGGCCACCTTCTATCCGCTCTCCGTCTACCCGGCCTGGCTGCAGCTGGTCGTCCGGTCCACGCCGCTCTACCAGGGGGTGGCCATGATCCGGGGCATCGACGCCGGTCTGTTCTCCTGGTCGATCCTCGGCCACGCCCTCTATCTGGCCGTCATGGGACTCGTCGGCCTGACCGTGACGGCCCGACGGTTGGCCACTTTGCTGCTGCCGTAGACCCCCTTTGCTGCTGCCGTAGACCCCCTTTGCTGCTGCCGTAGACAACGCGTCAGGCGGACCCGGCCAAGGCGGCCACGATGTCCGCCTTCCAGCGCAGGAGATCGGGGCCGCGCTCGGTGGGGGTGTCTCCCAGCCTGACCACCATCAGGTCGAGGGCCGGACAGAGCACGATGGACTGGCCGCTGTAGCCCGAGGCCCAGAACGAGCCGTACCCGTCGCCCACCACCCACCAGTGGGCCCCGTGGATCATGCCGTCGTCGGGATCGACCGAACGGGGCCGCCGGCCGTGGTCCACCCAACCCTCGGGCAGCAGCCGCCGGGAATCCCAGACTCCGTCGCGCAGATAGAGCAGACCGAAGCGGGCGAAGTCGCGCGCTGTGGCGTAGAGCATGGTCGACGCCACCCAGGTGCCGGCCGGGTCGAACTCGGGGACGGCCGAAGAGGCCCCGATGGGTCCGAGGAGCCGGTCGGCCAGGAACCGGCGGTAGGGCTCGCCCGGGCCCACCGTCCGGGCCACCACGCCGGAGACGATGTTGGACGTCCCGCTCGAGTAGTGGAAGACACTCCCCGGCGGATGGGCCAACGGGTGGGCGGCGGCGTAGCCGGCGACGTCGTGGCGGCCCGACGCCCAGAGCATCTCCATCACGTCGGAGACGCCGCGGTCGACGTAGTCCTCAGTGAAGGCCAGGCCGTCGCGCATCTCGAGCAGCTGCTGCAAGGTGATGCCGTGCCGGGGATCGTCGGGCTCGGCCCAGGCCGGCACCGGGGCCGGTTCGTCGAGCCGGAGCAGGCCGTCGGCGACCAGCAGGCCGACCACGCCGTGCAGCACGGACTTGGCCATCGACCACGAGAGCAGCGGTGTCTCGGGGCCGACGGGGGCGTTGTCGAAGCTCCGGGGATCGGTGCCCCCATAACGCTCGACCAGCAACCGACCGCCGCTGACCACGACCACGGCATACGTCTTGGCCAACGGTCCGTCCGGGTCGAAAGCTTCGTCCAGCAGAACATCGAGCGCCCGGCTCACCGCCGAAGGGGGCGCGCCTTCTGGCCACGACAGGGTCGGCCAGGAGACGTCGGCCGACTGGGCGGGAAGGGCGAAGAGAGGCGCATCGAACGGATCAGTGCCAACCACCGGACCAGCTTGGCATGGGCGCTCTAGATGGCGAGGAATACGCGCTCCCACTGGGCTTCGCTCAAGTCAACGCCTTGACGACCGTCAAGACACCGGTGGCCAATAGGAGGGCGTCGACGGTGATGATGAAGTGGCCCGGCGCCATGCGCCTCCCGATCCAGGAACCCGCGGCGATGCCCAGGATTAAGGGCAGAAGCGAGACAGCGGCATACGCCACGTCGTACGCGCTGACGAGGCCGGCGACGACGAGCAGGGGGAGACCGATGACGTTCGAGATGAGGAAGACCGACGAGATGGTCGCCCGGAACCGGTCGTCACTGAATCCGCGGCGGCGGAGTTCATAGACCAAGGGTGGTCCGTTGGTAGCCAGAGCCGTGTTCAGCACCCCACTGATCACGCCGGTCGTAAAGGTGGTCAGGCGGCGGGAGCCTGCGGGCCGGGCGCCACCGACACGTGTCAGGACGATGATCCAGGTGGCCGCCGTGACGATTGTCACTCCCAGTATCAGCCGTAGGACTCCCGCCGAGATGAAGCGCAGGACAACCACACCGACCGGCGCACCGATGAGGGCGCCGGCTCCCAGTTGCCGGACCGTCGACCACTCAGCATCACGGTGCAGGCGCAGGGTCAGCCAAGCGCAGGTCAGGGTCCCGTTGAGAAAGACGATCACGACCGCGCTCTTGGTCGGTACGACAAAGGCCAGGAGCGGCACGGCCAGGAGAGCGAAACCGAATCCCACGGCCCGCTGCAGGATGGCGGAGGCGAATACGACGCTTCCGACGGCGCCAACCGATCCCAAGGTGATGGCTTCGCTCACTTTGGCCCGTCTTCCTTCAAGTATGAATCATGGCAGACCGTATGCTGACACCTCCGACTCGGGGTTCTCATGCGGTTGAACGGCGCGTCATGAGGGTTACGGAAGTGGCCAGGCGCTCCACAACGCCAAGGTCGATCCCACGTGCTACGGCATCGGCTCGGAGCCACCAAGCTCTGTGCCTTCTGGCCGAAGGTCTGACGTGGCACGTCTTCATGAGCGAACGTGCGGTTCGTTATGAGCACCGCACATTCGTCACCGAAAGACGCCGCTTGCTCCTACCTCCTTGAACGCAGCTTTGAGTGGCAGAGACGCAAGTAACGGGCGGACTCTGGATAGCGCACATTCAAGGGGTACCGGTTATCCCTCGTCCGAGCCCGGCCGGCGTGAACACGGTCCCGTGGAGCCGTCATCGACCGGGGGTCACCGCCGCAACCACGAGGTCGACGTCATCCCGGGCGGGATCAATCGGATTGCCGCCACCGGTCGATCGGCTCGCCGAACCACTCGACCTCCATCCCCACCCGGGTGTCTGCCGTCGTGACCAAGCATCGACGTTTCAGCCTTTCCTGGTTTCGGCCCAGGGCCTCCCCGGTCGCCAGGAAAAGCCGGGACAACACAGGGCCATGGCGCTGCGGGGGTCACTCATTATTGATGTCGGCACGCCGGACAGCCGTGTGCTGGCCATGCGAAATCGTGCGGCAACGGACGACACCTCCGGGTGCCGCAGATATCACACCCATCGACTAGTCACCGCTGGTCCGTTATCAAAGGAGAAGGTGTGTCCAAAATCAAGAAGATGTCGCGTGGGGGTTGGATTGTCATCGGCATCCTCATCGCCATGATGATGGTGCCGTCCGGCGTCGCCGTAGCAAAGGCGCTCCATTTCACGGGCATCGAGGGAACGAGCACCAACAAGGCGGACGTCTCGGCTGCTGGCCAACTTCTCACCACGCAGGCAGATGCCGGCGCCTCGTACACCCGATGGACTCCTGGCATCACAACTCCGAGGTCACTCGCGGTGATACCGGCAGGCGATGCGCTCATCATCACGTCGATCCACATCGACAACATCTCCGGAACCACGGGCGGCGTCGCGTTTGGAATTGCAAATAATGGCTGTACTTCGGGCGCAACCTTCGACTCCGTCAACTTCGCCTCGAACGGGATCACAGTCCTTCCTTATGAACCCGGTGTTCCCGTCCCGGCTGGTGATGAAGTCTGCGCTTTCCCCGGTGGAGGCTGGATTGGAGCTGCCACCGTCACTGGATACTTCGTTCCGGCCGCTGCCGGGTAGAGCACCGAAGGCCCAGCGGCAAGGTCATCAGTAACACCTGGTCACTGTGGGGATGAGCCGGGGGTCATATCCCGACTCATCCCCGTCTCACGGGGATCTGAACTGCCCTTCTCGGCTGTCAAGATCCGACCATGGGGCCGACGGCTGCGTTGTCGGAGCTCCGGGGGCCTGATCCCCAGTGTCGTCGAAGGCCTCGTCGAACAACCGGTCGGGCGCGTCGGTCTCCGACGGGTGCATCACGCGGGTCGGGGCCGGGCCGGGACCAGGCCACGCCGTCGGGTGGCCGGGCAGGGGGTCGAGCCGAGCGGCGAAGATACCGACCGGGGCCACCGGCTCAGCGGCCCGGGGTCAAAGGATCGGGGAAGCCGCAAGCGCGGCCGACCCCTACGCTGCCGTAGTGCCCGCGCTCCAACCACCGCACCGGATCGCCGTGCTCGGCGATGTGGGGGGCCATCTCTGGATGCTCCGGCGCTGCCTGCAGGAGCTCGGGGCCGACACGGCCAGGGCGACGGTGCCCGACGATCTGGTCGTCGTCCAGGTCGGCGATCTGGTGCACAAGGGGCCGGACAGCGCCGGTGTGGTCGCTCTGGTCGACCGGATGATCTCGGGCGCACCGGGTCAGTGGATCCAGCTGATCGGCAATCACGAGGGCCAGGAAGGACTGGGCGGGCCGCACTTCTGGCCGGAGTCGCTGTCGGAGAGCGCGCAGGCCGACCTCCGGCGGTGGGTGGAATCGGATCAGGCCCGTCTGGCCGTGGCCCTCGACACGGTGGAGTACGGCCCCACCCTGGTCACCCACGCCGGGCTGACCCGGGAGAAGTGGGAGGTGATCGGCCGGCCCGATCGGCCCGAGGCGGCGGCCGCCGCGCTGAACACGGAATTGGCGGCCCATCCCGACCGGGCCTTCGCCGCGGGCGAGTGGCTCGGGGTGAAGCCGCGGCTGCCGGTCGGGGTGGCCTGGGCGTCACCGCGCGAGCTGCTCGGCTCGTGGGACATGGAACCGCTTCCCTTCAGCCAGGTCCACGGCCACGCCAGCCCCCGGCACTGGACGAGCGACACCTGGGCCACCGGGCTGCCGCGCCGGACCACGGCCCGGGCCACCGTCGACCCCGTCAAGCGGCACAGCGACTTCCTGTGGCCCGGGGGCGGGCACGTCGTCTGTGTCGATCCCGACTTCGGCGCCGATGCCGCCTCGGTGCCGCTGATTCCCCTGATCGTGAACGGGGAGGTTCTCGCCTGATCCTCGAGCGAGGCTCGGCCTCTTCAGCTGCGGCGCTGCTTCACCGCCTGTTCGACCCGGGCGCCGTAGTCGGGGTCGGCGGCGCGGAAGTGGGCGATGGAGTGTTCGATGATGTCGTGGCGCGAGACCTGGGAAAGACCGTCGGCGATGGCGTCGACCAGGCGCTGCTTCGAGTCTTCGGGAATGAGCCGGTACATGTCGCCGGCTTGGCTGAAGTCGTCGGTGGCGCGGTCGTCCCAGGGGTAGGGACCCGAGACACCGGCCACGGCCAGCCCGTCGTAGTGGGGGTGATCGGTCTGGGCGGGACCCCCGAAGCTGTTGGGCTCGTAGTTCTTGGACCGTCGGCCGTTGTCGTCGGAGCGCATGAAGCCGTCGCGGCCGTAGTTGTCGACCGTCGTGGCATGGGGGGCGTTGACCGGGAGCCGGGTGTGGTTGATGCCCAGCCGGTAGCGGTGGGCGTCGCCGTAGGCGAAGAGCCGGCCCTGGAGCATCTTGTCGGGGCTCGGTCCGATGCCGGGGACGAAGTTGCCCGGATCGAAGGCGGCCTGTTCCACGTCGGCGAAGTAATTGTCGGGGTTCCGGTCGAGGGTCATCCGGCCCACCTCGATGAGCGGGTAGTCGGCGTGGGGCCAGACCTTGGTCAGGTCGAAGGGGTTGATCCCGTAGGTGGGGGCATCGGCATCGGGCATGATCTGGACCTTCAGGGTCCACGAGGGCAGGTCCCCCGTCTCGATGGCGTTCACCAGGTCGTTCTGGTGCGACTCGGGATTGAGCCCGGCCAGGTCCACCGCCTGCGGGCCGGTAAGGAAACGCACACCCTGGTCGCAGCGCCAGTGGTACTTGACCCAGAAGCGCTCCCCCTCGTGGTTGACCCACTGGAAGGTGTGCGATCCGTAGCCGTTCATATGGCGGTAGGAGGCGGGGATGCCGCGGTCGCCGAAGAGCCAGGTGAACATGTGGGTGGCCTCGGGTGAGAGGGAGAAGAAGTCCCAGACGTTGTCCGGCTCCTGGTGGTTGGTGAAGGGGTCCGGCTTCTGGGAATGGATGAAGTCGGGGAACTTGAGCGGGTCGCGGATGAAGAAGATCGGGGTGTTGTTGCCCACCAGGTCGTAGTTGCCGTCCTCGGTGTAGAACTTGACGGCGAAGCCGCGCGGGTCGCGGACGGCTTCCGGTGCGCCCTTGCTGCCGGCCACGGTCGAGAAGCGGGTGAAGGTCTCGGTGCGCTGGCCCGGTTCCCCGAGGAAGCGGGCCCGGGTGTAGGCGGTGACGTCGGCGGTGACCTCGAAGGTGCCGTAGGCGGCCGAGCCGCGGGCGTGGACGATCCGCTCGGGGATCCGTTCGCGGTTGAAGCGGGCCAGCTTCTCGATCAGATGCTGGTCCTGGAGCAGAACCGGACCGGCGGGACCGGCCGTCTGGGAGCGCTGGTTGTCGGCCACGGGGGCGCCCGACTCGGTGGTGAGGATCTTGTCCTGACTCATGGTGCTGTCCTTCCCTCTGGGGGGCTACCGGCCCTCTGGGGGGCTACCGGCCCTCTGGGGGGCTACCGGCCCTCTGGGGGGCTACCGGCCCTCTGGGGGGCTACCGGCCCTCTGGGGGGCTACCGGCCCTCTGGGGGCTACCCGGCCATCTTCCTCCTCCCCTCGTCATAAGTCCAAGAGAATGAACCGATCAAGACGATAGGCTGTTGTTATGGATCGGCCCACGCTGCAGCAGTTGGCCTACCTGGTGGCCCTGGACGAGCACCGGCACTTCGGCAAGGCGGCCGAGGCCAGCTTCGTGAGCCAGCCGGCGCTGAGCGCCCAGATCCGGGAGCTCGAGAAACGGCTCGGGAGCACCCTCTTCGAGCGGGGGAACCGTCAGGTGCTGCCCACCGCCGTCGGGGAACGGGTGATCGAGAGGGCCCGGGGGGTGCTCAGGGACATGGACGAATTGGTGGACGCGGCCCGGACCGACCCCGACGAGCTGCGGGGCCCCTTGGCTCTCGGGGTGATCCCGACCATGGCGCCCTACCTGCTTCCGGGGCTTTTGCCCGTGCTGACCGCCGCGCACCGGGGGGTGCAACTGCATCTGCACGAGTTGAAGACGTCGGAGATCCTCCGGCTGCTGCGCGACGGGGGCCTGGACCTGGGCCTGTTGGCCCTGCCCGTGCCGGGCGACGACCTCGTCGGGGTGGCCCTGGCCGAGGACCCTTTCGTCCTGGCCCTGCCCGAGAAGCACCCGCTGGCCGGGTCGGAGCCGCTGCCGGTGAGCGCCATTACCGAGCTGCCCGTGATCCTGCTCGAGGAGGGCCACTGCCTGCGGGACCAGGCCCTGTCGGTATGCCGGCTGGTGGGCACCCACGCGGCGGAGATGCAGGCGACGGGGATGTCGACGCTGTGCCAGATGGTGGCCACCGGTCTCGGGGTGACGCTGTTGCCCACGAGCGCCGTGGCCCTCGAGGCGCGTCCCGGAACGGGGCTCACCACCCGACCGTTCTGCGCCCCCGCCCCCTCCCGGACGATCGGCCTCCTCTGGCGGCGGACCAGTCCGAACGAGCGCCTCTACCGCGCCGTGGCCGGCCTGCTGGCCGGCCATCTCGCGGCCGGCGGCGCCGTCGAGGTCCGACCCGAACCGGGGCGGGGCGCGGGAGCGACGGAGGCCGGGCCCGCATAGGGTCAGCCGGAGAAGAAGGAAGCGATGAGTGAAGGAGATCACCGATGAGCCAGAGCACAGCCAACGCCGCCGGAGCCGGGACCATGGACATCGGCGGTGACCTCACGGTGAACCGGCTGGGCTACGGGGCCATGCGGATCACCGGCAACGGGATCTGGGGCGAGCCGGCCGACGGCGAGGAAGCCTTGGCCGTTCTCCGGCGGGCGGTGGAGTTGGGGGTCAACTTCATCGACACGGCCGACGCCTACGGGCCCGAGGTGAGCGAGACGTTGATCGCCGAGGCCCTGCACCCCTACGCCGACGATCTGGTGATCGCCACCAAGGGCGGGCTGCTGCGGCCCGGGCCCAACCAGTGGACGATGGACGGGCGGCCCGAACACCTGCGCAAGGCCCTGGAAGGGAGCCTCGCCCGGTTGAAGGTGGAGCAGATCACGCTCTACCAATTCCACCGGCCCGACCCGGAGGTGCCGATGGAGGAGTCCATGGGCGAACTGGTGACCATGAAGGACGAGGGGAAGATCCGGCACATCGGGGTCTGCAACGTGACCGAGACGGAGTTGCACCGGGCCCAGCGGCTGACGCCGATCGTGTCGGTGCAGAACCGGTACAACGTGGCCGACCGGACGTCGGAGTCGATGGTCGACCTGTGCGAGCAGCAGCGGATCGCCTTCTTACCCTGGGCGCCCATCTTGGACATCGAGAGCAACGGCGCCGCCGCCGAGGTCGCCGGCCGCCACGGCTGCACGCCGCGGCAGGTGGTGCTGGCCTGGCTGTTGGCCCGGTCGAGCGCCATGGTGCCTATCCCGGGAACGGCCACGGTGGGGCACCTCGAGGAGAACGTGGCCGCCGCCGGCATCGAGCTCTCCGCCGACGAGGTGGCCGCGCTGACGGCCGCCGGCCGCGCCTGAGGAGGACGGACCATCTCCCTGACCAGTCGGCATCCGACCAACGCCGCCAAGCCGGGATCCGGCCCCGACCGGCCGCCGGCACCCGCTCCTCCCCCGCCGCCCAAGTGGCGGTCGTGGCTGCTGTTGGCCGGCGTGGTGGCCACCTTGTTACTTCTGTTCGCGCCGGCTCTGAAGTCGACGCCGACGAAGAGCCTCAGCTACACGAAGTTCCTGGCCGACGTGAAGGCGGGCCAGGTGAAGTCGGCCTCCATCAATCCCACCGGTGCGGTGACGGGCACTTTGAAGGGCGGCGACAACTACACCAGCCAGATCCCCACGGCCCTGCAGGACAACCAGCTGGCGCCGGTGCTGAAGGCCCACGGCGTGGGGATCACCGGGGTGGGGGCGTCCTCCAGTCTGGTGACCGACCTGTTGTCGTTTCTGCCCCTGCTGTTCTTCGTCGGCGTGTTCATCTGGTTCGGCCGGAGTACCCGCCGGCAGATGCAGGGCGGGATCATGGGGATCGGGGGATCGAAGGCCAAGCTCTACGACGAGGAACGGCCGGTCACCCGTTTCGCCGACGTGGCCGGCTACGACGGGGCCAAACGCGAGGTGGCCGAGGTGGTCGACTTCTTGAGCCGGCCCGAGCGGTACACCCGGGCCGGGGCCATCGGTCCGCGTGGGGTGCTGATGGTGGGGCCGCCGGGCACCGGGAAGACGTTGATGGCACGGGCCGTGGCCGGGGAGGCGGAGGTCCCCTTCCTGGCGCTGACCGGTTCGAGCTTCGTCGAGATGTTCGTGGGGGTGGGGGCCAAGCGGGTCCGGGACCTCTTCGCCGACGCCCGGAAGCGTGCGCCCTCCATCGTCTTCATCGACGAGATCGACGCTATCGGGCAACGCCGGGGCGGGTCCATCGTCTCCAACGACGAACGGGAGCAGACCCTGAACCAGCTGCTGGCCGAGATGGACGGCTTCGACGCCTCCACCGGGGTGGTGATCCTGGCCGCCACCAACCGGCCCGAGGTGCTCGACGCCGCGCTGCTGCGGCCCGGTCGTTTCGACCGGCAGGTCGAGATCCCGCTGCCCAACCAAGCGGAGCGGACGGCCATCCTGGCCGTGCATGCCCGGGACAAGAAACTCGGCGACGACGTCGACTTCGGCGCCGTGTCACGGGCCACGCCGGGTTTCTCCGGCGCCGACCTGGCCAACCTGCTGAACGAGGCGGCCATCGTCGCCGTCCGCCACGACCGGGAGGTGATCAAAGCCGGCGACCTCGACGAGGCACGCGACCGGATCCTTCTCGGCCGCCGCGACGCGTCCAATGCGCTGCTGCCCGACGAGAAGCGGTCGGTGGCCGTGCACGAGGCGGGCCACGCCCTGGTGGCCGTGCTCTCCGAGCACGCCGACCCGGTGGCCAAGATCACCATCCTGCCGGCCGGCCGGGCCCTCGGGGTGACCGAGCAATTGCCGGCCAACGAGAAGCACCTCTATTCCGAGAGCTACCTGCTGGCCTCGTTGGACGTGCGGCTGGGCGGTCGGGCGTCGGAGATCCTGGTGCTGGGCGAGGCCTCCACCGGAGCCTCCAACGACCTGGCCGCCGCCACCGGTCTGGCCATCCACATGGTCCGGGACTGGGGCCTGTCGCCGCGTCTCGGTCCCATCGGCTTCAGCACCGACGGCCCCGGCTATCTCGACGGGCAGCTGCAATTCCAGAGCCGGCAGTACTCCGAGGGGACCCAGCAGGTGATCGACGAGGAGGTGAGCCGTCTGTTGAGCGAAGCCGAGCAACGGGCGACCGCTCTCTTGCGAGGTCACCGGTCCGCCCTCGACGCCGTGATCGGCCTGCTGCTCGAGAAGGAGACGGTCGACGGCGAGGAATTGCAGGCTGTGGTGAAAGGAGCATCGTCACCGGCCGGCCCCGCGGCCGGCGGGGCCCCGGCGGTGGGCGGCGGCCCGGCGGTGGGCGGCGGCCCGGCGGCGGAGGCTGATCGGCCGGCGGTACCAAGTCACTGACCAGGTGGTGGCGCGGGCACGGGAACCGCAGTGGTCGGGGTGGAGCCACCCAGACCGGCGGCCAAGGCCCGAAGCGACGGATCGACCGGCGCATCATCGAGCAGCTCCAGAAGGACGGCCGCAAGCCCTACACCCAGATCGCCCCGGCGGTCGGGCTCTCCGAGGCGGCGGTCAGGCAACGAGTCCAGCGCCTCATCGACGGCGGCGTCATGCAGATCGTGGCCGTCACCGATCCCCGGCTCCTCGGTTTCACCCGTCAGGCCATGATCGGGTTGAAGATCGAAGGCGACACCAGGAGGGTGGCCGAAGCGGTGGCCGATCTGCACGAGGTCGAGTACGTCGTTCTCACCGCCGGCGCTCTCGACATGCTCATCGAGGTGGCCGTCGAGGACGACGAGGGCCTCCTGGAGCTTCTGAACGAGAAGATCCGCAAGATCGACGGTGTCCGCACGACGGAGACCGACATCTACCTCCGTATCCACAAAGAGACGTACCAGTGGGGAACCGCCCCGGCGGGCCGCGGGACCCGCCCGAAGACGAAAACCTGAGCGACCGGTCGAGGCCCGGATTACGGCGTGACGGGGGTTGCGCCCGGGCCGTAGCGGCTTCCGGCGGGACCGCCGATGGCCGGTGCCACCGGAGTCGTGGCCGTGGAGCCAGACGGCGCCGGGGTCGCAGGAGAGCCGCCGGGGCCGAAGCGCGAGCCGCCGGGGCCACCGATGGCGGGCGCCACCGTGGTCGAGGTGCTGGGCGCCCCCGTTGTCGCCGGCACGCCGGCGACCGCCGGGGCCACGGTGGAGGGCGGAGCGGCCGCGGCCGCAGAGGCCGCGGCGGACGCCGCCGGGGCCACGGAGGTGGTGGTCGGCCCTGCGGCCGCCGCCGTCACCGGTGCGACGGCCGTGGTCGTCGGGACCGAGAGGTGAGGACGGTGGGCGGGGGCGATGTGCCGGCTGCTCGTGGCCGCCACCGTTCCTCCGACCCCGGCCAGAACGACAGCCAGGGACAGCGCTCCGACCACGATCCGACGTCTCATGAGCCGAACCCTACGCTTCTCCGATCAACCGGGGACCAACTGAGGGGCAACGTCCCCGGTGCCGGGGTGGTCTCGCGCCCGGCCCGCCGGGCGACATCGTTCCGGCCGGCGTCGGTACACTCGTCGCCGCGCCACCGGGGCCCATGACGGGCCCGGGCCGAGGGGGGACACGTGGACCTGGAAGAAATCGCCGCCATCGAGCAGCTCAAGTACCGCTACTTCCGATTCCTCGACACCAAGCGATTCCGCGAGCTGGGCGAACTGCTCACGGACGACGCCACCACCGCGTACCAGGGCGGGGAGCTCTCCTACACCGGACGTGACGCCATCGTGGCTTTTCTCGAAGAGACACTCGGCAGCGGTGACATCGTCACCCAGCACAACGGCCACCACCCCGAGATCGAGCTCACCGGGGCCACGACGGCCACCGGTACCTGGTACCTGGAAGACCGTGTCGTCGTGCGCGCCGCCGATCTGGAGATCATCGGGACGCTTCTCTACGCCGACCGCTACGAGAAGGTGGGTGGCGAGTGGAAGATCCGCCACACCGGCTACGACCGCATCTTCGAGGAACACCGCCGCCATTCCGACGGAAAGCTCCATTCGTTTCGTGCCATGTTCGATGCCACCTGATCAACCGGCACCCCCCGCCTTCCAGGGGTAGCCGTCGAGTCGAACATCCCCCCTTCTGACGAATGGCCGGCGCCGTGTGTGACACGATTCCGTCGAAGACGCCGTTGTCAGGGAACGAGCACGACCTTGCCGGCCAGGGACCGGTCGAGCAGGCCGGTCATCACGGCCGCGGCGTCGCTCAGCGGACGCTCGATCGGGACCGTGGGATGAAGCCGGCCGCTCTCAACCAAGGCCACCAGCTCATCGAGGAGCTCCCGATTGCCCGCCAGGTCGCCGATGGCCCATGCCCCCCAGTCGACGCCGACCACCGTGCGGTTGTTGAGCAGCACCTGATTGAGAGGGACCGAGGCGATCGGCCCCGAGGCGAAGCCGATCACACAGAACCGACCGAAACGACGGGTGGCCCGCAAGGCCGGCTGGCTGTGGCGACCACCCACCGAGTCGATGACCACGTCCACCCCACCGCCGGAGATCTCCCGGGCCCGTGTCTTCAGATCCTCGTCCTCGTAGGCGATGGTGGCCGTCGCCCCCATGGAAAGAGCGGCGTCGAGCTTCTGGGCCGACGAAGCGGCGGCGATGACCTTGGCTCCGAGGGCCACACCCACATCGACCGCGGCCAGGCCGATGCCTCCGCCCGCCCCGAGCACGAGCACCCACTCCCCTTCTTTCACCGTGGTCCGCCGCGTCATCGTGAACCATGCCGTGCTGTAGCTCTGGATGAAGGCGGCCGCCTGGCCGAAACCGAGATCGGCCGGGATGGGCTCGACCGAGGCACCGTCGACCGCCACCTGCTCGGCGAAGGCGCCGAAGCCGTTCATGGCCATGACCCGGGCGCCCACCCCCACCCGGCTCACATTGGCCCCCACCGCCGACACCACCCCGGCAAGCTCACCTCCAGGCACATAGGGCGTGTGCGGCTTCATCTGGTATCGGCCCTGGCACATCAGGCCGTCGACGTAGTTGACCCCCATGGCCTTCACGTCCACCACAACCTGGCCGGGGCCGGGCACGGGTGCCGACCGTTGCTCGATCACGACATTCTCGAGGGGGCCGAGTTCCCGGCACACGACGGCACGCACGGCCGAGCACACTATGTCGCTCGTGGCCCCTGGGCACACGGGAGAGGGCCTCGCCTACGATTCGGAGAAATGTCGAACACCGAAATGTCGCGCACACGGACGAACGCGGGGTCGACCGGGGTGGACGACCGGTTCCGGGCGGCTCTCGACGTCCTGCTCCACCCCGACCTCGAGCCCCTGGTCGAGATGGTGATCAGTTCCCCCGCCCCCCACACCTATGAGGCACGGTCGATCGACGGAGCCGTCCGATTCCACCGGCGACCGACCCCTGACGGATGGATCTTCGCCGTCGACTCCGTCGAGGGACGCGATCCGCTGGCCGACCAGGACCCGACCCGTTTCTCCCCCCTGCCGGCCGAGGTGGCGGCCGGCCATCCCCATCGGCGGGTCAACAGCTACCCGTACGCCTGGGAGCACGCGGCCCAGATCTTCGACCACCCGTGCGCCCCCGACCTCTGCGTGCTGCACACGGCCGCCCACCAGCAGGAGCACCACCGCGGCGAACACGGCTCGCTCGGCGTGGTTCAAGCCCGGGCTCCGTTCATCCTGGCCGGCGCCGGTGTGCGCCGACTGGGCATGACCGACCGCCACTGCCGGCTGATCGACGTGGCGCCCACCCTGCTGGCGTTGCTCGGGGCCGAACCCGGCACGGGGGTGCGCCCCGGCCCGCACGACGCCGCCGGCGAGCCCCGCCCCGACGCCCATCTGGCCCATCAGGACGGCGACGCCCTGATCGACATCCTCGACATGGCGTCGGGACCCCCGGACCACGTCGTGGCCGTCCTCCTCGACGGATGCAACCCCAACCGGCTCTATGACATGGCGGCCACCGGCGAGGCGCCCCACGTGGCCCGACTGCTGGCCATGGGCACCGGATTCCGCCACGGGGCGATGGCGTCTCTGCCCACGGTCACCCTGGCCAACCACACCAGCCTCCTGACCGGCTGTCACCCGGGGCATCACGGGGTCCTGCACAATGCCTGGTACGACCGCCGGCTCGGCCGCCAGGTGATCACCGAATCCCCGGCCACATGGCAGGAAGCCATGCAGTGGCTCACTCCGGGGGTGGAGACCATCCACCAGGCCATCAAGCGACACCGGCCCGAGGCGGTGACCGTGTCGGTGAACGAACCGGCCGACAGCGGCGCCGACTACTCGACATTCGAACTCTTCCGCCAGGGTCGCACCGATGAGCTGCTTCCCGATTTCTCCGTCCTCCCCCCGTTCACCACGGAGCCGTACGCCGAGACCAGCGAGAGCTACCGGTGGTCGTCCTTCGCCGACAGCGTGGCGCTCCGCCAGGCCACCGCCATCTGGGCCGGCCATCACCTCGGCGTCGACTATCCCCCACCTGTGTTCATGTGGGTCAGTTTCTCCCTCACCGACTCGGCCTTCCACGAAGGCGGACCTCACGGCGACATCGCTCGTGCCTCGGTGCGCGACACCGACGCCCGACTGGGTGAGCTGCTCGCCTCCATCGAGGCCGCCGGAGTGTTCGACCAGACGGCCTTCTGCCTGGTCGCCGACCACGGGATGGAGGAGAACGACCCTGAAGTGAACGGGAACTGGGGTGACGCCCTGCGCGCCTCGGGCATCCGGTTTCGCGACGAAGCCTCAGGCTTCCTCTACTTCGACGTCGAATGACAGCGCGGTGAGCCGCACTCGGACCGGACCGGCGATTCTCTCTCCACCCCCTACAGGAGGTCTTCCATGAAAGTTCTTCGCACCCCCGACGACAGATTCACCGGTCTCCCCGGCTACGACTTCACTCCGCGCTACGTGGAGATCCCGAGCGGAGACGGTGACGGGTCTTTGCGCGTCCACTACGTCGACGAAGGCCCACCCGACGCCGCCGAGCTGATCCTGTGCATGCACGGCGAGCCTTCATGGAGCTACCTGTACCGGAAGATGATCCCCCCGTTGGCCGAAGCCGGATTCCGCGTCATCGCCCCCGACCTCATCGGCTTCGGGCGTTCGGACAAGCCGGCCGACCGGACCGACTACACCTACGCCCGACACGTGGAATGGATGCGGGCGGTTCTGTTCGACCTTCTCGGCCTGTCAGGCGTCACCGTGATCGGTCAGGACTGGGGAGGATTGATCGGTCTCCGACTCGTGGCCGAGAACCCCGACAGGATCCGGCGGGTGGTGGCCGCCAACACCGGCCTGCCCACCGGTGACATGAGCATGGGCGACGCCTTCATGGCCTGGCAGAAGTTCTCCCAGGAGGTGCCCGAACTCCCCGTCGGCCGGATCGTGGCCGGCGGCTGCACCTCATCGCCGTCTGAAGATGTCATCGCCGCCTACGACGCCCCCTTCCCCGACGAGTCGTACAAGGAAGGCGCCCGACAGTTCCCCCTCCTCGTGCCCACCCGACCCGATGATCCCGCCGGCGATGCCAACCGGGCGGCCTGGCAGGTGTTCAGGGGATTCGACAAACCCTTCCTCTGCGCTTTCAGCGACTCCGACCCCATCACGGGCGGCGCCGACGCGTTGTTCCTGTCGGAGATACCGGGCACCCGCGATCAACAGCACCCCACCATCGCCGGCGCCGGCCACTTCCTCCAAGAGGACAGCGGTCCGGAGCTGGCGTCGGCCGTCATCGACTTCGTCCACAAGAACCCTCCGGCCTGAGCTTCGCCTCTCGGTCCCCTGACTTGAACCGGCCATCCGGTCCGAGTCCTGCTCCGCCCTTCCCGGCGGGCTCACCCGTCCGCGCCGGTCCTGTCCGTTCGGATCAGAGATCCTGCGTGTCGTTGAAGCCCCGCAAGACAGGGCCGTCGACGCCCCAGGCGATGCGGGTGATGGATGCCGTGGAGAGCTGGAGTCGCCAGGTGATCTCATCGCCGACCCCCAGGGCCCAGGCCACGGCGGCTTTGATCGGCGACACATGACTGACCACCACCACGTCACTGTCCCCTCGTGCCCCGGCGTGCCGGCGGGCGAAGAGCTCGGTACAGGCGGCGCGCACCCGGGTCCCGAGCTCGGTCAGGGTTTCACCTCCCGGGGGGCGGAAACCGGGGTCGGCCCGCCACTGACGGAGCACGTCGGGAGCAAGAGTGGCCAGAGCGTGACCGTCGAGCTCCCCGTAGTGGATCTCGGCCCAGCGCTCGTCGATCTCCGTCGGCACGTCCAAGCCGAGGGCCGCTGCCGTCTGCCGGGCTCGGCCCAGAGGACTGCTGATCAGGCGGCGCGCCCCTGCCACCAGCGGCGCCAGTCCCGCCACCTGAGAACGACCGTGTTCGGTGAGCGGGGACTCCGTCCGGCCGAGCAGGACGCCGGCGGCGTTGGCCTCGGTTTCGCCGTGACGGACGAGGATGAGCACGGAGTTCCCGTCAGCGAACCAGGATCCGACCGCACTGGTCGCACAGAATGACCTCGTCGGCGGGAGCCTTGCGGATGCGGTCCATCTCCATGGCCGGCAGGGAGAGATGGCAGCCGCTACAGGAACCCCCCACCAGCCGGGCCGCCCCCGTCCCTCCCAACGTCGTCCGGAGACGCTCGTAGCGGGCCAGAAGGTCGGCGGGTACGGCGGCGGCGGCGGCGAGCCGGGCCCCGCTCTCGGCCACGATGTCGGCGTCGATCCCGTCCACGGCGGCGGCGATGGCCGCCTGGAGCCGGAGCCGGTCGCTGCGCAGCATGTCCCGTTCGGTCGAGACCGCCCCCAGATCGGTGTCGATGGGCTCGAGCTGCTCCATGATCTCGATCTCACGGTCCTCGAGCTCGGAGACATGGCGGGCCAGGTGTTTGACCTCCTCGTCCATGGCCTGGAGGTCGCGGGCGGCGGAGACCTGGCCACCGAACATCCGCCTCTCCAACTCCGTCCGCCGGGTGCGAGCCAGCTCGATCTGCTCTTCCAGGGAAGCTTGACGGCCACCCAGCTCGTCGCGAACCCCCTGGATCTCGTGGGCGCGGTTCTCGAGGATGGACAGTCGTGCCTCCACGGAGGCGAGCTCGGCCTGTTCGGGAAGCGACGAACGCCGGTGGCGCAGCTGGTCGATGGTGGTGTCGTGGTTTTGCACCTCGAGCACCGTCTCGAAAATACCGCCGGACGGCCTGGCCGCCTCGCCTGTCTCCTCCTGCGTCACCGGCTCTCTCCACCTCCTCGTCCCGCGTCCGATCGATGATGACCACCAGGCCCGTTGCCGTCTTGCCGGGCCCCGTCACCGACCTCGGACTGGCGCCGTGCCACCTCGAGGGCGCCGGCCAAAGCCTCGTCGGCCACGGCCTTTGCCTCGTCCCATGTGTACCACCGGGCCTCGGGGCTCTCTCCCGGCGGGGGCGCCGGATCCTCGTCAGGTGCGACAAGGAGATAGCGGAGGTCGAGATGGGTGTGCCCCTTGGCCGCCTCGTGGACGTCCAGGTGAAGGAGCCGAGGCCCCTCGACGGGATGGCGGACCGTCAAGCCCGTCTCCTCCTCCGACTCCCGCAGTGCGGCGTCCCAGGGGCTCTCACCGGGGTCGATGTGCCCACCCGGTTGCATCCAGCGGTGCAGGCGCTTGTGCTTATGGAGAACGGTGCCCCGGGAACCGACCACGACAGCGGAACCGGTCACGTGAACGGGGTCGGCCTCCTCGTCGAATGGCCGGGGCAGGAGATCGAGGCTCTCGAGGATCCGGAGCCGGGCCTGGCGTTCCCGGGCATCAACCGGGGTATGGCGGGCGACGGTGTCGTGGACCACCCCCAGCAGCCCGGCCGGCCAGCGGCGGTCCCCACGCTGCTGCCCGCCGCTTCGCGACACGGTTGCCATCGTTAGCACATGGGGGCAGACACTTCGGAATACGGTCAATGATCGCCCAGTCCGACCTGGGACTTGACACGGAGAGTGGGTAAAATGGAAAGCTCGGTCGAAGCAGTGATTGCGCCGACGCCGTGGGCGCGGTGACAGGGGGGCAAACAGACGATGGGCGAGTTCGCGAGGGCTTTCGACGACTTCGTCGCGGCCGACCCCATGGAGCTCCTCGAGGCCACCGCCCGGCCCCGCACCGGCCGGCCGAGCGCCACGGACAAGGGCAACGACAAGCCCAGTGCCGGACGGAACCAGCCCGGTATGAGTGCCGATTCCCTGACCAGGATCCTGAAGAACTCCGAAGGTTCTGTGGTGGCGGCCGGCACTACCGACGTCGCCATCACCCGACTGGCCCATGCCCTCGTGCGCGATCCCAAAGATGGCGTGAAGGCGCTGCGGCGATGGGGCCGCAAGGCGGCGAAGGACCCCCACAAGGCCCTGGGGGCCCTCGCCACCTTCGCCGAAGTCCTGAAGAGGGCGGTGGCGTTGTTGCGACGCGTCCCCCAGAAGTTCGGGAACATCATCGAAGCGTTCAAGAATGCCGCCGCCGAGGTGGCCCGTGCTCTCGACGCCACCAGCTTCACCATCACTTTCGATCTACCCCGGACGGTCTCCCTGGCCTTTTCCTGGTCCACCTGATCACCCCGGCTGCGGCCGGGGGGCGTCAATCACGTAGTGGACGCTGACAGCGGCCTCGACGATGTCGTCCATGATCCCCTTCCACTCCCGGCGCTCGGCGAGAGCGAGAGCAGACGGGCCGTCGAGATAGGCGTCAAGGGCATCGCCGGTGCGAAACCCCTGCTCCCACAGGTAACCCCAAAAGGGCCGACCGCCGATGGGGGTCTCGGCGTCGAACCAGGCCGAACCGAGCGTATTCGCACCGGCCACCGACAGGGTCAAATCGTCGACCTCCGCCGGCGCGTCACCGAGCACCGAGACAAGGTGATCGATCTGAGTGGGAGATGCGTCTCGACCTACCCGAAGAAGAACGAGTCGTCTCACGCCACCGGCCATGACGAACACCGGGCCGTCGCAGGCGTAGCCCACCAATCCGGCCCGGAGGTCATTGTCGGCCACCACCCGCTCCGGTGAGTCGGGCAGGAGGTACCGGTCGAGTACGTCGGCGTGATAGGGGTGCACCATGTAGCGCCGGTACGTCTCGGCCGAGTCAAAGGCGTGTTCCCAGACCAGCTCGGCGGGGGCGTCCGACAGGTTCCACCCCACCGCCGTGTGCAGTACCTCGGGAATGAACTGACCACATCGCCGACAGGCCGTCTCGAGCGCCAGGACGCGCCGATCGGGGGCCTGCGCTTGGACCGAGTAGATCTCGAAGCGCCGGATCATGACGAGCTGAAGGCGACCGGGTGATAGATCCGACGCGTCCCTCCGCGACGCAGGGCGGCGGTCCGTTGGGCGTACTCGTACCAGCGGGGGTCGAGGACCAGGTTTCTCCGGATCACATTCCATTGGTCGTGATCGTCGAAGAACCAGATGATTTGGACGTCGACGTTCTCGCCGACGTCGATCGACGTCGTAGCGCAGGAAACGAACCGTGCGCCGGCGTCGGTCATGACCGCCAGGCCGACGGTCTTCACCGCTTCCAGATACAACGCCAGCAGCTGCGGTGTGACCTCGACGGTGTCGACGACATACGGCATGGGCTCACCCCCCCGCCATTACAACTCCGGTTCCCCGACCAGAGAACCTCGCTGTCGGCCACGCGGATGCCCCCTCGTTGAACTCGTGCCCGTAGCGCCCGAGCATCGCGCCGATGATAGGACCCGACCTCTACACTTTCCTCGCTCATGCCTTCGAGAGTAGGAGTCTTGCACATGACAAAGTCAACGTCCTTCTCCAAAGTCCCGTCCAGGGCGTCGTCACTTCGCGTCACCGCCTTCGGCGGAGTTGTCCTCCTCGGCGTGACCCTTCCCGCCTGCAGCAGCTCCACCAATTCGGCAACGACGACCACGACCACTACCGCCGCCCCCGGCGGATCGCCGAGCGCAACGACCAGCGCGTCGGGCTCAGCCGATTCTTCGTTGACCGGGAAGATCGGCGCTCTCTCCTCCCAGGTCAAGGCAGCGGAGAGGAAGACGTTCAAGGCCGTCTACACGACCACGGGATCGGGAGCGGACCAGACGGTGACGATCGAGCAGTCACCGCCGAAATCCGTTTTCTCGACGGGCAGCGGCAGTGTGATCAACACGGGGACAGCGTCCTATTACTGCTCCAACAGCGGCGGTCAGGCCACCTGTTACAACGCCGGGACGTCGAATCCCCTGGCCTCGCTCGTGGCGCTCTACAGCCCTGCTGCCGCACTCACGGAGTTGAAGGCGGCCCAAGCGGAAGCAGCGATCCACGCGGCGGGGTACAGCGTGTCGTTCTCGACGCAGTCGTTCGCCGGCGAGAGCGCCACCTGCGCCAACATCAGCACGGCCGGGAAGAATGCCAAGTACTGCGTAACGAAACAGGGGATCCTCGCCTATGCCGGCTCGGACGCCAGCAGCTTCACGCTCACCAGTTACTCGTCATCGCCGCCCGCCGGCGACTTCGCCCTCCCGTCGGGCGCCACCGTCGTCACCATCCCTTAGCAAGAGGCTCCATCGCTCGAAGGCGGCCGAGGCAATTCAACCATCGGGCCAGGCCAGAACCGTCCCGCGGACCGTGACCGTCACTTCCGTGCCGGGAGCGAGGGCAAGGCCTCCGTCGGTCCGGGCCACGATGGCAGAGATGCCCGACGACGCGTCGGGGACGACGCGCATCACCGTGTCGTGACCATGGAATTGTGAGTCCACTACCCGGGCGGCAAGACCGGGAACGTCACGACCGGGCCAGATCTCGACCTGTTCGGGTCGGAGCATCACGATGGCCGGTGTCGGCCCCGTCACGCGGCTGCTGCCCGTCTGCAACGGCAGCGTGCCGAGTGGCGTCGAGGCCCCGGTGGCGTCCACCGATCCCCTGATCAGGTTGGCGTCGCCCAGGAACTCGGCCATGGCCGGATCGACCGGGTGCTCATAGAGCTCCTGTGGTGTCCCCGCCTGGCCGATCCGACCGTCACGGATGACGGCCACGAAATCGGACATCGACAACGCCTCGTCCTGGTCATGGGTCACGAGCAGCGCGGTCGTTCCGGCCTCGCGCAACACTCGCTGCACATCGGCTCGGACGCTCGACCGCAGACCGGCGTCGAGCGAAGAGAAGGGCT
>Ga0307372_10002917_pt1 | contig 27866 bp, 21 predicted proteins | sample OX1MG_FD_202533 | JGI IMG/M metagenome (GOLD analysis project Ga0307372, IMG submission 202533) | Soil microbial communities from Risofladan, Vaasa, Finland - OX-1 | ecosystem: Environmental > Terrestrial > Soil > Coastal area > Acid sulfate soil | place: Finland: Risofladan, Vaasa | collected... | reverse complement strand
CCTGCAATGTTTCCGGCGGCAATCCTGTATCGACTTCGAATTCTGCTTTGTATCTTCCGCCCTCGAAATTGTCCCAGTACGGCGGCAGCCGCCACATTTTCGGGATTTTGTCGAAGCTCACCGCATTTTTCTGCGCCTTCTCGAATTCCGCGCGCACCTCTTCCACCGTGTGCGCCGGATCCGCGCCCGTTTTCTCCGCGTACAATTTCCACAACGGCGGATGCGCTTGAATTTTTCTGTACCGCACCGGCTGCGTGATCGTGGGATCGTCGATTTCGCTGTGCCCGAACCGCCGGTAACCAATCAAGTCAATCACCACGGGACTCTGAAACGCGTAGCGGTACTCGACCGCGAGCCGCGCGATGCGCACCACCGCGTCGGGATCCTCCGCATTCACGTGGAAAATCGGCACGGGCAGACGCTTCACGATGTCGGACGCGAATCGTGACGACTGGCACTCGCTCGGCACCGCCGTGAACCCGATCAGATTATTGGCGATGATGTGCACGCTGCCGCCCACCGAGAATCCGTCAATCATCAAAAAGTTCAGCGTCTCCGCCCAAATCCCCTGGCCCGCGAACGCCGCGTCCCCGTGCATCACCACGGGCAACACCTGCGCCGTGCCATTTTCGCCGCGCCGCACCTGCTTCGCGCGCGCGCGCCCGAGGGCCACTGGGTCCACGGCTTCCAAGTGGCTCGGATTCGACACTAAATGAATGCCAATCACGCGCCCGCCGCGCGTCGTGTACTCGCCGGCCGCGCCGATGTGATACTTCACGTCGCCGCCGCCCAGCTCGCTGCGCGCGTCTACTTCCTCGAAGCGCGCAAAAATATCTTCCGCGGGCCGGTTCACGATGTGAATCATCACGTTCAATCGCCCGCGGTGGCTCATCCCAACAACAAGTTCCTCCACCCCATTTTCCGCCGCGGTTTCGAGCACTTCATCGAGCAGCGGAATCAGCGACGTCAATCCTTCGAGCGAAAATCTTTTGTTGCCGAGGTACCGGCTCTGCACCACTTGCTCGAACAGCTCCGCGCGCACCAGTCGCTCCAGGATTCTCGCGCGATCCGTCTCCGGCGCGGGCGATTCCATTCGCTCCTCGATCCACCGTCGCCGCTCGCCGTCGAGAATGTGCATGAACTCGGCGCCGATCGTCCCGCAATAAATCCGCCGCGCTTCGTCCGCTGCATCGCCGGTCAGCTGCTCGAGTTCCGGCACGCGCTCCGGCTTGAAATCTCCCAGCGGATCAAGATCCGCTTCGAGATAGCCCCAGCGCCGGAACGCGTCGAACACGGCTTCGCGTTTCTCGTTTGAAATTCCGTTCGCTTCAATCACCGCGGATTTGTTCTTCAATTCCCGTTTCCTTGTTTGAGCCTAATATTTTCGGCGCTTTCCTTGAATTCATCGCCGAACAGCTTGTTGAAAAACTCCCTTTCTTGTCATTCCGAGGAGCCACGCGACAAGAAATCTGCATTTTTCTTTTATCCCATTTTGAAAGGGCCGCTAAACATCTACGACTCCGCCCACGCGCCCAGCAGGCGCCGCAGCAAAACCATCTGCCCCAGGTGATACGCATTATGACCCGCCATCACCAGCGCCTCGCGCAAAATCGTCTGCCCCTTGCCGTGCGCGATCGGCGCAAACAAATCCGTTTTCGGATTGCTCACCAGTTTTTCCATTTCCGCCAAATCCCGCTCGACCGTCGCGACGCTTTTGTCCCACGCGTCCGCCTTCGGCGGCGTCTCGGACGCGGGCCAGTAGCCCTCCGGAAATTGCGGCGAAACGTGTCTCGCGTCGCGCGAAAATTCCAAAATGTCCCACTGCGCAATGCGCAGATGCTCGAGCAATTGCCACGCCGTATGCGGCGCGCCAGCCGGCTTCACGCCGCGCTGCGCTTCCGGCAACTCCGCAATGATGTGATGCACGTCCGCGTACGCTTGCCCTCCAGCCAGCAACTTCGCCAGATGCTCGCGCAACGCCTTGTCGTTCGCGCCCCGCGCCCGCGTCACCGAGGCACCTGCGCGCCGCGCCGCCGCGTTTACCGCCTTCGCGGTTTTGGACGGCTTCGCCCGCTTCGCATGTTTTTTCTTTCGCGCTCGTTTCATCCGAATATCTTAGGCCGCCGCGCAATGCAGGTCAAACACGCGAAAACAGATCAACGAAAGCGCCAGCGGTCCCTCCAGTTTACCACTCCGCTTGCGCATCCCGCCCGCTGGGCGGATAATCCGCCCGAACCCCGGCAGCAGCATTTTTCGAGCTTGGTTATTTCGGAGTCTTGCATGAGTTCCCACTACTGGGTTCCGATTCTTACTGTTTCTATCCTAGTCGCGCTGGGTGGGGTGGTTCTCTTCAAAATTGCCTCGACTGCCGAAAGGGAGATCGGGGATACACATTCCGCCGCTCGCTTATTTCGCAGACTCGGCTACGTTTGGATATTTGGCCTTTTGGTATTTCTTCTTTCGGGAGGGCCGGAGAGCGAGCCTGCACTCGTGACCGTATTGGGTCTCGCGTGGAGCGCGTTCCTGATTTGGATAACATTCAGAGCAGCAAAGAAAATGGAGAACGAAGACCAATCGGCAGATGCCTTGAGGCGAATTTCGCGGCCCAAAAATCAAAACCGCCTTCGCTGCGGCACCACTGCAACGAAGGCGAAATGCTCCACAAGATGGCCAACCCCAACGCGTTCGGGGTTATGTCCGCTGCGCGGCGCGCTGCGTTACCCCGCTGCTTCCGCCGCTGCGCCGCTGCCGATCGCCCTGCGCTGCTGAAAGCATTCCCGGCAATACACGGGACGCCCCTGCGTCGGCTTGAACGGCACGGTGGTTTCCTTGCCGCACTGGGAGCACATGGTCTTCGTTTCGACGCGCTGTGTTCCCGTCGAATTCGATCCGCCTCCGCCCTGCGTGCGAACCGACTTGCACGCCTTGCAGCGCTTCGGCTCGTTCTTGAAGCCCTTGTCGGCGAAAAACATCTGCTCGCCGGCGGTAAACACAAATTCCGCGTTGCATTCAGCGCACTTCAAAACCTTATCGTGAAATTCCATGGGTTGCTCCGAGGCGTAGCTGGGACACGTTCGGGCACACTTCTCCCAGAATCAGATTATGCTGGAAATCGATGGCTCTCCCTGCTCTCCCCGCCCGTTGCACGGATAAAAGCATCACGGAACGAAGCTCTAAGGAAACGCCCACAGGTTTTTCCCCGCCTAGTCTAATCCTGTTCCCGACGCTGCTTCTTACGAAGGCGCTTGCGTGAAAGAGCTTCCTTGGCCCGCCGCTTCTCTCCAGGTTTCATGTAGTAGCTGTGCTTCTTGATTTCCTTGATGATGTCCTCGCCCTGGACTTTTCTCTTGAAGCGCCGGAGAGCATTCTCCAAAGATTCGCCCTCTTGAATTACAACTTCCGCCACGCAGTTCACCCCCCGTTCAGGAATTTGTGCTCGATATGCTGGAGTGGGTACGACTCGCCGAATCCCGCCACAGGACACATCTTATGCGGCGTTTCTAGCGAACCCCACCCTGTAAGTCAAGTATTATATTTTGTAGACTCGGCGTCCGGCCCGCTGTAGCTGCTCACCGCTGGTTCTTTGCGTGAATATGCCCGTATATTGGCCAAAACCGCGCGCCTGAGGCTTTTGCTTCTGCCGCTGTAGGGGCGGCTTCCTCCCCTGGGCGCGTTTTGCGAAGGGCGCGCCGCCCGCCGCGGTTCCTGCAATTCAGAACCGTCGTCGCGCTCCTCGAACAGAGCCGTAGCTCTATCTTGCCGGCGTCGTTGCCTCGCTGCAGTTGTTGCCATGCGTGAGGCTCACGTAGCGGCCAGGGCAAAAAAATATTTCTGCCTGCATGCAAGGGGATGCGTGTCGCGGTTACTTCTTGCGACCCGCAACTTGAACGGGCGCCGTCTTGTTCCGCGTGGGCTTCTTGGCGCGACGCTCTTCTTCAATGAGAGCGGAAATGCGCTCGCAGGAAATGCCGCGGGCTTGGAACCAGTCCCGGACATGCGATTGGGCATGGCACACGGCGGTGCGGATAAAATCGTTGGTGGCGACGATCCATTCGCTGGTGCCGTCGCTCCGCTGGCCGCCCTCTTGCAAAGTCCAGCGATGTTCAATCACGCCCTTGGGGCCCACGCGATATTCGTGGACTCGGTCATAGGTGAGGCTCGGAATTCTTAGCACGTTTACGGCCATGTGGGCATTATAACATAAAATCGCACCCACGTGTGGTGCAAAAATGGCCGTATTTTCTGCCCGTCGGCACTACGTAATAAACTCCCCATTTCATCCGGGCATATCTTCGCCAGACGCGCCCCGAATCAGCCACAACCCGCACAAAAGGGATAAGATACTATACGGCAGGGTTGTTGGCACGTGAACCGATGGGGGACACGAGGTTGAAGAAAAGCACAGTTTACATCGTGAGCGCCGTGCGTACTCCGATTGGCAAGTTCGGCGGCGGGCTGGCGGAGTTTACCGCACCCGATTTGGGAGTGATTGCCGTGCGCGCGGCGCTCGAACGCGCCTTCGGTGCGCCGCTCCCGCCAGAGCGAATACCGGGCCAGCCTGCGGCCGCGAAAGCTGACGTCCCCTGGCATGTCGACGAACTGATTTTCGGCAATGCGCGGCCCGCCGGCGTGGGGCCAAATCCCGCGCGGCAAATCGCCTGGCGCGCCGGGTTGGGTGACGACGTGCCCGCGTTCACCGTGAACATGGCGTGCGCATCGGGGCTGCGCTCGATCGTTCTGGGATGGCAGCAGATTTTGCTGGGCGATGCGGCGATCGTGGTCGCGGGCGGCGCGGAATCGATGTCTCGCGTGCCATATTTGGTCGACGCGCGCTGGGGCGTGAAAATGGGCAACCAGCCGCTGGTCGATGCCATGTACCGCGACGGCTTCTTGTGCCCCATTTCGCAAATGATCATGGGCGAAACGGCGGAGCTGCTCGCGGAGCAGTACAAAATTTCCCGCGAGGAGCAGGACGCCTTCGCCGTCGAAAGCCATCTTCGCGCGGCGCGCGCGCAGCAGCAGTGCCGGTTCAGCAGCGAAATCGTTCCTATCGAGCGCACCGACAAGAAAGGCAATGTCGTGCGCGTGGAAAAAGACGAACACGTGCGGCCAGACGTCACGCGCGAACAAATGTCCAAGCTGCCTCCGGTCTTCAGCAAGACGGGCACGATCACCGCGGGCAACGCGAGCGGAATCACGGACGGCGCGGCATGCGTCGTGCTGGCCAGCGAGGAAAAAGTGCGCGAGCTTCGCCTTCAGCCCCTTGCGCGCATTGTCGATGCGACGATTGCCGCGGTTGACCCGCGCGTGATGGGCATTGCGCCCGTGCCGGCGGTGCGCAACCTTTTGGCGCGCACCGGCACGAAGCTCGAAGACTACGCGGCGATTGAATTGAATGAAGCGTTTGCCGCGCAAGTGCTCGCCTGCGATCGCGATTTGCATTTTCCGCGCGAGCGGCTGAATCCCAATGGCGGCGCCATCGCGCTGGGGCATCCGATTGCCTGCACCGGCGCGCGCATTATGACCGCGCTGATTCATGAACTGCGGCATCCCAATGGCAATTCGACGCCGAAGGCCAGCGCCGCCAAAAAAGGCCTGGCGACTCTCTGCGTATCCGGTGGCTTGGGCATCGCCGTCGAAATCGAAACTGTCTAGTTCACGATGCGCGGATTTCGCGCATGGCCGTGCAAATTCTTCAGGAAAACACGCCGCGCCAGGGTTGTGCCTTCAGCACCGCCGCGAAAAGCGTTTCCCCACCGCGCGCCTGTCTCGGAGTACCATTATTTTTCGCACGTTTGCCGCAGCAGGAGGATTCCATGCAAACCACTTCACCGAAGACGTCGCGTGTTGCCGTCACTGGAAACGTGGGCGCCGTGCCGCCCAAAGCCGAGGAATTCCGATTCGTTCGCTTTCGCATCGAAGGCGAAGTCGCGCGGCTCACGCTCGAGCGCCCCGACCACAACATGCTCAACGAACGCATGCTCTCGGAATTGGCGGTGGGCATCGATTCGCTCGACGGCCGCGGCGACGTGAAACTAATCGTCCTCGATTCCGCCGGGCAATCATTTTGCGGCGGCATCGAGCTGGGCGAGTACACGCCGCGGCGCGCGTTCCAGGTGCTCGACGCGTTTCAGCGCGCCTTCACGGCGATGCTCGATACTTCGAAGCCCTTGCTGGTCGTCGTCAATGGCCCGGCCTTCGGCGGCGGCGCGGAGCTTGCCGCGCTCGGCGACCTGGTCGTTGCCACGCCGCGCGCGAAATTCGCGCAGCCGGAAATCAAGCTGGGTGTTTTTCCTCCGCTGGGCGCCGCAATTTTGCCCTACATCGTCGGGCCAAAGCGCGCCCTCGAATTGGTGCTGACCGGCGAAGTCATCAGCGCGGAGCGCGCCCACAGCCTCGGCCTCGTCAATCGCGTCGTCACGGAAGACAAACTCGACGCCACAGTGAAGGAAATGAGCGCGCAAGTCACCGCACACTCCGGGGCTGTTCTCACCATGGCCAAAAAAGCGATTCTCGGCTCGATGGGACTTTCACTTCGCGACGGCGTGCGCCAATCGATGGCCCTTTTCCTCAACGAGCTTTCGGGTCTGGAGGATTCGAGCGAAGGCCTGCGCGCCATCGCGGAAAAGCGCTCCCCGCACTGGAAAAATCGCTGACGACGGCGCCGATTCATTTGGAATTTTCTCCCCCATTTGACTCCGTTCGTTGTTGCGCATACACTCGGTTTCGTAAAAATTAGCCGGCTCGCGGGAAAATCCGCGGACAGTGAAATGAAATATTCGGGGGAGTTAAAACCCTTCGCGTTCGCTGTTCTCGGATCATGGAAGGTCGTGAAAATCGGCCACGGTCCCGCCACTGTAATCGGCCGGCGCTGCTGACACGCAATCCCCACTGGCGCGTTTTGCTTATCGCAAACCCGCCGGGAAGGGCCGCTCAAACGAGTGGAGCAGCGCCAGGGTTTTCCCGGTGAATCGCCGCGGCGAAGTCGCGGTGAAATCCGGAGGCCGAAAGTCAGGAAACCTGCGCGAGCCGCTCAGCGCAACACTCTTCGCGAGAAAGGGTGCGGCGATGCGCCCCATTGTTTCTCGTGGGGCTTTTTTATTGCGCAAGGGAATTTGAGAAAAATTTGATCGCATAGGTATAGGTTCGACGGCGCATGCGGCGGCAAGTTTGGCAAGTCAGGTAACCGATGCGGCAAGGAAGAATCCGCGGCGCGTGCGTCGTGATAGTTTTATTCTCTGGCATGGCTGTTTGCGCGGCTGGCGCGGCGCGGACGCAGACAGATGCGAAAACACAAGCAAAACAGGAAGTGAAACGAATGACGCGCGAAGTGATCGACGAAACGGGGCGCCACGTGGCCCTGCCGCTCGAAGTGCGCCGCATCGTCACGCTCGCGCCGAATCTCACGGAAATCATTTACGCGCTCGGGGCGCAGAATCGCCTCGTCGGCGTCAGCAACTACAGCGACTACCCGCCCGATGCGAAATCGAAGCCGCGAATCGGCATGCCGATGAATCCGAACCTGGAAGCAATCGTCGCCGCGCGCCCCGATATTGTTTTGGTCGCAGCGGTAAATCGCTACGAGACAGCCGATGAGCTTGCGCGCCTGGGCATCGCGGTGTACGGCACGGATCCGCACACGGTCGAAGGCACGCTTGCGTCCATCGAGCACATCGGCGATGCCATCGGCGCAAGCACGCAGGCGGAATCCGTGGTCGCAAATCTGCGGCAGCGCCTCGGCGCGCTCAAATCCAAACTTGCCGGCGTGCCGCCCGCGCGAGTGCTGTTCGTCGTGTGGCAGGATCCATTGACTTCACTTGGCGCGCATACCTTCATCGCCGACGCATTGCGCTTCGCCGACGCGCGATCCGTCGTCGAAGCGAAACAGGACTGGCCGCAGATCAGCCTCGAAGAAGTTGTGCGGCTCAATCCCGATTATCTGGTTTTCGCGAGCGGTCATTTCGGAGACGCCAACTCGCGCGCGCAGCGCCTTGCGGAGCTTCGCAGCGAGGCGGGCTGGCGCGAACTCGACGCGGTCCGCGAGGGCCATGTCGCCGTGATCAGCGACGAAGTCGATCTGCCCGCGCCGGGATTGATTGATGCCATCGAGCAACTCGCCCGCCAGCTTCATCCCAACGCCTTTGCACAAACGCCGCAACCACGCGCCAGCGCGCGGCAATCGCCGGCGTTCGCGGCCGGGCATTTGCACCGCACCCTTTCGCGGAATTCATTCGTGGAGGCAACCGCGTGCGCCCGCTGACGCCCCGCCGAATCGCGGGAATTTGCCTTGCGCTCGGCGCGGTGCTGTTTGTCGTCGTGGTTTTTTCGCTTCAGGTGGGCGCCTATCCGATCGCGGTCAGCGACGTGGCGCTGACGCTGGTCCGCGGCGCGATTGGCCACTGGAATAGCATTCCGCCCTCGGATCGGCTCATCGTTTTTGGCCTGCGGCTGCCGCGCATTGCGCTGGGAATTTTAGTGGGCGCGGCGCTTTCCGTTTCGGGCGCATCGTTTCAGGCGCTTTTGCGCAATCCGCTCGCGGATCCATACGTGCTCGGCGTTTCAAGCGGCGCCGCGCTCGGCGCGATACTGGCGCTCGCATGGCTGCCGCATACGGCGTGGGCCATGCAGGGACTGGCGTTCCTCGGCGCGCTCGCCACCATCGCGGCGGTTTATTTTCTCGGACGCCGCAAAGGGCAGCTCGACAGCACCACGCTCCTTCTCGCGGGAATCATCACCGCGTCGTTTCTCTCCGCCATCATCATGTTTTTGATGACCACGGTCAGCGGGCGCGATCTGCGCGGCATGGCCTTCTGGCTGATGGGCGACCTGGCGACGCCGCCCGCGATCAGCCTCGGATTTCTTTTCGTCATCCTTTTGATCGCGATTGGCGCGATTTACACCACCTCCTCCGATTTGAATTTGATTTTGACCGGCGAGCAGGAGGCGCATCATCTCGGCGTGAACATTCCGCGCGTGAAGCTCGTCGTCTATGTGAGCGCGTCGCTGCTGACGGGCTTGGCTGTTTCCGTGAGCGGCGCGATTGGCTACGTCGGCCTGCTGATTCCCCATGTGATGCGCATGCTTTTCGGTTCCGACTATCGCGTGCTCATCCCCGCATCGGCAATCGGCGGCGCAATCGCCGTCGCGCTCGCGGACACGCTGGCGCGCACGATCGTCGCTCCCACGGAGCTTCCCGTCGGCGCGATGACGGCGGCCATCGGCGCTCCCGTGTTTATTTATCTGCTGCGCCGGAGATTCGCATGAGCACGCCGGGCATGGCTGCGTCGGACGCGGGCCACGACATGGCCGCGGGCTGGATGCAGAATCCCGTGCGGCTGCTCGTCGAGCAGGCGAGCTATGCGTATTCGGCTTCCGATCGCGATGCGCCGGATTTTACCCTCGGCCCCGTGACCTTCAGCGCGCGCCAGCGCGAGATTGTCGGAATCGTCGGACCCAATGCCAGCGGAAAATCCACGCTCCTTCGCCTGCTTTCCGGCGAAATTAAGGGGCTGTCGGGGCGCGTCGAGCTGGACGGCACGCCGCCGGGCCAACTGCCGCTGCGCGAGCGCGCGCAGAGAATCGCGCTGGTGCATCAGGAGAGCACGCTGCTTTTTCCACTTCGCGTATGGGAATACGTCTTGCAGGGGCGCTATCCCTATGGTCGGCGATTGCGATTTGAAAGCCCCGCGGATTGTTTGCTCGCCGAAAATGCCCTGGCGCAAGTGGGCGCGAAAGCCCTTCTCGACCGGCGCATGAATCAGCTTTCCGGCGGCGAAGGTCAGCGCGTGATTTTGGCGCGCGCCCTCGCGCAACAGCCTCTTTTGCTGCTGCTCGACGAACCCACGCGCAGTCTCGACATCGGCGGCAAAGTGGAATTGATGCGCCGCCTGCGGCGCTTGGCGGAGGAAAATCGCTACACGGTCGTGGTCGTCACGCACGAGCTGAATCTGGCCGCGGAATTCTTTGATTCGATTGTGCTGCTGCAGCGCGGGAAATGTCTCGCGTCGGGCAAGCCCGCCGATGTCTACCGCCGGGAATTGCTCGAGCAGGCATTCGAAACGGCGCTCGATGTCGAAACGAATGCGAGCGGGCGCCCGCGCGTGACTTTGCGCGGCGGCGCGGATGCGCAAGCAACGGAAACAAATCCGGACGCGCCGAAGGAATCGGGATCGCGGTAAAAAGTTTTTAAGCAACAAAGCAGTTTTAATTTCCGGCGGGTAGCGAAAGCTGATTTTCAGCGATTCGATTCCCACCGGCCACTATCACGCGAGACTCCGTGCACGGGAAGACGGTTTGAAGCCGTTGCCGCTGCGCGACTGTAGGGCGGAAGAAGTCGGGCGCGCGCCACTGCTTCGGTGCTTCGTCGAAAGACGCGACACCGCGGCGGGAAGGCCGCGCCCAGCAGAATGCCGCCAAGCCAGGAGACCGGCGGAGTTTCCATCACGAATGAAAGCTGGCCGCGAAGCGGCGGCTTGAAATTCGCGACAACCTTCAAACTCCCGCGCGAGAGGGAGCCGGAGGATAAAAATGAAACTTCGTGTACGGCTGTTCGTATTTGGTTTTTGTTTTTTGCTCCTCGGAATTTCGAATTCCATCCACGCTCAATCGAATGCAACACTTTCTGGACGCGTAACCGACCGCAGCGGCGCGGCCATTGCCGGTGCGCGGATTATCGCCACGCCAATTTCAAAAAACGCCGCCGCGATTCAATCGAAGAGCCGCGACAACGGCTCCTATTCCCTCACGCTCGCGCCCGGCGAATACCGAATTCGCATCGAGCACCCGCAGATGGCCGCGCTCGCACGCGAAATTTCGCTCGCTGCGGGCGGACATCGAACATGGGACGCCCGGCTCGAACTCGCGCCGCTATCTTCCACCGTGGTGGTCTCGGCGCAAGCCGAGCCTGAGCCGGCGAACACAGTCGCCTCTCCGGTGACCGTTCTGACGCGCCAAGATATCGATCAGCGCCAGCAAATATGGCTTGCCCCGCTGCTTGGCTCGGCGGCCGGCGTGAATCTCGCGCGGCTGGGGCCGATGGGCGGCATCACGTCGCTATTTTTGGATGGCGGCAATTCGAATTTTGCGAAGGTCCTCGTCGACGGCACGCCGGTGAACCAGCCGGGCGGCGACATGGATTTTTCCAATCTCGATTTATCCAACGTGGACAAAATCGAAATCGTGCACGGCGCGTCGAGCGCGCTTTTCGGCTCGGACGCCATGACCGGAGTAGTCCAGATTTTCACTCATCGCGGAACCACCGCCACGCCGGAATTTACCGTGATTGGCGAGGGCGGCTCGTTCAGCACGCGACGCGGCGAGGCGCAACTGAGCGGCCTCGACAAACGCTTTGACTACTCGAGCTCCGTCTCCTATTTCGACAGCAAAGGCCAGGGGCCGAACGACCGTTTCCGCGACACCACTCTTTCCGGAAATTTCGGCTGGAAATTCACCGACACGGATCATTTGCGGCTCACCCTTCGCAGCGCGGCCAGCGACGCGGGCCAGCCGGGCCAGACGGCCATCGACTTTCCGACGTTCTTTCAACCGGGACAGTCTTCGGACTTGCACGATTTCTCGGCGAACCTGAGCTGGGATTTCTCCACCGGAACTCACTGGCAGCATCACATCGCGGGCACAGACTCCTATTTTCGCGATTTTGGCGCTGACGTTCCATTTTTCACCTTCACGAATAAATTCAATCGCGCCAGTTTCGAGGAACAATCCACGTATCTGTTCCACAACGGCGCTATTTCCCTCGGCTACGACTACGAAGTGGAAAATGGTTCGGCCACGGGCCCGCACGAGCGGCGCAACAATCAGGGCGGCTACTTCGAAACGCATTATCAATTCGGCCGGCGCCTGACGGTGATTGCCGGAGGGCGCGCGGAAGCGAACGCCAGCTTCGGCACGCGATTTGTTCCGCGCACCGGGCTTGCCTATCTCGCGCGCTTCGGAAAAGGATTCTGGGGCCTCACGCGCCTGCGTGCTTCCTATGGTCTCGGAATCAAGGAGCCTGACTTCACGCAATCCTTCGAAGCCGATCCATGTTTTCCGGGCAATCCGAATTTGAAGCCCGAGCGCAGCAACACGTTCAATGCGGGCATTGACCAGGTGATGGCTTCGGACCGTGTGAAATTTTCGGCGACTTTTTTTCACAACAGCTTTGGCGACATGGTCAGCTTCACCTCGTGCCCGCCGCCTTCGTTCGGGCCGTGTTCCCTCCCCGTGCCGCCGGGTTGTCCCGCGGCGGAATTGAATTCCTTTGGTTACGGCACGTTTTTCAACACGGATTCGGCGCGCGCCTTTGGCGCGAACACAACAATCGAGGCCAAGCCGTTTTCATGGCTCGGAATCATCGGCAATTACAGTTACGACGACACGCGCGTCCTGAAAGCGCCGAATGCTTTCGATCCCACGCAAGCGCCCGGCAATCGCCTGTTCTTGCGGCCGCTGCATTCCGCCGATTTGATTTTCAATGCCGCGTTCCGCCGGATGGATTGGAATCTCGCCGGATATTTTGTCGGGCGCGAGACGGATAGCGATTTCCTGGGCTTTGGCTTGACCAGCAATCCCAGCCACTTCCGCCTCGATCTGGGTACGCAAATTTCCGTCGGCCATGGAGTGACGGCGATGGCGAACGTCGAGAATTTGCTGGATCATCATTATCAGGATGCGATCGGGTATCCCGCGCTGGGATTGAATTACCGCGCGGGATTGAAATACACATGGGGAGGAAAATAGAAGTCATAAATTAAAATCGAAAATCACAGGCTCATTCCGGCATACGTCGGCGAAAGCGCCGCGCGAGGAAAAAATAAAATTTCTCCGCGCGTCAGAATACCCTTGCGCTTTGGGAAGCAACGCGCGTACATTTTGAACTAGCCGGCGCGCGACGCCGGCAATTGTGCCTCGCGGGGAGGGCACGCCGAATTGACGAACACGAATCACACCAACCACCACCCACCGATTTTGCTGACCATTGCGGGCTTCGACCCTTCCTGCGGCGCGGGCGTCGCCGCGGATCTAAAAACATTTGCGGCGCACAATTGCTACGGCATTGCCGCGGTCACCGCGCTGACGGTGCAATCGACGCAGGGCGTCTTCGCCGTGCACGTCACTTCCGCCGCGATCCTGCGCGCGCAATTGGACGCGCTCGCAAGCGACATGATCATCGACGCGGTAAAAATCGGAATGCTCGGCAGCAAAGCCAATGCCGTTGCAGTCGCGGAATTTCTCGACAAACATTCTTTCGCGCATGTAGTCCTCGATCCGGTCGTGAAATCTTCCGCCGGCAATGCCGAATTGCTTGATGCCGGCGGCGTGAAATTCCTGCGCGACGAATTGATGAAGCGCGCTCACGTCATCACTCCCAATATGGACGAAGCGGCTCTGCTTGCGGGCATCGAAGTGAAAGACCTGGCGGGAATGAAGGCCGCGGCGCAGAAACTCGTCGAGATGGGCGCCAAAGCCGCGATCGTCACCGGCGGCCATCTCGAGAAACCCGCGGATGTGCTCTGCGAAGCCGGCGAAGTGAATCCGTTCGGCGGCGATCATGTGAAAAGCGAGAACACCCACGGTTCCGGTTGCACTCTTTCCTCCGCCGTTGCGGCGCAGTTGGCGCTGGGGCAGCAGCTTCAGGAGGCGCTGATTCTCGCGAAGGCTTATGTCTTCAAAGCCATCGAGAAAAGTTACGGAATCGGCAAAGGGCCGGGTCCCCTCAATCAATTTTATCGCTTCCACCAGGAAGCGCCCGCCCGCGGCGTCCACGAAGTTCCGCAACACGGCATGCATCCCGCCGCCGAGCCTGCCACTCACTAACTGAACACTGCGATCGCACGTTAGCAGCTTGTTGAAAAACTCCCTTCCTTAGTCATTCCGAGGAGCCATGCGACGAGAAATCTGCATTTTCTTTGGTTTTTGCAAACCATGGGCCTCGTGTTCGTGGAAATAGCGGGCAAGATGCCCTTTTCAATAGGCTGTTAGAAGATGAATGCCTACAACTCCGCCACGCGCCGTTCCAGCACTCGCGCAATCTCCTCGGCATCCGCGTCCGCCGCAAACGTCACCGGCGCGCCAATCGTCACCTTCACCGCACCCTTGGGCACCGGTTTCAGCCTCGAAGATTTTCCCTCCAGCCGCGCTTGCGCCAATTCCCACAGCCCGTCGATTCGCACGGGAACCACGGGCAGATGCAACCGCGTCGCCAGCAAACCAATTCCTCCGCGAAATTTCGCCAACTTCCCATCCTTGGTGCGCGCTCCTTCCGGAAACACCAGCACGCTCCAGCCGCCATCCGCCAGCTCTCCTGCAAACGCAAAACTCTCGCGAAACCCCGATTGCTTCGGCAGTGGAAACACGTTGAACAGCGCAATCACCAAAAAATAATCCATGCGGTTCACCATCCGCATGAAAAAATTCATCTTCGCCGCCGGATAGCGCATCCCGTAGAGCCGTTCCGCTTCCATCGCCGTCGCCAGCCGGTGCCGGAAAAATGCCGGCAACGCCGCCAGCACGCATCCAATGTCCACATACGTCACGTGATTCGCCACCACCAGCACCGGCCCGTGAATCCCGCGCAGATTTTCCCGCCCGCGAATCACGGGCTTCGCCAGCAGCCACGTCGCCGGCCACACCAGCAAATAATAAATTCCCAGCCGGATCCACGTCACCGGCCAGCGCTGCGCCCATCGCGGAAATCGGTACGTTCGCGGCCGCGCGGGAGGCTCGCGAACCAGTCGTTCGAGCTCGCCCACCGTCTTCGCCTCCGCGAATCGTGTTTCTCCCAGGTCCACTTGATATTTTTCTTCGAGCGCGCTCATCAGCTCCACGCGATCGAGCGAACTCAACTGCAAATCGCGCTCCAGGTCCGCGTTCGCGGAGACGCGCGAATTTCCTCGCCGCGTAACGCGCGCGATCAAATCGGCGACTTCGCTCGGCTTCTCATTGTCGGCGCTTGCCGTCGCATTTCCCAATTGTCTCGCAACCGTTTCCCGTATCCGCGGCAGCAGCGGCTTCTGCGTCGCCGTGCGCGGAAAATCGGCCTCCTGCCAAACGACCCACTGGCGCATCTTCTGATATTCCGCGAGCGTTTGATTCGCCGCATCCACAATCGCCGCCGGATTCGCGCTCGAATCCTCAAGCAGCAGCACCGCGCACGCTTCCGCATTTCCGTCGCGTTCGATTCCCACCACCACGCAATCCCGCACTCCTGCCTGCCGCCGCAGCGCCCCTTCCAAATCCTCTGGATACACGTTCATTCCCGCCGGCGTCACAATCACATTTTTTCGCCGCCCCTTGAAAAACAGATTTCCTTCCGCGTCCATCTCCCCCAAATCGCCCGTGCGAAACCATCCCTCCACGTCCGCCATCGCGTCTGGCGCGCGTCCCTGCCAGTATCCCGACGCCACATTCTCCCCGCGCACCAAAATTTCGCCCTCCGCGCTCAACTTGATTTCCATTCCCGGCATCGCCTTGCCAATCGATCCTCTTCCCGTGCGAAACGGATGGTTCACGCTCACCAGCGAAGTCGTTTCCGTCAGCCCATAACCCTGAATCACCGCGTAGCCCAGCCGCCGCCAAAAAGTCTCCACGCTTTCCGGCAGCGCAGCGCCGCCGGAGATAAACGCCCAGAATTTCCAGCCCAACTGCCCGTGGATTCTCCGGAAACGCCAGCAGCGCTTCAAAAAATGTTCGCCATCCGCCGCTGCAAAGTTCCTGCGAAATTTCTCGAGGCGTCCCGCTGCTTCGATTTCCCGCTCCACTTGCCCTTGCAACGATTCGATCAGCCGCGGCACGGAGACCAGCGCCGTCACGCGCTCGCGCCGAATCGTCCGCGCCACTTCCGCCGGACTCAGCGTGTCCAGAAAAATCACCGTCCCGCCCAGCAGCGGCGGAATGAACATGCTCATCAATTGCCCGAAAACGTGGCTCAGCGGCAGCAGATTCAAGAATCGCAGCGGATGCGCGAATTTTTCATAGCGCAAATACTCCTGCATTTGGGTTTCGAGCGGCTCGATATTCGCCAGAATATTTCCGTGCGTCAGCACCACGCCGCGCGGCTCCGCCGTCGTTCCCGACGTAAACACGATTTCAACCGTATCGCCTCTCGCGGCGGTCCGCGCAAAATCGCGCACATCCGCATCCGCATGGCTCGCCGCCGCGGCCTCGATATCCTCCAACGAAATCGCCGGCATGCGCGCATCGAATTCAGCCACGCCGCGCGAGCAAATCAGCAGCTTCGCCTCCACGGCCTGGGCCACGCGCCCCGCGAACTCCGCCGTCGCGACGCGATCCAGCGGCACCACCACCGCCCCGCGCAACACGCACCCGAAAAACGCCGCCACCCATTCCGCGCAGTTATCTCCCCACAGCAGCACTCGGTCGCCTGGCGCGATTCCGCGCGACGCCAGCTCCGCCGCAAATCCCCGCGCTGTCTCCGCCACGCGCGCGTACGTACACCGCTCCATCCGGTAGCCGCGCCGGTGCGCGACGGCGATTTCGCTGCCGCGCCGGCCGTATTCCTCAATGAATTCGATCAGCGATTGCCGCGCCATTCCGGAGGGAAGTCTCTCTCATTCGAGGCAGGGTTGCCAAGCGGTGCGGTTAAAAAGCCGCGTAAAAAAACAAAAGGCCCGGCAACGGATATCCGTCACCGGGCTTTTTCACGAACTCGCTTCTACTGAGGATTAGGACTCGGTTTCTTCGCCAAGTCCGCCTTCGTGGGATCGGTAGCCGTCGCGTCCGACGGGCTCTGGTAGCGCGTCAGATACGGCATGAACGGCGTCACCTCAAATGGCATTTTGTCCCGCGCGGAAAGCAATTGCACGGGCTTCGTCTTCACCAGGTCCACGCTGTCGTCCCACGGATCCAGCACGATTCGCGAACCCAGCGGAAGCGCTGCAATCTGATCGATTTTCATCGGTTGCAGTTGCGGGGCCGCCTGCATCAATTGCCCGGCCATAAACACGTCGTTGCCCAAGTTGGCGCTGATCAATGACGGCAGCGTTTTCTGCTCCGTGGCCAGTTGTTTCAGAAACAGTCCCGCGGTTCCCAGTTGATTCTTGTACGGCGAATTTTTCAGCAGCTCCATCGCTCTCTTCGCCGCCACTTCCTGATCCGCCCGCGTATCCCGGAACGACATGCGCTTCATCGTGTCCGCCGTGGAAACCATGGTCGTGTCGTTGAACGAGTATGCATCCGGCAGTTGCGACCCTTCGAGCACCGCGCCAAGCTGTTGCGCCAAAATCGCCGCCAGGCTCGGCTCGTCGGGAAGCACGTCCAGCAATCCCCGGCTCACCACAATCGTGTGCCCGATCGTAAATGCCTCGAGCGTCGAAGTCAGCAGCACGCGGCACCGCACATCCGGCTCCACGTCCAGGTTGTTCGTCACTTCCAGATTATTGACCACCGTTTCCATCACTTTATCCACGGGACCCGGAATCGCCAGCAATCCATTCCGCTGCAGCCGGTCGACCACGTTGTTTTCGCCTTCGCGCTGCCAGTCCCGTTGCGCCATCACCGGCGAAACGTCCTTGGAAGCGTCCGCCTGGTCCTGAATCGGCTTGGCGGACTCCACCGTCAACTGGCTGAACTCCGTCTCCCTCGGGCCCAGTTTCAAGTTATAGCCCCACAGCCGCGTCTGCGAGCGGTAGCGCACGTGCCCGAACGGAAAATCCTTCAAATCCGATTCCGCGCTGTAAATATACGAAGGGATCCATACATTCGGCGCCACGTTTGTTCGCCAGCTATCGAAGTGCAGATTCCACCCAAACGTCCGCGCGATCGGCATAAACACGCCGTTAAACCGCACGATCGTGTAATTCCGGTCTTCCACCCAGATGCGTCCCTGGAATCTTCCGTCGCCCGATTTCGGCAGCGGGTTCACGTCGAATACGTAGCATTTCACCGCGCCCAGAAATTCCTGGCGCACGTAGTCGAACTTGTAATGCTGTTTGTCGAAATAAAGGGGATCCACGAAAATCATTTGCAGGAAGCCGGCAGGCACGTACGAATTCCCCAACAGCGAAGTGACATCCTTGATTGGATTCAGCCTCCCCTTCCAGCCCGAATCCGCGTCGCGCAGCATCGAGCGATCCACCACGCCCTTGTTCAGTTCCGCCACGCCCAGATAATAGTGATCCTTCTGGGGCACGGCCCCCAATTGTGGATCCCACTTCATGTCCTGAATGTAGGTTTCCACGATGGGGCTGTAATGGCGCAGCAGGGCAACTTCCTGATGTTCCCGCGCGATGATTTGGTCGGTAACTCCGGCCAGCGTGTCGGGCTGGCTCGGCGTGATCACCAGATGTTGCGATGGCTGCGTCGGCTGCGTCTGGGCCGCTAATCCCCCCGCAAACACCATCCCAAGGGCCGCAGTTATAACGTACCTGGTTCCTATCCCCATGACTTCTCCCCCTCAGAACTCGATTAATACGCCAGCTCGAACTGGATCCGAACATTGGCCGGAAAATCGACGGGCTGCCCATCCTGGCGCGCTGGTTTAAATCGGATCTTTTGCGCGGCAGCCTCTGCGTTCTGATCCAGCCCGTGGCCCAACCCCTTCACCACGCGCACCACTTGCACTTCCCCGGACGCCTTGAAAACCACCTCCAGAATTACGTCGCCCTGAATCTTCAGCCGTTTTCCCTCTGCCGTGTACTCTGGTTTCGGTTTGTACAGAATCACCACGGATTGCTGATGCGCAACCGCGGGCGCTTTCCGCGCATGGGGAGTCGCCTTCCCCGCGCGATCATCCGCGAAAACTCCCTGCTCCACTTTTCCGCCGTTTGGAACTCCGCCCGCGATTGCCGTGCCGTTGCCAAATCCCGCGCTCGGAACGATTCCTTCGCGCCCTTTCGCGCCTCCCGTTCCATTTCCTTTACCCGGACCCTCGGGCATGTCGAATCCGCCCGCTCGCGCGATGTTCACCGGCTGCGTCACTTTCGCAACGGTCGGCAATCCCTTCGGGTCGCCAAATCCGCCCGTTTGCACCGGCCCCATGGGCCGTCTCAAGTTCGGTATTGCGGAACTCCCCAGCGATGTCGTCGGCTTGTCCGGCACCGCGCGCGCGAACACGTTGATCTTCGGCGCTCTGGTCAGGTTCCTGCGGATCACCGGCTTCGACATAATGGGCTTCTCGAACACCGGCTCGATCATTTTCGGTTTCGGCGGCAGCGGCACGGGCGTGGGCATCAGTTTCGCGACTTCCACGCGTTTCACGCGCACCAGCTTCGGGCGAACTCGCGCTTGCGGTTTCCACGCACGGACCGGCGGCGCGGTAATTTCCGTTATCATGTACTGCTTCGCGAGGTCCATCTGTTTCGGGAAGAGCAGCGGCAGCCACAGCGCGCACGCCAGCACGATAAACTCAACTCCGAACCCGGCCGTGAACGAGCGCCAGCGCGGCTTTCCCGCCGCCAGCAGTGTGAAGGGCGCGTCGTAGTTCGGGCGATAAGTGTTTCCGTTTCTACTGCCATTCGACGACATCGGTGCCTTCCCCAGCGAGCCAACCATGGTTATCGGCGCAAACGACATTTTAGTACTAGAGCCGCGAGCTTGGTGAATAGTACGATTGTACCAGCTTGAAACTTGGTTGCCTTAAGCGATACTCCAAGCCGTGCCCTAGTGTCCCCCTTTGTAGGATTGCCTTCCTTAAATAACAAATAACCCGCGCCCAACCCCGCGGTTGCGGTCCTGTCCGTCGACTTCCTCTGCACGATTCGCTCCACATCCGCAATTTCTTCCCATGTCGTTCTGTTTCGTTCACACGTGCCCTTACCCAGTTTCTCCATTCTCATTTTGGGTGCGCATCCCACCCATGTCAATCAGGAGGCAAGGGTATAGAACGCCGAAAAACTCTGGATGCCCAATCAGGGTAACGGTCCGCCGCTATCAGATTTAATGAAAAAATACCGCGAAACTGGCCGGCTCCGGGCGGTTTCCCGTCCTAAATGCTGCATTTTCCTTGGCGGCCATTAAATTCCTCAAGTCGGAAAAAAACAGGTTTCCCGCAACGGTTAACGCCCCTGATCCCTCTCTGTGCCCCCCCTACAGGCCATATCTGGTCCCACGTCTCTCCGGAATCCTGGCGCGGATGCCTTTTTTTTACACATTTCAGGAAAAAAAGAGGAGGGCCGGTACCCGAATCGAGCACCGGCCCCCGTTTTTAACTGCCCTCTGTTTTGTGGCTTTACTGTTGAGGTTCGACCAGAATGTACTCGGTCACGTTATTCTGCGCCGCTGGCCTCACCAGCAACAGTACAGGCTGATCCCCTGTCCCTTGCATCGCTGCCCGGAATTGCTCCATGTTGTTGACTTCCTTGTGGTTGACCTCTTGTATCACGTCGCCCCTCCGCAGCCCGGCCGCTGCCGCTGCACTCGACTGCTCCACAGAGTCAACCACCACTCCGTGCGTCGACATCGGCAAATTGAGTTGCTGAGCGATTTCCGGCGTCACATTTTCCACCTGCACGCCTTCCAGCGCCTTGCCGTTGTTTCCACTTGGTGCCGCCGCCGATGGCCCAGACGCTGGTCCTCCGACGCCTTCCGGCAGTTGGCCCAATGTCACCGGCAGTTCAAACGTCTTTCCGTCGCGGAAAACCTTCAACTGAACCGGGGTTCCCGGAGCCGTGTTGGCGACGCGGGCCGTCAAATCGCCGTAGCCAGTGAGCGACTCGCCGTTCAAGCCCAAAATAATATCTCCGCGCTTGAGCCCGGCCTTCGCCGCCGGGCTGCCCGGCGTCACGTCGGCCACCAACGCCCCGTTCCCGCCGCCTGTATAGTTAAACTCCTTCGCCATGTCCGCGCTCAGCGGACCTATGTATACGCCCAGGTAGCCGCGCTCCACCTTTCCGTTCTTGATAATCTGCTCCATGATGTTGCGCGCCATGTTGATGGGAATCGCGAACCCGATGCCTTCGTTTCCGCCTTCCCCATTGCCTCCGCCGTTCGAAATAATCGCGGTGTTGATTCCCACCAGGTCGCCGTGCAGATCGATCATCGCTCCGCCGGAATTTCCCGGATTGATCGCCGCATCGGTTTGAATGAAATCCTCATACGCCTGCTTGCCCTGCACTTGCGACTCCAGCCCGATGCTGCGGCCCGTGGCGCTCACGATTCCCATCGTCGCCGTTTCGCCGATTCCAAATGGGTCGCCTATCGCGAACACCACATCGCCCACTTGCAGCTTCGAGGAATCTCCCAGCGTGATCGTCGGCAGTCCGGTCGCGTTGATTTTCACCACCGCGATATCCGTCTGCGGATCCGTGCCGATCACTTTTCCCGTGTAATTTCTGTTGTTCCATTGCACCTTGATGTTCCCGCCCTCCGCCACCACGTGATTGTTCGTCAGTATGTAGCCGTCCGAATTGACGATCACGCCCGAACCCAGGCTCGTCTCGCGTTCCGTCTGCGGTCGCCCCTGTCCGAACTGGTTCCCGAAAAACTGCCGGAAGAACGGATCCGCGAAAAATCCCGGCATGTTCTGCCCTACTTTAACCACTTTCGTCGTCGAGATATTCACCACCGTGGGCAGCGCCGGCCGCAGCACGGACGCGAATCCATTGGTGAAACTTCCCATGCGAATCGGATCCACATTCCCCGCCAGCGTCAGCGGCACTTTCGGCGCGCCCAGCACTTTCTGCCCGGCCCACCGAACCACTCCCGTGCCGAGAAACGCTCCCGCGATAAGTGCCACAACCAAGATGCCTGCTCCCACCCATTTCCGAACTTGATAAACATCCCTGCTCATGTGTTTCACTCCTTTTTTCATTATTATTTTTACGGGCATGCAAGCCCGGATGATTTGCCCGAATTTATTTACCGACTCAACTTGCCCAACTCGATTTAGACGTTCCAGGCCCCCAAAAGTTTTCCTTCTAGAAGCTGTCTCGCAAATGGCCTTTCAGGGGGTCGGAGCTTTAGCTCCGACATAAAATCCCTGAAAAACAAGGGCTTTAGCCCCTGAAACACAGCGGTCTGATCGACTCTCGCTATTTATGAGACGACTTCTCGTGCCACACATCGGACCGAATGGGTCCGCCAAAAAACTCACCACGTTTCACCGCCGCGTCGAACACGCCGGTTGTCGCCGAGCAGTTTTATTACTTTGCTGGCGCCACGCGTTTCGATCGGAGCGCCAAGCCCAGCCCGTATCTCCAATGCATTCCCTGATTTTAACGCCCTAACCGGCATCCTCGGATACAAATTGCGCAAATCCGTAAACACCGCATTCCAGATTTTAGATGCACTCTCGCCCTTTTGCGTCTACTCCTTGCGCCTTGCGCCCGGCCTCACGATTTGACAGAATGGCCGCCGCTCAATCGAATTGCCGTCGCAGGGGAGGCCTCAAAAAAATGAATCGCAAACTTTTCGCCGCCGCCGCATTCGCCGCCGCGCTCTTTATCGTCGTCAGCATCGCCCTCGCCGCCACCACCGGCGACAATCCCCCTGCCTTGAACGACGGCACCCTCCCCGCGCTCTCCGCCATTGCCGGCCAGGGCATGATGGACATTCACGCCTATCACGAGCTCGAAATTTTGTCTGACGACATCGGCGCGCGCGTCACCGGCTCCCCGCAGTGCAACGCCGCCATCCAGTGGGGCCTCGCCACCATGCGCTCCATCGGCCTGCAAAACGTTCACGCCGAACCCTGGCAAATCTTTCGCGGTTGGACGCGCATTTCCGCCGACGCCGAAATGATCGCGCCCGCTCAGCACAAATTGATGGTCGATTCCATGGGCTGGGTCGGCTCCACGCCCGCCGGCGGCGTTGACGCCGACGTTGTTCCCGTGAACGTCTACGACCTCGCGACGGAAACCGAAAAAAATTCCGGCAACTGGCGCGGCAAAGTCCTTCTCATCGTCCAGAAAGGCAAAGCGCCCGCCAACGGCATGGCCGCCTTCGCGCAATTCGGCGGCTTCCTCAAAAAAGCATACGCCGCGGGCGCTGTCGCCGTCATCGGCGGACAGGGCGGCGCGAAATCCCAAGGCATGCACCTCACGCACACCGGCATCCTCGGCTTCGCCACCTATTACGATATTCCCGTCGTCAGCATCGCCGCCGAGGATCAAGACATCCTCGAGCGCTTCCTCGACCGCGGCAAGACCCCGCGCATCCACATCAACGTCCAAAATAAAGTCACTGCTGGGCCGGTTGACACCGCCAACGTCGTCGGCGAAATTCCCGGCACCGAGCATCCCGAGCAAGTCATCGTCGTCGGCGGCCATCTCGATTCCTGGGATCTCGCCGAAGGTTCCACCGACGACGGCGCGGGCGTCGCCACCACTCTCGGAGCCGCCGAAGCCATCGTCCGTTCCGGATTCAAACCGCGCCGCACCATTCGCTTCGTTCTCTTCACTGGAGAAGAAGAAGGCCTTCTCGGCTCCTTCGCCTACGTGAAAACTCACAAAGACGACATGGCCAATCACGTCGCCGCCGTCATTCTCGATAACGGCCAGGGCCCTGTCACCGGATTCAACATGGGTGGCCGCGACGATCTCGTTCCCGCCGTCGAGCAGTTCGCCGCCGCCATGAACGCCTTCGGCAAACTCGCGGTCAACGACCGCACCTCTTTCGGCACCGACTCCGGCCCCTTCATTCTCGCCGGCCTTCCCGGCATCAATCTCAGCCAGGACTCGCCCGCATATCGCTACACGCATCACTCCAACGTGGACACCTTCGACAAAATCAACGAAGCCGTCCTCGACCGCGACGCCACCGTTCAAGCCCTCACCGCCTTCTGGATCGCCGACCGTCCCGAGCGCCTCGCCAGTCCCTGGCCACCGGCCAAATCCGCCGCAATGCTAATCAAGCGTCACGACGACGTCATGCTCAAGCTCTTCGGCCTCTGGCCCTTCGCCTCCCTCGGCCCCCAACCCTAGCCCACAACGCCCGCGAATCTTTCTCGCGTCGCCGTTGCCCTTTTGTAGCTCAGGCTTGCCTGAGCCTAGCGAAGGCTCCCGTTTACCCTGACAACGGAAGGGACTTGCGCGTCTTTTGTGCGAATTGATCTGAGGTCTTTGCCGTGCCGGGTAGGCAGGGATCTCGCCTCGACGCCGCTTCCCGCGCGCAACGTTTTCGTAGGGGCGCTGCTTGTTTGTTCTGTATTTTTGTTGTCATCCCGAACCCGGTCGCCCGTTTTTGGCGAACGGCGGTGAGGGATCTGTTTTCGCCTTTGCCCTTGCGGGTGCCCCATCCTGAGCGATGTTTGCGAAGGGTGGGGATTTTTCTGTTCCCAAATTCCGAGGCGCGCCCCGAATCCGCAATTCTTGTAACTCATTTTTCGGTCTCCCGCTCGACGAAGACAGATAGTCGATATTTTACTGGAACCTTACATTAATATTATGATATAGACTCCACTAGTCCTTTACTAAAGGACAAAGAATACGCTCGTTGCAGGTCACAAGGAGGAAAGATGACGCAAGCCAGATCCATTTCCTTAAGTAAATTCACGGCCTCGGTTCAGGCCGCGGTAAAGGCCGCGGTAGCCAAGCACCCAAAGTTCAGTGTTGACGTCCCCAATGCCATCACCGTCTCGTATTTGATCCGCGGCATCCCCGTGCCAGAGGCCATCTTGTCAGCAGTCACTATGGCCGAGCTGCAAACTTTCGCGTCGGACATCGCCGCCCACGTTGCCGGCGCACATCCAGAAATGGCGGAACTGATATCGCGTACTCCAGGCGCGCAGGGGGCAGTCCTTTCCGTTGGTCGTCACGTGATCTGTGGCATCCCGCCTTTCCTTGAGTCGGTCAAAGTCGAGAGGTAGCCGGCGCAGCCTCATGTCCAAACTTTGTCCAAGCGCGCAGCCTGGCATGGACCGGTGCACGGTGTTGGGCGTCGTCCGGCGGGAGCCCGATCTGATGCTTGAGTACCTTAACCAACCACTGCCGGCGACCCCGGAGATTCTCGCTACGGCCGCCCCCTTGAAACCCACTGAGGTGTTTCGGCTGGCGGCCACTTGTGCCGAAGGCATGTGTCCCCATTTCGATGGTGCTGATTGCCAGTTGGCGGCTCGCGTTGTGCAGATTTTGCCGGCGGTAGTGGATTTTCTGCCGCCGTGCATCATTCGTAAGGAGTGTCGCTGGTATTCGCAGGAGGGCGGGGCGGCATGCAAGCGGTGCCCGGCGGTCACCACCGTGAGCTACGATTTGTCTCCACGGAACCGGGAGGTATCTGGCCTGCCGGTAATGCAGGACACCATTGGTCCTTGAAGTAGGCTGAGGAAAAAGGGGGCAAGTTTTGTGCCTCGCGATTTTTTACCCTGCTTGCCCTGTTTATCCTGATGCAGGAAGGAACATAGGAAGGGAACGAAGTAAAGGATAAGGAAAACCGCGACATAAACACTTTGTTTTCTCCAGGGGTTTTAACCCCTGAAGGATCAAAAGTACCTTTTTTCAGCACCCTGTTGTAGGCGGTCGCGCAGAGTCTCGTCCGTGCCTCATTCTGCCTGTGCAAGCAGGCTCGACACCGCTTCGCGCGCGCAACGTTTTCGTAGGGGCGCTGCTTGTTTGTTCTGTATTTTTGTTGTCATCCCGAACCCGGTCGCCCGTTTTTGGCGAACGGCGGTGAGGGATCTGTTTTCGCCTTTGCCCTTGCGGGTGCCCCATCCTGAGCGCCCGTGAACTTTGGGCGCGAAGGGTGGGGATTTTCTCTTTTTCGCTCCATCCCACATCCAACCTCGAACTCCGGATCTTACATACATCTCGATTTGCTTTTTCGTCCGCAGCGGCTCATCATTTTTCCATCGGGTAGCCAGGCACCCTGGTCCGCAGGCCTCGCGCTCCAAGCTCCCTGAAAATTGAATCTCCAAGGAGAATACGATGGCAACCACTGCCACCCGGAAAAGTCGCGCCTCTGCACCAAAACCCGAAACATCCTCTTCCCGTCACCAGCGCAAATGCATCATCTGCCACCACGCCGACCGCGAAGAGATCGAGCAAATGTTCCTCCACTGGTTCAGCGCCTCCACCATCTACCGCCGCTTCCTTCTCAAGGACCGCTCCTCCATCTACGACCATGCCCACGCCACCGGCCTCTACTCCCGCCGCCGCAAAAACATGCGCTGCGCCCTCGAAAACATTATCGAGCGCTCCGACGAATGCCCCGTCTCCTCGAACGGCATCGTCCGCGCCATCAAAGCCTATTACTCCCTCACCGACGCGGGCGAATGGGTCGAACCCGCCTCCCGCGTCGTCTACCAAACCGTCTCAACTTCCTCCGCGCCCACCGATCATGACCGTAGCGCCGGTTTACCCCGAGCCGCGAGGGGCGTCTCGTTCACCCCGAGTCCCGAGGGGCCGGCTCTTTTCGCACCTGTTTATCCGGTTTACTCTGACGCGGGAAGGAACGAAGGAAGGGATGCAGGAACGAACGCGGCGTCGCACGCGCAGGCGCCGAGCACGACGGTGCCGGGCACGACGGTGGATGGCTGGAATTGCCGCTACGGAGACGTGCGCAGCACGGTTCTCTCCTCGCCGCACGCTACCGCCGCTTCCGCGCCACAAAACATGTCTCACTCCTCGGCGCCCAATTCTCCAAATGGCCATGTAGGGCCCGACTCAGGTCGGGCCGAAGGCGTGCGCAGCACGCCTCTCCCTTCCGTTTCGCACATCACCACAACCGACGCGCCTGTCGCGCCGCAAAAAAATCCGGCGCAGACCACAGCAGCGGAGGCATTGGCCTCATCACTAGCCACTAGTCACTCGCCACTGCTTTCTAATCGGTACAACAAATTATTAGAAACCGGCGCAACTCGCACAAAACAAAGAACCGGCCCCCGTTCTAATCGGTACAAATAACATGTTTTTCCAAACGACTTTTTGCGGAGGTTGACGGAGGCAAACGAGAGAACAAAGCGGCGACAAACTCAGGATGAGTTAGTATAAAAAGGAATTCGAGGGGACGGTAGCGCGACGGCTTCTCCGCCGCCGTGACCGCTGTGTTTTGTAGGGGCGGCTTTACGCCGCCCGCGATGCTGCCGCGGTTTGCGGGGTTCTTGCTTCTGTAGGGGCGGCTTTATGCCGCCCGTGAGCCTCTGCAACTCTCCACAACAATATGAAAGAACTCGCGCAAAAAGTTTTGCTTCTGGAAAACGTTCACCCCGGCGCCGCGGCGAAATTCCGCGACGCGGGCTGCGATGTTGCGGAGCTTGCCCACGGCGTGGAAGAGGAAACCGCCCTGTCCACCAGGCTCGCGGGAGTTTCCATCCTCGGCATTCGTTCCAAAACCAAAGTCACCGCGCGTGTCGTCGCGCGCGCCGGCCGCTTGGACGCCATTGGCGCGTTCTGCATCGGCACCGACCAAATCGATCTCGTCGCCTGCACGAAGCGTGGCATCGCCGTCTTCAACGCGCCGTATAGCAGCACGCGCAGCGTGGTCGAGCTGATCCTCGGCGAAATTATCTTGCTCGCGCGCGGCGTATTCGGAAAAAGCCAGAAGCTTCATCGCGGCGTCTGGGACAAATCCGCCGCCGGCAGCAACGAGATTCGCGGCAAAAAACTCGGCATCGTCGGCTACGGAAAAATCGGCTCGCAACTTTCCGTGCTCGCCGAAACCCTCGGCATGGAAGTTTATTTTTACGACGTCGAGGAAAAACTGGTGCTGGGCAACGCGAAAAAGGCGCGCTCGCTCGAGCAGCTTTTCAAAACTGCCGACATCATTACGCTGCACGTCGACGGGCGCTCGGAAAACCGCAATTTAATCGGCAAAAAAGATTTTGCGCAAATGAAACGCGGAGCGATTTTTCTCAACGCCAGCCGCGGATTCGTAGTCGACGAAGCGGCGCTCGCGGAGGCCCTCAAAAGCGGCCACTTGCGCGCCGCGGCCATCGACGTTTTTTCTCGCGAGCCTCGCGGCAATTCCGAGCCGTT
>Ga0307372_10002916_pt1 | contig 27886 bp, 30 predicted proteins | sample OX1MG_FD_202533 | JGI IMG/M metagenome (GOLD analysis project Ga0307372, IMG submission 202533) | Soil microbial communities from Risofladan, Vaasa, Finland - OX-1 | ecosystem: Environmental > Terrestrial > Soil > Coastal area > Acid sulfate soil | place: Finland: Risofladan, Vaasa | collected... | reverse complement strand
GGCTTCTGCGGCGCCGGCGAGCGCGGCGAGCCCGGGCGGTGGGAGGAAGGTGCGTGGGTCACGGTCGATCGGGACGTGGATGCCACGGAGGTTGCCGGCGAGGAGTTGGTCGACGAACCAGCGGACTCGGCTCGCGCGGGTTTGCGCGTACTGGGCTTCCTGGCTGCGCTTGAGCGAGGTGACCCAGCCGTAACGCTTTGGCTTGGGGCGGAGCGGGCTTGATGCGTCAACGGTGATGATGAAGTCCGCGGCGCGGGCTGCGTCGGGTCGGCCGCGGTCCCAGCCTTGGAACCATTCGAGTCCGAGGTTGTCGTAGACGCCGCCGTCGACGAGCGCGAGCTTGTGGGGGGTGTTGGGTCTGAGTCCGAGGTTGTCGGTTGCGAGGTGGACCGGCGGGAAGAGGAACGGCACGGCGGTTGAGGCGGCGATCGCAGTTGCGAGCGTGAGTGTGGGTGGGGTGGCGGCGTAGCCGAAGTCCCAGCTGCCGATGAACTCGCGTGAGATGCGGAACGCGCGCCCGGACACGAGGTCGGTTGCGGTTAGGATGACCTGGACACCGACGGGCAGATCTGCGACGCGCTTACTTCGCAGGAGATGCGCGGCGATGGTGGCGCCCATCGCGCCGGGGGCACGGTGCGTACGCGGGACGACGCGCGTGGCGGTCCATCTTGCGAGGCCACGGTTGCGGAGGTTGTGTTCGCTGATCGCGGCGCAGAACGGGTCGGCGACGTGCTGCTGGAAGGCGTCGCCGCCGAGGGCGTCGCGTGCGAGGTCGGGCCAGCGGTCGGCGAGGATCGCGGCGGCGACCGATCCGCCGGAGACGGCGGAGACCGCGACGACGTTCTTCAGCTGGCCGACTTCGGCGAGGTAGCGCAGCACGCCGAGCCCGAAGAGGGTGGCGCGAAACCCGCCGCCGGACAGGCACACGCCGATCCGCGGAGCGACGCTGCTGGAGCCGTCCGGGGGCAGCGCTACGCTGTTTTGTTCGGATGATCCAGGTGTCGACAGAGCGCGAGCCGCGGTTGCGTGCGGGGAAGGAACGGTAGGACGATGGCCGAGTTCGAGGCGATCTTCGTTGATGTGGGACAGGGCGACTGTACGTTGATCAAGCTGCCGGACGGCGAGTACATGCTCGTCGACGTGTGCCGGTGCCCTGGTCACGGCATCGACGTGTTCAAGCTGCTCGACGCGGTGCTGCCGGACAACGGCGACGGCCGCCTGCGCCTGAAGTGGCTGGTGATCTCGCACGCCCACGACGACCACATCACCGGCATCGGCGACCTCTACGACCGCTACGCGGTCGAATGGCTGTGGGTTCCCCAGCACGAGGACCGCAAGCAGATCGCACGCCACTTCGCCGACTATCACCGCGTCGTGGACGAGCACCCCGGGGATCGGGTGCTGCGCCCGCAGGGCAGCCGCACGCCCTTGAATGAGATGGATGAGGACGGCTACGACCTGGGCGAGGAGGTGACCGTGCGCTGCTTCTCGCCGCCCGGCTACATCGAGATCGACGAGACCCTCACCGAGGAGGAGGCAAAGCGCGCCGCGCACGAGAACTGCCTGGTGATCAAGATCGACTACCGCGGCGCCTCGGTGCTTTTGACCGGCGACTCCGATCTGGCGTGCTGGCAGCGTGTCGTGGACTATTACGAGGGTCGCACGGACGAGCAGACGGGGACTGAGGTACTGGAGGCGACGGTGCTGCACGCCAGCCACCACGGGTCCCGCACGTTCTTCAAGGACGGCGGCGAGGACGCGGAGGGATGGCTGACCGCGCTCGAGCTGATCAACCCGTCAGCGGTCGTCGTGTCGGTCGGCGAGAACAACCGCCACGAGCATCCCCACGAGGACATGATGGACGCCTACCGCGACCAGGCCGGCGAGGACAACGTCTACGAGACCTCGCAGACCGGCACGGTGATCCTCGAGGTCGAGGACGACGGCGTCCCCCGCCTGCGCTTGGACAGCGGCGCGTTCGCCGAGGACTACGGCTGGGACGACGACGATGACGACGACGGCAGCGACGAGGATCGCGATGGCGGCGGCGGTGGCGCCGCGAAGCTCGCAGCCGGCGTGGTCGCGGCCGGGGCATTGACCGCGGCCGCGGTGGCGGCACGCCGGCGCCGGGGGAGCCCCACGCGGCTGGATGATCAGCCGGCCGCGTGAAGCCCTGGCACGAGCGCTTCGCCGACATCTACGCGCAGGAGCGCGCCTACTGGCAAAGCAAGGGTTTCACTGAGGAGGACCCCCGCCGCGACGGCGTCGCGTTCACCGGGACGATCACCGTGCGCATCAAGCTCGACGACACGTTCGAGCACCACCGGTTCAAGCTGCGCGTCACCTACCCGGCGGGGTACCCCTACGTGCAGCCGACCGTGGCGTTCCTCGAGCCGGCGATCAAGCGCGCCCGCCACCAGGGCACGGACGGCGCGCCGTGTCTCTTCCCTCCTGGTGCCTGGACGCTGAACTTCCCCGCCAGCGAGTTCTACGCGGCGATCGAGCGGTGGCTCGGCTACCACCTCGCCGGGCGCTTCCCGCGCGAGCTCGCGATCTACGAGCTCCCCGAATACCTGCGTTGGAGCACGCTCTCGGTGCTCGCGCCACCCACCGCGCTCGCCCAGATACGCGACCGACGCCGCGGCCGCTTCAGCGTCGATGAGCTGCTCGGCCACGACCTCGGCGTCGTGTGGTCGGTGGACCAGAACGAGATCGGGCGCGAGCTGCTGTACGCGGTCGCGCCCAGCCGCACGCCGAAGACGACGCGACACGTCGGCTCGTGGTACCGACTCGACCAGGAACCACATCCGGTCCATTTCACCGCCGAGCTCGAGCGCGTGCTCGCCGCTAACGGCCACACCGTGTCGTTCTCGACGCGCCCGCGCGAGCGAGAACTGATCGCGCTCGTCTTCCCCGACGCAGCGCTCAGCGAACAGCGGCTGCTGCTGCTCGACATCGGCGTGGCCTCCAAGCGTGCCCTGGCGGAGGTCGCTCGGGGCTGGCCGATTCGCTCCCCGCAGCTGTATCTGATCTCCCACGAGGAGCTATTTCGCCGGCTCGAGGGTGTCCGCGACCTGGCCCTCTTGGAAGAGCGGCACGTCGTGTGCTTCGGTCTCGGCGCGATCGGTGCGGCGCTCGCGCACGCGCTGACGCGCGAGGGCGTCGGATCGTTCGCGCTGTGTGACCCCGATCTCCTCAGGCCCGGCAACATCGTCCGACACGCCCTCGATCTGCTAAGCGTTGGACAGTTCAAAGCCGAAGCAGTCGAGCTCGCGCTGGCCAAGATCAACCCCGCCATCGAGACCAGCACCGAAACGACCAACCTCACCGACCCCGAGGTGATCGCCGCCAAGCTCGCGAACGCCGACCTCGTCGTGCTCGCGATCGGCGAGGACCTCAAAGAAGAACTCGTCAGCGAAATCGCCGCCGCGACCGCGGGCAGGCCGCCACTGCTGCTCGCCCGCTCGCTCCACGGCGGCGACGCGTTTCGCGTCGCGCTGATGCGCCCGGGCATCGACGCGTGCTTCACCTGCCTGGCCGCGTATCAAGCCGATGGTCACCCCGACTGGATCGCGGTGCCCACCGACGGGCGCCCCGACGTGTTCGACCACGGCTGCGCGACGCCCGCCCGACCCGGCGCCGGACTCACCAGCCAGCACGCCGCGATCTTCGCCGCCGCGCGCGGCCTCGACGCACTCGAACAACGGCCGATGGACGCCAACCACTGGCTGTGGGTTGAACGCCCCATCCCCGGCGCTGACCCGCGCCTGACAAATGCGCTTACGCTGCACGAGACCCGCTTCCCGCCGCGCCCTGACTGCCCGATCTGCGGTGTATGAGCGAGCCCTGATCTCGCCCGCGACACGCGCGGCGATCGCCGGCCACGTCCAATCAATGGCCAACCTCGAAACGGGAGGCATCCTGCTCGGCCGCTCAGCCGACGCCACGACCGTCGAGATCACGCGCGCGAGCCCGCCCGGGCCGCGCGCGGTCCACAGGCGCTTCTCGTTCGCCCGCGACACGCTCTTTCTCCAGCGCTACCTCGATGAGCTGCACGACCGATCCGACGGCAGCGAGGACTACATCGGCGAGTGGCATGTGCACCCCGCGTTGAATGCACCACCCAGCGCGGTTGACCGGCGCGCCCTGTGGCGAATCGCGAAGCGCAGCAACTACGTCCCCACCAACCCGATCCTTCTGATCGTCGAGGACTCACCACTCGAACAGCGCTTGCGCGTGTACGCGTTCGCCGTCACCCCGCAACGCGCGTGGAACGAGCTCGATGTCGTCGACAGAGCCAGCACCGACCGCGACGACCAGCCCAGATAGCCGTCGCTGACGAGCGCTGTGGCGCGTCGACGCGCCAAACGGTATGCGCGACGAGGAGTGGGCGCGCTTCGTCAGCGCGTACTACCGTCGAAACGAGCTGGTCGCAGGGCATTTCTCCGTTCTGGGCATACGCGCGGTCGCGGCCTGAGGCCGCCCAGTTGGGCCGCTCGAGCTATTGGCGCGGAAAGCAGTCGCCCGCGCTCAAGGGTCAGGTGGACCTCGCAAGTGCCGAGCTTGAGGTTGGGCCGAAACGCGGAGCCGTCGCTTGGCTCTCAAGATCGCGAGTTCGAATCCCGGTAGCGGTATCGTCGATCTGCCTGCAAACCAGCTGCTTCCGTGCCGCCGGATGTGTGTGCGGACAACAGGTGGACAAAGGCCCCCGGAGCTGCAGCGCGTGCGGCGTGTTGGCAACGAGGAGCCCGCGCGCCAAACGCGGGGCCGAGCGTCCAGCCGGCAAAGCGCCGCCGTCTTGCCGGGCTGGGGGCCGGGCGGTCGCAGGTTCAAATCCTGTCTCCCCGATCGAAAAGTCCTGCGAAACGGCGTTATTGCTGAGCTGCGCCATTTGGGTCTGCGGGGCCGGGTGGTCGCAGGTTCGAAGCGGGCGTCACAGAACAGCATTGGGCCTGCAATTTGCGACGTTTCCAGGGCGTCTGGATCGCGTGGGGGTCCAAGTTGGGGTCCAATCTGTTTTGAAACGCGTAGAACGGCCGGCTGTGGGGACCGGCAGGCCGACGCTGATCCGTACGCCTGTTCGTATCGCATGAGGTCCTGTGGGGGCGCGCGGCCTCAGCTTCGCGTAGCTGCGGAGTGCTGTTCGAGGAGCGCCGAAGTAGCGCCGGCGTGGTGCGCCGATGCTTTTCGCGTCGCGTCGTCAGCCCGTCGTCGTCGCAGGGCGCTACGCTGGCATCCTGATGGCATTCACGAGGATCACCGTTCGGGTAGACCAGATGGGTGGTCTGCCGTGCATCCGGGGTCTGCGAATCCCGGTGGCCACCGTCGTCGGCATGGTCGCCGACGGGCTGAGCCCTGAGGAGATCGTCGCCGACTATCCCGATTTGGAACCAGAGGACGTGTCCGAGGCCCTGCGCTACGCGGCCGAGGCGGTTCGCGAGCGCGAGCTTCCCCTCGTCGCCTCCGCGTGAGGTTCCTCATTGACAACGCGCTCTCGCCGAGCGTCGCTGCCCGACTCGCCGCTGCCGGTCACGATGCTGTTCATGTCCGCGACTACGCGATGCAGGCGGCCAGCGACGAGCAGATCTTCGAGCGCGCGCAGCAGGAGGCCCGCGTCGTGGTCTCGGCGGACACCGACTTCGGGACGCTGCTCGCGACAGGCGAGACCCGCTTCCCGTCGGTCGTTTTGTTCCGCGGCGGGCTCCGGCGCCCCGAGCAGCAGGCCGCGCGACGTTGTTGGGCAACCTCGCGGCGATCGAACGCGACCTCGACACCGGCGCCGTCGTCGTGTTCGAGTCTGCCCGGATCCGCGTCCGGGCGCTGCCCCTGATTAGCTGAACGCGATCGACGCGAGCGTCTCCCGGTTCGGCCGGAGCGCCTCCCTCTTCGATGCGGCGATGGCAAGCGCGCAACGGCGTCTCGCGCAGACGCAGATCGACTTCGGCTGACGCGCGAACCGTCGTCCCCGATAACAGGGATGATATCGTTTCGAAATGCGTCGAATGTGCATCCGGAGGACTCGGTGGTGTCTGTGAAGCTCAGCGACGTGAGAACGAACGACGAGCTCCTTGCGGAGGAGATGGCCGATCCCGCCTTCCGTGCCGAATGGGAGCGGACGGCAGTCGCTCGTGCCGTGGCTCTGCGCCTGGTGGGCTATCGTGCGGAGCGAGACCTCTCGCAGCGCGATTTGGCCAAGCTGCTTGAGATGGAGCAGCCCCAGGTCGCGCGGCTGGAGCGTGGCGACGTCAATCCCACGCTCGAGACGCTGATGCGTCTCGCCGGCGCCCTCGACATCGAGTTCACGATCGACGTGCGCCCAGTCAACCGCCGGACGCGCCTAGTCACCAAACGCGCCGAGGACGACGCCCTCGTCTCTTACAAGACCGACCGCGCCGTCGCACTCGTCGCTGCCATCTGACGGTGGTCATTCGTCTGAAGCTGGCGGCGTCGATTCCGACCAACGCCGGAACTGCTCGTACCGCGTCAAGGGAGCGCTAGCGGTGGAGCGCTCCCCGGGGCCGTCGGCGGACAGGCGACGGTGAATGGTCTATTCGTGCTGAGCCGGGATGCAAGCGACCGCCGACGCGGGAGACGCACGCGGCTAGGCCGCTCAGAGGGCACGATCACGCAGTCTGCACCGACGTCGGCGGCTGCGGCCGTGATCGCGCGGACCAGATCTCCGCGCCCGACGATGTACCGGACGTCGTCCGGCTCGGCGACGGCGAGGAGTTCGCGGGCCTCCTGAAGTTCCGCCTCGGCGACCTCGACCATGGCGAGGTTCCAGAGGCCGGCGCTCCCTCGGCACCGCAGACACCCGCTATCGACGCGAGCCTGGGGAGCCGACGCGAGAACGACGAGCGGGACCCGCTGCGCTCGAGCGAGGTCGGCTGCGTGCATCAGCGCTGCCCGGCCGCCAGCCGACGCCTCGTAGACGACAAGTGTGCAGGATGACGTCGATACCTGGTTCATGCGAATTGGACCCCGTCGCGCGGCGAACGATTCCGACCGCCGCCCGCCATCTGGATTACCCGTCCGGCTGCGGCACGCTCGTCGTCATCTAAACCGCGACGACCGACGATTGTCCGCGGCTTACACGCGCGCGCTCATCGTAGTCGTCGCCGAACCCGCCAATGAGGTCGCCGCCGTGCCGGGCCGAGTCCGAATCGCCCCGCGTCGGCGGCCCGCGACCGCGTCTCAGTCGCCCCGACGATTTCGGTCGCGACGTCGGCTCGTCCCGATGAGCGTGAGCGCCGACACCACGGTGGCGAGGGCGAACGCGATCGCGAAGTTGCACGCGCACATGGCGTAGGTCGCCACGCCGGCGTGACCGCTCAGCAGCGAGCCGAGTTGGTACATGACCGTCAGGACGCCTCCAACCACAATCGTGGCTGGGAGTGATCTCCGGAGCTGTCTCGGCTGGAGTGCCGTCACTGTCAGAGTCGTGAGCGGTCGGGCGGTGTCGTCCGATCGTTGCGGTTGGTTCTCGGGCTGGCGGTGGGCTGACTCGCGAATGCCGCGTCGTCCTTGTGGGTTGACTGGCAAAGCTTCTGTCGCCCACCGCTGCCCGAGGACCTTCGGCGTGACCTGATAGATGGCATGAGCAGGCGGGCCGTCCGGGCTCGTGTGTAGGGACCTCCTCAGCTTAGGCGCGGCGTTGGTCGCGCAGGCTGTTGAAACCGTGGAGCTTGAGGAGGCCCCAGATGACGATCGTTATGGGATTGGATCAACACCGAGCTCAGATCACTGCGGAGTGGATCGACACCGAGACTGGCGAGCTCGTGCGGACTCGGATCTCGCCGGCGCACCGGGCTGGCGTGCGCCGGTTCTGCGAGCGGTTCTGCGGTCAGGAGCTCGAGGTCGGGCTGGAAGCGACGACCGGTTGGCGGTTCGTGGCCGAGGAGCTGCGGCGGGTCGGAGCGGTCGTTCATCTGGCCGAGCCGGCTGAGACGGCCGCGAGGCGGGGGAATAAGAAGCGCGCTAAGAGCGACCGAGCGGACGCGCGGCATCTGCGCGAGTTGTTGATCATCGACCGGTTGCCGGAGTCGTGGATCCCGCCTGATCACATCCTCGATCTCCGTGCTCGGGTGCGGTTGCGCCACACGCTGTCGCATCAGCGCGGGGAGTGGCAGCAGCGGATCCAGGCGGTTCTGTATCACCACGGATGCCCGCAGCGGCGCAACCTGATGAGCGAGGAGGGTCGTAGTTGGCTGGCGGCGCAGCCACTGCCGAGCGCAGCGCTCGAGCAGGTCGCGGTCGCGCTCGGCGTGATCGACGCGCTCGATCGTCAGCTCGCGCCGCTCAACAAGGAACTGCGCTCGTATGCTCGTCGCCAAGTCGGGTGCAAGGCATTGATGGGCCAGTTCGGTGTCGGCGAGCTCACGGCCGTCACGATCCTCGCCGAGCTAGGCGACGCCAGCCGGTTCTCCTCATCACGCGACGTGGTTCGCTATGCCGGTCTGGATATCACGGTTTATCAGTCCGATCAGCGACGCGCTCCTGGTCGTCTCTCGCGTCAAGGACCGCCGGCGCTGCGTTGGGCGCTGTTTGAGGCGACGATGACCGCCAGTCGTATCGGCAGCCCGGACCGCGAGTACTACGTTCAGGCGGCCGAGCGACTCGGATCTAACCGAGCGCGGCTGTCAGTCGCCCGCAAGCTGCTCAAGCGCAGCTATCACCTGCTGCGCGAGCTCGGGGAGGAGGCAATGGCTCCCGCATGAGGCTGCTGGTGCGCGCCGAGCTCTTTGTCACCCAGATGCGCCGCGGCCGGCTCCACGCCCGCTCCTGCTGCCATGACCGCGAGGTCGTGGACGGCCCTTATAGACCGAGCGGCCGCAACGCTTCCCCCAGCGGGATCACCCCACCAACCATCATGTCGCCGACCCGGAGCAGATGCGGGTCGTGGACCGAGATAAGGCTGAGTGCCCGCGCGCACCCGTGCTCAATTATCGCCCGTGCCCACGCACCACCAACAACCCGCCGTCCAATCATCGACATCGACCATGCCAGCGCCGTTGCGCCGGGACCCCTGCACAGATAAGGAGCGTGGCATCGCCCCAAGTGACGGCTGTCCGCCGAAGTCCGCTTCATCCGGTGGTCAACCAAGCGAAGGGACGGTGCAGATGATCGTGATTGGGACGGACACGCACAAGCGCACGCACGCGCTCGCGGCGGTCGACGAGGGAACAGGCCGGGTCCGCGGTAGCCGGGAGATCAAGGCGGACGAGGCGGGGCATCTGGCGGCGTTGAAGTGGGCGCGCGGTCTGGATGACGAGCGGGTCTGGGCGATCGAGGACTGCCGGTCGGTTTCCAGGCGCCTGGAGGAGGCGCTGGTCGCGGCGGGTGAGCGAGTCGTGCGTGTCGCGCCGCACCGCATGGGCGCGTCACGGCGCGGCGAGCGCGAGCCCGGCAAGTCCGATCAGATCGACTCGCTCGCGATCGCCAGGGCGGTCGTCAAAGATGGAGTCGAATGCTTCCCGGCCGCGTTCTTGGACGAGCAGGCGATGGAGATCCGGCTGATTGCCGATCACCGCCGCGATCTCGTCGCTGAGCGCACACGGATGCAGAACCGGCTGCGCTGGCATCTGGTCACGCTCGCGCCCGAGCTCGAGGCGTCGCTCCGACGCGGCGCGCTCGCCGACGTTCGTCAGCTTGACCGGATCGACCGGCAGCTGCGACGGTTGACGATCGGTGCTCGCGTCAGGGTCGCTCGCGAGCAGATCACCCAGATCCGCAGCCTCACACGTCAGATCAACCTGCTCAAGGACGAGCTCGCGATCCTGATCACCGCGCACCGGCCGGCGCTGCTCTCAGAGACCGGCTGCGGCGCACTGACCGCGGCGATCCTGATCGGCCGCACCGCCGGCGCCGAGCGCTTCGCGACCGACGCGAGCTTCGCGCAACAGACCGGCACCGCACCACTCAAATGCTCCTCAGGCCAACGCCAACAACACCGCCTCAACCGTGGCGGTGACCGCCAGCTCAACCACGCCCTGCACATCATCGCGATCACCCGCGCCCGCTACGACCCCGCGACGCGCGCCTACCTCGCCCGCAAACAGGCCGAAGGGAAAACCACGAAGGGAGCGCTCCGGTGTCTCAAACGACACCTCGCCAGACGCTTCCACCACCTCCTCGCACAACCCCCCACCCCCGGAATGGGAAGCACCGACCACGATCAAAAAGAACAGCCCAAAAACACGCTCCTAGCGAACATCACTTGACATAGGAGCAAGCTATCAAGGCAGTCGCGACCCCTAGTCCGGTTCCATTCCGTGTGCGCTGCACACCGCGCTCGCCGTCCCCGGAGGGAATCCGAGCGGCGCCGGGCATGGCGCCCTCTTGCGCCAGGCGGAGCAGAACGGCATCGACCAAGCCCGGCGGTGGATCAGTAGCGACTGACCGGAGCATCCGTGCGACGCTCGGCGGGGCGAGCAGCACACCGCGGCAGCGGTCGCACGTTCGCGCGTGGGACATCACCTGGGCGCGCTCCCCGCTGCCGAGCTCCCCGTCGAGATAGCCCGGGAGCATGGCCTGAACCCGGCCGTGCTCACGGCGTGCCCGACGCGACAGTCCAGAAGCGCGAAGTCTCATGCGCCGTCTCCGAGATACGCGCCGACCGCATCGCGAACCGCCGACCGTGCCCTGTGTAAGCGGCTCTTGAACGCGGCTTCGCTGAGATCCAGGATCTGCGCTGCCTCCAGCGTCCCCAGTCCTTCGATGTCGCGCAGGATGAGCGGCGCCCTGTAGTCAGGATGCAACGCGCGTACAGCCGTGTCCAGCGCGAGGCGGAGGTCATGCTGCTCGGCATCCAAGTCGGGAGTCGGTCGGGAGTCGGCGGGCGTTCGGCCACGATGGTCGTCCAGGGAGCTGACCTCCGGGCCCCGCCGTTGATTACGGCGCAGCGCCTCGTTCACGCCGATGCGGTACAGCCAGGTGAAGAGCTGGCAATCCCCCTTGAACTGAGCGATCCCACGCCAGGCCCGCAAGAAGGTCTCCTGCGTGACCTCCTCGGCCTCGTCCGCGCTCGCGCACAGCCGTGACACCACCGCGTAGACCCCCGCCGCGTGGACACGGACGAGTGAGTCAAAGGCCTCACACTGCCCCTGCCGCGCCCGCTCCACCAAGGCGCGCTCGTCCGACACTCGCTCGCGGGCCGCGTCGAGGTGGTGTCCAGTCCCCGACGCGCAGAGTGACCTCGAGGCAAGCCCCACCGGCCGCCTCCGGCTAGCACGCGAGGCCCCGTGCACTCCGAACGCCCGGCGGCCACCCGGGGCGGCTCTTAGGTTCTCCGCGACGACGCCACCTGCTCCGCACGCCAGGTTTGACCCGGCCGGCGCGCGAACGGTTCACGATCGCGGGCTGCACGTGCCACTCCCGACCACACCTCCCGCCGCCACCACCACTCGCTCCGGCGAGCCGGATGCTCTCCGACAAGCGCGGCGACAGCGAGAAGGGCGAACGCTGGGCCCGCGTTGGGGTCCGTCGCGACCCCGGTCCAGAACGCTCCGAGACTCTGCCCGAGAACCCAGAACGCCAGCGGAGTAACGACCGCGAGGGCCACAGCGATCGCTCGCGTGCGGCCCGTAACAAGCGGCGCGAACGCGACCAGGACCTGTACCCCCACCAGCCCAGCGAGTGCGAGCTCCCCGCTCCTGGGCAACACGGACAACGCGGCGGTATCTACAGAGCGAAGAAGCCCCGGTGCTGCCTGCGCATTCGCGGATACGGCACGGGCAGCAGCTTGGGGCCCGGCAAGTATCTGCAAGGCCGCACCTCCGACCCAGAGCAGTGCCCACACGGGCCTAAGCCATCGGCCCGGACGATCGTGGCCCGGCAAGGCCGCGACAGACAGCACGCCGTAGATCAAGGCTGCTCCGGGCGCGCCGGTGAGGAGCATCGCGCCGGGCGCAGCGAGGCCGCCGAGGCCTTCGCCCATCACCCACACCGTGAGCGACCAGACGGCCGATGCGGCCAGCGCGAGGCGCGAGGTGCGGCGGACCACAATCCCCACCCCGATCGCCAGCTGCGTCACAGCGAAGAGCGCGTTGAACGCAGCCGGTGCCACCAGGATGAGCTGCCCTGCGAGGTGGATTGGTCCGGCGACGACTGCGGGTTCGCCGTAACCGGCGGGTAGGATCACGTGAGTGGCGAACCGCCGGGTGAACATCGCCGGCTGCAGTTGCAAGCCCCCATCGAGGAGCCACAGAGCCGCCAACGCCAGCTCGAGCCTGTCGGTAGTGTTCCGCCCGCGGCGGCGCACGGCGCCGGTGACTGACCGTGCGCGAGACGTGTGGTCGCGCTCCGGAATGCGCCTGGCCGGAGAGGCGGGGCGACGCCACATGACGCAGTGCGTCATGGCCGTGCCGCTGATGCGCCTCCCCAGCCGACTGCCTGGGCCGGGAAGGCGCATCCTCGATTCCGTCAGTGCCGAGTTCCTACTTCACCGTCACGGTCACCGACGCAGCCACGTGGGGCCCCTTGATAGACGGGGTATGGAGGTTGTCCACGAGCTCGGCATAGAAGGTGTGCTTGCCTGGCTTGATACCCGCGAGCGACACCGGGAAGCTGTTCGCGCAGCTCATGCCCAGCATCGTCCCCATCCCCATCATCCCGCCGTTGAGCGAGTCCACAAACGCGTGCCAGTGGCCGTACCCAGCAAGGTTCGGCTTGCCGTACAGCGTGCATGAGGGGATGAAGTTCTGGACGTGCACGACGAGGTTGAACCCGCCGCTGACAGTTGCGCCAGCCTTCGGCGAGGCGATCGCAATCGACGGCGAGCCCGAGAACGGGTGCGCGGCGATTGTCAGCGTGTGCGCCGGCTTATAGGTGAAGGTCACCATCTTGGCCGAGTGCATGTCCGAAGCGTGATCGTTCTCCGCGGCAAGGATCTCGAGCGTATGCTTGCCGGCAGGAACGTTCGCCAGGCTGATCGTCGCCTTCGGCCCGCAGAACATGTTGATCAGGCCGCCGTCGAGCATTATGTGGTAGTGGCCGATGCCCATGCGGTTGGCGGTGCCGGCGTATCTGCAGTCGACCTTGAAATGGGTGATTGCGACGTCGACGTTGAGCTGGTTGCCGGTCACGACTTGACTCTGCGTCGGGGTCAGGATCTGGATCTTGGCTCCGGTGTTCACGCTCATCCCCGACGACCCGCTCGCCGCTGCATGAGCTGTGGGCTTGGCGCCGGCCGTGCCGGTGATCGTCGTGTCGAACGCGTATCCGGCGAGGGCGAGCAGTATCCCGGCCCCGCCGACGGCGCTCCAGCGCTTCAGCATCAGCTTCCTCCATCAATTGCGGTGTACGGACTGCCGCGGCAGTCACGCTCGGTTCGATCGTCACGTATGACCCCGAACGCACCGGGACGATTCAGAACATTTCGCAACCAGGCGCCGACCGGCGCCCGCCTGGTGTCAGCAACCAGGCGGCGACGCAGAGTCACCCGACTCGGCGAGCAGCCGTCGCTCGTAGCGGCGCAGGTACAGCGCGAACCCGATGATCCAGCTCGCGCCGACCACTGCAAGGATCACGTCGAGGGCCGTGCCGGCGGTCGTGAGCGCGTGGCCTAGGTAGAAGTACCCGAGTCCGTACGCGACGGCCCACACGACACCGCCGGTGGCGTTGTAGAGCACGAACCGGCGCCAGCGCATCTGCGTCGCGCCAGCCAGGAAGGCAGCCCACATCCGGAACAGCGCGACAAAGCGCCCGGCGAACACGATCTTGCCGCCGTGGCGCGCGAACGCGCGCCGTCCGGCGTCAAGCCGTCGCGGCGTGAGCCGGATGTATCGGCCGTACCGGACCGCGAGCCTCAAGCCGCCGACGCGCCCGACCCAGAAGCCGGTGCTGTCGCCAACGATCGCTCCCGCGGCCGCTGCGGCGATCACCCCGGCGATCGAGAGGCGGTGTGTGGCGCCCGCGTATGTCGCGGCCGCGATCAACACGGTCTCTCCCGGCACGGGTAGGCCGAGGCTCTCGATCGCCACGAACGCGAAGACGCCGACATAGCCCAAGGCGGAGACCAGGTGGGCGATCTCGTTGCTGCTCACGAGGGCGCCGACCGTCATTCGCGGAGCCCTTCGCCCGAGCGCCGGCTACGAAGCCGGTCGCCGGACACGGGCGCTCCCGTCGTCGCCCGCGACAGCGAGTAGGCACACCGATGGGTACCCGCGGACGGTGATGCGGGTTCGCTCGATAGTGAAGCCGGCTGCATCGATCGCGGTCGTGGGGTCCATCGGCCTGAGCCCGCCGAGCCGCTGCGGGCTCAGTCGAGCGAACGTACCGGTCAAGGTTGCTACCGCATGCCCGACGCCGCGAGCAGGGACGACCGGCGTGACCGTGACGAGCCGGCCACCCGGCCGGAGCACCCGGGCGACCTCGGCAAGGACGCGCGGGACGCTCTCATCGGCGAGCACGTGAAGGACGTACGCGACGATGGCGACGTCGAACTCTGCGCTAGCGAATGGAAGGTCGAGCGCGCTCGCGTGGCGAACCTCCCAGCCGTTCGGGAGCTTCGGCACGCGCCGCAGCATTTCCGCGGACCGGTCGATACCAACCGCCGCCTCAGGGCGGTCTTGGCGCCGCGCGAGCTCCCGCAGTACCAGTCCGGTTCCGGTACCGATGTCCAGGAGCCGATCTGTCTCTCGCGGCGCTGCGAGGTCGAGGGCGAGGCGGATCGCATCGCGCTCAAGCCAAAGCTGGCGGTCGTAATGCGCGGCGAGACGGTCCCAGTTCTCCAGCGCCGTCAAACCAGCACGTTGGGAAGGGCCCACCACCACCGTCCTACGACGCACGGCTACCCGCCATCACGCACTGAACCGCGTCGAAGGTCATTCGGTGCAGGATCTGCTGCCATGCTTCTCGGTTGCTCTCGATTCCGCTCATCGCTCAATCTTGGACCGGTGATCAACGCACGAGGATTCCGCTCGCGCGCCCGCACCACCGCCGCCGCCATGCTGAATCCTCACGGCGCGCAACAGGTCTATACCCAGCGATGGCGACGATGCGATCCAACAGCTCCCCGCTGCACGCCACGCTTGAGGTGCGGTGATGCGAGACCGCTATGACCTGGTCGTGCTCGGGGGCGGGACAGGAGGTCTTGTCTCCGCGCTCATTGCGGCCGGCGCCGGCGCCTCCGTTGCTCTGGTCGAGCGCGCGAGACCCGGCGGAGACTGCCTCTGGACTGGCTGCGTCCCCAGCAAGTCGCTGCTCGCAGCCGCAGAACTCGCTCACCGCATGCGCCGGGCGGATGCGGTCGGACTCGGGGTGGTCGAGCCGCGCGTCGACTTCGCCGCCGTCATGGAACGCGTCGATCGCGCTCGCGCGACGATCGAACCCCAGGACTCTGCCGACCGCCTGCGACGCGACGGCGTCGATGTGATCGAAGGCGACGGTCGGTTCGAGGACAGGGGAGCCCTGTCGGTCGACGGCCGCATCCTGCGCTTCCGCAAAGCGATCATCGCCACTGGCGCCGAGCCCACCCAGCCACCAATACCCGGACTCGAGGCGATCCCCGCCCTCACCAGCGAGAACCTCTGGGAACTGCGCACCCTGCCGCAACGCCTGATGGTCCTGGGTGGCGGCCCGATCGGCTGCGAGCTCGCGCAGGGCTTCGCCCGCCTTGGATCCGCGGTGACGCAGGTCGAGATGGCGCCCCGTCTTCTCTTGAAGGAGGAACCACGCGCAAGCGAACTCGTTGCCGAGCACCTTCGCAACGACGGCGTGACCGTGTGTGTGGACACCCGTGCGCTGTCTGTGAAGGGCGGCGATGGCGGCAGCGGACACCTGGCGGTCCGGCATGGGGACGAAGACCGCACGATCGACTTCGATCGGCTCCTGGTGGCGACAGGCCGTACTCCTCGAACCGAGGGCCTCAATCTCGGAGGCGTCGGGGTCCGCACCGATCAGCGTGGCGCGGTGATAGTCAACGGCCGCCTGCGGACGACCGCCCGCCATATCTATGCCGTGGGTGACGTCACGGCTGCGCTTCCGTTCACGCATGTGGCCGCCTACCATGCCCGCATCGCGGTCGTCAACGCGCTCTTCGCCGGCCGCCGCTCCGTCCGCTATGACGCGGTCCCGTGGGTCACCTTCACCGATCCCGAGGTCGGGCGCGTAGGCATGACCGAGCAGGAGGCGCGCGATCGGTGGGGCGACCGCGTCGTCACAACCTCGTTTGAGTACTCGGAGTTGGACCGAGCCATTACCGCAGGCGTACCGTACGGCTTCGCAAAGCTCGTCGGACACGGCAAGGGGCGACTGGTGGGGGCCACGGTTGCGGCAGTAGGCGGGGGAGAGGCCATCGCCGAGCTTTCGGCGTGGATCTCAACTCGTGCGCGCATCGATCGCGTCTCCCAGAACGTCCACGCGTACCCCACGTTCGCAGAAGGCCCGGCACGCGCGGCCGACCAATACCTCCGCACTAAGCTGGCGCGCCCGCGCATGCAAGCCCTGACCAAGGCGGTGCTGCGCGTGCTCCGAGCCCTCGATAGCGCCTCCTAGCGTGGGTGCGTCGAGTCGGCTTTCTGTGGGCGAGGCGGTCCGCTACTGCGCCCGGCCGCATCGCCTCCGCCGGACAACCCGCATTGCTCTCGTTGTCGGCCTCATCCTCACTGCGATCAACCAGCTTCAGGTGATCCTCGACGGCCACGCGACCGCCGCGACATGGCTGCGATGCGCCGCCAACTTCGTGATCCCGTTCGTCGTGTCGAACCTGGGTGTACTAGCAGGCCGAAGGGCAGCAGGCGATGACGACTGAACCTCGCGTGCCCTCCACGTACTCCCCGAGCGGCCCACTAGCGCACGATCCGGATCTCCGCGTCTGTCGCCCGCTGCAGCCGCCGCGCGAGTGGATGGCCGCGACGAGACATACGGCGCGCGGGCAACACCACGACATCAAACCCCTCACCCGCGAGCCACACCGGAAGCGGCGGATCCACATGTCGCACGAGGCACCTGAACGTCGCACGGTCGGCTGCAGCGCCAAGGATGCTGCGCGCCTGCACCAGGTCGTGCTGGGCGGCGTCGCGGACTGCGCAATTCAACACCTCGACCGACGGGCCACAACAGCGAGACGCGAGGCTCTGAGGCGCGAGCGCGACGACGGTGACGCTGCCATCTGCCCCGGCCAGATCAGTCCCCTCGCGAAGCGCGGCCGCACCGTTTGCCGTCGGCTCGAACAGAACCGCGATCCGGGGGCCGAGTCCGGGCGGCGACGTCACTGCAGGGGCTGTCGTATCGGTCGACATAGTCACGCCCTCTCGCACTTGGACCGCGGTCCGGCGCAAGACGATTCACGATCGCTGCCGACGCCGTTCGTTACTCCAATCCATCGCATGCGGCCAGACGGCGGCTCGGGCACCCTGCCTAGGATAGGCCCGTGAGCGTCGGCATCATCACGGGATCAGGAGGCGACTCGCTCGATGGGCTCGAGCTCGGACGCAGCGAGGAGGTCGCCACACGCTTTGGCCTGGCGCGCCTGAATTTCGGACGTGTGGCCGGTGTCGATGTCGTCCAGATCTCCCGCCACGGCGACGGGCACGCTCGTCTCTCCAACCACATCAACCACCGCGCCAATGTCGTTGCGCTCCGCGAAGCCAATGTGGATTGCGTGGTCGGGCTGACCGCGTGCGGCGCAGTCGATCCCGAGATCGAGCTCGGCTCACTCGTGCTCTTCGACGACCTTTACTTCCCCGACAACCGACTCAGCGACGGGACCCTCTGCTCCCTACACGACCAACCAGGGGCTCCGGGGCGCGGGCATTGGATCTTCGACAACCCCTTCTCCGAGTCGCTGCGGGCCGCGCTTCTGCATGCACTCACCGACATCGGCATCGCGGTTCGCGACGGTGGCACCTACGGCCACGTCGACGGACCACGATTCAACTCTCGGAGCGAGGTCAGGGCCCTCGCCGCCTGCGGCGTGGCCGCGATCAGCCAAACCGGAGGGCCCGAGACTGTCCTTTGCGGCGAGGCTGGCCTCCCTTACGCCCTGGTCGGCTACCCAACCGACTACGCCAACGGCGTGCCGCCGGAGCCCACCCCGCTGCCCGAACTGATGGCCCTCGTCGAACGTAGCGCGGGAATCTTCGCGGCCGCGCTCTCGGCTGCACTGCCTGCAGTTGCGAGCGCTCGGATCGAGGCCGCTGGGTCACACGTCAGTTGGGATTGACACTCGCGTGCAGATCGCGTGTACGACCGCGCGTCTCGCTGAATCCTTCGGCGGGTATCTCGGTCGAAGCTTTGATGAGCCAAGCCGACGCGCGACACGCGACCCGCGGGACTGACTCCAGGGCAGGGCAGCACCTCGCGCGCGCGGCTGCCCGCGCGATCGGTCCCGTTGGTGCCGCTGTGCGGCGGCTTGAGCGTGCCACGCGACCGATGCCGCCTGAGCTGGAGCGGGCCCTCGCGCAGCGCTGGAGCGAACTTCCCGAGCATGTGAAGACCCCCGCGCAGGCGCTGGGGAAGCGCATGTCCGGCTGCGAAGGCACCCACGGCGTGTTCCCACGCTGCAACCTCGCCTGCACCCCCTGCTACCACTCCAGCGACGCCAACCGCGTTCGCATCGACGGCGCCCACACGCTGGCTCATGTGGACGCCCAGATGCAACTCCTTCACGAGCTGCGCGGGCCAGGGCAGCACGCGCAGCTGATCGGGGGAGAGGTCACGCTCCTTTCGCCCGTGGACCACGCCGCGACGCTCCTGGCGATGCGGCGCCATACCCGCAAGCCCATGAGCATGTCGCACGGAGACTTCGACTACGACTATCTCCGCGAGCTGGCACTCGACGAGGACGGCCGCCGCCGCTTCGACCATCTGTCCTTCGCCGGCCACTTCGACTCCCTCATGCTCGGCAGGCGCGATGTCCCCCGCCCACGATCAGAGGCGGAGCTCAACCCGGCACGACGACGCTTCTGCGAGATGTTCGAGCGGCTCGAGCGTGAGCATGGCGTTAGCCACTACCTGGCGCACAACATGACCGTGACGCCCCGCAACCTCGGTGAGGTCGCTCAGGTCATCCGCGGCTGCCGCGACTACGGCTTCCGCATGTTCTCCTTCCAGCCGGCCGCCTTCATTGGCAACCCCGCGCGCTGGAAGGAGGAGTACCGCTCCTTCTCGGACGACCAGGTCTGGGCGCAAGTTGAGGCAGGCGTGGGCTGCCCACTGCCCACCGGGGCCTTCCAGGTCGGCGATCCACGATGCAACCGGACCGTGCACGGCGTCTTCGTCGGCGACCGGTACGTCCCGCTGCTCGACCCGAGCGATGCCCGCGATCTGCGGGTCCGCGACGCCTACTACGACGTCTTCGGCGGCATGGACTTCGACGTCGCCCGGCCACTCCTTCTCGCACGGCTCGCGAGGGCCCTGGCTCCCCATCCCGAGGTGCCCGGGCTCGCCGCAGGCTGGGCACGCCGGTTCGTCGCGCGTGCGGGCGGCATCCGCGCGCTGAGGCGCGGGCCGGTCCGCCCGGTCACGCTCGTCATGCACAGCTTTATGGACGCGAGCGTGGTCGCGCCGGCGTGGGAGCTCACCCAGGCTGGCCGCGTGGCAGACGATCCCGACGTCCGCGCCGCGCAGGAGCGCCTGGCCGCTTGCTCGTACGCCATGGCCCACCCGGAGACCGGCGAGATCGTGCCTGCGTGCGTCCAGCACTCGGTCCTGGATCCGCACGAGAACGCGAGCCTCGCGACGCTGCTCCCGCTCGCACGTAGATCCGCTGCGGATCCGATCAGCGCACCGACCGCCTTCGAGCACGCACCTCACGAGAACGGAGTTCCGCAATGACCGTTGATCACGGCGATGGGCTGATGGCCACGATCACGTGTCCCCTGTGCGGGGCCAAGCACCGCGAGACGATCCCGGAGAACGCCTGCCAGTTCTTCTACCGCTGCCCGACCTGCGACCGCATTCTGCGGCCGAAGGAGGGCGACTGCTGCGTCTTCTGTTCGTACTCCGATACTCGCTGCCCCACCAGTGAGGCAGCGCCGGGCGGCGCGGGCCAATCGCTGTGAATCCACACCGTCGACCGGTCGATGTCGCCGCGAAACGAATCCTGCCACGCAGTAGCGAGGTCCAAGGCTGCGAGTCGAGGCGGCCAAGGGCCCGTCCACAGCGACTGATCAGCAACTGGAGGTGATCTCAGTGTCGACGACGTTGGATCGATCGAGATGGCGACCGCTGCACACGCGGATCCTGCTGGCGCTCGGTGTCGGCTGGGCCTTGGACGCGTTTGAGATCCAGATCGTCGGAAGCGTCATCAAGCCGATCGCGACACGATTCTCGCTGAGCGCCACCGACCAAACCGTCTGGGTCTGGGTTGTCTGGTTCGCCGGGCTGATGCTCGGAGCACTCGTCTTCGGCTACATCGCCGACAGGGTCGGTCGCCGCAAGCTCTTTGTCGCGACCCTCGTGCTCTACTCGATCGCCGCCATCCTGACGGCATCGTCGTGGAGCTTCGGGTCGTTCCTGGCGTTCCGATTCCTCACCGCTTTAGGCGTCGGCGGCGAATACTCCGCCGTCTCATCCGCGATCGCAGAGTTCATGCCCGCCCGACGACGCGGCCGGACCAACGCCCTTGTCATGAACTTCTGGTCGGTCGGCGGCATCGTCGCAGGGCTCGTCGGCATCCTGTTCGTCTCGGCAGTCCTCGGCGCCAGCGGCTGGCGCTATGCGTTCCTTTTCGGCGCCGTCTCCGCCGCCTACGGCCTGTACGCGCGACGCCTCATCCCCGAATCGCCGCGCTGGCTCGCCTCCAAAGGCCGACTCGCCGAGGCAGACGACGTCATCGAGCGGATCACCGGAGAACCGGGCGACGCCAGCAATTACGACACTCGCGAGCTGCAAGGAGACATGCGCACCCACCTGGCCGAGCTCTGGCGCGACCATCGCAGCAAGCTCATGTTCGGCATGGCGCTCGACTTCTCCGAGGCAGCCGCCTACTACGGACTCTTCACGTTCCTGCCCGTGTTCGTGCTCACACGCGGCGTCGTCAACGTCGGCGCGGGAACAGTCCCCTACTACTACGTCGTCGCCAACATCGGCGGCCTCGGCGGCGGGCTCCTGGTCAGCTGGACGCTCGACCGCTTCGGGCGCAAGCCAACCGTGTTCGCGTCATACACCGCCGCCGCAGCGTCGGTGCTGGTCGTCGCTGTCGCGGCCAAGAGCGGATCACCGCTATGGACACTCGTCGCGGTCACGATTGCCGTCTTCTGCGCGAGCTGCGCCTGGATGTCCGCGTACCCGACGTTCTCCGAGCTGTTCCCGACACACCTCCGCGCCACCGGCGTCGGCGTCTGTGTCGCGTTCGGCCGCATCGGCGCGATCCTCGGAGTCGTCATGCTCGCCGAAACGGCCACCTCCTTCGGCCTGTGGACCGCATTCCTCTCGCTCTCCGGACTCTGGCTGATCGGCAGCGTCGCATCCGTCGTCTGGTGGTCGCGGGGAATCGAAGGGCGAGGCCAAACCCTGGAGGCGCTCGCGCATGCGTGACGCCGCACGGAGTGAGCCAACGGGCGGCGCGCGGCTAAGGATCTTGGCCCACGTGAGCTGCCTCTGATGGATCACGCAACCCCCGGCGAGCGGTGGACCGCGCAGCAGCTCGCCGAACTGCGGCGGCGGCGCTTCTCCGCGCCCGCGCTGGCCAGCTTCCTGCGCGCCTCCCAGTTGCAGGCGCGACGGACGCGGCGAGCACGAAACGATCTCGCCCGCCAAGCGCGGCAGTGGATCGCCGCCAGCGCGCTTGGGTGGCTCGCCCTGTGCACGATCCGACCACCGGCCCGGCGCCCGCCTGTTCGCGCCGGGCTTCTGTGGTGGGCAGCGTGCGCCGCAATGCTCGACTGGCACCTCGGCATGGTTGAGACCCCCTCGGGCCAGCCGCGCCGCCTCGGGCCATCGGACGCCCTGACCCTGCTCCGAGCCTGGCTCGTACCCCTGGCATGGCAACAACCGACCGCAGCGATGTGCGCCATCGCGGCGCTCAGCGACGCCGCCGACGGACCGATCGCTCGCCGTGGCGAGCCGACCCGAGCGGGTCGTGATTTCGACTGGATCGTCGACGCGTGCTTCGCCACAGCCGCGCTGCGCGGCTGCCGGCGGCAGCGCCTGCTCGATACCTGGGCTGTCTGCGCCGAGGCCGCGTGGCTGGGAACCGGGGCTGTCCGAGCAACGGCTGCCTACTTCGCGCGATCAGCGAGGCCAGATCGCTCACTGACACGCCGAGCGCGACCGTTCGCTCCAATGCGCGCGGCCGGCGTGGTCTGCGCGGCCGCCGGTCACCGGCGCGCAGGAAGCCTTCTCCTCGGCACGGGAGCGCTCGCCAGTCTCGCGGTGAGTGCTACCGGCCTGCTCCCGCGCTTGGCCGCGCCCGGCGCACCTACAACGAACGCGGCGCCGAGAGGCCGCCAAGCTCACAGCGCGCTTGCCGTCCAGGCGCCTGCGCAGGCGGTGAGCTCGTGACCCGGATCGCCGTCTGCGGCGGGCCATACTCCAACCCGTTCGCCCTGGCGGCGATGCTCGACGACGCCCGCGTCCGCAGCTGCGAACGGATCTTCTGCCTCGGCGATCTGGGCGGCTTCGGCGCGGACTGCAACGCCCTGTGGCCGCTGCTCCTGGACGCCGGGGTGGAATGCATCGCCGGCAACTACGACGTCGCGATCGGGCGCGGCGACCCCGACTGCGGATGCGGCTACACCGACCCGCGCGACAACCACTACGCCCAACTCATCTACGACCACACCCTCGCCCACACGACCCCCGACTTCGCAGCCTGGATGCGCAGCCTCCCGCTCGAGCATCGCGAGACCATCGACTCCGTCGATGTCCACATGGTCCACGGATCCCCGCTGGCGATCAACGACTTCATGTGGGAGTCACTCACCGACGACGAGCTCGCGATGCGGGTCGCCATCAGCGGCGCCGACGTCCTACTCTGCACGCACACCGGGATCCCATGGCAGCGCCAGATCGGCCGCTGCCTCGTCGTCAACGTCGGGACGGTCGGGCGCCCCGCAAACGACGGGAGCCCCCGGACGTGGTACGCCATCCTCGACCTGACAGACGGAGACGCCCGTGCGGAACTCGTCCCGCTTGAGTATCCATGGCAGGCCCAAGCCGCCTCGATGCGAGCCGCGGGCCTGCCCGACGCATTCGTCGAGACGATCGAGACCGGCTGGTGGACCACCTGCCTGGAGATCGTGCCAGCGCTTGAGCGCGCTCGAGGGCGATACCAGATCTACCGCGGCTCGCTCGACACCGACTGGGCCGCGGACGGCGTCGGCTGGGCAGCGCCCGCCGCCAATGACGACGATGCGCGTCCCGTCGTCGAGCTGTTCGGCAGCGCCGCCTTCCCCCCGCGGCTCTGGCTCTACACCAACTTCCACTGCAACCTCTCCTGCGACTACTGCGTCGTCGCGTCCTCACCGAGAGCCCGCCGGCGCCAGCTCGGCCTCGCGAGAGTTCGCTCGCTCGTCGACGAAGCCGTACAGGAAGGGTTCCAGGAGCTCTACCTGACCGGCGGCGAACCGTTCATGGACCCCGACATCGTCGCGATGCTCGACTACGCCAGCGCGCGCATCGACACCGTCGTGCTGACCAACGCGATGCTGCTCACAGGCAGACGCGGCGACGAGCTCGCTCGGCTCACCGGGCGGCCCCGGCTCGTGATCCAGACCTCGCTCGACGGCATCGACCCGGCGACCCACGACGCATGGAGAGGCACGGGCTCATTCGAGCGCACGATGGACGGGATCCGCCTCGCGCGCGAACTCGCACTACCGGTGCGCGTCGCGATGACCGAGACGCCCGACAACGCCCGCGAGGTCGAGCCGCTGCGCGCCGCCCTCGCCGACCTCGATGTCGTCGGCGACGCGTTCGCAGTACGGCCGCTTGTCCGGCGAGGCTTCGCGGCGGACCAAACCGACGGGATCGACGTCGACGACGCGATGCTCGCACCGGAGCTCACGGTGACCGCCGACGGCGTCCACTGGCACCCGATCGGCGGCGATCGCGAGACGAGCCCCGACCTCCTCGTCGCGCCGGGCGTGCTCCCGCTGCGCAAAGCGAAACGCATGGTCGTCGAGCGATTCCTCACCTTGCGCCAAGCCGACGGCTCGCTCCCGGCGGCATTCCGGTGCGCGGTATGAGCGCGGTGCTCATCATGGCCCGCGCCCCGAGAGCCGGCGCGACCAAGACGCGACTCGAACCCATGCTTGGGCCTCACGGCTGCGCGCGGCTCCAAGCCGAGCTCATACGCCACACCGTCACATGGGCCGACCGGTCCGGGCGAGACGTCTGGCTGGCCCACACACCGCCCGACTCTCGCGACGAGATCTCGCAACTCGTTCCCCCGACCGTCCACATGTTTCCCCAGGGCGAAGGCGACCTTGGCGCCCGCTTGCGTGAGGCGACCCAACGAGTGTTCCGCACGGGCGCCAGCGCCGTGACCGTCATCGGCACCGACGCGCCGCAGCTCGGTCAAGCGCACCTCTACGCAGCGGAAAAGGCGCTCGCCGCCCGCAACGACGCGTGCCTGGTTCCCGCGCTCGACGGTGGCTACGCGCTGATATCTCTGTCTCGCCCGCTGCTCCGCGCGTTCGACCTCCCGCCCGAGGCGTGGGGGGGCCCCGACGTTCTGGCGCTGACCTTCAAAGCCATCGCGGATCATGGACGGGTCGCCTGTACCCTCGACTCCGTCCGTGACCTCGACGTGCCGGCCGACGCTATCGCCCTGCTCGGCGACCCAGACCTCCCAGAACCAATACGGCGCGCGCTCGGCGTCGCGCTCGTGACCGCATGACCGCGCAGGACCAGATATCGGTCATCGTGCCTGTCCTCGACGAGGCGCTCGCGATCACCGGCCTCCTCGACCATCTCGCAGACCTGCCCGGCTCGTGGGATGTCCTGGTCGTTGACGCGGGCTCGCGCGATGACACGGTCACCCTCGCCGCCCGGCATCCGTCCCGTCCTCGTGTCATCCAGGCCGGCCGCGGACGCGCGCTCCAGATGAACGCGGGCGCCGAAGCTGCACGCTCTGGCGTGCTGCTCTTCCTCCATGCGGATACGCGCCTCCCGCAAGGCGCGCACGACAGCATCACCTCTGCACTCGCTGACCCAGAAGTTCTGGGCGGCAACTTCGCGCTCCACTTCGACGGCGGCGATCGATTCTCCCGGATCCTCGGAACCTGGTATTCGCTCCAGCGACGAGCCGGCGTCTACTACGGCGACTCGGCAATCTGGATCAGGGAACCCGCGTTCCGCGAACTCGGCGGTTTCCTGCCGCTGCCGATCATGGAGGACTACGACCTCGTCCGACGGCTCGAGCGCGCCGGACGCACTCGTTGCCTGGCCGGCCCGGCGATCACCTCCGCCCGGCGGTGGAAGCAGTTCGGCCTGATAAGAACCGTCGCTTCTTGGGTCGCCATCCGCTGGCTCTACCTCGCTGGAGTGTCGCCCGCGCGCCTCGCCCGGTTGTATCCGCACGCCCGGGGGTGAGCCTAGATCCCGTGGGTGGGATGGCCGTTGCGCCGGCGCAGCCTCAGCGCTCACCGACGGCACGTCGTCGTCTGCGCCCGCCCCGAGGTACGTCGCAAACCAGTCAGCGGACGCTGATACGTTTGGATATCCGAGGAGGCAGTCCACCCGGCGACCATGCCGGCTATACGCCGAGCCGCTCCGATGCCAACGTCGTCCCCTCGACCCGCGCGCGGATCTTCGCGAACGCCGTCTCCCGCGACGTGGAGATGTCGTCCCCGAACGGCGCGAAGCCACAGTCGTCCGTCGTGCCGAGGCGATCCGCCGGGATGAATTGCGCCGCCTCCAGGATCCGATCGCGGACCTCCTCGGCGGTCTCGACCCGAGGATCGATCGGGTCGATCACGCCGACGAAGATCCGCTGGTGCGGCTCGGCATGATCCCGAATGGCCTCAAGAACCGCGCGCGGATCCGCCTCGCTCGCGAGTGAGACGTAGAAATTGCCCGCCTTGAGCTGAAGCAGGCTCGGGAGAAGTGCGGAGTACGGCACGTCAAGGCTGTGCACGGAGTCCTGGTCGCCGCCGGGGCACACGTGGATCCCGATCCGCTTACGGTCATTCTCGCCGAATCGCCCGAGCACGCGGTTGTTCAACTCGATGAACGACCCGAGCAGCTGACCACTGGGGTCGAGCTTCAACGACAGACGTCCCTCCGTGAAGTCGAGCTGCACCACATGCGCACCGCGGTCCAAGCAGCCGCGAATGTCCGCCTCGGCCTCGCGCAGGAGATCGGTCAGGAACTCCTCGCGCGGATATCCGTCGACGCCGTCTTGGGGATACACGAGGCTCAGCGCCGACGGAGCGATCACCGCCTGCTTGACCGGCACGCGCGCGATCGACTGCGCCCTCGCAAGATAGGTGCCTGCGTGCAGCGCGTAGCGGAACGGGCCCCCGGTGAGGCGCGGGAGCTGCCGCGTGTGCCCGTCCTCGAACGGGATCACCACTCCGTCCGGCGCGAGATTGCCGAGCCCAACCAGCGGATAGGTGACGAAGCTCGGCTTGGTCTGCTCACCATCGGTCACCACCGGCGAGCCCGCCGCCTCGAGCTGCTCGATCGTGTCGCGCAAAGCCCGGTCATACAGCTGCTCAAGCCGCCCCGGCCCGACCGCGGCACCCGCCTGGATCGCATCGATGAGCTCGCGCGGTCGCGGAAGGCTGCCGATCTGCTCAGTTGGAATTGCCATGTCCCCTCCGTATGCGTCGACGTGTGGGTCTGCACCGACGTTGGACCCGCGTTCCGGTCCGGACGATTCGCGCCGCCCTCAGGAGGATACGACTGGATCTCTGCGACGGGGCGGCGCCGGACCTCGGTCGCGTGCTTTCTCAAGCGAGAGTCGACTCAACCGGTCGCTCAAGTGCGCGTTCTGACCCTGCAAGACCGTCGCCCGCCGCCGCAGCGCCTCGAGCGCAAGCTGCAACCCGTCGCTGGTGGCCCGGGCGCGACGGAGCTGCGTCTTGAGCCGATCGTTCTCCGCCATCACTGTTGCGAGCCGCGGACCTCCAGTGGCTCGCGCCCGCTGGGTCGCCACACTCGCCGTTGTCTGCTCACTGTCCACAACCATCTGACTCAAGCGGACGCGGAAACGATTCGCGAAGGACCGAAGCAATACGGCGCAACGCCAAGCACGCGGACACGGAGTCCAAATCGCGCGGGCTCGGTCTAATTGGCGTCGACGACCCCGGCTACGAGCAGAGGAGTTTGTGATGCCCTACATACCGTCGTTACCTCCTACCGCGACCCTGTTGGACGTGTTCGAGGCGTTCCCCGATACCGCCGTCCCGCTGCTCGACTACCACGAGGTGCTCATGCGCGGACCCTCCCCGCTGCGCGCGGACCAACGCGAGCTGATCGCCGCCTACGTCTCAGGCCTCAATGCCTGCGCGTATTGCCACGGCGTGCACACCGCGACAGCCGAAAGGTTTGGAGTGCCCGCCGGCACCCTGACAGCCCTGCTGGCCGACCTCGATACAGGGCCTGTCGATGAGCCGATGAGGGTGCTCCTCGGCTACGTCCGCAAGCTCACTCTCGACCCCGGCCGAGTCGCACCCGCGGATGCTGAACGGGTCCTCGACGCGGGGTGGGACGAGCGGGCGCTGTATGACGCGGTGTCGGTGTGCGCGCTGTTCAACTTCATGAACCGCCTCGTCGACGGCCTCGGCATCACTGCCGGCCCTGACTACTTCGACGTGGCCGGGCGTCGGCTCGCAGCCGGCGGCTACGCCCCGCTGAAGGACCTGCTCAGAGAAGGCGGTGAACGACCCGCAAGCCCACCGTCGGAGCCTTCCCGCTGAGCGGCGGTCAAAAGGAGATGACGCTGTATCCGTCGCTGACGAGCTGCCGCAGGCTCGGGTGATCGCGGTAGTCGTCG
>Ga0307372_10002913_pt1 | contig 27913 bp, 28 predicted proteins | sample OX1MG_FD_202533 | JGI IMG/M metagenome (GOLD analysis project Ga0307372, IMG submission 202533) | Soil microbial communities from Risofladan, Vaasa, Finland - OX-1 | ecosystem: Environmental > Terrestrial > Soil > Coastal area > Acid sulfate soil | place: Finland: Risofladan, Vaasa | collected... | reverse complement strand
CAAAACGTTTTCCGGCATGGTGGCTCCGAACTCCATTGCCGTCCTGGCGATGGCAGGCATTCTCCTGCACCTCGTTCTTCGATACGTCGCACATGTTCCAAGGACTGCCTGGCAGAGTCCCTTATTTGTGGTCCTGATTCTCGGTGGCGTCCCGCTCATCGTGCCGCTGATGCGCAAATTGCTAGCGGGCGAATTCGGCGCAGACCATCTTGCGGGAATCTCGATCGTTACATCCGTCCTTCTCGAGGAATACGTCGTAGGGACGATCGCGATTCTGATGCTTTCTGGTGGAATCCGGCTCAGGTCGTGATGCGGTTTAAGGTGCCGGATGAATTGGAGACTGTCGCTTCGAGGTGCATCGTGAAATCGAAACCGAGCGGCATAGGCATGGTTTAGAAACACGAGGCGTTCCAGCCCGGGCGCCGCGGGCGGCCACTCTGGCCGAGCCGCCGAATTTGATTGGCTATCAGATTTTACGACGCAGTGCGCCCTTCGAGAAGATCGTTTGTCAGACGACGGTTCTCCTCGTACTTGATGGAGCAACCGAGCACTCATCATCCTCGATAATTCAAATCTTATGTCTCCGCTCAATCGTGTAGTACAGCAGCGGCACAGTCAGGAACGACAGCATCGCGGAAACTAGCCCGCCCGCCATCAAAGAGATAGCCAGACCCTGGAAAATCGGGTCGAGCAAAATGGGACTCGCGCCCACAACCACGGCCAGCGCGGTCAGCATAACGGGCCGGAAGCGTACTGCGCCTGCATCCACGACCGCTTCTTCAAGCGGTATTCCCTCTGCAAGGCGGAGCTGGATGAAATCCACCAAAATAATCGAATTGCGCACGATGATGCCTGCGCCGGCAATAAACCCGATCATGGATGTGGCCGTGAAGAATGCGCCAGCCAGAGCGTGCGCAGGCAGGATGCCGATCAACGTGAGTGGAATCGGGGCCATGATTACGAGGGGAGTGGTGTACGACTCGAACCAGCCCACCACGAGAACGTAAATGAGCACCAGCACAGCGGCAAACGCCAATCCCAAGTCGAGGAACACCTCATAGGTGATGTGCCATTCGCCGTCCCAAGTGACCGCGAGTTTGTTCGTTGAGGGCGGCGGACCCGTGTAGTATTGCGTGACCCCGTAGCCTTCCGGGAGTTTCAGGGCCGCAATTTTTTGCTTCAGCTTCAGAATGGCGTACACCGGGCTTTCTTCCCCACCGGCTACATCCCCGGTCACGTAGACCACCGAACGCAGATTCTTCCGATAAATGTCCTTGTCCACGAGCGAATGGTCGACGCGGACAATTTCTCCCAAAGGGACCATGTGGCCATTGGGGGAGTTCAGGTAAAGCCCGCGCAGGGCGTCCTCATTCGACCGGCTCGGTCGCGCCAGTTGGATGTGTATCGGCACATCCTCACGACTGTCCGGCACGTGCATCAGACCCACATTGTCTCCGCCAAGCGCAATCGCGAGCGACTCGGAGGCATCCGCGGCAGAAATACCGAGCAGCGCTGCTTTATCCTGCTCGACTTTGAAATCGAGCTTTTTCTGATTTGCGTTGACGAGCCAATCTACGTCCACCACGCTCGGAGTTCGCTCAAATAGCTGGCGGATCTGGCGAGCCAGAGCAATTTGTTGTGGATATGAGGGACCGTAGACTTCTGCGACGAGCGTCGCGAGCACGGGCGGACCGGGAGGAACCTCAGCAATTTTTACCCGCGCGCCCCATCGCTGCGCGATTTCATCGATGGGGCCACGCATCTCGAGGGCAATCGCGTGGCTTTGTTTGCTTCGTTTCGAAATGGAGAGAAGATTGACCTGGATATCGCCCTGATAGCGTGCCCGGCGCAAATAATAGTGCCGCACCAGGCCATTGAAGTTGTATGGGCTGGAAGCGCCGGCGTAAATTTCGTAGTTCTCAACCAGCGATTGCGAATGAAGATAGCGGCCGATTTCTTGTTCGACGGCCAGTGTGCGTTCGAGGGGCGTTCCGGCTGGCATGTCCACCACTACCTGAAACTCGCTCTTGTTATCAAAGGGAAGCATCTTCACCAGGACGAGTTTGAGCGGAACCAGCAGGCACGCCGCGAGAAGTAGAGCGGCAACGCCGCCGAGGAAAATCCAGCGCCGCCGAGCGCTGGCGACCAGCGGCGTGATGGCCCTGCGGAAGAGCCGCCTGGTCCATCCTCGGCTCTCATCCGCAGGGGCAGCGGCAGCCGCATGACGTCCCAAGAGGCGAAGGGCCGCCCAGGGCGAAACGATAAAAGCGATCGCTAGGGAAAACAACATTGCCGCCGAAGCCCCCACCGGAATGGGTCGCATGTACGGGCCCATCAGGCCACGGACGAAAGCCATTGGCAGAATCGCGGCGATGACCGCGAACGTTGCGAGAATGGTTGGGTTGCCGACCTCGTCCACAGCCTCGATAGCAACTTCGCTCAACGACCGCCCTATATTCTCAGGCAGGCGGAAGTGGCGCACCACATTCTCGACTACTACGATTGCATCGTCCACCAGGATGCCGATGGAAAAGATCAGCGCGAACAGCGTGACGCGGTTGAGCGTGTAACCGTGGAAGTAAAAGATGAACAAGGTCAGCGCTAGCGTCACGGGCACGGCCGCCAGGACTACGCCTGACTCCCGCCAGCCCAGCACCAATGCAACCAACAGGGTTACCGAGAGCGTTGCCAGAAGCAAGTGCTTGAGCAGGTCGTCGGATTTTTGCTTGGCCGTCTTACCGTAATCGCGGGTAACTGTAACCTGCACATTGTCTGGAATGACGATGCCGCGAAGCGAGTCTACTTTAGCGATGACGTCCTGAGCGACGACAGTAGCATTCGTTCCCTGACGCTTGGCGATTGCCAGCGTAACTGCCGGAGACTCATGGGAACTGGCATTCTTTGCGGCTCCGCCCAGGCCGAAATAGACGTAATTCTGAGGTTCCTCCGCGGCGTCTTGCACATCCGCGACATCCCGGAGATAAACAGGCTGCCCGTTGAACACTCCCGCCACTAACTGCCTCGCATCCTGGACGCTGTCCACGAAGCTTCCGGCCTCAACAACGAGCTCCTGGTTTTTCTCGGCAAACGAACCGGCGACTGTCCGTTGATTCGAGACTTGAAATGCGCGGGCGATCGAGCCGGGACTGAGATGGTAAGCAGCCAGCCGCTGTGGGTTCAGCACCACACGGAGTTGGCGGCGATCACCTCCGATGACCGTGGTCTCGGAAACGTTGGTCACTTGTTTGACGGCGAGATTGACTTCCTCAACAATCTGGCGAAGCTGGTAAGCGTTGTCCCCGTAGCTCCAAAAGGTGAGCGCAAGAATCGGCACGTGATAGATGGACCGCACTTTGATGAGTGGCCGCGACGCGCCGGGCGGGATGCGATCGAAATTCGAATAGAGCTTGTTGTAGGTTCGAACTACGGCGTCCTCTTCTTTGACTCCCACATCGTACCGGACCGTCACAAGCGCGGAACCCGGCATGCTGGTCGAATACACATATTTCGCATCCGGAATTTCCGCCAGCAGTTTTTCCATGGGGATGGATACACGCTGTTCGACTTCCTGCGCCGATGCTCCGGGCATGGAGACGAAAATGTCCAGCATGGGAACCACGATCTGGGGATCCTCTTCGCGGGGCGTTTTCAGAATCGCGAGTGCGCCGAGCATGAGAGACGCAACGATCAAGAGCGGTGTCAGCCGCGAATTGATGAATGCCTGGGCAATTCGTCCCGCCAAGCCGCGCTTCACTGGCCCGCCTCCACTCGTTTGCCGTCCAATTCGCGTCCGGCAGGATCCTTCACGAATCGTTCTCCAGCGCCCAGTCCGGAAAGGACTTCGCGGAGTTGCCCTACAACTGCGCCGAGTGTCACCAAACGCAAATGGGCGACACCGTTGGCGTCCACGACGTAAACCTCGCGCAGTTGTCCTCGCTCGAAGAGCGCACTGTTCGGGACAACAATCGCTTCCCGCTTGCCGTTCTGGAACCACGTCCTGCCGAACAATCCTGACCGCAACGCGGGATCTCGCGGCAGATCAATCTTCACCTGGACCGTATGCGACATCGGATTCGCGCCTGGTTCCAGATCCACCACTCTTCCTGAAAATATTTTATCGGGGAAAGCATCGAGTTCGACTGGCGCCAGACTCCCGCGATGCACTTTGGCCGCGGCCTCTGCGTCCACGTCAGCCTGCAAGCGATATTGCGAGGGATCTTCCACTACGAGCAGAGGAGTGCCTGGCGTGGCCATGGAGCCGGGATCGACATATCGGTGCAGTATGACGCCGTCAAATGGTGCCAGAATGCGGGCGTAATCGGCCACAGTGTCAGACGCACGCAGTTCTTGCCGGGCCTGCGCGTAAGCCGCCGAGGCCTGCTGCTGATTCGCGCGCGCCTCGGCGAGCGCCGCTTGCGCTCCGCTCTGTTTTGCTTGGACTTCATCAAATTCCTGGGGGCTGACGGATTTTTGTGTACGCAAGAACACGAAGCGGCCATAGGTTTTCTGAGCTACGCCCGCCTGCGATTCGGCGGCGGCAACAGCTTGGGCAGCGGCCTCCTGGGCCGCGCGGGCCTGTTCGAGGCCCGACTGAGCGGCGTTGCGACGCGCCAGACTTTCCTGATCATCGAGCTGCACGAGCGACTGGCCCCGGCGGACGCGGTCTCCTTCGTGTACAGCCACCTGCAGCACTGTGCCCATCACACGCGCAGCCACTTCGGCGGTGCGGACAGCAATCACCGTACCGGGCGCTTCCACATTGTTTGGGATGCTCTGCAGTCGCAGAGTTTCAACGTGCAGACCGCTCACTGTTTCAGGCGGCGAGGGCCGTGCAGGCGCGGACCCGCCGCAACCCACCAGCACCGCCACAACCATCCAGAATAAACCCGCACGAACTGCGGCGCTTCCCATCCGCACCGTATCTCTCATTGCGCTTCTCCTTCGCGGATCAGTTTCGACTGCGCTGTCAATTCCCCTGCGGCATGCTCCAACTGCGCGCGCGCCACTTGCCAATCGTGCAAAGCGGCCAGATATCCGGTTTTCGCTTCCAGTTGTGCGGTCTGGGCACGCAGCAGTTCAGTGATGGTGACGAGACCCGCTTCGTAGCGATTCTGGATGATGCGCAAACTGTCTTGCGCTTCCGCAACTGCGTCCCGCGCGGCGGCTGCCCGTCGGGCCGCAGCCGCAGTTTCCAGATAGGATTGCCGTACTTGAAGCTCGACGCCGGAACGCAGCCAATCCAATTCGTCCTTAGCCTGGTGCTCCCGCGCTACGGTTTCGGCGAGCCGGTAACGGTCTGCGCCGCCGGCGAATAGATTGATGTCTACCCGCGCGCCCGCTGTCCAGTTCGTTCCCGAGGGACCCCCCAGCGTCTCCGCGTCGCGTTCAATATCCGCGAACAAACCCACTTGCGGGCCAAACGCCGCTTTTGCCAGCTTTCGGCTCGTCGCCGCGGCTTCTCCTCCAAGCTCTGCGGCGCGCAGGAGTGGGCGCTGGGCAAGCCCGGCACGCTGCCATTCTTCGAGACTTCTCGAGCCTGCGCCGGGCTCGCCCAGCGTTGCCGTCGGCTCCGGCATGGCTCCCGGAGGCAATCCGAGTTCACGGCCAAGATTGAGCTGCACAACTTCCAGCGTATTCTCCGCGCGGATTTCCCGGTCATTCATCTGCGCCCGGAAGACCTGTGCGCTCAATAAATCGGAGGAGACCACCTGACCCGCTTGCTCGAGCGCATGAACGCGTTGCTCGTTGGCTTCGGCTGCGTGCAATGCCTCCTGCGCGGCTTGCAGATCTTCGCGCGCCACGATCACTCCGTAATAGGATTGCGCAACCCGCAGGATCAGATCCTGGCGCGCCTGCTCGGTCTGATAATCCGCGGCGGTAGCCAGCTTCCGCGCGCCTTTTTCCCGCAGATACGTTTTGCCGGAATCGAACAGCGTCATTTGCGCGTCGAGGCGTGTCTGAAAATTGTCGAGCGGCGCTGGCGCGTTAAGCCCGGCCAGAGCAAAGTTGGCAGCGGTGAAATTCCGCTGAGTCAGCAAAGTCCCAAACACGTATACGGGATTGTTGCCGCGTGTAAACTCCTGGCTCGCATCCAGACGCGGGAACCACGCTGCGCGAGCCTGACCGACGCGCGCCTTTGCGGCATCTGCCTCGTCTTGCCTCGCATGGAGCGCGGGGTTACTCCGCAGGGCCATCGTCACCGCTTGTTCCAAAGTGAACGATTTCGTCTGGGCGACTGCGGATACTTCCTGCCCGTGTATCGTGGCAGAAACGACCAGAAGAAAAAAAACAGCAGCAAATCCCCGAAAGGCCATTCTTCTCATGTGTGTGCTCGCTTTTCCTCGAAATATTCCCGGCGATGAGGCTCCGCCACAGCTTGAAAGAATTGCGCGATCGGTTTTCCGGCCAAAGTCCGCACGCCTATTGGCTACAATGCTTTCCATGGCAGGACCAGCACATTCGAGTCTGCATATCGGACGACTCTCTCGGTCGTAGTGCCCAAAGTCGTGAATTCAAAAAACGGCTGGTGTTCGGCGCCCAAAACGATCAGGTCGACGCTCTGCTCCCGAGCGAGCAGAACGATTTGCTCGGCCGCATTTCCCCGTCGGACAACTTCCATAACTTCGCAGTGCGCCCGCACTTCCTCGGGCACCCACTGACAGAGTCGCTCATGAGTCCGTCGAAGATCCTCGGTCTCGTGTTCGACAGCGTGCACGAGGGAGAGTTTCGCTTTGAAAGCGCTGGCTACGCTCGCCGACAATTCGAGACAGCGAGAGGCCAATTTCGTGAAACTAACCGGACAAAGCACCCGAGAGATTTTCGGCCTCTGCTGATTTGCAGTTGCCTTGACGATCAATGTAGGAACTGCCGCTTCCCTCACAATGTTTTCGGCGACGGAACCCAACCTTAGCCTCGCAATGCCGCTGCGGCCGTGGCTGCCCATGACAATCAGTTCCGGTGAGTGCGCGGAGGCATGTTCCAGAATCGCCGTCACGGGATAACCCTCAACGACAGCCGTTGAATACGGAACCTTCATGCCGAGCGCTTCCTGAGCCGCTCGATCCAACTCATGCCGCAGAGCGCCTAAATGCTCCCGATTCTGTTTGACAAAAGTCTGTATCTGCGTGGCCGTGAAATAGGGCGGCCATTCCTGCCAGACAGCGTGGAGGAGTTCCACCTTCCCGCCGTAAGTCTCGGCGAACAGTCCAGCCCAGCGGAGTACGGCGGAAGTTGCCGTGCTGAAATCTACTGCACATAGAATACTGCGTGGTGCAAAGCGCGACATTTCCCTCTCCTTGGTCGCCTCAGAAAGCGTTCGAACGTGCCTAGCCAATCCCCACAGCAATTCTTGGACTTGAACTTGGTCGACTGGCCAACTAACGGCGCAAATTACGCTTGTTGCGTTCCGGGCGTTGAATCGTCCCGCTTTGTGCGCATGCCTAACTTCAGCAGAATGTCCTCCATCAAACACCACTTCGTAATCCCGGATTGAAACAGGTTGGCCCCGACGAACGCCGTGAACCAGTACCAATTCCGATTCACCCACGTGCCTAGTGCCAGCGATACCAAGATAAGTATTCCGGCGATAATTCGTACAGCTCGTTCAACGGTCATGGCAAGTATCCTCCTCTCGCCCATCGTTATTGTTTACTTCGGGTCCTCGTCTTTTTGTTTCTCGCTGGTATTTGCACCACAGGATAAATGCGATTGGAACGGATTCGTTACAGATCGAAAAGCCAGTCAACAAGATCAGTATGCGTGCAGAATGTTTCATGCGTTGTGCGGCGGAACACATGTGTTGGTGACCGCGGTCACCGCAGGCAGCGTACACGGTCCTCAATCTCAGTGCCGTTACATTCCCTTGAGTGAGCAGGCCGCATTGCTCTAAGGTGTTCGCCTGTTTGGGCCCGGGCAGCGAGGTCGGTCCGTCACGGACGTGATTTTCGTCACAGCGCCTCGCCGGCGTTTTGCTGCAGATGCTAACGGCTGCCAAGAGAAGCACGTAAATGCCCAACTCAGGCGGCAAATGAGGCAAGCAAAAGGTGCCAGGATCGCGTCTTCGACGGCGCCGACAAAGCCGATTTCGCCAAACGAATCAGCCAGTGAAAAAATCCGCCAACGCGCCCGGAGTCAGACGGAATGGTAAGGTGAGCTAGCCAAAATAATATGGCAAATGCGCAAAGCACTCCCCGACTTTCTTTTCTCGATCGTTTTCTGACGCTATGGATTTTCGCGGCGATGGCTGGGGGCGTCGCCGTGGGTTTCCTGGTGCCTGGAATCGTTCCCTTTCTGAACCGCTTCAGCGTGGGAACGACCTCCGTCCCGATCGCGATCGGACTCATCCTCATGATGTATCCGCCGCTCGCCAAGGTGAAGTATGAAGAGATGGGACGGGTGTTCAGCCACCGGAAGGTGTTGGCCCTCTCGTTGATTCAGAATTGGGTCGTTGGGCCGCTGCTCATGTTCGCGCTGGCAATCCTTTTTCTCCGATCACCTGAATACGTTTCAGGTACAGCTCCCTGTACTTATATGGGGGCTTGATCTTTTTAGATTTCCATTCGAAATTGGCGAGGGCGGTGATCGTTAAAATCCAAACCCACAGTGAGCCTGGGACCAAATGTTCTGGGCCTGGGATTTGAAAAAAGGCGGCTTGCGGAAATGATGCCAAAACACGGAGAAATCACAATGCCAGTGCGCACGGCGGCTTTTTTCTTGGCCAGCCTGGGAATTGCGGTGGCGCTGCTGGGAACAGCGATGGCGGCCGGTCGGCGAACCGCCGGTGCCGCTTCAGCCAGCACGGGGCAGATCACTGGGGAAATCTACTTCAAGGGAGTCAGACCAAAGCTAGCGCGGATCAATATGGGCAAAGATCCCGTGTGCGTGTCGGAGCACTCGGAGACGGTGCACGCCCAAGACGGCGCGGTGAACGGCGACGGAACCCTCCCCAACGCGTTCGTCTATATCAAGCAGGGTAGCGTAAATCTTGCCCGGCCGATTCACGCATCCGGATATCATGCTTCTGGTGCATTGCAACGGATCACCCGTGGATGAAGGCTTACATTGGAGTGGTGGATAATCCCTTCTACGCAGTCACCGGCGGCGACGGAAGTTTTGCCATCAAGGATTTGCCGCCCGGGGATTACAGCTTGGCGGTGTGGACCGCAACGTTTGGGACGCAGGAACAAAAGGTCGCCGTGCGGCAAGGCGAAACAGCAACCGTCAGCTTCACGTTTGCGAGCCGCTAGCAACATGAGTGCCAGCTCAATCGCGGGCACGTCGTTTGGCCTATCCGTCTGGTCAATGTCACGAAGACACTAGCTCGACGCCTGACTCACCGTTTCATGGGCAAGCAGCGGCGGAGAATCAAACATGAGCATTCCTGAGTACACCCATCGGTCTTCAGAAACTGCGAGTTCTGACGCGCTCGCTGAGTTGGCTTTAGACCTGCGTTGGTCCTTCGATCATTCGGCGGATAAGCTGTGGGAGCAACTTGACCCGGAACTCTGGGATCTGACCCATAACCCTTGGGTCATCTTGCAGACCGTGTCGCGGGAAAAACTTCAAAGTATCGCCGCTGATCCTGGTTCCCAAAAACTACTGGACGATCTTCGCCGGGAGAGACGGACCGCAGAGGAGTCCCCAGGGTGGTTTCAAAACGCGCATCCTGAGTCGCCACTCAGAACGGTTGCGTACTTCTCGATGGAGTTTATGTTGAGCGAAGCGCTGCCGATTTATTCCGGCGGCTTGGGAAACGTTGCTGGCGACCAACTTAAGACTGCAAGCAATCTGGGCGTTCCGGTGATCGGTCTGGGTCTGCTCTACCAACAAGGCTACTTTCGGCAGGAGATCGACACGCAAGGGCAGCAACAGGCGCTGTATCCATTTAACGATCCCGGCCAACTGCCCATTAAGCCGCTGCGTGAGACGAATGGAGAGTGGCTGCGCTTCCCGATCGCCTTTCCTGGTTCCCAGCTGTGGCTTCGTGCTTGGCAGGTGCAAATTGGCCGTGCAAAGTTATATCTGTTGGACACAAACGATCCCGCAAATACACCCGCGCACCGCAGTATTACTAGTGAACTTTACGGAGGCGGCCCGGAATTGCGCCTCAAGCAGGAACAAGTCCTGGGCATCGGAGGCTGGCGGTTGCTCCGGGCCCTCGGATTGCAACCCGAGGTCTGCCACCTGAATGAGGGTCATGCTGCCTTCGCAGTGCTGGAGCGAGCACGCTGCCACATGGCGGACAACAAGCAGCCGTTCGATCCAGCCCTCGCGATCACGCGCGCCGGGAACCTCTTTACCACACACACCCCTGTCGAGGCGGGATTTGATCGTTTCGCGCCCGAACTGATGGAAAGGTACTTTAGGACGTATGCAGAAGAGGAATTGTTGATTTCGCTCCAGGATCTGCTCGCTCTCGGACGGCGGAATCGAGATGATCGATCGGAGGCGTTTAACATGGCGTATCTCGCGGTTCGAGGCAGCGGCGCCATTAACGGCGTCAGCCGGCTGCACAGTCAGGTCAGCCGCCGAATCTTTCAGGTGCTCTTTCCGCGATGGCCGGAATCGGAAGTCCCAGTGACGCATGTCACAAACGGCGTGCACACGCCTACATGGGATTCCGCCGATGCAGATCGCCTCTGGGAGACTGCGTGCGGAAAAGAGCGCTGGCGCGGAATCACCGCAGGACTGGAGCAGAGCCTTCGAGGTGTAAGTGATTCCAGCTTATGGCAACTGCGCACCAATGCTCGCAAATCTCTCGTTAGCTACGTTCGAAAACGGTACGTCTGGCAGCTAGAGGGCCAGGGCGCTTCCCCTGAGGATCTCGCGCTCGCTGCGCAGATACTCGATGCGAATGCCTTGACGCTTGGCTTTGCGCGTCGGTTCGCATCTTACAAGCGTCCCAACCTGCTTCTGCATGATCCGCAACGCCTCATCCAGATTCTGACAAATGGACGACACCCTGTCCAACTCGTTCTCGCTGGGAAAGCCCACCCGCAAGACGCGGACGGGCAAAACATGATTCGGCAGTGGACTAACTTCGCGCGGCTCCGGGAAGTGCGTTCGCACGTGGTCTTCCTGAGTGACTATGACCTTTTGATGGCAGAGCGTCTCGTTCAAGGCATCGACGTCTGGATTAACACTCCGCGGCGCCCTTGGGAGGCAAGTGGCACGAGCGGCATGAAGGTGCTCGTCAACGGCGGGCTGAATCTTTCGGAACTCGACGGCTGGTGGGCAGAAGCGTATTCGCCAGACGTTGGTTGGGCTCTCGGCGACGGAAGGGAGCATGGCGACGATCCCTCCTGGGACGCGGTCGAGGCGGAAGACCTCTACGGGTTACTCGAACGAGCGGTTATTCCCGAATTTTACAATCGCAACGAGAAAGGAATTCCGTCCAGCTGGGTTGCGCGAATGCGGGAAAGCATGGCACGGCTGACCCCCGCTTTCTCCGCAAATCGCGTCGTTCGTCAATATACTGAAGAGCATTACTTGCCGGCCGCAGAGCTTTATCGCGGCCGCGCCGCAGACCGTGGGCGGCTCGGTACCAGCCTGCTCAATTGGCACGCAGAACTCGCAAAGCACTGGCCAGACTTACGATTCGGCTCTGCTGTCGTCGAGCAGCGTGGGGACCAGCGAATCTTCCAGGTGCAAGTTTATTTTGATGAACTCGATCCGGAGTCCGTGGGAATCGAGTTATACGCGGAAGGCCAAAGCGGTGGGCCGCCGGTTCGGGTGCCGATGCATAGGGACGCGCGGCTCGCCGGCTCTGCAAAGGGCTTCGTTTACATCGCGCAAGTTCCGCCGGCTCGCCCCGCAACGGACTACACTCCGCGAGCGATTCCCCGCCAGACTGGAGCATCCGTGCCACTCGAGGCGTCGTTCATCCTCTGGCACGATTCACCATCGTGGCGAGAATTCCCAGGATAGCCGCCCATGTGATAGCGAGCCGGTGCGATTTTTGGAAAAGGAGGAATTTATAATGCCTTCTCATGACGACGCCGGGCCTGAGCTTCATATACGTGCATTTCAATCGCCTGATCAAAAAGCGTGATCTGAACGTCATCTACATCACGGGCCCGGGACACGGCGGCCCCGGTCTCGTCGCGAATGTGTACCTTGAAGGTACCTACAGTGAGTTCTACCCGAATTCCTCAGACGGTTAGCGGGATGAAACATCTGTTTAAACAGTTTTCTTTTCCGGGGGCATTCCGAGCCACGTCGCCCCCGAAACGCCGGGCTCGATTCACGAAGGCGGCGAACTCGGCTATTCGATCGCACATGCTTATGACTCTGCTTTCGACAATCCCAACCTGCTGGTCTGTTGCGTGCTCGGCGACGGTGAGGCCGAGACAGGGCCCCTTGCCGCAAGCTGGCACTCCAATAAATTCCTGAATCCGGCTCGCGACGGAGCCGTTCTTCCGATTCTCCATTTGAACGGCTACAAAATCGCGAATCCAACTGTGCTCGGGCGCATGAGCGATGACGAGTTGTCTCCTCTTTTCATGGGATACGGTTACAAACCCCACTTCGTCGAACGCCACGTGCCTGAAACGATGCATCAACTCATGGCGCACACGCTTGATACAATCATCGAAATCCACGACCAACAGCAAATGGATGACGTGCTCAATAACAAGTCGGGCCTTCTCGGTGTGTCGGGCGGATCCAACGACACGCGAAAGGTTCTGGAAGCGACGAGATCAGGCAACGAACCCGCGGTATTGGCCTTCGATATTTTCGTCCACCGCGTACGATCTTGCATCGGCTCCATGGTGGCTGCATTGGAGTTAAGATATAGTCTGCTCGCGATGACATCCTGAACGCAGGTTCTTCGTGAAATTGCCACCATCTCGGCAGCACGGTACAATCCACCCGATCGAGGAGGCACGATGCGCGCGGGAATAGAGCAGGCGCTGGAAGCGCTCCAGAAGAACCAGCCGGGCGCCACGGAGCGGGCTCTGGCCCTGCTGCAGCAAACTGTGTTTTCTTTTAGCATGAACGTCTGCGGCCAGCGCGAAGACGCGGAAGATACGATGCAAGAGACGTTGCTAAGAACCTTTTCGCATCTGGCGAATTTTGACAGTCCTAAAGCGCTGGCCGTGTGGCTCTACAAGGTCGCGAAGAGTCAATGCCTGATGAGCCGCCGCAAAAGCAAATTTGCTCCTCGACAAAATCTTTCGCTCGACGTCTTGATGCCAAACCCTCAAGAATTGGAACGCATGACATCCTCTGGTTTCACAATCCCCGATACCGCCTTGCTGCGCAAGGAACAGACAGAACAACTGCAGAGGGCAATCTTGAAACTTCCGCCCGGCTTCCGGCTCATCCTTGTTTTGCACGACATGGAGGAACTTTCGACCGAAGAGGTCGCCAGCGTCACGGGCTTGCGTGAAGGGACCGTGCGCGTCCGTCTGCACCGCGCACGAGTATTTCTACGGAACGAACTGGTTGGGACCGGACGCCGGCCTCGCCAAGCCAAGAAATCGCGTTCTCGCCATAACGGCCATTGCAAGCAGTTGTTCCAGCAGCTCTCCGCTTATCTTGACGGCGCGCTCGACCCTTCGCTGTGTGAAGATCTCGAACGGCACCTCTCAGATTGTAAGCCGTGCAAGATATTCCTCAGAAGCCTTGAGCGCACAGTCGAGCACATCCGACGCCAGAAGCTCCCCACACTCAAGAACCAGTCAGCGGACAAAATGCGGGCGGCTCTGATTGCGGAATACCGCAGCGCGATTCAATCATCATCTCACGGCCTGCGGCCTGGGGTTTCTCGATAGCGCGGAATGCCAACGCGGTTCTCGTCCCCATCTGCAAACTTGGCCGCATTGGTCGGGTAGAATCACTGGGAACGGGAAGAGGCATGCGGCTACGGAATGCAGACCGTTGTATGGCGCAGCATTTTTTCCTTGGCGGATTGTGCGCGCTCCGAACACAGGTTCCCACTACAGACGTATTCAGAATCAGCTTCCCATTACGCACACAGCCCGCAATTGAATTGAGGAGGATCTCAATACCTCCGAGGTTCCATCGTGGGGTGCCTGCTCGCACGCGTCGTTGGGGCTTCTCGCACACCTAAAATACCCCCCCCCGCGTCCGGAGAGACATAAGCGCCGCAGTATCAGTCAAATAGAAGTTGGCCATTTGGAATGGCAGATGCTGATCTGCGTGTTCGGGAGCCAATAACATGCCGACCGAAACACTTGAAGCATCTCCGAGCAAGATGACAGGCCAAGAGCGTCTAGTTTCGACTGTGCTCGCCGAAAGGACAACCGGGCCGCTTCGCCAGCTCGTAGAAACGAGCACGCCCGCAAGGCCAGTCTTCGCAACCGCACTCCTCGAAATGAATCGCATGGGGCGCCCGCGGCGCAGTGTGGATTACATATTCTCTCTAATTTTCCATTCTGCCTTGCTTGCATTATTGCTCGTGCTCCCGCTCTACTTTGCGCAGGGACTCCACACGAATCAGTTTGCGACCACGTTCCTTGTTGCACAACCCCTCCTCCTCCGCCCCCTCCTCCCGCCGCTGCGGCGCAAGTTCGGGCACAACGGCCTCCAACGTTAATCACCAGAGGCGCGATTATGAGCCCGACCGTGATTCCCAAGAAGGTCTTGATGATCAAAGAGGCACCGTTGCCAGCAGATGTAAGCGCCGGGGTTGTCGGCGGAGTTCCCGGTGGAGTTCCCGGCGGACAAATTGGCGGAGTCCTCGACGGAATTCTGAGTGGGCTTCCCAGAACTGTTCTCCCGCCTGCTCCCAAGCCGTTGCGGCCCTTCCGCATCGGCGGAAATGTAAAACCACCCCGCCTTATCTACGGACCAGATCCCGTCTATCCGACCATTGCCCGGGTCGCGCGTATCCAGGGCGACGTGGTCATCGATGCCATTATCGACACGCGCGGAAACGTTGTTCAGATGCACTTCCTATCCGGCTCGGCTTTGTTGATCGACGCGGCGATCAATGCGGTGAGCCGGTGGAAATACCAGCCAACCCTGCTCAATGGCGAGCCCGTACCTGTGGAATTTCAGGTGACAGTTCAATTTCAGCTGGCGCAGTAAACTCCTCGGACCTCGGACGATCGAACCACGAGCAGCTGTGAGATGCGGAGCCGCGTGAAATGGTTCACGAACCAACGGTAATGGTCGTCTTCTCATCCCGGCGCGATAAAAGGGACTCGTCTGCCGCCTCGGACAGCGAATGTTCGCGCACGCCGCTGCGTGATCTCGCGCACGGGTAACACGGCCTCAGGCTCCATCCTTATCTAACTGCTCCTATATCAAGCGTCTAGAGACGTTCCACTTGGCACGCAGGGTGCTCTTAGCACTACTGGATGAGTGGTGTGCGGTCAACAATTCTTTGGGAGGAGTTTATGAGTGCAGCGGCGAACGCAGGGACAGTAAAAGCCATATTGGCCGGCCGTGCAGACGCCGACCATCAAATTTCGCTCTCCAATATTCTTGTCGCCACGGACTTCTCGCCCGCATCGGAAGCGGCGCTGGGCTTCGCGCTTGCGATTGCGCGGCGTTACGAATCGCGCATCTACGTTGCTCACGTGATCCTCCCCAACTCCTATCAGCTCGTCCCTCGTGAAGCGGTTGAGCCGACGTACGAATTGGTGCGCCGACACGCCGAAGAGGAAATGACCGACCTGCTCGTCTCCGGGCGGCTGCGGAGCGTCGTTCACGAAGTCTTGCTCGAAGAAGGTCTGCTCTGGCCGACGCTGGCCAATATGATTCACAAGCACTCCGTTCAACTCGTGATCGTCGGCACCCATGGTCGCACCGGGGCCAGGAAGTTGCTGCTTGGTTCAGCCGCGGAAGAAATTTTCCGCGTCGCCGATTGCCCCGTGATGACCGTTGGCCCGCAAGCGAAAACCGAACCACCGCAAGAAGCCGAACTGAAACGTATCCTCTTCGCTACTGACTTCACCGCGAATGGCGAACGCGCCGGTGCGTACGCGCTCTCCCTCGCGCAGGAACACCAGGCGGAGCTGACGCTCCTGCACGTCATCGAAAACGGAGACGGCGTATCGTCTAAGAACGTCGCAGCGCTGCGCGCGATGTTCCTGAAGCGTCTCGAGGCGATTGTACCGCCGGAAGCAAGATCGTGGTGCGACCCCGCCTGCGTCGTGACCGTGGGAAATTCCGCCAATGAGATTCTCACCGTGGCGCGCGAGCGCGCGTCGGACTTGATCGTTCTCGGCGTGCGCCGCGCTACGGGGTTCGCAGGCCACCTTCCCGCAAGCCGAGCCTACAAGGTTGTCTGCCAAGCTCAGTGCCCCGTGCTCACGGTCCGTGGCTAGCAGCTAGCGGGTTCGCTCCGGGGACCGGGCGAGGCAATACGCAACACCGTTCTTCGAAGACGCTTTCACTGTTGTTCAGGAGGAAGCAATGAAAGAGCAACACATGATCCGTCAATCCTCCATGGCCCTACGCCCGTGAAGCTACTGAAATTTGAAGAACTCTCGGCCCAGATCAGCGAAATCCGCCGCGCCACGGATGGACGTACCGTTGCAACAAGCGACCGCGCACGCCGATGGACTCTCGAGGACTGGATTCGGGCGGAATTCGAATTCCTGCATCCGGCGCCCTGCGAAGTGGCGGAATCCGATGGTGCAATCACGATTCGCGCCGAAGTTTCCGACTTCAGCGCGGAAGATCTCAAGGTTAGTGTCGAGCCTTTTCGTCTGGCGATCGTAGGAAAAAAGCAAACATGGGCAAAACAAAAAGGCGAGACACAACGCTCCGCCCAACTGCGCCCGCACCGCCTGCTCCGTATTCTTGATCTGCCCGTGGAGGTAGATCCGGCGAAAGCTGGAGCAGCGATCAGAAATGGCATTCTTGAGGTCATCATGCCAAAGGCGGCCGTGACGGCGAAAATTGAACTCAAATCCAGGGCTGCATAAGGCTGTCGCAAAGTAAGGACCGAGCGAAAGCTCCGCAGCCATGCGGGCAAACTAGGGAACTGTAAATGTGCTTTGGGTGCTGTTGATCAAGAAGGACGGCGAGACAGTGCGCAGGATCGAGCTGGGCATTTCCGCGCGATCTGTCGGCACTCTTTTGCGGGAGGCCTCGATGAAATCAGGAAAAGTAATTCCCATCACAAGAAACTGGCGGTCGTGGATCAGCGCCTCTGGACTTGGAATGTTCCTTGTTATAGGTCTCCTCTTTTCGGGCGCACATGGAGCAAGGCGGAAACCGGCGCGAGTGCCTGTCGCTACCGGCTCCATCGTCGGGACCGTGACATTAATAGGCCGCGCTCCCGCGCCTCAACCAATCAACATGAGCTTCGACCCAGTTTGCGCGTCGGCACATAAGAAGCCCGTTGATACGCAGGAAGTGCAAGTGGGTCCGAATGGTGCGCTCGAAAACGTAGTTGTGTTTCTAAATGCAGGACTTGCCCATGATAAATTCGCGCCGCCCTCGCGTCCTGCCGTGCTCGACCAAAGGGGATGCATGTTTGAACCGCACGTCTTGGCGGTCATGGCCTACCAAAAGGTGCAAATTCTCAATAGCGACAAAACACCTCACGGCGTCCACGTCCTGGCGCGCAACAACGAGCAATGGAATCGATTTCAACCTGCTGGAGCTGCCCCCATCGTCACGAGCTTTTCCCATCCCGAGGTCGCCATTCCCGTGGACTGTTCGTGGCACCCCTTCCATTTTTGGATGAAGGCCTATATCGCTGTTCTGAGCAACCCGTATTTTCAGGTCACGAGCCAGGACGGAAGGTTTTCTCTGAAGGGCTTGCCCCAGGGGACGTACACGATCGAAGCGTGGCAAGAAAAGTACGGCATTCTAAAAAAGCAAGTTACGGTTCGCCCGGGACAAACTACGACTCTGGATTTTGTCTTTAAGGCCGACTAACTGCCTTGGATCGCCATCATGAGGCGCTTCGTGTGTTTCCGGCAGATCGTTTCTACGGAACGCTCATTCTGATTGTAGGGTGCGCCTCGCGAAATCTGATCCGCACCAATGTTGGCGCAGTTCTCTGTCGCGAGAGCCTGAGAGCGAAACTCCCATACTTCATGAGTCGGAATTGGCGCCCGCGGCTCCGCCTTTTCAGAATATGATGTACATTTGAAGAGTGCATCCATCTTCTTGGTAAGTTTTGTGCTGGCGAGCTTGCTGTCCGGCTGCGGTCGTGATCTTTCCAAGGAATCCAACGCTGAATTGGGTCTAAATGCTCGGCAAAGCAACGGCCGGCTCATTTTTCAGCTATATTGTGCTTCCTGCCACAACGCATATTCGTCCAGCGGCTTGAATGGGCCGGCCATGAGGGGATTGTTCAAAAGGAAATTTCTGCCGAGCGGCCTGCCCGCCAACGATCGGTTTGTGAAGCGAGCTGTCCTGAATGGCCGCGGGATGATGCCAGCGTTTAGCGAAACGCTCACCCCGCAAGAAGTTGACGATTTGGTTGCCTACCTGCATACGCTGTAGCAGGCCAGCCGTCGGAAATTTCATGGTGGCACAGCGCGTCGACACGAAGGGATTCTACACGTTAAACCCTGGCCGGAAGGACATAGAATAAAATCGCGAAGTAATGGCATACGCTGCCGCCCAAAACGAACACGTGCCAGATCGCGTGGTTATAAGGCAGTTTCCGCCACGCATAGAACACAACGCCCAGCGTATAAAGCAGGCCCCCTGCAATAACCCACAACAAACCGTGCAGAGGCACGTCTGCCAGCAGCGGCTTGATGGCGATCACCACGAGCCAGCCGGTGACCACATAGAGGCCGGTGGACACCGTCTTGAAATGACCCGTGAAAAAAATCTTAAGCAGAATGCCAAGCAACGAAAGTCCCCACACCAATCCAAACAAAGTCCAACCCCAGGTGCCCCGCAGAACGACGAGCATGAATGGAGTATAGGTTCCGGCGATCAACAGATAAATGGAGGAGTGATCGAGGACCTGCAATGCGTTCTTCAGCGAACCCGACCGTACACTGTGATACAGAGTAGACGCCGTATATAAAAGGACGAGGGTAAATCCATAGACACTGCAACTCACGATGCGCAGCGCACTGCCATGTAAGATGGCGAGAACGAGCAGCACGGCGAAGCCCGCAACGCTCAACGCCAAACCGAGTCCGTGAGTGAGGCTATTTGCGAGTTCTTCGTGTGGAATCCGCTGTGGCACGACTCTCCTCATCTGTTCATCACCTGCGTTGCGGAGAGATGACTGTCTTCAGCCTTCGCCCGTAAAGGTGCCGCCTCCCGAATCCAAAATTCTTTAAGTTCATCGTGGCCTCTCTTCACATCATCTCACTTGCTGAACCGATGCGGAAACGCTTCGACAGGCCGTGCCTGCTTTCTGCGGTTAGCTCGCACGAGCCAGGTGAGCAAAGAAAACCAAGCAAAGCTGGGCATCGCGAAACAGGCTAAAGGCGAGCCGGAACGGAGGAATCTGAAACCAACGCCGCTGAGTCCACCGTTGCCTGACCGTGTGCCAGAAACAGTCAAGGTCGGCGCGGGTGAGCACTTTGCCCGGAGCCAGCAATGGGTAACACTTGGCCCAGAGTAGGAGGAGCTTCGAAGGAACGCGCAGTTCGGGGAAATGAGACTTGGCTTGCCTGTAGGCAAGTTGCAGATCGGCCAGTTTCAATCGGCCACAGGCAGCCGCGCGGATTTTGCACAGTTCCTCGATCACGCGCTGCTCGGCTTGGCCTTGCTGCCGGGACTGCAGCCACAGCTCTTCCATTTCGAATAGGAGACGAAACATTCCCGTGAGATGAGCGCGAATCTCGCGCGCCCGAGATGTGGCATATTCCCAGCGGGACAGAATTGGATAACCCGGTCGGCGGTTCTTGCGGCCCTTCAGGCGAAAAAAACCGCACATCATCGGATGCCGCCCTTCCGTCGCGATAGAATTCCGGTACCAAATGAAACGGATGAAATTATTCCAGTAATCGTTTCGCGGGCAGCGCCGCAGGATCGCCTTCATATTCTCGAAACTGTAGAACGTGCCCCACGCTTCACGATACAGAGCTTCCCAATCGCCATCTTTCAGGTTGGCGTGGGCGGTAACCGCGTGATGAGAATCGTATCGGTTGAAGTCCGGATGCATCCATTCCCCGCGGCGGAGGAGGGTCAGATGGTCCTGAGAGCCGGGCAGTGGCATGAGCATGAAGAAAGACGCATGGTCCGGGCGCACGTCCTGCATAAGTTGAGCCAGGTCGCGGCGGACGGAATCGACCGTGTCATTTGGAAAGCCGATGATGTAGCCGACGTGCGTCGAAATCTCCGCACTGCGGTAGGCTTCGATCAGTCGCGGGTATTCCTGCACGTGGTTTTGCCTTTTGCCCGCCGCCTTCAAGTTTTCGGTGTTCAAGCTCTCCAGCCCGATGAAAACGCTCGAACACCCCGCCCGGCGCGCCTTGACGATGAAGTTCGGGATCTTCCAGGAGAGCACGTCCACCTGCATCATGAACTTCACCGGGATTTGCTCTTCCTCACGCAGGCGGATGAGGGCGTCAAAAATAGTTTCCCAATTTCTGTTGCGCGCGAAATTGTCGTCGGTGAAAAAATAGAAAGTAATGCCGTGAACCTTATAATTTTGCCGGATGGTCTCGGCAATCTGTTCAGCGGAACGGAAGCGCATCTTGCGGCCCTGAACATTGATGATCGTGCAGAAGCTGCATTGGAAGGGGCAGCCCCGCCCGCAATCCAGCGTGCCGAAATTGGACGCAATGAATTTCCGCAAGTACTCCTTACGGATCACCGGGAGCGGTTTCTGGGACAGGTCCGGCTTGTTGTTGGTGTAATCATACAGAGGCTTCAGGCAACCGCTCATGGCATCGCAAAGCAGGTCACCCCAAGTCTCTTCCACTTCGCCCTTCACGATCGTTACGCCTTCGTCCATGAGCTGCTGGATGTCTGGCGGGATGCCCGGCAGCAGAGCCAGATAGCCGCTCACGTGGAAGCCACCGATCATCACCGTCAATCCTGCGCGGCGAAACACGCGGGCCAGATCGGCAGCGCGCGGGAACTGATTGGTTTGCACGCCCACAAGGCAAACAATCGTTTTGGTGTGGCCCGCACGCTCGGATCGGCAGATGCGTTTCATGGGAATGCGATCCACCGTCTCGTCGAGCACGTGGACCTTGACACCCACGGATTCACCCAGCCGCTGTTGGGCCACCACTTCTTCCGTCAGACCCGCCAGACAGGCCAGGGTGTTGCTCGGCAAAACGCCGCGCCAGTGCCTGACAACGTAGCCCTCGTCGTCATATTGTGTCGGCTTGATCAGATAGAGGTCCAGCTGTTTCAGCATGCATCCGCCCGCTTCGAACGCGACCTTGACTGCTTCGCTAGAAACTGCACCGCTTCTATCTCCCGATGATCCGGTCTTGCATCGCCTTGCGGTTGTCAAGTATGCGGCAAAGTCCCTTCGAAGTTCTGTGACGTGGGTCACCGTCCTTCGTGCCTGAAGTTACTGTGACCGCAGCCCCGATCGTGGAGATTCATATTTGTCGGTCAAGGAGGGTGCCATGTCGGGACAATCCACAGCGCGGCGAATTCTGGAAAGCGAAGTAGTTTCCTTGTTAGCAAAGCCTGCAAGGACTCCCCAGGGATCTGCGAACGGGAAGGCTCCCTTCCTCGCGCGATTTGACCGGCAGTGCTTGGCCAGAGTTAAGGGAACCGTTTTGGGCACCTCCCGTGAGAAGGGAACTGTTCTATTTGCCGAGGAACAGAGACCTAACGGCGTGTACGTCATCTTGGAGGGATGCGCCAAGCTCTCAGTATCTTCTTCCAACGGCAAGTCTCTGGTGCTCGGTTTCTTTGGCCCAGGAACTGTACTCGGACTCGAAGGCGCCATCTTGGGCTGGCCCTATATGGCAACGGCAGAGATCGTAAAGCCCGCGAAAACCGCATTTCTGGCCCGCCCGGACCTGCTTAGGCACTTGGGGCGTAGCGAGAAAGCGGCATTCGAAGCTGCGGAACTGGTGAGCGAAACTTGCTATTTCCTCTTGAGCAGAATCAAGGCCAATGAGTTATCAGAATCTGCGCAAGAGAAGCTTGTCCGGTTTCTTTTGGAAGAGTACACCGAAAGTTCCGGCTCCGGCGGAGAAACCTGCTTGAAGTTGGACCTGAACCAGGAAGCCATCGCCCAAATGATTGGGACTTCTCGCGAAACCGTGGCAAGATTGCTCTCTCGTCTTAAGAAGAGACGCATACTGAGCTGGAAGCGTTCAGCGCTCGTCATTCGAGACAAAGGCGCACTGCAGAGGTTAATCGAGCCTCCAGGTTTAGGGCTTGATCCCTCCGCTGTTAGGCGAAGCATCCGAGTCAGAGGACGCAGATAGAAAGAACTGGGTGGGAGCATCGAATACCGGCCTTGGCTGATGCTCTCTATGGGAACAGGCAGAAGTGTGACCTAGGTCACAGTCAAACGGCTGGGATTCGGTGTATGAATCTCCGGTCAAAGAGACGTCGCTGACGTTGGGCCTTGGTTGATGTTGAATCCTTGAACGCGCTAGAACTCGCCCAGGGGGAATGAATGGCACGCGCTAAGAGATCCCTGATTGCTGCGCTCACAGTTTTGGCCTTCCTATCCATACATCAGACTTCTTCCCCGGCGCAGGACAAACACCCCCAGAAGACCGGGAAATCGACGGCGGCATCTTCTTCTGCCCCACAAGCCTCAGTTCTGTCCCAGTATGCCGGTGCGGATGCTTGCAAGACCTGTCATGCGGATGAATATGAGAGCTGGGAGAAATCGCCGCACTGGAAGACGACACTGAACACGCGAGGCGGCGCGCCGAAACAGGGATGCGAAGCATGTCACGGTGCGGCGGCCAGTCACGTCGCGGACCCCAGTGATACCTCGAAGCTTTTCCTTTTTGAAAAGGCTTCCGCCAAGGAAATCAATGCGCGTTGTCTGGCGTGCCACGCCTCCGGCACCGAACACATGCACGCGATCGATTCCTTGCACGCAAAGAATGATGTTTCCTGCACGTCATGCCACTCGCCGCACCACGCGAAGGAAGCACAGTTCCTGCTCGTCAAACGTCAGCCAGAGCTTTGCTATTCCTGCCACTTGCAGCAGAGGGCGCAGTTCGCGATGCCGTTTCACCACCGCGTGAATGAGGGCATGATCCAGTGCACCGATTGCCACAATCCGCATGGGACCGAGCGTCCGCACCAATTGCGCGCTTCGTCGGCGCAGGACGTTGTGTGTTTCACGTGCCACGCGGACAAGCAAGGGCCATTTGTGTTCGAGCATGAGGTCGTGAAAGTGGAAGGCTGCGAATCCTGCCACACGCCGCACGGCTCGCCCAATCCGCACATGCTGAAAGTGAGCAATGTCAACCTGCTTTGTTTGCAATGCCACACAACGTCGTTCGCTAACGCACCCGGCGCGCCTTCTTTTCATAACCAGGCCGCTCAATTTCAGGCGTGCACGCTTTGCCATACGCAAATCCACGGCTCAAACTTTGACAAGGACTTTTTCAAATAGGATCCATGCAGAGGGGAAAAAAAACGCGAACGGATCGTACAGAAGCGTGGGGTGAGAATGTCATGACAATGCGCACCGAGAGTTACGCAATCGGGTGGTTGGCTCTGATAACAGCTCTGCTCTTTTCGTCTCCGCTGCGCGCGCAGCAGAGTGGCTCCGGAGAATCAAAAGGCGTTCAATCCGGTGACTACAACGTTAAGCAAACCATTGAGTTCGGCTACCGCGACAGCATGATCGACGGGAACATCGATAATTACGATACGTTTGAGAATCTCGGCTCTGGCGTGCGGCTGTTCAATTACACCCTGGATATGCAGTCCGTCGATCACAAAGGTGTCTTTTTCGACAGCCTTACGTTCAGCAACTTTGGGTACGGCGGCGATCCGAATGACGTCACCCGGTTGCGAATTGAAAAGAACAAGTGGTACGACTTTCGCGCGATGTTCCGGCGCGACAAGAATTTCTGGGACTATAACCTGTTGGCGAACCCGCTGAATCCAGCGAGCTCCGTTCCGGCACTGGCGATTGTCAATTCGCCGCATTCCATGGACCTCGTTCGCCGCATGCAGGATTACAACCTCACACTGCTTCCTGAGTCACGTCTCCGTTTCCGCCTGGGCTATTCGCATAACGTCAATGAAGGCCCCGGCTTCACGACGCTCGATGGAGGAACCGAGCCTCTGCTCGCCGAGACCTTCCATTACACGACGAACGCATATCGCTTAGGGGCCGATTACCGCTTCTTCCCCAAGACCACGGTATCGTTCGATGAATTGCTTACTTATTTCAAACAAGACAACACGGTAACCGATCAAAATTTTCCGTTCGTGCTCTCGAACGGTACGCCCGCGGACCTGGGCATCGTTTTCAATACTGCGGGGGGCACTCCATGCGCTAAGCCAATCGCAAGCCCAACCATACCGCCAACCGCAAACCCGACTTGCAATGGATATCTTGCGTATAACCGTGTAGGCCGTCCGCGAGGATCGTTCCCGACCGAGCGCTTGGCCTTTGAGTCGAGCTACTTCAGGAACTTGGAAATGTCTGGTTCGGTCAGCTATAGCAGCGACAAGAATTCGACTCTTGATATCAGCGAGGTTACGAACAGTTGGACCACCCGCACCGCGAGCCGCGGAAGCACAATAGGAGGGCCCTCCAATGCCAAACGTATCTCCGTCAGCGCGGACTGGTCGGGGGATTACCGCGTAACCGACAGGCTTCACATCGTCGATGAATTTCGATACGACAACTGGCGCATCCCCAGCATGTGGGCCACTGCCGACACAAACCTGTTTGGCACGCCCCCAGCAATACCTGGTCAAGCCGGATTGTTACTTCCGATCGCGCAGGTGAATTCGGCAAATTTCGCCACTGTCTGCCCCGCGGCTCCGTACAACGGGCCGAATTGCCCGCAGCACGCTTCAGGCTCCAGCGCTGACGTAGTGAATGAACTGGTCTCACGATTCCTTGGACAAAACCTCAAGGCGAACACCATCGAATTCGAATACGAGGTCACGAGCCGCATCAGCGCGCGCCTTGGGTACATGTACACCGACCGCACGATTTCCGACTTCAACGCGACATTTGATACTGCGGAGATCTATTTCCCGGGAGGCGCCACGGGAAGTTCCGCGAATGACTTCCTGGCGGCGCGCGGCGACTGCGCTCTTGTGAGCGGCGCGCTTCCTGCGGGTTGCACCCTCAACGCAGACGGCTCAATCACCGAGGGCTCGCCCACTGCGCCACTGCCTGAGGCGGGCAACGACGCGTCCCGCAATCTCACCGATATCCATGAAAATGCGTTGCTGGCAGGCATCTCAGCGCGTCCAACCGATAAGCTGAGATTGAGTGCAGATTTGATGTTCGGCTACAATGACAATTCGTTCACGCGCGTCAGCCCGCGGCAGATGCAAAGTTATAAAATCCGTGCGATGTACGCTCCCACGCCCTGGGCCAGCATCGACGGCACGATTGACATTCACGAGAACCGCGACGATGTGCTTACCGTGAACAATCTCGAGCACGATCGGACGTACGGTGTTGTAACCACGTTCTCCCCGGCTAATGCGCGCTTGTGGGCGGACTTTGGATATGATTATACAAACATCTTCACTCAGACGGAGATTTGCTTTGCCGATCCGGGTTCGACTGTATTTACGGCACCGTGCCCCGTTGCGGGCGCTACCGGCCCGTTAGGCGCGCTTTCGTTTTACAAGAATACCGATCACTTTCTCTACGGCGATCTGATGTGGAAGCCGCTGAAGCGCGTCACCGCGATGGTCGGATATGCCGGAAGTATTGTGCGTGGGAGCACTCTTTTCATCAATCCGCTCCAGCCTACAGGTCCGCTCGATTTCAATTATCTGAAACCCAGCGTGAGCCTGGCATTCGATGTTTACAAAGGATTGACGTACAAGACCGCGTGGAACTATTACGGGTATAATGACCACGGCGTCGCCAATCCGCCGGGTCTGGCGGCGCTTCCGTTGCAGGACTTTAACGGGAGCAATGTCACATTTTCGTTTCTCTATGCATTTTGAACTGAGAACGAATCACTCGGCTGGCAGGTAAAGCCACAATTCGTTATCCCTTGGAGGCAGACAAAAATGAAATGCTCAGCGGCTCGACTTGGCCAGCACCTACTCTTAGCGTGCGCGCTCATTTTTCTCTTCAATCTATCCGCACGGGCCGATGACTCGGCGAGTCTTTATAAAGCCAAATGCGCCATATGCCATGCGGCGGATGGCAGCGGCAATATCCTCATGGGCAAGAAATTGGGTGCCAAGGATCTGCGGTCCGAGGAAGTCCAAAAACAAACTGACACGCAGTTGAACGACAGCATAACAAACGGCATGAACAAGAAAATGCCGGCATACAAGGGCAAGCTAACGGACGCACAGATCAAGGGGCTCGTGTCATACATCCGCGAGCTCGCCAAGAAGAAGTAAACTTCCGGGATTCTTTCACGCCGGATCGCTGCCGTGTCATCCGTGGCAGCGGCATAGGAGAGTTCGTGACCGGATTGACCGGGATACTGATCGCCCAAATTGTTGCTGCGATCGTGCTGGCGTCCATTTTCCTGATTCGTCCGTCAGTCACAGCCGGCCCCACCGGCAAGATCCTCGCCTTCCTGGGACTCTTTGTTCTCCCGGCTCTTTGTCTCGTGGGAGGAATGGACACGCAAGTCCAGCGCTCCGAGCAGACTCAATTCTGCATCTCGTGCCACGCTATGGCTCCCTACGGGCGAAGCCTGTATGTCGATGATCCGTCTTACATCCCCGCCGCGCATTTTCAGAATCACAGAGTTCCCGCGGACATGGCCTGTTACGCCTGTCACGCCGATTACACGATTTATGGTCCACTGAAAGATAAACTTCGCGGCGTGACGCGGATTTATATGCAGTACGTCAGTAAGCCGCCAAATCCAATTCGTATCCCAGGCGGATACAACAACAATCAATGTTTGCACTGCCATCTGGGCGCCCGTGGTTTCGAAGGCAATCCAATTCATTCCGCTGTCATGGATTCCCTCACATCGAATCAAATGTCCTGCGTATCGAGCGGTTGCCACGACACAATCCACAATGTGACGGGACTAAGCCACGTAAAATTCTGGAGGCCCGGCCAATGAAACTCCGTGGAATTGGAATCCAGCGGCTTCTGCGAATCTCGAGCGCTCTGGTCATCCTAGGATTGCTCGTGGAAATAGCAAGCCTCTTGTGGTTTCACCCGCTAGCGTTCGTGCTGTTTGTTTTTGTTTCCGCTTCACTGATTGCCTTAGGGATTTTGGTCTATTTGGTTTCGCTCGTTTTTGTTGCGGCACCACAGGCTGACAAGTAGAAATCGAACCGATTCCGTTGCAGACCAGAATCAGATACTGAAGCCCTCAGTCGGCTTGGGGCTCATGCCGCGTTTTGCTCCACGCGAGTGGTGTGCATCGCTCGAGCCTTGGGCAGATCAATTTCCAAGAAACGCCCCCTGAATCTGGCCGCCGCCTGAGACGGTTCAATCTCGACGGGAAGTTCGAACGTGCGGAAGATGAAATCCTTGCGCGCCTGCGAACCACTGTTCTCTGGCGTCAAGAGCGGCGTGCACTTGGCTGGTGTTCCGCAAAGGGTGAGAGGCCGTGGCTCTACACAGACTTCGATATCTCCTTTTTCAAAATATGCTGCATCGGTACTCGACCAGATCTTGTCGTCCTGTATTACGTGCCCGCAGTTGAGCGGAGCCAATATTTCGGACTCAGCACGCTGCCAGTCTTCTCGCCCGCGCCCGGCCCCACAACCACGCCGTTCACAAATCTGAAAAGCACGCAGCGCGATGGTATCGCGAATCCTGTTGATTTGCTCCTCCGGATCTACGAGCGTAAGCTTCAGGTTTCTCCCGTTCCATGATCGCTCCGTTGAAGTTTCCTGTCTCATGTTGCACCTCCCGCCTGATCGCAAGCTTCCTAAC
>Ga0307372_10002910_pt1 | contig 27920 bp, 30 predicted proteins | sample OX1MG_FD_202533 | JGI IMG/M metagenome (GOLD analysis project Ga0307372, IMG submission 202533) | Soil microbial communities from Risofladan, Vaasa, Finland - OX-1 | ecosystem: Environmental > Terrestrial > Soil > Coastal area > Acid sulfate soil | place: Finland: Risofladan, Vaasa | collected... | reverse complement strand
TCACCGCCGCCTGAGGCCGACAAATAGGTGTGACGCGCAAGATCCGTATGCTTGGCCTCACTGCCGAACCGGGCGCCGTCGCCGCAGGCGGCATGCCGGCTCCAGCCCGAACGCCAGCACCTCGGCGCATCCGCGCTCGCGGCCCTGGCCGGCGCGAAGAGGCCGCCGAGCACCTTCCAGCCGGCCCGCGCCCGAGTGGCGAAGCGCCCGATGTTGGATCCGCAGATATGCTCCGCGGCGGTCGCGTCCGCGGCCGGCCCCCCGAGGAGGGTGAGCATGATCATCGACAGCCACGCCCATGTGGTCGCCGGCCCTGCCCTCCACGCCGTCTGGACCACCCTCGAGGCATCGGGCACCTACGGCGCACGCCCGCGGGTGGATCCGCTCCGCGACGACCTGCTGCACGGCGCCGAACGCCAGCTGAAGCTGATGGACGAGGTGGGGACCGACATCCAGCTCACCTCGCCACGGCCGTTCGTCATGAAGCACTCCCACCGACCCGGCGAGATCGTCCACTGGTGGATCGGCCTCTACAACGACGCCATCGCCCTGCAGGCCCGGGAGCACCCCGAGCGGATCAAAGGGGTCGCCGGCCTGCCGCAGGTCGCCGGCGCACCGGTGAGCGACGTGTTCGAGGAGCTGGATCGCGCGGTGAACGAGCTCGGCTTCGTCGGGGCGCTGCTCAACCCGGACCCGAGCGAGGGCGCTGGCACCTCGCCCGTCCTCGGCGACGAGTACTGGTTCCCGCTCTACGAGCGCCTCGTCGCGATGGACGTGCCCGTGCTCGTCCACTCCTCCGGCTGCTACGGCCGGGAGAACTACAGCGAGCACTTCATCACCGAGGAGAGCCTGGCGATCCTCTCGATGATCCGGGGCAAGGTCTTCGAGGCCTTCCCGGCGCTGAAGGTCGTCGTGCCCCACGGCGGCGGGTCGGTCCCCTACCAGCTCGGCCGGTGGGTCGCCCATGACATGAACACCCGGGCGAGGCATCCCGAGACGGAGCCGTTCGAGCAGACGCTGCGGCGGTTCTGGTTCGACACCTGCCTGTACACGACCGGGGCGCTCCGCCTGCTCGTCGAGACCGTCGGCGCGAAGCGGGTGATGTTCGGCACCGAGCGACCGGGGAGCGGCGGTCCCCTCGACGACCTGAAGCCGCTCATCGAGGGGCTCGACGTGCTCGGTCCGGACGAGCGGGAAGCGATCTTCGAGCGCAACGCCCGCACCGTGTACTCGCGCCTCGGGTGACGCCCGCACCCGCCGACGGGCCACGTTCAGTGAGTGGGGCCAGACGACACGTTATGCTCAGCGCGTCCCGGTCCCTTCAGTGCAAAGAAGCCCGCCACGGCCATGCTGCGCAGCGACGTCGATCCGACCTCCCCCGACGCCGGGCCGGTCGACCAGGTCGTGGCCCAGCTGCGGTCGTGGATCATGGACGGCTCCCTGCTGCCCGGCGTCCAGCTGAGGCAGGAGGAGATGGCCGATCTCCTGCAGGTCAGCCGGCTTCCCGTCCGCGAGGCGCTGCGGATCCTCACCGAGCAGGAGCTGCTCGAGTACCGCCGTCACCGTGGCTACTTCGTGGCGCGGCGGGAGAAGGACGACATCGCGCAGATCAACCGGATGCTCGACCTGCTCGAGCCGGAGCTGATCAGGACGGCGCGCTGGCCGACGGCGGAGGAGCTCGCGACGCTGCGGCGGCTGAACGCCGAGATGGAAGAGCTCGTCATGAGCGACGAGGCCGCCCGCTTCATCAACCTCAACCGGACGTTCCACTTCACGATCTTCTCGCTGTCGCCGCTCACGGTGATCTTCGGCGAGGTGAACCGGCTCTGGACGATGATCGACGCCAACACCGCGAGGAGCCTCGCGTCGCCCGAGGGCAAGAAGCGGACGCTGAAGGAGCACCGGGCGATCATCCGCGCGCTCGAGAAGAAGTCGCTCGCCGACGCGCTGCGCACGAGCGAGCTGCACCGGATGAGCACGTACACCTCCGGTCTCGGCGGTCTCGGCTAGGCGGTCGCCGCCGGCGTCGCGAGGTCGCGGTGGCGCTCGGAACGCGCGTTGGGAAGGTCGCATGGCCGAGCTCGTGATGGGCCTCGGCACGTCCCACACGCCCCAGCTCAGCACGCCCGTTTCGACCTGGTCCGACCACGCGGCCCGCGACCGGGCGAACAGCCGCCTGCTCGGGGTCGACGGCGAGTACCACAGCTACGACGACCTCCTCGCCGCAGCAGATCCGGCCGTCGCCGCCGAGCTCGGCACGGCGGCATGGGAGGGCAAGTACCAGCGGTGCCAGGCGGCCATCGCCGAGCTCGGTCGCCGGCTCGAGGTGGCCCGTCCGGACGTCGTGGTCGTCATCGGCGACGACCAGGAGGAGCTGTTCGGCGACGACGGGACGTCGACGTTCTCGCTCTTCCTCGGCGAGCAGCTGGCGGATCTGGCGCCGAGCGCCGCCGTCAGGGCGAGGATGCCGCTCGGACTTCAAGAGGCGCTGTGGGCGGCCCACGCTCCCGACGGCGACGTCTACCGCTCGCAGCCGGCGCTCAGCCTCCACCTCGTGGAGCACCTGACGGCCCGTGACTTCGACGTCAACCGCTTCTCGCGCCAGCACGAGGGCCGCTCCCTCGGCCACGCCTTCACCTTTGTTCGGCGTCGCCTCGGTCTGGCGGGCCACGTGCCGATGGTGCCGGTCTTCGTCAACACCTACTACCCGCCGAACGTGCCGTCCGCGGCGCGCTGCTACGCGTTCGGCGAGGCCCTCGCCGAGGCGATCGCGGCGTGGCCGGAGCCGTGCCGGGTGGTGGTGGTCGCGAGCGGCGGGCTCAGCCACTTCGTGATCAACGAGGAGCTCGACCGGCGCGTCCTCGGGGCGCTCGCCCGTCACGACGGCGCCGACCTGGCAGCGATCGAGCGCAAGCACCTCCGCTCGGGCACCTCGGAGATCCTGAACTGGCTGGCCGCGGGCGGTGCGCTGCGCGGGCGCGACATGGAGGTGATCGACTACGTCGCCGGCTACCGGTCGCCCGCAGGGACCGGCACCGCGATGTGCTTCAGTGTCTGGTCGTGACGGCCCGAACGCCGTTGGCCAGCCGACACCGGCCGCACTAGCTTCGGGTCGATCACAGAGGTCGTCGTGCCGTTGGGCGCGCGACGGGAGCGCAAGATCGGCAGGTGGTTCGTGGACGTCGCCGTCCTCGTCAAGCAGATCCCCGACCCGGAGGCACCGGCGGACTTCGACCCCGAGACTCGCACCCTTGTGCGAAGCGGCGGCCTCGTGCTCGACGACTCCGACAGCTACGGCGTCGAGATGGCGCTCCGACTGGTCGAGCAGGCGGGCGGCGGCGAGGTGACCCTCGTCTCCATGGTCCCCGACGGGGAGAGCTCCGGGCTGCGCACGGCGCTCGCCATGGGCGCCGCGAAGGCGGTCGTCGTCTCCGATCCCCGCCTCGCCGGGAGCGACGCGCTCGGCACTGCGAAGGTCCTCGCCGCCGTCGTTCGCCGCATCGGCGCCGACCTGGTCGTGGCGGCCACGGAGTCGACCGACGGCTACACCGGGACGGTCCCCGTCCAGCTCGCCGAGCTGCTCGGCCTCCCCTCGGTGAGCTTCGCCCGCCACGTCGAGGTCGGCGCGACGGGACTGCGGGTCGAGCGCCAGACCGAGGGCGGCTACGACGAGGTGATCTGCCCGCTGCCCGCCGTCGTGACGGTGACCGCCGGCGTGGTCGAGGTGCGCTACCCGTCGTTCAAGGGGATCATGGGCGCCAAGTCCAAGCCGGTCGAGCAGCTCGGGCTCGCCGATCTCGGGATCGACCCAGCAGAGGTCGGTGCCGTGGGGGCACGCCAGGAGGTCGTCTCGATCGAGCCGGTCGGCGAGCGCGCGGCGGGAGAGGTCGTCGTCGACGACGGCGAGGGCTACCGCCGCATCCTCGCCCTGCTCGAGGAGTGGAAGGTCCTCTGATGGCGGCGATGAGCAGGATCCTGGTGCTGGCCGAGCAGCGCGACGGCCGTCCGCTCACGGTGGCGCTGGAGCTCATCGGCCAGGCGCGCCACCTCGCCGGCGAGGTCGACGCCCTCACCTGGGGCGCCGGTGCGGCCGGTGCGGCAGTGGAGCTCGGTGCACACGGGGCGCGGCGCTGCTTCAGCCTCGGGGATCTCGACGGCGCCTTGGCGGCACCGCGCGTCGCGGCCGCCGTCGCCGGCGGGCTCGGTGCGGGCGACCTCCCCGATGCCGTGCTCGCGGCGACCACCTACGACGGCCGCGACGTGCTCGCCCGCCTTTCGGCACGCCTCGACCTGCCGGTGCTGACCAACGTCGTCGGCCTGGACGACGTCGGCGGCGCGCTCGTCAGCTCCCATGCCGTCCTCGGCGGCTCCCGGGTGGTCCGGGCCCGTTTCACCGGGCCAGGCCCGGCGCTGTTCCTCGTGCGCCCGAAGTCGTTCGCGGCCGAGCCCGTCGCCGACGGCGCCGCCGAGCTCATCGAGCTGGAGGCGCCCCCCGCCGGGCCGACCGACGCCGCGCAGGTGCTCGCCCGCCACGTGGAGAGCCGCGGCGGGCCGAGCCTCGACGATGCCAGCGTCGTCGTGTCGGGGGGCCGCGGGCTCGGCTCGCCGGAGCACTACGCGCTCGTGGAGGAGCTCGCCGGGCTCCTCGGCGGCGCCCCCGCCGCCTCTCGCGCCATCGTTGACGCCGGCTGGGTCCCCTACGCCTACCAGGTGGGACAGACCGGCAAGACCGTCAAGCCGGTGGTCTACCTCGCTTTCGGCATCTCCGGCGCCACCCAGCACCTCGTCGGCATGCGCGGGGCGCAGCATGTCGTCGCGGTGAACAAGGACCCCTCGGCGCCCATCTTCGGCCTGGCGGACCTCGGCGTCGTGGGCGACGTCCACCAGGTGCTGCCGAAGCTCGTCGAGGCGATCAGGGCGCGTCTGTAGGCGCAGCCGGCCGTCAGCTCTCCATCCCGGCACTGAGCCCGCCGGCGACGGTGACGACCTGTCCGTGGACGAGGTCGGACCACGGCGTGCAGAGGAGGAAGATCGCTCCGGCGGCCTCGGCGGGCGAGGCGGACCGACCGAGGGGGATGCTGGCGAACACCGCGTCGCGAAGCGGCGCCGGGATGCCGATGCGCACCGCCTGGCCGGCGCGCTCGAGCGGCGCCGCGAGGTCGGCGGGCGCGGTGAGGCGGGTCTCGACGAAGCCGAACGCCACCGCGTTGACGTTGATCTTCAGCGGGCCCCACTCCTTGGCGAGGGTCTTCGTCAGCCCGAGGACGCCCGCTTTCGCGGCCGCGTAGTTCGCCTGCCCCGGGTTGCCCATGGTCCCCGAGATCGACGTGACGTTGACGACCTTGCGGAACACCTCCTCACCCCGGTCGCGCTCGCGCTTCGCCGCCTCCCGCATCACCCCGCCCGCCGCGCGCAGGAGGCGGAAGGCACCGACCAGGTGGACCTGCAGCATCGCGTCGAGCTGCGCGTCACCGAGCTTGTGGATCACCCCGTCCCAGGTGTAGCCGGCATTGTTGACGACGATGTCGACGCCGCCGAGCTCGTCGACGGCGCGCGCGACGAGGGCGTCGGGCACGGCGGGATCGGTGATGTCGCCCGGGACGGCGACCACCCGGCCCTCGATCGCCTGAGCGGCCCCCGCGAGCGCCTCCGCGTCGAGGTCGTTCACGACCACCGCGGCACCCTGGCCGGCGAGGAGCGAGGCCGTCGCCCGGCCGATGCCGCGCGCGGCGCCGGTGACGATCGCCACCTTTCCTTCGAGGACGCCGCTCACGCCACGGGGGTCAGCGCCGGCACCACCCGGGGAGCTCGGCGTGGACGAACTCGCGTCCGATGAACAGCTTCGTCGCCACGACGGCTAGGTCGTCACGACGGCTAGAAGGCGACGGGGGCGTTCGAGAGCTTCCCGGCGCGAAGCAGCGCCGGGATCTCCGGCGAGGCGTTCTCCCACACGAGCAGCATCGAGCGCTTCGGCGAGTAGCCCTGGTGGCGGATGTCGGCCGGCATGGCGGCGACGTCGCCGGCGCGCATGATCACCTTGGCCCGCTTGGCGCCCGAGTCCCGGTCCTCGACCTCCCAGGTGATCTCGTCGGAGAGCTGGACGAACCACTCGACGCGGTCGTTGCCGTGGATGATCGGCAAGATGTACTCCTCGGTCGTCGGGCAGTAGAGGCTGTCCTTGCAGACGGCCACGACCGAGGGGTTCCAGGTCACCGGGGAGCGGCTCAGGTAGGCGAAGAGGTTGAAGCCGCAGATCCTGTCTTCGAAGCCGGGCTCGGGGTGGAGCTCGGGCTCGTCCTGGGCGACGTCGGCGAACATGCGGTTGACGGGGTGCCCGTTGTCGTCGGTGCGCAGCTCCTCGTCGCCCGGCACCGAGACCATGCGCTTGGCGAGGACCCGGCGGCGGGTCACGGCCGCATCGTTGTCGCCGTGCTTCGGCCCGAAGGCCGAGCCCGTCTCCTCGGGGCTCGCGAAGGGGTCGAAGCCCTCGTTGGTCCAGTCCGAGAGCATCTCGGTGAAGATCGCCCGGATCGCCGGCGTCTCGAGCGTCTCCATGTGGTCGAGCTCGGCGCGGCGGTACGCCTCGTTGAAGCGGCCGGCGAACACGTCCACCGTGCCGTAGTGGTTCATGGTGCCGAAGACCTGGTCGAAGTTGACGATCCCGTAGAAGAAGTCCCAGGCGACGTCGCGCTGGAGCGCGCGGAGGAACGCGTCGGCCGACGCGACGTGGCGACCGGTCGGCCAGTGGAGGTAGACAAAGTACTCGTCGCGGGTGAAGCTGAACTCGCCGACGCGGAAGCTGCGGTAGCCGAGCTCGCCCGGCTCGCCCGCCTCGCTGATGCGGCCCACGGCCTCGGTGGTCGCCATGGCGGCTCCTTCCTCGTGCTCAGACCATGGTCTGGCAGATCTTGGCCCACTTCTCGACGGTGTCGGCCCCCTGGATCGTCTGCAGCAGGAGCACGGAGGGCCGGTTCGAGGCGAAGCGGTAGGCGCAGTGCCCGGGCAGCAGGACGAGATGGCCGCGCCGCGCGACGATCCGGCCCATCGGCGAGCCCTCCGGCCCGCCGACGAGGGCGATCGATCCCTCGGTGCCCTCCGGCACGACCGACGGGTCGGCGAGCTCGACCAGCTCGACCTCGACCTCGCCGTCCATCACGAGCGCCGTCTCGTCGTGGGCTGCCGCACGCCACTGCGAGGTGCCCTCCGCCCGGATGGCCTCGATCACGTACTGGAGGTTCTTCGCCACCGCCACCTTCTCGTACGGCGCGGAGCTCGCCGCCACCTCGAAGAGGTTGGAGAAGGCGTAGCGCCGGGGATCGTCGTCGATCGGCTCGACGCGGCCCTTCCGGTAGCTCGCGAGGGTGCCGAAGGCTGTCTGGTACCCCATGAGGCCTCCTCGATGAGGGCTGCAGGGTCCGAGGGCGCGTTGCGCAAGCATGATCGTCGCCGCCCCGCTCGGTGTCAATGGCGCGGGGAGCGGCGCGCCCTCCGAGACGGGGTGCCGCCGACCGCGGCCCGAAGCGACGCGGGCGGGCGCGCCGTACGCGTCGCGGCGGGCCGACACGGGCCGTGCTCGGGCTTACGTCGTCGGACCGCCCCCGTAGGCCTGGGAACCCGGAAGCGGTGCCGCCCTGAGGGACGCGTCGAGCACCTGGATCAAGTGCGCGACAGGGACCGTGGCCCCCCGCCGGGCGAGGGCGGCGCTGATCTGCATCAGGCAGCCGGGATTGGCGCTGACGAGCAGCTCGGGCTCGGCCGCCGCCACGATGGCGGCCTTGCGGTCGCCGAGCTCGGTCGCGGCCTCCTCCTCGAGCAGGTTGTACACGCCGGCGGAACCGCAGCACAGCTCCGCCTCGGCGAGCGGGCGCAGCTCGAGGCCGGGGATCCCGCCGAGCAGCGCCCGCGGCGCGTCGCGGATCTGCTGGGCGTGCGCGAGATGGCAGGCATCCTGGTAAGCGACCACGCCGTGCAGCGAATGGCGGGTCGCGACCGGTCCCGCCGCGACGAGCAGCTCGGTCACGTCGCGGGTGCGCTCGGAGAACGCCCGGGCCCGCTGCGCGTAGGCCGGGTCGTCGCGCAGGAGGTGCGCGTACTCCTTCATGGCCGAGCCACAGCCGGCGGCGTTCACGACGACGGTGTCGACGCCGGCGTCGTCGAAGGCGTCGATGGTCGAGCGGGCGAAGCGCAGCGCCTCGTCCTCGCGCCCGGCGTGCCCGGAGAGCGCCCCGCAGCAGCCCTGAGCGGGCGGGACGACGACCTCGAAGCCCTCGGCGGCGAGCACCCGGGCCGTCGCCGCGTTGACTTCCGAGAAGAAGACGCGCTGCACGCAGCCGGTCAGGAGCCCGACCGTGCCGCGACGGGTCCCCTGCGCGCGGACGCGGCGGGTGAGGTGCTCGACCGGGCCGCATCGGGGGGCGATCGCCTCCATCCTGCGAAGAGGCCCGGGCACGAGCCGTGCCCCGGCGCTCGAGCGGACGAAGGAGCGGAGCCCGATGCGCTCCGCGGCGACGAGCGCGGCGCGCGCGACCCGCAGGCGCCGCGGGTAGGGGAAGAGCGCGAAGACGGCTCCCCGCGTCACCCGCTCGCTGCGGCTCCGGGGGGCGCGGCGCTCGACCTGGGCCCTCGTCGCCTCGATCAGCTTGTCGTACTGCACGCCGGAGGGGCAGGCGCTGACGCAGGCCATGCAGGACAGGCAGCGGTCGAAGTGCTCCACGGCGGCCGGTCCGAGCTCGGCGCCGTCGAGCAGCTGCTCCATCAGGTGGATGCGTCCCCGTGGCGAGTCCATCTCCTCGCCCCAGATCACGTAGGTCGGGCACGAGGGCAGGCAGAACCCGCAGTGGACGCAGTCCCGCACGAGCGCTCGCTCGGGCGGGTGGTGGCCGTCAAAGCCGATCGGGGCCGGTGTCGCGCCGGCCGGCGCGCCGTGCCCGGTGGTGCCTGAGCCGACCGCCATCAGATCCCTCCCACGAATCGGCCCGGCGCAAGCCGCCGGTCGGGGTCGAACTGGGCCTTCACCCGGCGCATGAGCTCGAGACCCTTCACCGGCCCCCAGACGTCGAGCGAAGCCTTCACCTCGGCTGGGCAGCGCAGCACGACGGCGTTCCCCCCGAGCGCGCCGAGCCGTCCGCGCAGCCCGACGACCAGCCCGGCCAGGGCGCCCGGGGCGACCTCGGGGCCGAGGCCGACGTAGAGGACCCCGACACCCGCCGAACCGCGCACCGAGGGCGAGCAGCCGTGCTCGGCGCCGAGCTCGCGTACCGCGGCGAGCACGGCCGGCGTCGCGCCGACCCCGGCACTCACCTTCAGCGTCGTGGTCCCCGGCAGCGTCGCCCACCCTGCCGGCGGGGTGTCGGTCTCGCTGACGGTGCCGCCGAGCAGGCGCGCCGCCCCGGCGGCGCGCACGGTCACGCCCGCCTCCCGGCCCTCCACGAGCGCGACGAGCGTGACCGGCCCGGCTGGTTGGGCCCGCCCCACCTCCAGCGCCGAGGGGGCGACCTGCGAGCCGAGCATCGCCTGCAGCGGCGCCGTCAGCTGCCGCTCGTCGTCGAAGGTGGCGGCGACGTAACGGCGGTGCGTCGCAAGGGGGCGCAGCCGGAAGATGACCTCGGTGATGATTCCGAGCGTGCCGTATGAGCCGGTGAGCAGCCTGGCGAGGTCGTAGCCGGCAACGTTCTTCACCACCTTGCTCCCGCTGCGAGCGACGACACCGTCGGCGCGGACGAAGGTGAGCCCGGTGATGAGGTCGCGCACGGCGCCGTGGAGCATGCGGCACGGGCCGGAGAGGCCGGTCGCGACGAGGCCGCCGATCGTCGAGCCGGGCACGAGCTCGTCGACGGGCAGGCGTTGGCCCGCGCCGGAGAGGGCCTCCTGGAGCGCCGCGAGCGGCGTCCCCGCCTCGACGCGGGCCACGAGGTCGCCGGTCGCGTGCTCGAGGACCCCCCGCATCCCTGACAGGTCGACGACGAGGTCGACCGACGTCGGTGGGTTCCCCCAGTCGAGCTTGGTCCCCGAGCCGCGGGCGAGAAGGCTCAAGCGGTGCGCCGCCGCGACCCGCACGACCGCGGCGACCTCGTCGGACCCGACGGGCGCGGCCACGTGGCTCGCCAGGACGCCGTCGACGGCATCGGCCGCCGTCGCGGGGCGGGCGTGGCCGGTCGTGCACGCGCGCTCCAGCTCGAAAAGGACCGACATCAGAACAGCTCGGCGACGCCGGCCTCGTGGAGAGGATGGACGCCCTGGCGCCGCCCGGGCACCTCGCCGCAGAGGCGGGGGGTCGGGAAGACCTTGCCGGGGTTGCAGATCCCCGCCGGGTCGAAGGCGCACCGGAGGAGCTGCATCGTGTCGAGGTCGTCCTCGCTGAACATCTTCGGCATCGACTTCGCCTTGTCGACACCGACGCCGTGCTCGCCGGTGATGGAGCCCCCGTGGGCGAGGCAGAGCTCGAGGATTCTCGCCGAGACCTCCTCGGCCCGCTCCTCCTCGCCCTCGACGGCGCCGTCGAAGAGCACCAGCGGATGGAGGTTGCCGTCGCCGGCGTGGAACACGTTCGCGACGTCGATCCCCGACTGCTCGGAGAGCCGGGCGATCTCGCGCAGCACGTCCGGCAGCGTCGTGCGCGGCACGACCCCGTCCTGGACGATGTAGTCCGGGCTGATCCGCCCGACGGCGGCGAACGCCGACTTGCGCCCCTTCCAGATCCGCGCCCGCTCCTCGTCGTCCGCGGCCATGCGGATCTCGAAGGCGCCGTGCGTCCGGCAGTGCTCCTCGACCTCCTCGAGCGCCGGGGCGACGTCCGACGCCGGGCCGTCCAGCTCGACGATCAGCACGGCACCGGCGCCCGCGGGGTACTCGCAGCGCACCGCCGCCTCGGCTGCCGAGATCGCGAGGGCGTCCATCATCTCGATGGCGGCGGGAACGACACCGGCGGCGATGATCGACGAGACGGCGCCGCCGGCCGCGTCGGTGTCCGCGAAGGCGGCGAGCAGCGTCTGGATCGACTCGGGCGCCCGTAGCAGCCGCACGGTCACCTTCGTCGCGATCCCGAGGGTGCCTTCCGAGCCGACGAACGCGCCGACGAGGTCGTAGCCGGGGGCGTCGGCTGCCGCGCCCGCGCCGATCTCGACCACCTCGCCGGCGGGCGTGACGATCTCGAGGCCCGTCACATGGTTCGTCGTGAACCCGTACTTCAAGCAGTGCGCCCCGCCGGAGTTCTCCGCGACGTTCCCGCCGATCGAGCAGACCTGCTGGCTCGAGGGGTCGGGGGCGTAGTAGTAGCCGTGGGGCGCTCCGGCCCGGCTGACCGCGAGGTTCGTCACGCCCGGCTCGAGCACGGCTCGCTGGTTGGCGATGTCGACGTCGAGGATGTCGCGCATGCGGGAGGTGACGATGAGGACGCCGTCGGCGCGGGGGAGCGCGCCACCCGAGAGCCCGGTGCCCGAGCCACGGGCGACGAAGGGCACACCGGCCGCTGCGCACGTGGCGACGACCGCCTGGATGTCGTGGCTCGAACGGGCGAGGACGACGAGGCCCGGCACGACGCGCAGGTGCGAGAGGCCGTCGCACTCGTAGGTGCGCAGCTCAGAGGGGTCGGTGACGAGCGCGTCGTCGCCGACGACCCGGCGAAGCGCATCGGCGAGCCGGCCGGTCAGGTCTCGTGTGATCACGGCATCGAGGCGTAGGCACCGACGGTGAGGAAGTCGGGGTACTCGTCGGCGAGCGCCACCTCCGCGAGCAGCGACCTCGCCCGGGCGAACTGCGCCGCGTCGAACGCCGTCCCGTAGGCCACACGGATCTTCTCGAGCTCCTCCTCGATGATCCGCTCGACGAGCGGGCGCGTCACCGGCTCCCCGTTTGTCAGCAAGATGCCGTGGTGGAGCCACTGCCAGATCTGGGAGCGGGCGATCTCCGCCGTGGCCGCGTCCTCCATCAGGTTGAAGATCGCCACGGCTCCGTTGCCTGCGAGCCAGGAGGCGAGGTACTGGAGGCCGACGCTCACGTCGTTGCGCAGCCCCTCCTCGGTGCACGCCCCGCCGGCGGAGGCGATGTCGAGCAGGTCCGAGGCGCTCGGGGGGGCCTTGTCGCGACGGCGTTCGATCTGGTTCGGCTCGTCGCCCAGGGCCGCGTCGAAGACCTCCTCACACAGCGCGACGAGGTCGGGATGGGCCACCCAGGAGCCGTCGAAGCCCATCTTGGCCTCGCGCTCCTTGTCCTCGCGGACCTTGGCCATCGCCCTCCGGTTGACCTCGGGGTCCCGCCGGCTCGGGATGAACGCCGCCATGCCCCCGATGGCGTGCGCGCCCCGCCGGTGGCACGTCTCGACGAGGAGCTGCGCGTAGGCCTGCATGAACGGCGCCCCCATCGTCACCGAGTTGCGGTCGGGGAGCGTGAAGCGACCACCGAGGTTCCGGAGCTTCTTGATGATGCTGAACAGGTAGTCCCAGCGGCCGGCGTTGAGCCCGGCGGAGTGGTCGCGCAGCTCGAAGAGGATCTCGTCCATCTCGAACGCGGCGGGCAGCGTCTCGATCAGCACGGTGGCCCGGATGCTGCCGCGGTCGAGCCCGAGGGCGTCCTCGGCGTGCGTGAAGACGTCGTTCCACAGGCGCGCCTCGCGGTGCCCCTCGATCTTCGGCAGGTAGTAGTAGGGCCCGAGCCCGAGCTCGAGCAGGCGAGCCCCGCAGCGCACGAGGTGCATCGCGAAGTCGAACAACGACGCCGAGACGACGTCGCCGTCGACGAGGACGTGCTTTTCGACGAGGTGCCACCCGCGCGGGCGGGCGACGATGGTCGCGGGACGGCCCTCGACCTCGTAGCGCCTGCCCTCCGGGCTCGTGTAGCGGAGGGTCCCGTCGAGCGCGTCGCGCAGGTTGATCTGGCCCTGCACCATGTTGTCCCAGCGCGGCGTGTTGGCGTCCTCGAAATCGGCCAGCCAAACTCGGGCGCCGGAGTTCAAGGCGTTGATCGCCATCTTGCGGTCCGTCGGGCCGGTGATCTCGACCCGGCGGTCGACGAGCCCGGGCGCCGGCGCCGCCACATGCCAGCTCGCCTGGCGCACCTCGCCCGTGTCGGGGAGGAAGTCGGGGAGGATGCCCCGGTCGATCTCCGCCTGGCGTTGGGCGCGTGCTGCGAGCAGCGCGGCTCGAGGCGGGCCGAAACGGCGCTCGAGGTCGGCCAGGAGCTCGAGGGCGTCGCGGCTGAGGATCTCCTCGTAGCGCTCGCCGACAGCGCCGACGACCTGTACGCCGGCGGGTCCCGGGAGCTTCGCCATCACCTCTCCGATCTCACGGAATTCCACGATGTGGAATCGCCGTCCCCCGACGGAGGCACTGTAAGGGAGGGGCGTGGAGCCCGCAAGGAGCCCCTAGATGGCGCGGACGAACAGCAGCACGGCGAGCAGCAGGACCACGATGCCGACGACCACGATCGCCGCGGCGCCGGTGACGCGCGCCGCCACGCGCATCCCGCCGAACAGCACCAGCGCCAGCCCGACGACCAGCCCGACGATGCCGGCGATCTGGTGCTTGCTGATCCCGCTCTTGCTCGCTGCGGCGAGGATGGCTCCCAGGCTTCCGGTGGCGTGCATCGGTTCGTCTCCAGGCTCGGTCGGACGCCGGCACGCGCCGGGCGCCCTCGGCGGTGTCGGGGCGCCCGAGACTGTAGCGAGCGGGCGGGCGCCACGTCGCCCTGTCGGGCGAATCTGCGGCTCGGCCGGCCGGCCGCCACGGCGCGACACCGCAGGCCCCGGATCCCACTCGCTGGCGGGGCTGTTCGCGACGCGTCGCGGACGGGGCTCGAGACGAGATGGGTGGTCAACGGCCACCTGTCCCGGGCGCCCAGGCGACGGCGGGCCGACACGCTTCGCGACGGGTCACCGGGGGCCGTCGAGGTCGGCGAGACGGCAGGGGATGTCGGCGTCCTCGTTGAGAAGATAGCTGGCGCAGATCCGGTGGTAGCCGTCGGCGATCGTGAGCGGAGCCCCGCCGGCGGCGCGCCCTCGCACCAGCAGCACCGGGGAGAGCTTCGCGCCCTTCCTCACCCGCTTCAGGTCCAATGCGACGTGGACGTTGTCGACGGGCAGCGCTTCGAGCCGGCTCGCCCGCAGCAGGTCCTTCGCCTTGTAGTGGACGATGGCCGAGGCCCGGAGCGCCGCGACGGTGCGCTCAGCGTCCTCCTCGCAGGCGAGGAGGGTGAGGTAGTCGCGAGCGGCCGGGTAGTCGTGCGCGTCGGGCTCGGTCTTCCAGTGCTCCCGTCTCGGCATACAGGCCCTCCCTTGTTCGAGACCGATGGCGATCGTCCGCGACGGGACCCTCGCCACCATGGACTATGACGTCTGCTCCCCGCCCGCCGACGAACGCTCGCGCTCGGCCACGACGCGGAACTCCCCGACGAGCGGGTCGAGCGTGCCCTGCGCCGCCACCGCGGCGCTCTCGTCGGGCCCGGGACCGCGCAGCACGATCGCGAAGCCCACCGCCACCAGGGTGCCGAGGAGCGGGCCCACCACGTAGACCCAGAGGTGGCCGAAGTCCCCGAGGACGACGTCCGGCCCGAACGAGCGCGCCGGGTTCATGGAGGCGCCGCTCACCGGGCTCGACCACAGCCCGGCGAGGGCGATGTACCCGGCCACCGCGATCGCCGAGAGCGCGCCGACGTTCTGGGCGCCGGACGCGGTGCCAAGGATCGTGGTCACGAGGCCGAGCGTCAGCACCGCCTCGATGAGCATCGCGTGGACGTCGCTGATCGACGCCCCGGGCTCGGTCGCGCCGAGCATGCCGACCTTGCCGAACACGGCCCATACGAATGCGCAGGCGAGCGTCGCGCCGGCGAGCTGCACGACGACGTAGCCCGGGACGCGCCGCCAGGGGAACTCTCGGCGGAGCGCGAAGGCGATGCTGACGACCGGGTTCAGGTGTGCCCCGGAGATCTTGCCGATGGACAGGATGACGGCCATGACCATGAGGCCGGGGCCGACGACCGCGGCGTCGCGCCCGACCGCCCCGTGCGACACCGCCGACACGGCGCCGGCGCCGGCGCCGACGAGGACGAGAAAGAAGGTCCCGAGCAGCTCACCGAAGAGGCGGCGGTACTCGTGGGAGACGTTGGCGAACTCACGCGCCCAGGGCGTGGCGCGGTGCCCGGTCGCCTGCACGAGCACCAGCCCCCCCTCGCCGAGGGCGTGCGGTGCCGGGCTTGGCTCCTCGGGCTGGTGCTGTTGGCCCATCGCTCCCCCGCGGACGCGGCGCGTCCGCGCTGCGGCGGCCAGCATGGCACTCGAGCGCGTCGGCCGCCTCGTCCGGCTCGGCTCTGCCCTCGGCGTCAGATCCGCTCGAGCGACGCCCCGTCGAACAGCGGCGTGATGGCGAGGCGTTCGACGTCGGCCGCCATCTCGGCGTCGGCGGGCGACCTGGCCGGCCCCGTCGCCGCCTCGAGCACCGTCCGCAGGAGCCGGTAGTCGCCGGGGGTGACGAGGAACAGCTGCGGGCGGGCGAGCACGTAGTGCACGGCGCGCCCGATCGCCTCAGGATCCTGCAACGGCTGGTACCAGCTGTTGCGCGGACCGTCGGCGTTGTGCGGGTCGTCGGGCCAGCGGCGCCAGGCGACGGACTTGATCGCCTGCACGGCGACGCCGCGTTCGGCGCACACGCCGAGCAGCTCTTCGAGATCGGCGCGGTAGTCGTGGTCGGCGAGCATCGTGAAGTTGTAGGGGAGGAGCACGGAGTCGTAGTCGAAGCGCTCGAGGCTGCGCAGGTGCATGCGGGCGATCCTGGTGCCATGACCGGTCACCCCGATGAAACGCGTCAGTCCCTCCTCGCGCGCCCGCACGAGCGCCTCGAGCGCGCCGCCCGGCGCGTGCGCCGTCTCCCACTCGTCCTCCTCGACGAGATTGTGGAGCTGGATGTGGTCGACGTGGCCGACCTGCAGCCGCTCGAGCGAGCGCTCGAGGCTGGCCCGGGCGGCGTCGCCCGAGCGCTGCGCCGTCTTGGTCGCCAGGAAGAACTCGCCTCGACGCCCGGCCATCCACGGCCCGACGCGCAGCTCGGCGTCGCCGTAGTCCGCCGCCACGTCGATATGGTTCACGCCGAACTCCACGAGCACCTCGAGGAGGGCGTCCGCCAGCTCCTGGGTCGCGGACCAAAGCGCCGCAGCGCCGAAGATCGTGCGGCTGCTCAGGTGACCGGTCCTTCCGAACTCCGCGCGTTCGATCATCGCAAGAGCGTACCGACGGGGCCGCCCGGGGGATCGGTCGCGCCCGCCGCGAGCGCATCGGAGACGCCGATGCCGCGCCACTAGCATCCGGCGGGTGATGGACGTCTCGGCGCACGTGGAGGCGCTCGAGCGCGAGGGGGCGCTGTTGGCGCGTGGCGCCGCCTCCGCCGGTCTCGGCGCGCCGGTCCCGACGTGTCCGGACTGGCGGGTGCGTGACCTCGTCAGGCATGCCGGGAACGTGCACCGCTGGGCGGCGGCGGTGGTGCGCTCCGGACGCTCGATCCCCTTCGACGACGAGGAGGAGCGTGCGCTGTTCGGCCCGCGACCGAGCGACGGCGAGCTGCTCGCGTGGTTCCGACGCGGGCACGGCGACCTCGTCGAGGCGCTCGTCGACGCCTCGCCCGACCTCGAGTGCTGGACCTTCCTCCCCGCACCGTCACCGCTCGCGTTCTGGGCTCGTCGTCAGGCGCACGAGACCGCCATGCACCGGGTCGACGCCGAGTCGGCGGCCGGCGTCGTCGTTCGTGTCGACACCGCCTTTGCGGCCGACGGCGTCGACGAGCTGCTCCGCGGGTTCGCGGCGCGGCCCCGGTCGCGTCTTCGCAGCGAGCCGGGGTGCTCCCTCAAGATCCGCGCCCGCGACACCGGAGACAACTGGACCGTGCGCGTCGGTCCCGAGACGGTCGAGGTGAGCGGCGACGACCCGGCGCGCGCCGGGGAGGTGAGCTGCGTGGTGGAGGCAGACGCCGAAGCGCTCTACCTGCTGTTGTGGAACCGCCGCGGTGCCGACGGCCTGCGCGTCGCCGGTGAGCGCGGCGTGCTCGAGCTGTGGCGCCAGCAGATGCAGGTGCGCTGGTCCGGCCCGAGCTGACCCGGGCCGGAGCCGGCGGAGAGGAGGAGGTTCCGTGTCACTTCCCGTGCTGCTCGGCCCCGGTGAGGGCGAGCGCAGGCAGGCGCGCGGCAGCGTCATGGTCTTCAAGGCGCTCGCGGCGACGACCGGTGGTCGCTTCTCGCTGATGGAGCGTTCACTGCCACCGGGAGGCAGGATGCCACCCCCGCATCGCCATCTCGGCTGCGAAGAGGGCTTCTACGTCCTCGAGGGCGAGATCACCTTCATCCTCGAGGGCGAGGAGCACGTGCGCGGGCCGGGCGCCTTCGTTCTCGTTCCCGGCGGCGCTTCGCACACCTTCGGGAACCGAAGCGACGCTCCGGCGCGCCTGCTGATCGTGCACGCCCCGGCCATGGACCGCTACTTCGCAGAGCTCGAACTGCTCTGGTCGGGTGCCGGGGCGCCCGCGCCGGAAGACGAGCACGCCCTCATGGCGCGTCACGGCATGATCCCCGGCTGACCGCGGCGTTCGCTGACGCCGGCGACCTGCCGACCCATGCGGCGAGGTGTGCGACGGCACCGGCCCGATGACGCCGGCGCGCTGGCGGCGGACCCCGTGAGCGGCGAGGATGCCCCGCATGAGCCCAGACGCGTCCGTCACGATCGGCAAGGGACCACCCGAGACGGTGCTCCCGCCCCCACCCCCGGACTGGCAGGAGGGCCTTGCCGGCGCGCTGCGCCCTCGGGTGCCGGCGGAGTCCGGCGCCGGGGACGCCCGCAGCCGGGTGGCCGCAGTGGCAGCGGCGCACCCCCGCTTCACCGACGCGTGGGTCGAGCTCGTCGCGCTCGCCCGCGACGACGTCGAGGCGTATGCGTACGCGCGCGTCGGCTACCACCGCGGCCTCGACGCACTGCGCGGCGCCGGCTGGCACGGCAGCGGGTACGTGCGATGGCGGCACCCGTCGAACCGCGGCTTCCTCCGTGCGGTCGAGGCGCTGCGCCGTTGCGCGTCGACGATCGGCGAGACCGACGAGGAGGAGCGCTGCGCGCTCTTCCTCCGCCAGCTCGACCCGGACTGGCGCGGGCTGCCCGCCGAGTGACCGGCGGGCGCGGGTTCCGTCCCGGGCCACCCGCCGCCCGCTCGTCCCGGGGGCGGTTCGGGCGACGGCGTGCCTGCCGGCTCGCGCGCTCCGGAGCGCCCGCGCTGGCATGGTACGTGTGACGTAACAAGTTCGGAGGCATGCCACCGACCCCCGCAGCATCCGGCTCGTCCTCTTCGGGTAGAGAGGCCGGCTCCACCCTCGCCAGGCCGAACGACCCGCCGGTGCTGATCTCACGAGCCTGGCGGCCGGACCGAAGCACGGCTACGCGCTGATCCAGGACATCGAGTCCTTCGCCGGCGTGCGCCTCGGCCCGGGCACGCTGTACGGCGCGATCACCCGCCTGGAGCGACACGGCTTGCTCGAGCCGCTCGGCTCGGACGACCGCCGCCGCCCTTACCGGATCACCCCGGCAGGGGAGGCGTTGCTCGCCGGGACGCTCGCCGCCTTGCGCCGTCTCGTCGATGCGGGCGAGGCGCGCCTGTCCGGCGGCAGGGGCTCGCTGCCGGCGCCGCGCCGCGCCGCCGCGCCGTCCTTGGGACCGGCGTGAAGCCGAGGCGTAGCGCCGAGCGTCTGCTGCGCTGCTACCCGCCGCGCTGGCGCGTCCGCTACGGCGACGAGCTCGCGGCGCTCGTCGAGGAGGAGCTCGCCGACAGGCCCCGCTCGATCATGGTGCGTGTCGACGTGGTGCGCGGCGGCTTCGTGACCCGGCTGCGCGAATCGGGGCTGACCGGCGACTCGGTCCCGGCGGCCGAGCGGGTCAGGGCCGGCGTGCTCCTCGTCGGCGCGGCCTGGTCGCTCGCCGTCGTCGCGGGTGCCGCCGTCGCGACGTACGCCGAGCGCTGGGCGCAGGCCGCGCCGGCCCGCGCGCGGTCGGCCCCGGCGCCGGCCTTTTACGCCGTGCAGGTCGCGGCGTGGTGCGCCGTCGCGGCATTCGCCGCCGGTGCTGTCCTGGTCGCGCCCGCGCTGTGGTCGCGCCTTCGGGACGCGAGATGGAGGGAGACCCGCCCGCACGTCGCGGTCGCCGGCGCATCGAGCTTGGTCACCGCGGGGGCGACGGTGGCCCTCGTGACGTGGGTGCACCGGCTGCAGCCAGCGATCCGTGACGGCGCGCAGAGCGGCGACCACGTCGTCGGAGCGCTCTGGGCGCTGCTGCGCGTCGTCACGGTCGCGGCCTTCACGGTCGCCGGCATCGCCGCCCTGCGGCGGGTCCCGCTCGACTCGCGGCTCCTCCGAGCCGCCGGGCTCGCGGTGACCGTGGCGGCGTCGCTGTGCGCGCTGCTCGCCGGCGTTGTGACGTGGTGGGCCTCGCTCGCGGCGGCCTCGGCACCGTGGTTCGCCGCGTCCGGCGGTGCCGGCCCGTCGACGGCCAGCTGGTCGCCATCGGAGCATCGTTCGCCCTCGCCGCGTCGCTCGGGGTCGCTGGAGCCGCGCGGGCCGTCACCGCTTCGAGACGGCGCGTGCCGACGATGCCCGCCCCGGTGGGGCGGGGGTGCGGTGTCGCCGGCCGCGGGAGCCGGCCATGGGTGGTGGAGTTCGAGCCCGTCAGCGGTCGAGGTGGCGGTCGGCCGACTGTGGCCCGCCTACTGCTGGTAGTGCTCGACAACCTCGGCGGGTCGGACGTGGGCCTCGTCGGGGTTCTGCCCGACGCTCCGGCGCGCGCGGCGCTGGCGTAGCAAGTCCCAGCACTGGTCGAGGGCGACCTCGATCGAGCGCAGCCGCTCCTCGTCCTCCGGAGCGAGCGGGGTGCCGACGTGCGCCCCCTCGATCTGGTGCTCCTCCTCGGCGAGGCGGCTGATCTCGTGCACGATGTCGCGGTCGTCCATCGGAGCCACCCTTCCTCCCGACCGGCCCTCGCCGGTGGCGTCGCCTCCCGAGCCTACGGCGGTGCCGCGTTCGCCCGCGCAGGCGCCGGCGGCGCCGACGACGGGCTCGCGACGATCGCGCCCGAGGCTCGCCCGAGGCTCGCCCGAGGCTCGACCGCCGCGACGAGTGGCGCCGCCCGGTCCTACGCTTGAGGTATGCCACTGTTCTCCACCCACAAGCAGGAGTTGGTCAGCCGCGAGCAGGCGCTGCCCGGCCGCTCCGAGCCGATCACCGTGCCCGGCCGACACCTGGTGCTCGGCACGCCGCTCGCCCCACCGTTTCCCGACGGCTTCGGGCAGGCCGTCTTCGGGATGGGCTGCTTCTGGGGCGCAGAGCGCAAGTTCTGGCAAGCCGAAGGCGTCTACACGACCGCCGTCGGCTACGCGGGCGGGTACACGCCGAACCCCACCTACGAAGAGGTGTGCTCCGGGCGGACCGGTCATGCCGAGGTCGTCCTCGTCGTGTTCGACCCGGCCAGGACGGGCTTCGAGACGATGCTGCGGCTCTTCTTCGAAGGTCACGACCCGACCCAGCACATGCGTCAGGGCAACGACATCGGAACCCAGTACCGCTCGGCCGTCTACGCCGCCTCGTCCGAGCAGCTGGGCGCCGCCGAGGAGGCGCGGGCGCGTTATGACCCGCTGCTTCGCGCCGCCGGGTACGGCGCCGTCGAGACCGAGATCGCACCCGGCGGACCGTTCTTCTACGCCGAGGACTACCACCAGCAGTACCTGGCCCGGAACCCGAACGGCTACTGCGGCCTCGGCGGCACCGGCGTGGCCTGCCCGGTCGGGGTGCTCGGGGACTGACGCCGCCCGGCCCGCCGGCGCCGCGGCCGACGCGCTTGCGGATCGTACGTAATCATGTAATCATCATTACATGACTACCACAGCACCAAGCAGCGACCACGTCTTCGCCGACTGGTTCGCCTCGAGGCTCGACCCCGCCTGGTTCGAGGGCGTCCCCGACGTGCAGGTCGACGACGAGGAGATTCTCGTCGTCGGCCGGCTTGCGCCCACGGTCGGCCCACCCGCGGGTGCGGCGGCGGCCGGAGCCGCCGACGAGGGCGGCCGGGGATCGCCGCCCGGCGACGAGCAGGCCGAGCTCGCCCGCATCGCGGCGTTTCGTGAGGAGACGCGCGACCAGCGAATGGCGATCGCCCGAGACGCCGAGCGCGTCTTCGGGCGCACGGTCTCGTGGGGCGCGAGCTGCGGCGGGAGCCGGCGCTTGTTCACGCACCTCAGCGTGCCCGTGATGACCCGCCTGCGACTGCCCGAGCGCGCCGTGCTCGACACGCTCGTCGAGTCCGGGGTCGCCCGGAGCCGGAGCGACGCCGTCGCGTGGTGCGTCCGCCTCGTCGCTCAGCACGAGACGGCGTGGCTCGCCGAGCTGACCGAGGCCCTCGGCGCCGTGCGCCGGGTCCGGGCAGGCGGTCCCGGCCGGCGCTGAGCAGCAGCGAGGGGCCGGCCCTCGGCGGCGCCCGCTCCGCGGGCGCGTCCCGCAGGCGCTCCTCGCTCAGACCGCCCGCGACGAGGCCCAGATGTCGATCCCGACGTCGGTGGCGTGCTCGTCGATTGCGTCCAGTTCCTCCGGGCTGAACTCGAGCTTGTCGAGCGCGGCGACGTTGGCCTCGAGCTGCGCCACGCTGCTCACGCCGACGAGGGCCGAGGTGACGCGGGCGTCCCTTAGCACCCAGGCGATCGCCATCTGTGAGAGCGACTGGCCCCGCGCCTTGGCGATCGCATCGAGGGCGCGCACTCGTGCGAGGTTCTCCTCGCTCAGGAACTCGCGGCTGAGCGACCCCTCGCGTGTGGCCCGCGAGCCTGCGGGCACCCCGGCGAGGTAGCGATCGGTCAGCATCCCCTGCCCGAGGGGCGAGAAGGCGATGCAGCCCGACCCGACCTCGCCGAGCACGTCGAGCAGGCCGCGTTCGATCCAGCGGTTGAGCATCGAGTACGAGGGCTGGTGGATGAGCAGCGGGGTGCCGAGGCCGCGCAGGATCGCCGCCGCCTCGGCGGTGCGCGCCGGGGAGTACGAGGACACTCCCGCGTAGAGCGCCTTGCCCTGGTGGACCGCGGTGGCGAGGGCGCCCATGGTCTCCTCGAGCGGGGTGTCCGGGTCCGCCCTGTGCGAATAGAAGATGTCGACGTAGTCGACCCCCATGCGCCTCAGGCTCTGGTCCAAGCTGGCGAGCAGGTACTTGCGGGAGCCGAGGTCCCCGTAGGGGCCGGGCCACATGTCGTAGCCGGCCTTCGTCGAGATGACGAGCTCGTCGCGGTACGGCCGGAGGTCCTCGGCGAGGACGCGGCCGAAGCTCGTCTCGGCGGAGCCGTACGGCGGCCCGTAGTTGTTGGCCAGATCGAAATGCGTGATCCCGAGGTCGAAGGCGCGCCGCAGCACGGCGCGGACGTCCTCCAAGGCGCGCGTCGAGCCGAAGTTCTGCCACAGCCCGAGCGAGATCAGCGGTAATTCGAGGCCGCTGCGGCCGCAGCGCCGGTAGGCCTTGCGTTCGTAGCGGTCCTCGGCAGCGACGTACGGCATCGACCCTCCACTCCCGCACGGCCAGACGCTCCGGCCCGTCCCAGACGCTACGACCGGCGTCGGGATCCCACCACTCGCGTCCGAGCGTCTTCCGCGAGGAGGGGCTTGCGCCGGGCCCCCTCTGTCCGATTATGTTGCGGACTGTTACGAACCAGCGCAGATTGTGACCAAGAGCCCTACGGGCCAGCAGCGATCGTCCATAACGTTCTGCTCAGCACCGGCACGGTCGAGGTGATCGGGTCAGCTCCTCCAGGGGGGCAAGCAGTACGCCGCCAGGGGGGATAACCTCCTCCTGGCTGGCGTGAACACCGATGCAGGCATCACTCACCCAGACAAGGGGGGCAGCACAAATGGCAACTGAGCCTTTTGAAGTCGACCCGAAGCGGTATGAGGTTTCGAGACGCCGGTTCCTGCGCAACTTCACCGCAGCGGCAGCGTCGGTGCCCTTCCTCGGCGGTCTCGCCGAGGTGCTCACCGAACGAGGTGCCGCCGCCCAGACGTTGCGCGACGAGTCGTCGCCGCTGTTCGCCAGGCACCCGGCCTACCAGTTCACCTTCGTGAACCACGTCACGACGAACACGTTCTTCACGGCGACCATCTACGGCCTGCAGGACGCCGCACGTATCCTGGGCATCCCGACGCCGCAGTGGACCGGATCGGCGAACTCGATCGTGGGCGAGATGGTCACGGCGATGAACCAGGCGGTCGCCGCCAACCGCAAGGGCATCGCCGTGGCGTTGATCGACCCGATCGCCTTCAACTCGCCCACCGACCGGGCGCTCGCGAAGGGCATCCCGGTCCTTGCCTACAACGCCGACGAGCCGGGCAACAACCGCATGTGCTACGTGGGCCAGAACAACCTCACGGCCGGTGCGGCGGCGGCGGAGCGCATCGTGAAGGTCGTGCCGAAGGGCGGCCTGGTGGGCATGGTCATCGCCACCCCGGGCTCGGGCAACATCCAGCCACGGATCAACGGGGCGCTGCCGATCCTGAAGAAGGCGGGCCTCCAGACGACGATCGTCGCCGGTGGCGCTGCGCAGACCGCCGAGCTCGCGGCCGTCGATGCCTGGTACCTCGGCCACAAGAACGTCAAGTTCATGTACTCGGTGGACTCGGGTGACTCGATCGCCGTCGCGACGACGATCAAGAAGCACAACCTGCAGGGCAAGGTCGGAGGCTCCGGCTGGGACGTCGGCATCCCGGTGCTCCAGCAGGTGGCTTCGGGAGGCCTGAGCTTCTCGATCGACCAGCAGGCCTACCTGCAGGGCTTCATCCCGACGGTCCAGATGTTCCTCTACCAGATCTCGGCGGGTCTGATGAAGCCGGCGAACACCGACACCGGCCTCGGCTTCGTGACGAAGTCGAACGTTTCGCCCTACCTCGCGCACCCGACGCGGTGGGAGGGCAGCGGAGCGGGCGAGACGGCCTTCGCCCCACCGGCGCGCATCGGCGTCTAGCACATGGCGCAGGCGACGATCACGTCCGAAGACGAGTCGTCCGAATCCCCCGCTTCGCCCACCAGGGCGGAGCGGGGGAGCTCGCCGTTGTCGCTGCTGAAGGTCCTCGTCCAGCGGCGGGAGGCCACGGTCGTCGTCGTGACGGTCGCGGTGATCGTCTACTTCGCGATCCGGAACTCCAGCTTCTACTCGGTCGCGAACATCATCACGATCGCCCAGTACGTGGCACCGATCGCCATCTTGGGCTCGGCGCAGGTGCTGCTGCTCGTGCTCGCGGAGATCGACCTCTCCCAGGGACAGGTGTACCTCACCGCCCCGTGGTTCGTGTACCTGATCTGGTCCGCGGGCGTGCCCCTCGGCTGGGCGATCGCCGCGGCGCTCGCCTGCAGCCTCGGCATCGGGGCGATCAACGGGCTCTTCCTCGTCCGCCTCGGCGTCCCGTCGCTGATCGTCACGCTTGCCATGAACTACGCGCTGTTCGGGCTGGTCCTCGTGGAGTCGAACGCGACCCAGGTGAACATGCCGGGCACGACGGGCCACCTCGGGCTCGTGCTCGGTATCGGCAGCTGGGCGACGATCCTGTGGGCGGTCGGGATCGGGGCATCCATCTGGGTCCTGCTCAAGAAGGCGCGCTTCGGCACCCACGTCACCGCGACCGGTGGCAACCTCCTCGGCGCCGCCGAGGCGGGCATCCCGGTGCGCCGCGTCAAGGTGTGGTGCTTCATGATCAGCGCGTTCGCCGCGGGGTTCGCAGGGATCCTCGACTCCATCCGGATCCAGAGCCTGAACCCCGGCAACTCGGGCCTGGACGTCGTCCTCCCGGGCATCGTGGCGGCGGTCATCGGCGGCACGGCGCTCACCGGCGGCCGGGGAACCGTCCTCGGCACCCTGATCGGCGCGGTGTTCCTCGGCGTGCTGGAGGACGGGTTCAACCTGATCGGCGTCAGCGCCTACTGGTTCTACCTCGCCGAAGGGGTCGTGATCCTCATCGCCATGGCCATCAACACCCAGCTCGGCTCGCTCGCGGCAAGGACGAAACGATGACGACGAACAGCAGCCCGCCCGCCGACGGCCAGGCCGTCGGGGTGGCTGGCGCGCCACCCGCAGCCGCCGTCACGCGTGACACGATCCTGGAGGCCGAGGGCATCACGAAGCGCTTCGGCGCCGTCATCGCGCTGCGGGGCGTGGACATGCACCTGGAGCGTGGCGAGGTGCTCGGCCTCGTCGGCGACAACGGCACCGGCAAGAGCACCTTCGTCAAGATCCTCTGCGGCTACCACCGGGCCGACGCCGGCCGGATCGTCGTCGAGGGCGAGGAGGTCCACTTCCACTCGGTGCAGGATGCCCGGGCCTACGGTATCGAGACCGTCTACCAGGACCTCGCGCTCGTGCCGCAGCTCACCGTGTACCAGAACCTCTTCCTCAACCGGGAGATCGCCCATCTCGGCAAGATCGGGTGGCTGTCGAACCGGAAGATGCGCAACCTCGCGAAGCAGTACCTCGACGACATCAGGGTCGATATCTCCGACATGAACGCCGAGGTGGAGATGCTCTCCGGCGGCCAGCGCCAGGCGATCGCCGTCGCCCGCGCCACGCGCCAGAACGCGAAGATCCTCCTTCTGGACGAGCCGCTTGCCGCGATGGGCGCCAAGGAGTCCGCGCTCATCATCGACCTGGTGAAGGACCTCGCCTCCCGCGGCGTCTCGATGATCGTCATCGACCACAACTACACGCACCTGTTCGAGCTCTGCGATCGTCTGAACATCATCCAGCAGGGCAGGATCACCTACGACCGGTCCGTGCGCGACACGTCCGTCGAGGAGCTGACCGAGCTGATGGTCTCGGAGTACCGCCGGCAGGTGATGGCGGGCCACGCCGAACTGGCCCATTGAGCCTGGGTCGGGGACGGCCGGCCGGGGCGGACACAGTACCCCGTCCGGAGGCAGCGCAAGCGCCACGCACGGCACCGTGATCCAGGCGAGAGGGCTCACCAAGCGCTTCAAGAGCACCCTGGCGGTGGACGACCTCACCTTCGACGTCCTCCCCGGACGTGTCACCGGCTTCCTCGGGCCGAACGGCTCCGGAAAGTCGACGACGATGCGGCTCGCGCTCGGTCTCGACCGGCCGACGACGGGCACGGCGACGGTGAACGGGCACCTTTACCGAGAGCTCCGCTGGCCCCTCAACGAGGTGGGCGCGCTCTTGGAGGTGGGCGCGCTCCATTCGGGTCGGCGCGCCCGCGACCACCTGCGATGGCTGGCGCGCACGAACGCCATCCCGCTCGCGCGCGCCGACGAGGCGCTGGAGCTCGTGGGGCTCGCCAGCGCGGCCGCCCGGCGCGCCGGCACGCTGTCGCTCGGCATGCGCCAGCGCCTCGGGATCGCCGCGGCTCTGCTCGGCGACCCGTCGACGCTGCTCTTCGACGAGCCCGTGAACGGCCTGGACCCCGAGGGCATCGTCTGGGTCCGGACGCTGCTGAAGTCGCTCGCCTCCGAAGGTCGGACGGTGCTCGTGTCGAGCCACCTGATGAGCGAGATGGCGCTCACCGCCGACCATCTCGTGGTCATCGGGCGCGGCAGGCTGATCGCCGACGCGAGCGTCGAGGAGTTCGTGCGGCGTGCGACGGTCGGGTGGACCCGCGTCGTCGCTCCCGACCGGGACCGGCTGCGTGAAGCGCTCGAGCGCGCGCGAGCCGACGTGGTGCTCGCCGACGATGGCGCCTTGGAGGTCCGCGGCGTGGAGGCGGCTCGCGTCGGCGAGCTCGCGCACCACGCCGGCATCGTCCTGCACGAGCTCACGCCGAGGCATGCCTCGTTGGAGGAGGCCTATATGGACCTGACCGCCGGGAGCGTCGAGTATCACGCCCCGCACTCAGGCGAGGCCCGGCGGTGAGCGAGGTGCCGCCCGCCGCCGTCGTGGCGGGTGCGGCCCCGAGCCCAGACCGAAGCGGAGTCTCAGAGCTCAGCGACGCCGTTGCCGCGGAATGGATGAAGCTCCGGAGCCTCCGCTCAAGCTCCATCACCTTCACCGGCGCGTTCGTCTCGATGCTCGGTGTCAGCGCCCTCGTCTGCTGGGCCGTCGCCCACCATTACGCGTCGCAGCCTCCGTTCGAACAGGCCGTCGAGCGCGTCACGCTCGACGCCTCGTTCCTCAGCGTGAGCGGGATCTTTCTTGCCCAGCTGCCGATCGGCGTCCTCGGCGTGCTCATGATGAGCTCGGAGTTCGCCACCGGCCTCGTGCGGGCGAGCTTCACCGCCGTGCCGCGCAGGATGACCCTGCTCGCCGCCAAGGCGATCGTCTTCGTGGTCGTCTCGTTCCTGATCGGGAGCGCCGGCTCCTTCACCTCGTTCGCGATCGGCCAGTCCGTGCTCGCCACCCAGGGCATCCAGACGACGCTCGGGGCGCCGGGGGTGCTCCGAGCGGTGATCGGCGGCGGCTGTTACCTGCCGGTCCTCGGCCTGCTCGGGCTCGGGCTCGGCGCGATGATCCGGCGTACGGCCGGCGGCGTGGCGGCGCTCTTCGGCCTGCTTCTCGTGCTGCCGGTGATCGCCTCGGTGCTGCCCGCCCCCTGGGGCCCGGACATCCAGGAGTACCTGCCGAACCAGGCCGGCTCGGCCTTGCTCCACGCGTCGGGTGGCTCCGACGTCCTCGCCCCGTGGACCGGCTTCGGCGTCTTCTGCGCGTACGCCGCCGTGGCGCTGGCGGCCGGCGCGCTCCTCGTGCAGCGCCGCGACGCCTGAGGCTGGGCGACGGCGCGTCCCGGCCCGTTTCTGCATCCGAGCGGCGGCTTCGAGGTCCGTCGTTGAGCGCGCGGCCCGGCCCGCGACGCCTACAGTCGCCCGATGCGTCTTCCCCGGAGCGTGCTCGTCGCGGCCGTCTTCGTTGGGCTGTGCATCGCGGTGCTCGGCAACCTGAACGGCTCGCGGG
>Ga0307372_10002908_pt1 | contig 27932 bp, 21 predicted proteins | sample OX1MG_FD_202533 | JGI IMG/M metagenome (GOLD analysis project Ga0307372, IMG submission 202533) | Soil microbial communities from Risofladan, Vaasa, Finland - OX-1 | ecosystem: Environmental > Terrestrial > Soil > Coastal area > Acid sulfate soil | place: Finland: Risofladan, Vaasa | collected... | reverse complement strand
CCTGATCAAGGTCTCCGAATCCGTTGTCGCTCGGGTGGCCGACGCGGGCTTTCCTGACCAGGCGACGGTCCTGTTCCGGCGCATGGGCCGGGCCATGTATGAGCTCCTCCTGCTGCTAGCGACACAGGAGGAGATCCGCGACAGGGGCGCATCCGTCGCTCTCCCAGTCGGTCCCGCGCTGGCGCCCGTCTCGCGGGTTGTGCCTCCCCCGCCGGTGCGGCCAGAGGTAGAGCCGGCGGCTCCGGCTCCTCGGACGGCTCACGCTTCACCGCCGCCCTTGGCCGGGGGAACTCCTGATCAGGCTCCCCTGGCCCGGGCGGAGATCGACTTCGGGGCGCGAGACCCGTTCAGGCCGGCCCGGGTCAGAGAGGAGCTCCGAGCCGTCGCCGCCTCCGACTCAGTCGGCGGGCGCCCTCCCGCCCCCGAGAGTGCCCAGGCAGCCTCGCCCACCGCGGAGCGAGCCTCGCAGACGGCGAAGGCGGACCCGGCCGAGGCTGCCGGCCTCCAGCCCGGTTCGGCCCAACCGTCCCTCGCGGCCCCGCCCGCGCCCCCCGGGGCGACTCCGGCCAGCTCGGCAAGAGCTCCCCGCCCAGCTCCCGCCCAGGCACGGCCTCCTGCTCCCTCCCAACCGGTCCCGGCCGCATCAGTGGCGCCCCCTCGGGTCTCCCGGGAGGGCCCTAATGCGCCCCCAGTCGCGCTACCGAGCCGGCCCGAAGCGGCTCCGGCGCCAGTCCCTAAACGGCCGGAACCGCCCCCTGAAAACCTGGCGCCGCCGCCCCCGCAGCGCGCCGCACCCTCGGCGCCCAGCCCCGCGCCGGTCGCCCCATCCCCTCCCGCACCGGCCCCTCGGGAGGTGAGCGGCGACGAGGCCGCCCTCTGGGGTTTCGATCCCGCGACTCGGGAGTCCGACCGCGCCCCGGTTCCCGCTGAGCAACCGGGACGGGATCCTTCTCCGCTCGTCCCCGCCGGGGCCGGGGCGGTGGCCTCCGGGGCTGGCGTGTCGGCGCGGCTTGCCCCACCCGAGTCGGTGCCCCGGTCGGGGTGGACGGTCCGACTCTCGCCTCGCAGCAGTACCGAGCGCGATCGCAAGCTGGCCGCCCGGCACGAGCACCTGCCCCAACTGCTTGAGGAGATCGTGGCGACGGCGAAGTCGCAGCAGGCAGGACTCTCCAACCGGGGGAACGCCCGCCGAGCGCAGGAGTCGGCCCGCGACAAGCTTCCGCTGGCAGAGGGCGCGGACCCCACGGTTCAGATCAGCGCCCTGCTGGAGGCGGGCAAGCTAGAGGAGGCAGCGGCGGTCGCCGTCCATATGGCGGCAACCGTAGGTGGGGAGGAGGCCGCCCACATTGCCTGCACGGTCGGGGAGGGGGTCAAACAATCCAAGAACTTCGAGCTGGCCGTGCTCTGCTTCACGACCGCGGTGGTCGCCGCGCCTCCCTGCGACCGGGCCTGCTGGCAGCTGTGCAACCTCTCGGTCGAGCGCCGGGACGTGACCATGGCTCCGGTCTGGCTGGAGTACATCGCCCGCCTGCTGCGCGCCCGGGGCGCCGACCTCGACTCCATCTCGGTGTACCGGCAGCTGCTCAAGCTCACCCCCAAGCGCAGCGACATCCGAGAGATGCTGCGCACCTCCTCTTTGACCGGCACCCTGCCCGACTGATCCGGGTCCCCGGGATCCCGGTCCCCAGCCTCAGGCGGGCCGGCCCAGTTCGGCGACCAGTGAGGCGACGTAGCCGGCAGCGCGGCCGCTCGCCTCACCCCCGTGGCTCTCCGCGTACGAGCTGACCAGCCCGCTGCCCACGATGACCCCGTCGCTACAGGCGGCGGCCCGGGCCACCTGGGCAGGCGTGCTGATCCCGAAACCCACCGCCAATGGCTTGGCAGTGATCTCCCGGAGGCGGCCGACTTGGTCCTCGAGCCAGGCCAAATCAGGACCGGAAGCCTCTCCGGTCACCCCGAGCCGGGAGACCACGTAGATGAACCCTTCACTGGCCGCGGCGATCTGAGTCGCCCGGTCGATCGAGGTGGTCGGCGCCACCAGCAGCGGAAAGAGGAGCCCCCGCTTCCGCAGCGGTCCGCGGACCTCCTCGAGCTCCTCCAGAGAGAGGTCGGGGATGATGACGCCGCTGGCCCCGACCGCCGCCGCCCGCTCGGCGAACCGCTCCACACCGAATCGATGAACGGGATTGAAATAGGTGAAGAGCACGACCGGGAGCAGGTGGTGCAGCCGCTCGACCAGCCCCAGGACCGCCTCCAGGGTCGTCCCGGAGAGGAGCGCCCGCTGACCCGCAGCCGCGATGGTGGGACCGTCTGCGATCGGGTCTCCGTACGGCACGCCCAGCTCCAGGATGTCGAGGCCGGCCGCCGCCACCGCCGCCACCACTGATTCGGTGGTGGCCAGGTCGGGATCCCCGGCGACCAGGTAGCCGATGAGAGCCGCCCGCCTCTGCTCGCGGGCGGTCTGGAGGGCCCGGCTGATCGGATCGGCGGCGATCAGCTCAGCCACCACCGGCCGCCTCCCGCGCCTCCCGCTCCAGGATCTGGGCGATGTCCTTCTCGCCCCGTCCACTGAGGTTCACCAATAGGAGGCCGTCGGGCCCTCTCTGCTGGGCGACACGGTCCACCAGGGCGAGGGCGTGCGAACTCTCCAGAGCGGGCACGATCCCCTCCCGCCGGGCGCAGCGGTGGTAGGCGGCCACTGCCTCAGCGTCGGTCACCGCCAGGTAGGTCGCCCGACCGGTCTCCTTGAGCAGCGCGTGCTCGGGCCCGACGCCCGGGTAATCGAGCCCGGCGCTGACCGAGTGGGTGCCGATCACCTGACCGTCGCCATCCTGAAGCAGGTACGACTTGCTCCCGTGCAGCACGCCGATCGACCCGAAGGAGAGCGAGGCCGCGTTCTCGCCCGGCCCGCTGCCCCGGCCGGCGGCCTCCGCGCCCCAGAGCCGGACATCGCGGTCGGCCACGAATCCGGAGAAGATTCCGATCGCGTTGCTGCCCCCCCCCACGCAGGCGATGACATCGCTGGGGAGCCGGCCCCACTGTTCCAGGCACTGAAGGCGCGCCTCGAGCCCGATCACCTTTTGGAACTCCCGAACCAAGTAGGGGTAGGGATGGGGACCGACCACGCTGCCGATCACGTAGAAGGTGTCGCCGGCCCGGCTGGCCCACTCCCGGATGGCGGCATTGACGGCGTCCTTGAGAGTGCGCGTTCCGCTCCCGACCGGGTGGATGGTCGCCCCCAGCAGCCGCATGGTGGCGACGTTCATCGCCTGGCGCTCGACGTCCAGCTCGCCCATGTAAACCTCGACCGGGACGCCCAGCTTGGCTCCGACGGTGGCGGTCGCTACTCCATGCTGCCCGGCTCCGGTCTCGGCGATGAGGCGGCCCATGCCCATTCGCTGGGCCAGCAGGCCCTGACCGATGGCGTTGTTTACCTTGTGGGCGCCGGTGTGGTTGAGGTCCTCCCGCTTGAAGAGCACCGGCGGCCCGGTCGCGGAGAAGCGCTCGGCGTGGTAGAGGGGCGAGGGACGGCCCACGTAGGTCTTCAGAATCCCGTGGAACTGCTCCCAGAAGGCGGGGTCGCCGAGGGCCTGGTCGACGGCCAGCTCGAGATCCCGTACGGCTTGGTGGAGGACCTCGGGTACGTACTGGCCGCCGAAGCGGCCGAAGTAGCCGCGCTGGTCAGGAGGCTGCATCGGCTTCCCGCACAGCTCGCATGAAGTCGTCAAGCTTTTGGGGATCCTTGCTCCCTCTGGACTCCACCCCGGAGCGGACATCCACTCCGTACGGCCGTACTCGGCTGACGCAGTCCCCGACGTTGCCGGGATTGAGCCCGCCGCTGACCACGGAGGGGCGCTCGGCGATCAGCCGGGCGACCCTAGTCCAGTCGAAGCTCCGCCCCGAGCCGCCCCTCTGGGGGGAGGCCGTCTCGAAGACCGGGAGTGCGTCTGGGTAGCGACCCAGGGCGGGCGCTAGGTCGCCGGCGCCCGGAGGCGCTCCGCTGGGCACGGGAAACACCTTCAGATAGGGACGGCGCAGATGACGGCAGAGCTGGGGCGTCTCACTTCCCGAGAACTGGGGGATCAGCCTGGGGATGAGCGTCAGGGCGTGCTCCAGAAAGGCTTGAGTGGGGTCGACGAAAACTCCGACCACGGCGACCTCGGCAGGCACTCCGACGGCGGCGATGGCCGCCTGCTCGGGGCTGATCCGGCGCGGGCTGGGCGCGAAGATCAGGCCCACGGCGTCCGCTCCCGCGGCCACCGCCAACTCCACTTCGGCAGCCGAGGTGCAGCCGCAGATCTTGACCCGGGTCCGGCCCAACCCGCCCGCCGGGCCTAGCGTGGGTGGGCTCGGGACGGTATCGGCCAAGGGTCGATGCCTGGCGCCAAACGGGCTGGTCAAGGCTCCGCCCCCCCCGGGGGTGCCGCCTTGACGGCTCCGACCCAGGCGGCCCGATCCGGGGACCGCATCAACGCCTCCCCGACCAAAAAGGCGGGGACGCCCGACCGGAAGAGGCTGGCGACCTGAGCCGGCGTCTCGAAGCCGCTCTCGCTCACCACCTGCACCGAGGGGGGGACCAGGGGGAAGAGACTCTCGGTCACCCCGGGATCGGTGCGGAGGGTACGCAGGTCGCGGTTGTTGATCCCGAGGAGGGTGGATCCCACGGCCAGGGCCCGCTGCAGCTCCAGCTCAGAGTGAACTTCGACCAGCACCTCGAGCTGCCACCGCCGGGCCTCGGCCAGGAAGGCTGCGAGCTGGTCGTCGGTCAGGCCCGCGACGATCGCCAGGATGGCATCGGCTCCGTACGCCGCGGACTGGGTCACCTCATAGGGAGTGGTCAGGAAATCCTTCCGGAGCAGGGGCAAATCGGTGGCGGCCCGGACCAGTTCCAGGTAGCGCAGCTGGCCCCGGAAGTGGTCCTCCTCGGTGAGCACGCTGATGGCGTCGGCGCCGGCTCGCTGATAGCTCCGGGCGATGACGGCAGGATCAAAGTCAGTGGCGATCAGCCCCGCCGAGGGCGAGGCACGCTTGACCTCGGCGACCAGGGCTGGTGGACGGGCCTGGCGGAGGGCGAGGCCGAACGGACGGCGCTCGACAATAGCCCGCTCGGCCCGGGGGAGCAGCGCTTCGACCGGCTCGGCAGCTATCTCCAGCTCCAGGCGCGTCCGCCGGGAGCCGTAGATCACCGCCAGCATGTCAATCATCGATCGCGCCCGGCAGCTCCTGGCCGCCCCTGAGCGCCTCCAGCGCCGCCATCGCCGCCCCCGATCGCAGGCTGGTTCGGGCCAGGTGCAGGCCCTCGGCCACGTCGGTCGCGGCGCCGGCAACCACCAGCGCCAGCGCTGCGTTGAGTGCTACCACGTCGGACCCGGGTGAGGGCTGGCCGCTGAGGATCCCCAGGACCAGGCCGGCATTTGTCGCGGCGTCTCTGCCCCGAAGGTCGCTCAGAGAGGCCTGGATTCCGTGATCCTCGGGGTAGAGCGTCCAACTCCGGCGGCCCCGGGCATCGAATTGCACCACCGTGGTCGGTCCCTCTCCAGCCACCTCGTCCATCCCGCTGGCGGAGTGGACCACCGCGCCCTCCTCGACCCCCAGCTCCTGCATCGCCGAGGCGAGCAGTCCGACCTGCGGCTCTCCGAACACCCCCACCAGGAGGCGCTGGGCCCCGGCCGGATTGCAGAGGGGGCCGAGCAGGTTGAAGATGGTGCGGACCCCGAGCTCGCGGCGCAGCCCGGTCGCAGCCTTCATGGCCGGGTGGTAGCGGGGCGCGAAGAGAAAGGCGATCCGATCGCGCTCGAGCAGCGCGGCGCTGACCCTGGGAGAGCGATCCAAGGGCACCCCGAGCGCCTCCAGCACATCGGCGCTGCCGCAGGCACTCGAGGCCGCCCGGTTGCCGTGCTTGGCGACCGGAATCCCGGCACCAGCCACCACCAGCGCCGCCGCGGTGGACAGGTTGATGCTGCTAGTGCCGTCCCCACCGGTGCCCACGATGTCGAGCACCAAGGGCAGTTGGTGTTCCAGGCGGACCGCCCGCTGGCGCATCGCTGTGGCGGCGCCAATGACCTCGGCGAGAGTCTCACCGCGACAGGCAAGGGCGATCAGGAAGGCCGCCGCCTGCGCGCTCGAGATTGACTCGTCGATGATCGCGCCGACGGCGTCTGCGCTCTCCTCGGCCGAGAGGCTGCCGCCCTGGATCAGCCGCCGGAGCTGCTCAGCGTATCCCTCCATCACCTACCCGCCCACCAGGACCGGGACGGCGACCCGCCGGCAGAACCGCAGTCACCCGTTGACGCCGACAGGCGACCGTCGCATCTGGGCGTGCCCGGCGAAACTCCTCGCCTGACGAGGTTGGGAGCGGGCGATCGATCGACCACAGGCTGCATCTCCTCGGGAAAACAAATAAGCCCCGGGCATTGCCCAGGGCTCGGTCATTGCTCGCGCTCGTGGTGACTAGGCGCGCGAGATTGCCGAACCCTCGTGGGGCCAGTACCACCGCCGGTTGCCGATGCGTTGCCCAGTCACTGCCTCGGGATTCTGGACCACGGCCAGGCCGGGAGTCAATCCGGGAGTGCGACCAAGCGGCCGGGTGAGACCGTTTTCTCCGAGCTAGGACATAGCCGCGGCCCGCCACATAGGAACAACAGGGAGCCGCCGTTGGGGGGACCGCACGCCGCGGACTCGCGTAGAGATTGGTCGCGCGTTCGGCCAGGTCCCCAAAGCGGGCGGGGCCACGGGCCGAACCTACGCTGTCGCCTGGCCGGAGGCCAGCTTCCCAAGCCCTGGTAGTTCCCGCTCGAGAGCCTCTCGACCGACGCGAGTCGGAATCCATCTTCATCCCCCGACGGGCTGCCGGGCCAGCCGGAACCGCGTGGACTCCTGAACTCGCCCGAGCTGGAGTCGAGCCCAGACATCCCCCCACCGGCGCGAGATCCCGGCGACCCGAAGCGGTCGTCTCACCCGACGCAACCGGCTGCGATGGTGGGCCTTGACTGGGAGGGGAGAAGTCCCGCAGAATCCGCAGCCTATGGCAAAGGCCGCGGCTCTGTTCTGGTGGTCGAACTGGCCCGATGGGGGTGAAGTGTCCGCACGCGACTGAGCCTGTCAGCGATCCGCGAACACCAAGCCCCGGAACCGTCCGGGGCTTTTTCTTTTCTACCAAAGGGGAGTGGCTAGGTTGGCCTCACTGGATATCCTGCCCGACCAACGCACCGTCGCGGCTACCGCGGGGGACTACCCGCTCACGCCCATGTGGGCGGAGCTTCCCATCGGAGAGTTGCGTCCTGTCGAGGTCTTCCGCGCCTTGGCCAAGGAGGGGCCGGGCATGCTCATGGAGGAGCTCGACCTAGGCGGACGATCGGTGGGCTTCACCATCGTGGGCGGAGAACCCGCCGCCCTGGTGATCGCCGACGGGGCGGGGGTCCGCGTCGAGTCGGTGCGCCGTCCCCTGCCGCTGGCTGAGGGGCGATTCAGCGCCGTCAATGAGCCGGTCATGACCGCGCTCAACCGGCTCGCGGTCCAGCTGCGGGCGCCTCAACTTCCCGACCTGCCGACCATGAGCGGGGGTCTGGCCGGACTCCTCTGCTACGAGGCGGCCGCTCTGATCGATGGGCTCGCCTACCCGGTCGGACGGGGCCGGCAGCCGGTCGACCCGATCACCCTGATGGTCCTGGACCGGGTCGTTGTCTTCGACCACCGCCGCCAGCGGGTCATGTTGGTCGTCCACGTTCCCGCCGACACCGACTACCGGGTCGGGGCAGCCGCGGTGGAGGAATTGGCAGCCCAGGTCCGCAGTGCCGGCCCAGAGCCCACTCCGTCCCCGGCCTCGCGGCAGACGCTGGCGGTGGCGCCCAACATCACCACCGAGATGTACCGCGGCGCGGTCCTGCGAATCAAGGAGGACATCGCCGCCGGGGAGATCTACCAGGCGGCCATGTCGCGGCGGCTCTCCGCTCCGGCCCGCGAGAGCGGGCTCGCCATCTACCAGCGACTCCGCCAGGTGAATCCCTCCCCAGCGATGTTCTTCCTGCGCATACCCGGCGTCGAGCTGGCGGGGTCGTCGCCAGAGCCTCTGATCAAGGTCCAGGGCCGGACAGTGACGACTCGGCCCATCGCCGGTACCCGTCGGCGCGGTGAGGACGCCGAGGAGGACGCCCTTCTGGAGGCGGACCTGGTGGCCGATCCCAAGGAGCGCGCTGAGCACGCCATGCTGGTGGATTTGGCCCGCAACGACCTCGGCAAGGTCTGTACCCCGGGGACCGTGGCGCCGACCGAGATCATGTTCGTGCAGCGCTTCCCGCGGGTGATGCATCTGGTCAGCAATGTGGCCGGGGAGCTCGCCGAGGGCAGCACTGCCCTCGACGCCCTGGCCGGGGTCTTCCCGGCGGGGACCGTCACCGGAACCCCTAAACGCCGGGCCATGGAGATCATCGCTCGTGAGGAGCCCACTGCCCGGGGTCCCTACGCAGGCGCCTGCGGCTACCTCACCTTCTACGGTGACTTGGAGTTCTGCATCACGATCCGTACCGCGGTTGTGTCCGGGGGCCAGGTGCACGTTCAGGCTGGAGGCGGAATCGTGACCGACTCCGACCCGGCCACGGAACTGGCCGAGACCGAGGCCAAGGCCTCGGCGATCCTGGCCGCCCTCGATGGCGGTCCCCGGGGGGCGAGGTGATCCTGATCGTCGACCACCGGGACTCCTTCGTCTACAACCTGGTCCAGGTGGTCGCCGCGATGGGTCATCGGGTCCAGCTGGTGGCGTCGGAGAGCGCCCCGGCGACCGAGCTGGTGGCCCTCCAGCCAGACGCAGTGATCCTCTCCCCGGGACCTGGTCGGCCCGAGCACGCCGGCTGCTTCGAAGAGCTGGTGCGGGTGCTCCCCGACGCCACGCCCTTGCTCGGGGTATGCCTCGGCCACCAGGCATTGGCCAGCGCCTTCGGGGCCCGGGTGGTGCGGGCGCCGCAGCCCGTGCACGGCAAGACCAGCCCCATCTTCCACTCCGGGCAGGCCATCTTCGAGGGACTCCCGTCGCCGTTCGAGGCGGGCCGGTACCACTCCCTGGTGGTCGAGCGGGAGAGCCTGCCTGAGGAGCTCGAGGTCACCGCCGAGACCGAAGAGGGGCTGGTGATGGGAATTGCTCACCGCCGGCTGCCACGATTCGGGGTCCAGTTCCACCCGGAGTCGATCCTGACTCCTGACGGGCCGGCCCTGATGACCCGGTTTCTTGGTCTGGTCGGCGCCCCGGCCTAATGGAAGCGTCCCCGCCGGTTGACACCCGCCGGGCCAGGCCCCAACATAGGCGGCCAGATGAGCCCCAGCCGAACTGCCAGCAGGAGCCACGGAGGCCTGAGCCTGTTTACGTATCGATACGTGAACTCCAGCACGCCTTCCGTGGGCGGCTCTCCCGGGTAGAACACCGGCGGCGGCGAGCAACGGAAGGCGTGGAGCGGGCTCCGCGCCTTTTTTGGTCTAGCCCCGGTCCCGCTCTCCGCACCACTAAAGGAGACCGAGGACTGGATATGGATGAAATCACGCAGCGCCCAACCGAGCCTTCTCGGGAAGGCGTCGTCGGCAGCGCCTGCCGGGGGGTCCGCGGCGCGACCACGCTCGACGACCTCACTGACGCCGACGGGCTCGCGGTCGCGGTGGAGGAGATGCTGGGCCAGATCCTCCGCGAGAACCGGGCCAGCCCGGAGCAGATCGCGGCCGTGATCTTCACCGTGCCCGAGGGACTGGGGCAAATCAATCCAGCGGCTGCCGCCCGCAGGCACGGGTTCGAGAGCGTGCCCCTCTTGGTGGTGCGTGAGCACGGAGGCGACCAGAGGGTGGCCGACTGCCTCAGGGTGCTGGTGCTACTCAACACCAGCCTGACTCAGGCGGAGGTTCGCCACGCCTACCTCCGGGGGGCGCGCCTGCTGCGACCCGACCTGCTGGCCGCGGGAGCAGACCACCAGTGATCGTGATGGAGGCCCACGCCACTAGAGAACAGGTTCGAGCGGTTGTAGCCCGAGTTCAGGCGCTCGGTCTGAAGGCCCAAGTCAACCGGGGAACCGAGCGCACCGTGGTCGGCCTCGCCGGCCACGAGACCGAGTCCGACCTCGACGTGCTGGGGCTGCTGGAAGGGGTGGAGCGGGTGGTCCGGGTACTCCACGACTATCCCCTGGCCAGCCGCGACTTCCACCCCGAGGACCGAATCATCGAGTTGCCCCAGGGGGTCCGACTGGGGGGGAGCGAAGTCCTGGTCATGGCCGGCCCTTGTGCGGTTGAGAGCCGCAGCCAGCTGCAGCGGGCTGCTGAGGCGGTGGCCGCCCAGGGGGTGAAGGTGCTTCGGGGAGGGGCATTCAAGCCGAGGACCTCCCCCTACGCCTTCCAGGGGCTGGGCGGAGACGGCCTGAAGATGCTGCGCTCGGTGGCGGATGACCTCGGCATGGCGGTGGTCACCGAGGTCCTTGCCCCCGAGGACGTGGAGCTGGTGGCAGGTCAGGCCGACCTACTCCAGATCGGAGCCCGCAACATGCAGAACTACCGGCTGTTGCAGGCCTGCTCACAGGTCGACCGGCCGGTGCTGCTCAAGCGGGGAATGTCCGCCACACTCGAGGAATGGCTCCAGGCCGCCGAGTACATATTGGCCGGGGGCAACCTTCAGGTGGCCCTCTGCGAGCGGGGGATCCGCAGTTTCGAGCCCTTGGTCCGCTTCAGCCTCGACATCACCTCGGTGCCGGTGCTGAAGCGGATGACCTCGCTGCCGGTGGTGGTCGACCCGAGCCATGCCGCGGGGCGCTACGAGTACGTGAAGGCGATCGGGCTGGCAGCGGTGGCGGCCGGCGCCGACGGCCTCCTGGTCGAGGTTCATCCCAATCCCAGTGAAGCGCTCTCAGACGGGGCTCAGTCGCTCAACCCCAAGGCCTTCGCAGATCTGATGGGGGGGGCGCGCAAGGTGGCCGAGGCCGTCGGCCGGGAGGTGGCGTGATTCCCCTGGGTCGGGTCGCCGTGGTCGGGGCCGGCCAGGTCGGCACCATGATTGGAGCCACCCTGGTCCGCCAGCGACGCACTGCCGGGGTGAGCTCGGTCTCCCTTTACGACGCCGATCCCGAGGTCGCCCAGGCCGCCCTGGAGCGGGGCGCGGGTGATCTGGTTCTGGCCGACCCCAGAGGCGCGCTCGAGGCGGACCTGGTCATCCTCGCCGTCCCGGTGACCGAGATCATCGGCTGGGTGCGAGAGTTTGGCCCCTTCATGGCTCCGGGACGGGCGCTGCTGGACACGGGGAGCGCCAAGGCGGAGGTGGTTGCAGCGATGGCCCACGCCATACCCGGCGGGGTTCATGCGGTCGGTGGTCACCCGATGGCGGGCAACGAAGGGTACGGCCCGGGCGCCGCCGAGCCGGACGCCCTCCGCGGGGCCGTCTTCGCCATAACTCCCTGCCGGGCTGACGAGGAGGCGCTCCGGATCGCGATCGACCTGGCCAGCGCCTGCGGCGCCCGCCCGCTGGTCATCGACGCCGTCCGACACGACCGCCTGGTGGCCAGGACCAGCCACCTTCCCCACCTTCTTGCCAGTGCCCTGGCCGTGGTCGCCGCGGAAGTCGAGCCTGACACGGCCCTGACCGGAGCCCTGGCCGGGAGCGGATACGAGGGTTCCTCTCGGCTGGCCGCCAGTGACTCGCGGATGGTGGCCGCGTTCGCGTCCGCCAACCGGGGCCAGTTGGAGTCGGCATTGGGGGAGTTCCGGGCCGCGCTGGTGCGGCTCGAGGCAGCCCTGGGCGAGGAGCCCCCGGCCCTGGAGCTGGAACTCAGCCGCGGGCGGCGAGCCCGGGCTTTGGTCCTGGAGCGCTGATGGGAGTGGCCACAGCCCACCCGAGCCGGGCGCCCCTGCTGGGACGAGTTCAACTCCCGAGCGACAAATCGATTTCCCACCGCGCGGTCATGCTCGCCGTAGTGGGGGAGGGGACTTCCCGGATCGAAAACTTCTCGCCGGCTGGAGACTGCCGGGCCAGCACCCGGCTGGCGCTCTCCCTGGGGTGCGCGCTGAACTTGGAGGCGGGCACCCTGACCCTGACCGGGATCGGGATGGCTACCGCCGCCCGCGTCTTCCCTGAACCGTTCGACTGTGGCCGCTCGGGGACGACGATGCGCCTGGCCGCGGGCCTGCTCGCGGGCTACCGTTTCTCAGTGCAGTTGACGGGTGAGGCCCAGCTCCTGGGCCGACCGATGGAGCGGGTCGCTGAGCCGCTCCGACTGATGGGAGCAGAGGTTTCGACTTCCCCCGGGGGAAGGCCACCGATCGTTCTTCGGGGCGGAGGGCTGACCGGGATCAGCTTCACCCCGCCCCAGGCGAGCGCCCAGGTGAAGTCGGCGATCCTGCTGGCCGGGCTCCAAGCCAGCTCCCCGACTGCGATCTCGGAGCCAGTACCCACCCGGGATCACACCGAGAGGCTGCTGGCGGCGATGGGCGCCCGGGTGCGGGTGGTCGATTCCGGCCCTGCCCGGACCGTCGAACTCGAGCCCGGCGGGCTCGGCTCGCTCCAGCTCCGGGTGCCCGGCGACCCCTCCTCGGCGGCGGTGGTCGCCACCGCGGCTGCCCTGGTGCCGGGATCCGACCTCCTGCTCCAGGGGGTCTCGGTCAACCCGACCCGAATGGGCTTCTTCGCAGTCCTGGCCAGGATGGGGGCGAGGGTGGACTTCGAGCCCCTGACCGGGCCCGAGTCACCTGAGCCGAGCGCCGACATCCGGGTCCGCTATGGGGCGCTGGGCGGGTTCCAGGTCGCAGCGAGCGAGGTCCCGGCGCTCATCGACGAGCTGCCCCTGCTGGGCCTGCTGGCTGCCACCGCGGAGGGGGTCAGCGAGGTCCGGGGCGCGGCCGAGCTCAGGGTCAAGGAGAGCGACCGCATTCAGGGCCTCGTGGTCGGACTTAGGCGCCTCGGCGTCGACGCTGAGGAGCTCCCCGACGGTTTCGTCGTCAGTGGCCCGGCCCCCCTACGAGGAGGTAGCTGCGATTCCCGTTCCGATCACCGCCTGGCCATGACCTTCACCCTGGCCGGGTTGGTCAGCACCGCTCCGGTGGTGGTGAGCGGCTCCGCATTTGTCGCCGACTCCTTCCCTGGGTTCTTCGAGCTCCTGGGAGGCCTCTCCTGATGGTCGAGGTGGGACTGGTCGGCGATCCGGTCGCGTACAGCCTCTCTCCGACCATTCAGAAAGCGGCCTTCGCCGCCTGCGGGCTCGACTGGGAATATCAGCTCGTCCAGGTCCCCGCCGGGCGCCTGGAGGCGGCCTGGTCCGCTCTCAGCGAGCGGTTCTATGGGATCAACGTGACCAGCCCCCACAAGGAGGAGGCGGCCCGCCTGGCGGACCGCCTCACTCCGTCCGCTGGGAGCTGCGCTTCGGTCAACACCATCACCTTCGGAAGGGATGGCGTCCTGGGAGACTCCACCGACGGGGCAGGGTTCATGGCGGCTCTCCGGCGCTCCGTCGGGCGGATTCCGGGGAGTGCCGTGATCGTGGGCACGGGAGGAGCCGCCCGGGCGGTAGCCTCCGCCCTGGCTGAGGAGGGAACCCAGGTGGTCGTGCTGGGGCGCAACGGCGTGGCCGGCGGGGCGATCTCAGGACAACTCTCCGCAGCAGGTCGTAGTGGCGTCGAATATCGTGGCCACAGCGAGCTGACGCTGGCAGAGTCGCTGCAGCACGCCGAGCTCTTGGTCAACGCAACCACCCTGGGAGGACCCGCGTTTCCCGATGTCTCTCCCGTCCCCGACCGGGTCCCGCTGGATCCCCGGCTGATCGTGTTCGACCTGGTGTACTGGCCGCGGCGGACCCCGCTGCAGCTCCGGGCCGAGTCTGCAGGGTGCCGGCTGGTCGACGGCCTGGACATGCTAGTCGAGCAGGGGGCGCTGGCCTTTCAGGCCTGGACCGGGCTGGCGGCACCGCTCTCGGAGATGCGCCAGGCGGCGAGACTGGCCGGCGAGGACCCCCGGTGACCCTGCGCCTGCTCACCGCGGGGGAGTCGCACGGGCCGGAGCTGGTGCTGATCGTGGAAGGTATTCCCGCCGGCGTCGCGGTCGACGCCGAGGAGGTCGACCGCCAGCTCGACCGTCGTCGAGGAGGGCATGGGCGGGGAGCTCGGTCCACCAAGATCGAGCGGGACCACGCCGAGATCGTCAGCGGGGTTGTCGGCTCTAGGACCACCGGGTCCCCGGTGGCGGTCCGGATCGTCAACCGGGACTTCGTCAACCAGCCCGCCGACCCGGTTCAGCTGACGACGCCCCGTCCAGGCCATGCCGATCTGGCCGGGGCCGCCAAGCATGGACACGACGACTTTCGCGTGGTGCGGGAGCGCGCCAGCGCCCGGGAGACCGCTGCCCGGGTCGCCGCCGCTGCCCTGGTGCGGCCGCTCCTCAGTGCCTTTGGCATCTCCCTGGGGAGCTTCGTAGTCGGCATCGGTCCGGTCTCGCTCCACCTCGATCTGGGAGCATCCACCGCCGCCTCACTGCGCCGGCTGGCTGAGGGGGCTGAGCCCGACCCGGTGCGCTGCCCGGACGCGGAGACGTCAGAGCGGATGGTCGCCGCGATCGACCGGGCCAAGGAGGAGCGCCAGACTCTGGGTGGGACCTTCATCGTCTTTGCGATCGGAGCTCCGATCGGGCTCGGGTCCTACACCCACTGGGACCTTCGGCTGGACGGTCGTCTGGCCCAGGCGCTCTGCTCGATCCCGGCCATCAAGGGGGTAGAGATCGGGCCCGGATTCGACCTGGCGGCCCTGCCTGGAACCCACGCCCAGGACGCGATCCTCCGTTCAGGCGGCAAGCTGGTGCGGAGTTCCAACTTCGCCGGCGGGGTCGAGGGGGGGATGAGCAATGGCGAGCCGATCGTCTTGCGGGCGGCCATGAAGCCGCTCTCTTCGACCCGCGCTCCGGCAACCTCGGTCGACCTCCGCAGCGGGGCTACGGCCGACCCTCCTTACGTCCGGTCCGACGTCTGCGCGGTACCGGCGGCGGCCGTGGTCGGGGAGGCGATGGCCTGCTGGGTGCTCGCCCAAACGCTGCTGGAGCGCTACGGGGGTGATCGGATGGACGCCCTCCTTGCCGCCGCCCGCCAGGTCGAGGGCACGCAGACCTTGGGAGCCGGGTCGTGAGACAGGTTCCGCTACCAGCCCCTGGCCTGGGACCAGGTCGGCCCAACCTGGTCCTGGCCGGTTTCAGTGCGACTGGCAAGACCGCGGTCGCCCAGCTGGCAGCTGATCTGCTCGAGATGCCCTGGGTGGACCTGGACGAAGCCGCGGAGCAGCGCTCCGGCTTGTCCCTGCCGCAGCTCTTCCGAACGCTCGGGGAGAGCGGGTTTCGGGAGCTTGAGGCCGAGCTGCTCGGGGAGGCGGCGCGGCTCTCCGGGGCGGTGATCGCGACCGGAGGTGGGGCGGTGATGAGCTCGCAGTTCGCCCCGCTCGCGAGCGGGGCGGTACCTATGGTTCTGACCGCCTCGGTCGCGGAGATTGAGTTCCGGTTGGGCGATACCTCGGCACGGCCCATGCTGGCCGACGGCGGCCCGGCCCGGATCCGCGAGCTCCTGGCGGAGCGGGAGCACGCCTACGCCAGCGCCGGGCCGACGGTCGAGACGTCGGGCAAGAGCCTGGTTGAGGTGGCGGATCTGGTGGCCGAGCGGTATCGGGCCGCGGCCGGCCAGAGGCCAGTTGAGGTGACCGTCCCGGGTCCCGGCGGGGCGTATCCGGTTGCAGTCGGGCGGGGCTCGCTGGAGCGGCTGGAGGAGTTGCTGCGGACGCAGCTCCCAGGGGCTGGCCGGGTGGTGGTCGTCGCCGACTCGGCTGTTGCCGGGGATGTGGGGGCCCGGGTTACCAAGCTGCTCCGGGACGCGGGCCGTGAGATCCACCAGATGGCGGTTCCCCGGGGGGAGTCCGCCAAGCAGCTCGCGGTCATATCCGGGCTGTGGGACCAGTTCCTGGCTCTGGGAATCGACCGTGGTGACGTGATCGTCGCGGTTGGTGGAGGCGCCACGCTCGACGCGGTCGGATTCGCGGCCGCGACCTGGTCCCGCGGAGTGCCCTGGGTCGCGGTTCCGACGACCGTCCTGGCCATGGTCGACGCCTCGATCGGAGGCAAGGTGGCGATCGACCGCGTTGGCGCCAAGAACGCCGTCGGCGCCTTCCACCATCCCCGTGCCGTGACCTGCGACGAGACCGTCCTGGGCAGCCTGCTTCCGGCGGTCGCCAGAGACGGCCTCGCCGAGGTCGTCAAGAGCGCGGTCCTGGCCTCACCGCTGCTGCTGGACTGGCTGGGCGACTCCCGCCCGGCTGGTGCAGTCCCGACCCCGCATCTCAGCTGGCTGATCGAACAGGCAGTTCGCATCAAGGCTGCCTACGTCGGGGCCGATCCTGAGGACCAGGGGCTGCGTCAGAGCCTCAACCTCGGCCACACCTATGCTCATGGCCTGGAGGCGGCCAGCGACTTCCGTGTCCCCCACGGTCGGGCGGTCGCGTTCGGACTTGTGGCCGCGGCCGAGTTTGGGGCGGCACTCGCGATCAGCGAATCAGGCCTGCCTGCATCGGTGCGCCGGGCGCTCGACCGCCAGCAGCTGCTCCAGCCGCTGCCTGAGCTGGAACGGGACCGGATTCGATCGGCGTTGCGCCTGGACAAGAAGCGCCGGGCTGGCCAGGCAGCCTTCGTGGTCCCCGTCAAAGGCGGAGCGTCACTGGTGACTGAGATTCAGCTCGAACAGGCGCTAGAGCCTCTGTGGAGACTTTTGGAGGAGGTGCAGGACCAGGTGGAGGCGAAGACCACGACCCCGGTCGGGGCCGGCGAACCATCGGCATGAGGGTGCTGGTGCTGCACGGACCTAACCTGAACCTGCTGGGATCCCGGCAACCAGAGATCTACGGTACAACCACGCTGGCCGAGATTGATCGGCAGCTCGCGGCCCGCGGCGCGGAGCTGGAAGTGGCCGTGCACGCGGTCCAGTCCAACTCCGAGGGAGGGTTGATCGACGCCATCCAGGGTGCCCAGGGAACTGAGGACGGGCTCGTCATCAATCCCGCCGCCTACTCCCACACCAGTCTGGCCGTCCGCGACGCTCTGCTGGCGGTGAGGCTGCCCGCCGTCGAGGTGCATCTCTCCAACCCCGCCGCCCGTGAGGAATTTCGCCACCTCGATCTTGCGGCCGGAGCCTGCCTGGGAGTGGTTGCCGGATTCGGACCCCGAGGCTACCTGATCGCCCTGGAGCAGTTGGTGCTCCACCTCCGGAGCGAACTCCCGGGCTGAGCCGAGCGACCGCGATCCCGACAGAGGACGACCTGGCGGCTAGGTCGCCAACCCGTCCCCTGACCTCCTCACAATGGGCAGATGGAGGTCGGGTTCAGCATCGATCCGGCCCAGGGTCTCAGCCGCGAGGACGAGCTGAACTGCGTTCGGCGAGCTGCCGAGCTCGGATTCCAGAGCGCGTGGACCCCCGCCCAGGCCGACGCGTCCGCCTTTGACCGCTGCCTGGCGTGGCATGAAGCTTGCCGACTTCCCACCGGTGTGGCCGCGGTGCCCGCGTCGGGGCAATCCCCAGAGTTCTACGCGGAACAGGCGATCCGGGTCTGGCAGGCGAGTGGGGGAAACTTCGTGCTCGGGGTGGGGAGTGGCCAGTTGGAGCACCCCGCCAGCGCCATGCCCGACTACCTGGCGAAGCTTCGCCGCCTGGTCCCGCCCGGCCTTCCGGTCTACGTGGCGGCGCTCGGCCCACGGATGTTGAAGGTGGCCGCGGAGACCGGCGATGGCGTCCTGCTCAATTGGTGCTCGACCGCCCAGGTGGCCTGGTCCCGGGCGCAGGTGGAGCAGGCCGCCTCGCGCGCTGGACGTCCCACCCCGCCGATCGTTGAATACGTCCGCACCGCGGTCGACGCCAAGCCCGCCGCCGCGGCTGCGGCTCTGGCCGCAGCGGCGAGAAGCTACGCCTTGGGGCCGTCGGCGTACCGGCGGCACTTCGCCAGAATGGGCTTCTCCGGTGAGTTTGCTGACCCGGTGTCGGCCGCGGAAGGGTCCAGCCCAGCGTTTCCCTCGGCGTTCGGTGCCTGGGGAGCTCCGGGCCTGGTTCGGGGACAGTTCCTGGGGCTGGCCGCGGGCCTAGACTGCGCGATCGTCCGGGTGCTGGTTCGGGAGCCTGGCGATGTCGGTTCAGCGCTGCTGGTTTTGGAGGAGTGCCGCCCCGCCTGAGGTCAGTCTCGGGCCTACGGTCCGGGACCTTGGCGGCCGACGCGGCCCGGCCCGGCCGCGCCTCCTCTTCCACCCGGCGCGCCTGGGGCTAAGGTTCATCTTGCGTGACGAACAGATGTTTGGTATCTTTATTCGATGACCTCCAGCGCCCGCCAGACCGTACTGCCCGAGGCTCCCGCCAGCACGTGGAGTGACATCCTGGGCGACCCCGAGCTGAAGGCGCGGATCGTGCTGGACCAAGTCATTCCGGCCCGCGAGCCTACCTACGGACCGCTTCCCGCGGATCTCGACCAGCGGGTCCGCCAGGGTCTTCAGCGGCATGGTATCGGGGCCTTGTACACGCATCAGGTCGAAGCCATCGAGTTGGCCATGGCCGGACAGAGCGTCGCGGTGGTCACCCCGACCGCCTCCGGCAAGTCGCTCTGCTACCTGATTCCCGTCCTCGACGCGATGGCGAAGTCACCGGAGTCCACCGCCATCCTGATCTACCCGACCAAGGCCCTGGCCCAGGACCAGCTGGCTGAGATCCACCAGCTGTCCGACGCAGCCGAGCTCGAGCTTCGCACCTTCACCTATGACGGTGACACGCCCTCGGGCGCCCGTAGCGCACTGCGCCAGGCGGGCCAAATCGTGCTTACCAATCCAGACATGCTCCACAGCGGGATCCTGCCGCACCACACTCACTGGGCACGGCTCTTCAAGGGACTGCGCTACGTCGTCCTCGACGAGCTTCATACCTACCGTGGGGTCTTCGGGAGTCACGTCGCGAACGTGATCCGGCGACTCGACAGGATCTGCGCCTTCTATGGGGCCAGGCCAACCTACATCTGCTGCTCCGCGACCATCGCCAACCCGCAGGAGCTGGCTCAGCGCCTGCTCGGTCGAGGGGTCGAGCTGGTGGATCGGAACGGAGCTCCGGCACCCTCCCGGCGGGTGGTTGTCATCAACCCCCCGATCGTGGAGCCCCGGCTCGGAATCCGGCGCAGCGCGGCCCGGGAGGCCACCGCCCTGGTCCCGCAGCTGGTCCGGACCGGCTCCCAGACCATCGTCTTCGCGCAGACTCGGCTGCAGGTTGAGCTCCTTCTCAGTCACCTGCGCCAGGAGCTTGATCGCCCTGGAGTGCTCAGCCAGACCTTGGCCGAAGCCCAGGTCCGTGCGTATCGCGGTGGGTATCTGCCTCTCGAGCGGCGGGCCATCGAGGCCGGGCTCAGGTCGGGAGACGTGCGCTGCGTGGTCTCAACCAGTGCTCTCGAGCTCGGCATCGACATTGGACGTCTCGACGCCGCGGTGCTGGTTGGCTATCCCGGCACCATCACCAGCACCTGGCAGCGCCTGGGGCGGGCTGGACGCCGTAACGAGCCGGCGCTGCAGGTGCTCATCACGGGGGGCGGGCCGCTGGATCAGTACTTAGCCAAGCATCCCGCCTTCCTACTTGAGCGATCGCCCGAACACGCCTTCGTTGACCCCGACAACTTGCTCATCCTGGCCGGACATCTCCAGGCCGCCGTCTTCGAGCTGCCCTTCCGAGATGGCGAGACCTTCGGCCCCGAAGTCGCTGTGGAGCTTCTCGAGATACTCCAGGAGGACGGACTGGTCCACCACACGGGGGGCAGCTGGCACTGGGCGGCTGATGCCTTTCCCGCCGATGCCATCAGTCTCCGTACCGCGGCCGCCAGCAACGTGGTCATCCTCGATACCTCGGTCGATGGTCAGGCGCCTTCCCAGGGTCCCCAAGGACCTTTCTCGGGCAGCTCCGGGGGACATTCCGGTTCGGGGGCGCGAGTTGTCGGCGAACTCGACGAATGGTCCGCTCCCCTGTTGGTGCATGACGACGCGATCTATCTGCACCAGGGGCGTCAGTACCACGTCGAGCGATTGGACTGGGAGGAGCGCCGTGCCTACGTGCATCCCGTTTCCGTCGACTACTACACCGACGCCGATCTGCGGGAAGGGCTTCAGGTACTGGAGAGGATGGCCGGACCGTTGGTGGATGAGGGGCGTCGCACGACTCGATCACACGGTGAGGTTCGGGTGAGCGTCCTGGCGGCGATGTACCGGAAGATCCGACTCTTCACCAATGAGACGGTTGGGTCGGGCCCGATTCGAGTGCCGGAACGCGACCTGCAGACGACCGCCTACTGGTGCACTTTCCCTGCCCCGGTGCCGGTCCTCGAGGGAACCCTGGAGGTGGGTCTCGAGTCGGTGGGACACGTGCTCGGTCAAGTCGCCTGCTTCCTCGCCATGTGCGACCGGCGTGACCTCGGAGTGGTAGCTCAGGTGCGGGCCTCAGTCGGCTCGATCACATCTCATCCCCAGGCTCCCGAGCCAGGCGAGTTCTTTCCTGGGGACCGGCCGTCGGTGCAGCCGGCCGGTCCTCTCCTCGCGTCCGCGTCCGAAAGCGCGGACGCACCCTCGGTCTTCATCTACGACGTCCATCCGGCCGGGGTCGGACTGAGTTCCCGGCTTTTCGATCTGCACCCTCAGCTGCTGGTGGCTGCCGTCGCCCTGCTGCGGGACTGCGAGTGCGACTCCGGCTGCCCGGCATGCGTCGGACCGGTCGCTGGGATAGAACCTCACGCCAAGGCGACCGCCCTGGCGCTTCTCGGCGCGTGCGGCTGGTGAGCACGCAGCTACGACTCAAGCTGGATGCTCTCCGCGGAGGCGGGCCGCGGTCTCCCGGCGTCGCTGCCCCAGCAGTCGAATTGAAATCGGCATCCGAGCACCCGGGCGCTTGGGTCCAGTCACCCTCACCGAGCACCCTGGGGTTCGCCTGGGATGGGGCCCGGTCGCTCTGGGTGCGGCGCAGCCGCCTCCGCCTCAGTGAACTGGGGCTGTCCTCAGAGGCCACGTCAGTCCCCAAGCTGCATTCGCTATCTCCCGCGGTGGACGGGCCTCTCAGTGGCCCGCTGGTCTGCTTCGACCTGGAGACGACTGGACTCCAGCGTGGCACCGGCACCGTCCCATTCCTCTACGGATGGGCGTCGGTAATGGGGGTTGATGTCGAGGTCGAGCAGTGGCTTCTGCCTGATCTGGGCGAGGAGGAAGCCCTAGTGGAAGCGGCCCATGAGGTGCTCCTAGGCGCGGGGCTGGTGGTGACCTACAACGGAGCGAGCTTCGACATGCCGCTGCTTCGAACCAGGGCGGTGATGACGGGGCTGGAGCGGGCCTGGCCGGCGACCCCGCATCTCGACCTGCTCCCCTTGGTGCGCCGCCTCTTCCGCCACCGGCTCAGCCGGTGCAGCTTGAAAAGGGCGGAGGAGGAACTGCTAAGGCGACCTCGCCTGGACGACGTTTCCGGGAGCGAGGCCCCTGAGCGCTACCGGCGCTTCCTCAGGGATGGCGACACGGAGTCCCTGGCGCCGGTGCTTGAGCACAATCGTTTGGACCTGCTCTCCCTGCTCCGGCTGATCGATTACCTCGAAGTACACCTCGAGAAGTCCCCGCCCCACCCCGCCGACTGGTACAGCCTCGGCCGGTACGCCGAGGACCGGGGCCATCTCCAGCGCGCCGATGCACTCTACCTGGGCGCCCAGGCGGCGTCGCCGCCCCCTCTGGACAGGGCGGCGGCGCTCCGCAGGACTCGCCTGCTTCGGCGCCAGGGAAGGGACGGCGAGGCCAGCTCGGCGTGGCGAGAGATCTGGGACCGGTGGCGCGATCCCGAGGCCGCTGAGGCGCTCTGCATAGACATGGAGCACCGCCAGGGAGATCCGGGAGCGGCCCTCGACCTCGCCCAGGAGGCGCTCAGAACGGCGCCGGTGGGCTGGGACCGTCGCTTCGCGAAGCGAATCTGGAGACTGCAGTCCCGGCTCCACTCCAGGCGGCGAGACGGCGAGGTCCCATCCCGGCCGGACGGGGGCGCGGAGCTCGACACGTCCGGGCGACCCTGGGCTGCCTGGCTTCCTGGGGGGACCTCTTATGAGGCCTGGCTGGTGTTGCGGAGGGGCCGTGTGCCCGCGCCGCAGGTCGACGTCGGCGCTCGCCGCATTCAGCTCGCGACGGTCCCCGAATTGCCGGGACATCGCCGCTAGGGAACCCGCCCCGGCCTTCTCGGCTGGGCGCCGCGTGACTCTGGTCACCAGGCGCCGGGGCGATTGTCGATAACGTCAGGGCTCGTGCTTTCGCAAATCACACTCCTGGCGCTCTTCGTGGTCACCGCCATCCTGGTGACCACCCGTCCCTGGCAGATCTCTGAAGGCTGGTGGCCGGCGGCAGCGGTGGCGGTGGCTCTGGTGACCGGAGCGGTGACGATCCCTGGGGCGGCTCGCGGATTTGTCAGCAGCCTGGACGTAGTCTCCTTCTTCGCCGGGCTCCTCCTGCTCGCCTGGAAGCTTCGCGACTCCAACTTTTTGGATCCCTACCTCGATTGGATGGAGAAGCGGAGCGGGGATTCGCCGCGCCGACTTCTCTTCGCCGTCGCCGTCGCGACCGTGGTCGTGACGGCCCTGCTTTCCAACGACGCGGCGGCCCTGCTGCTGGCCCCTGCGGTATTTGACCGACTGGTCCGCCGGGGCCTTCCCCTGCCTACTTTCGCAATCACCGTCGCCTTCATCGCCAACGCCACCTCCGCTCTGCTGCCGGTAAGCAATCCGGTCAATCTGCTGATCCTCGACCGCTCCCACATCGAGCTCTCCCGCTACCTGACTGCGGTCACCCCGGGCGCCTGTCTGGGAGTGATCCTCACCGTGGCCGGCTGCCTCCTGCTCGCGGGAAGGTCCCTGCCGGCTCGTATACCGGCCAGTAGGCCAGACTCAGGCCCCAGTTCGGTGGGTCGCCCTCGGACCCGGGGGCTGAAGCTCCTGCTGGCCCTTCTCGTTGTGACCGATCTCGCCTTCGCGGCCGCTCGGCTTCCGATCGGTCCGCCGACCCTGGTGGCGGGCGTCCTGGCGGTGATGGTGGTCCGTGATCCCGGGCTCCGCAGGGTACCTCCAAGCGGACTCGGGTGGGCGATCCTCGCCTTGGTTGCAGGATTCTCGGTCCTGGCATCCGGCCTCGCTCACTCGGCATGGCTCGCGGACGCCGCCGGTCGGCTCTCCGGGGGTGGATCTCCCTGGGGGGCGGGGATGGCGGTGGGGGTGATCACAGCCGTCATCTCGGGCGTGGTCAACAACCTGCCGGCCGCGCTTCTGGTCACCTCGGCCCTGCAGGCGGGCCACCATCTCGGGTCTCTCGCCCTCACCGCCATCGTCGGCGCCGACCTCGGACCCAACCTGGCGCCCTTCGGCTCACTCTCGACGATTTTGATCCTGGCCGCGGCCCGTCATCGACGGCAGCCGGTCTCCTGGCGCCAGCTCGGCGGTCTCGGGTTAGCGGTCGGCCCGGCGGCCTTGATCGCAACCCTGGCAGTTGTGGCGCTGACCAGGTAGAGATCGCGCACCAGGAGTCTTCAGAGCGCACTGGTTTGACGGTCACTGGGAAGGCATGCCGAGTCAGCGACAGCCTGGGCGCGGAGGTCGGGGCTGCCTCGAGCAACAGCGCCTTGGGAAGAGTGGCGCAAGGCCCGAATCCAGGCCGACCCTAACGAGTTGTAGACGACGGTCGGAAGATAGAGTCGGCGGCGTCTATCAGCGGCAGGTGAGGGTGCCCGGCGCAGGGAGACGCCAACTGCCCGGCCGGTATACTCCAATACGGTTGGGGGCCCTTGATACGTAGTCGATGGACAGGGGTCCCCTATCTAAGGCTGATCTCGCGGGAGTGGCTCAGTGGTAGAGCGTCTCCTTGCCAAGGAGAAGGTCGCGGGTTCGACCCCCGTCTCCCGCTCCGCTGAGATCCGTCGGGTGTCGCTCGGGCCGGACGGCGCGTCCCACAGTGATCCAACACGTCCCGCTGGGTAACGATCTCGGAACGCCATCGGGAACACGCTGCTCCCGTTCCGCGGGACGCACCGTCGTCGCAGGAGTACTCACCCGCATGCAGAGCCCATACCCCTCTTTGCCAATGACCGGCGGCTCTACAGGAGCTGGGGGCCCGAGGTCAACCCGCTTCCGTCTGGCATCGCCAAGTACGGCGGTGGTCTTGGTCGGGCTGGCCGTGATTTTGGTGGCGGCCCTCACGGTGCTATCTCAGCTAACCCACGACCCTCAAGACAACCTAGCTGGAGAAGCGCTGGGGCTGGCTACCGCTGTGCCATTCGCCGCGGTGGGTTTCGTGGTGGCGAGGCGGCAACCCCAGAACCCGATTGGCTGGATTCTGCTGGCCTCCGCAGTGTGCTTTCTGCTCACCAATGTCGGGACCACATATTCGGTCATCGACTACCGGCTAAATCACGGGTCGCTGCCGCTCGGCTGGCTGGCTGTATCTCTAGGCTTTCTTTGGATTCCCTGGCTCATGCTGATGGCTCTGCCAGTCCTGCTGTTCCCGGCTGGGAAGGTGCCCTCATCGCGCTGGCGGTGGTCGCTGTGGGCCTATCTGATCGCTTTCGGAATCGCAACCATCTGCTCCCTTGGGCTCGGAGTCATCATCGGCCTTGAGCGGCACCTACAGATTCTCCTGGACGGTAGTCCCAATACCAACCACTTGACAGGGGTTCTGCGCGCCTTGAACGGTCCCAGTGAACTGTGCGCCCTGATCGTGCTGGTGCTATGGGTGACGTGGATCGTGCGTTTACTGGTTAGCTACCCCCGCACGACCGGAGATCATCGCCAGCAGACAAAGTGGCTGATGAGTGGCGCGATGATCACGGTGATCGCGCTCGTAGCCTCGATTGGCCTGAGTCCGAAGGTCCCCAGCAGCAGTTCCTCCGGGGTTTTGCAAGTGCTGGTGGACGGCCTGCTCCCCCTCGGACTCGCCGCACTTCCGATCGGAATGGGAATCGGAATCCTCAAGTATCGTCTCTACGACGTCGACCGCCTAATCAGCCGGACGCTGTCCTACGCCATCGTCACCGGGCTGCTGATCGGGGTCTATGTCGGCCTGGTTACCCTGGCTACCCGGGTTCTGCCCTTCTCGTCACCCCTGGGCGTCGCAGCCGCTACTCTCGCTGCCGTCGCTCTGTTCAACCCCTTGCGTAGAAGGGTTCAGACGCTAGTGGATCGTCGGTTCAACCGGGCTCGATACGATGCCCGAGCGACGATTGAGGTCTTTGCCCATCGACTTCAAGAGAATGTCGAGCTAGACGTGATCAGCGCGGAGTTCGTCCAGGTGGTGCAGGCGTCCTTGGAGCCTGCCTACATCTCGCTCTGGTTGAGGCCAACTGGCCCAGGCGGCTGAGCCCGAGCCTCGAGGGGCAGGTGGCGCTCCGCTCGAACTGCACCCCACGAGGAACGGATCCTGATGGGCTGGCTGAGTCGGCCCATGAATTAACGTTAGCTGGTGCAAGCGACGTTGCACTTGGGCCACTAGCTGGCCTTCCGCACGGGCTCTGTTCTCGCGGAATGCCAGAACGGGCTCCGTTGGCCCAATCCGGATAGCGTTCGACCATTCGAGGAACGATGCCGGCCGCTGTGGACTCCTCGGCCGCGACTAGGGAGAAATCCCGCAGATACTGCTGGGATTCCCCAATTATCTTCGGATCGTCGTCGTTCTCGCCCTTCTTGTGGCAGGCGCGGTGGCACTCTGGACCGGCCGGACTAGAGTGCCCCGCGGTCCGCACGGCGCGCGGGAGGATGAGGCGACTATCAGCGCGCCAGCGCTGGTTGAACGGAGGCTCGGACGTGCTGTTGGGCGGTAAGACCGCGGTCGTGTACGGAGGGGGCGGCGCGATCGGCGGCGCGGTCGCGCAGGCTTTCGCCGAGCAGGGGGCGCACGTCGTAGTTGTAGGGCGCACGCCTTCGTCGCTCGAGCGGGTCGTCAAGCCACTCACGGAGCAGGGTCTTAGCGCGCAGGCCGCCCAGGTCGACGCCCTTGTCGAGAAGGAGGTCGAGGCGCACCTCGACGGGGTCGTGGCCGAACACGGAGGCATCGACATCTCCTTCAACGCGATCAGCGTCGCCTACATCCTCGGGGGACCGCTGCATGAGATGCCCGTCGACGACTTCGTCAGGGGTATCGCCGATGGGATGCGCACCAACTACCTCACCGGTGTCGGAGCGGCGCGACGGATGGTGGCACGCCACACTGGCGTCGTCCTCGGGTTCAGCGCCAGCTCCTGTCGCCGACCGCTTGCTCACCAGGGCAGCTTCGCCGTCGCCGGGGCTGCCATCGAGGCGCTCTGTCGTCAGATCGCGACGGACTACGGTCCGGATCGGGTGCGGGCGGTGTGCATCCGGTCGGCCGGGTCGCCCGACGCTTCCGGCGTCGATGCCGCCCTCACCGCGCTCGCTGAGGTTGAGGGCATCTCCCGCGACGCGTTCGAGGCGCGCATCGCTGAGCGCACCCTGCTCAAGCACATGCCGCGGCTCCGCGAGATCGCCAACCTCGCGGTACTGGCTGCCTCCGACCTCGCGTCGTCGATGACCGGCGTCATCGCCAACGGCACCTGCGGCGAGGCGACCGACTGACCTCTCAACGGGTCGTCGGGACGGCGTCGGGAGCGGTTCGCGAGCATGGATTTGCCGGGGTGCATGGGAGACGCTCCGGACCGGCTGGCCGATTCAGCACGTCACCGCCGGTTCGAATACGCGTATCTACGGCCCAGCCGCCAGCTTACGCATTACCGCTTGGGGGAGCATACAAGTGGACACGTTCTTGAAGTGATGTGAAGTCGGCCGCACAGCGCTAGGGGTCAAATTATTGCCAAGGAGAAGGTCGCGGGTTCGACCCCCGTCTCCCGCTCCACTGATCTCAGGTTGAGCTGATAAGTGGACAAGCGATCAATCCGCACCGGTCTCCCACCAGTTCACGGCCACATCACGTAGCCGATCGTTCGTCTACGGTCTGAGGAGGTAGCTCAGACCGTGGCCAAACTTCCAGGAATGAGCCAGCTGGCCCGTCTGCCGTAACGATCCGGGATCGTGCGGGGGCTAGACTCCTCCTGGGCCGCCGACCGTGGCTGGCGGCCCAGGAGGAGCTACACCCATGTCTCACCCGTCCCAGGAACCGCCAGAGAGCGGTGGCAATCGTGCTGCCGTAGCTCCGAGGGCCACGGGCTTCCCCTTGGCGACGCACGCGGCGGCGGCGCTCCTCGGCGTGGTGCTGCTACTCCTTATCGCCGGTGTTGTCCTCAGTGGACCTACGCGCCAACCCGTAACCCTCGCCAACTCAGCCCTTCCCTTTGCCTTCGGATCCTTCGCATCGGCGGGCTTCGTGGTAGCACTGCGCCAGCCCCGCAATCTCATCGGTTGGATTCTGTTGGGTACTGCGCTGTTCGGAGTCCTGAGTGCCACCGGCGCGTCGTACGCGGCCTGGGACTATCGATTCAGTCATGGATCGCTACCGTTGGGAGTAGCGGCGGTGTTCCTCCAGCTTGGCTGGGCGCCAGCGATAGCCCTATTCCCATTGCCCGTGCTGCTGTTCCCAGACGGACATCTGCCGTCTCAGCGTTGGCGATGGGTCCTATGGTCGTATCTGGCGATGGGAATGGTGTGGGTGGCGGCAAATGGGGGCGTCGCCGCGACCGGGGTCCTCGGGCAATCCATCAAAGTGGACCCGACCGGCCAGCTCTCCGTCCTTGACCACCCGACTGGGCTGGCGGCGCTGGTGTACAACGGCGCAGAGCTGATATTGCCAATCTACCTAGGGTTCTGGTTGGTCTGGGTCGTGCGGCTAGTCGGTAGCTATAGGAGGGGGAGCGGGGAGCAGCGCCAGCAATTTAAGTGGTTCTTGGCTGGTGCCACCATCAGCGGATTCGGCCTTCTGGTTTCGTTTA